>Ga0315314_1003111_pt1 | contig 13243 bp, 12 predicted proteins | sample TDP9_MG_FD_203631 | JGI IMG/M metagenome (GOLD analysis project Ga0315314, IMG submission 203631) | Freshwater sediment microbial communities from Lake Towuti, South Sulawesi, Indonesia - TDP9 | ecosystem: Environmental > Aquatic > Freshwater > Lake > Sediment | place: Indonesia: South Sulawesi...
GATACCAAGCGCCCGTATATGAGACAAGCATAGGAAAACTGGGAATGATAATCTGCTACGATGTCTACTTCCCAGAAATAACCCGCCTAATGAGGCTCAAAGGCGCCCAACTCATAGCCTGCATATCCGCATCTCCATCCACACGGCGAGAATTCTTCGAAGTCTTAACCACAGCACGCGCCATTGAAAGCACGGTTTTCCTCGCCTTCACAAACCTAGTAGGCATAGAAGACGGCCTACAATTCTGGGGAGGAAGCCGCCTCATCGCCCCAAGCGGCAGCGTAATAGCGAAGGCAAAATACGATGAAGAAGACCTGGTGGTTGCAAAAATCAATTATGCAGACATGAAACGCGTGGAAGCCTTCATCCCAACCCTTCGCGACCTGAGACCAGAGCTGTTTGACGCCTTAAAGGAAGAGGCAGAAAACCTCTAACCATAAAAACGCATCGTTCAAAGGCGTGATGTCACGTTACATCACAGTCTTCGCAACCCTAGCTATCCTGTTCAAAGCCTCTTCAATCTTGTCGTAGGCAGTGGCATAAGAAAAGCGCAGATAGCCCTCACCACGCCTGCCAAAGGCTGAACCAGGCACAGTTATCACATGCCCTTCACTCAAAAGAAACTCGGCAAGCTTCTCCGAAGGCGTTTTGAAGCCTTCAATGTTGGCAAAGATGTAGAACGCCCCTTTTGGAAGACCGCAACGGAAACCATCAATCTCATTCAAGCGCGAATGCAATAGCCTACGACGCCTATCAAACTGGGAAACCATTTCTGAGACAAAGCCTTGTTGACCCTTCAACGCTTCAAGTGCGGCGTACTGCGCCGGACCGTCGATGCAAGCCACACAATATTGATGCACCAGCATCATAGGCGCGATCAGTTCCTTACGACCATAAACGTAACCAACCCTAAAACCAGTCATGGCGTAAGTTTTTGAGAACGACCCCACGACCAGCGTGCGTTCTCGCATACCGGGAAAAGTTGCCAAGCAAAAGTGTTCCGCACCGTCATACGTGATCTTTTCGTAGACCTCGTCAGAAATCACAAGCATATCACGCTCAACAGCCAGCTTTGCCAACTTTGCCAAGTCATCATGAGACAGGACCGCGCCAGTTGGGTTATTGGGTGAGTTTAGGATCATCATGCGCGATTTCTCTGTGATTTGTGATATCACATCTTCCATTTCAATTTTGAAGCCATTTTTCTCAAGCATAGGCATAAAAATCGGTCTTCCCCCAGCCAACAGGACGCTGGGTTCGTAGCAGAGAAAGCCTGGGTCGGGGATTAACACCTCGTCCCCCGGGTTTATCAGCGCCTGCAAAGCCAAGAAGACCGCTTGTGTTCCTCCAACCGTGAGCAGGATTTCGCTGTTGGGGTCGTAGGACAAGCCGTAGTCGTGCCTTGCCTTTTCTGCCAAGGCTTCACGGAGCTCCAAGATGCCAGTTGTAGGGGGATAATGAGTCAAGCCTTTATCAAGAGCACGTTTGGCTGCTTCCAAGACATGTGGTGGGGGAGTGAAGTCTGGTTCGCCCACTCCCAAGCTTATTACGTCGGGGACGCTTTGGGTGAGAGTGAAGAAGCGGCGTATGCCTGAGGGTTTTATTCCCCCAAGGCGATCAGCTGCACCAAAACGCTTCAATCTATTAGCCTCATCACTTTTGTGTTTCTTCTTGCATAAAACGTTTACATTTGTAATAGTGCCTCTGACCGCAAGTTATTTGTGCTTGTATACAAAACTGTATCCCCGCAGCCACAATCACGGGAGGAAAAAGTAACGGTTAAAGAAAGCGTGCAAAAATGGATAACACGTTCAATAAATGATCCAATTGTCAAAATATTGGCAAAAAACTGTAATTTAACTAAAACGCAACTAGAAACATTGTTAATTGACTTTTTAGCAACAAATATTTCAGGAAAATCCCTAAGAAACGAAGACAAAGCCCGATTACGCCTATCAAAGGCTGAAATAAGTCGCGGCGCCTTCAACAGAACCCTGAGACAGGCGAGGAAAAACGTGATTCAATCCCTATATACCATCATACTTCTGGGATACTTGGGAATGTTCACCTCAACTCGTTTAGACCCTTACCTTGAAGCCGCAAGCAAGTTGCAACGTTATGTAAGCGCTTATAGGGATATTCTCTCCAACGATAAGTTGGCGGAAGAACAGCTCAGAATTGTGAGCATGCTTCGCGAAGAACTCGAAAGCAGTCTAGAAAGGCTGTCCGGCACGAGTGCGCTGTCTGAAGCGTGATGTCACAAATCACAAATAACATTACAACTTTCCATCACACAAGAATCTATGGCGCAAGTTTTAATAACATAGAATGGACATTCTTCTAAGCTGTGATTTGTGATGTCACGTTTTCACGTTGTCTTTCAGTGTACTGAACTTGTGATTTTTAACTCCTTGGTAGGAATCACGCAAACATCACAGTTTAGAATCGACTTAATAGAGTCTTATGTTCTTCTGGTGAGCACTCTTTTTCTTCTTTTTCTAACGTGTGCGATTACGGTGTTGTATTATCGGCGGATCAGAGAGGCTAGAGCAAGGTATGAAGAGGCTAAGGACGTCGTGGGCGATGTTGTCGTGAGCTTCAACAAACAGTTGCAGGGACATGAGGAAAGGTTGGAAAAGGCGAGTTATCGGATAGAGGGACTCTCGGCAAAAAACGAGAATGCGTGGGCAAAGGTCGAGGAGGTGGGGAAGCAAACAAAGGACTTGGCTTTGAAGGTCGCAAGCGCTTCTGAGGCGCAAGGTCTGTTATTAAAGGACATCGAAGAAGTGAAAGCAGGGCTTGCTAAACACATTTCGGAGACGCCTGAAGCCAAAATTGAAGCGGTTATACCCATTAAAAGAGAGCACGCCCTGGCTCCACTAACCGAAACCGAGCTGCACGTGTTGGAGTTCATTGCTGCGGGAGGCGAAAAAACCGCTCCCGAGATAAGAGACCTGACAAAGTTGACGAGGGAACACAGTGCTCGGCTGGTAAAGGAACTGTATGAGGAGGGCTACTTGGAACGTGACACTGGGAAAACTCCTTACAGATACCGTGTCAAGGATGAAATGCTGAAGATTTTGAAGACGAGCGAAGTCAAGGCGTAGACAAACGTTAAAGGTTAAATCATTCTTTTTGTGCTAAACTGGCTCCTGCCTCGCGGAGCCTCTTGAGTTTCTCATCCATTTCTGAAAGCGACTTTGAAGGTTGAAGCCCGTAGTCTACCTTTCCCCTTGACTCAAGGTATTCCGGATAATGCGTGACCTTTATGGGAACGGCGAACCTTATTTTTGGTTCAGAGATGAGTAAAGCCTCTCCAACGTCAAGCATCTTTATCTCCGTGTCGCTGTACTCGAGGTAGGGTGTGTTTTCGGTTAAATAGGCTCGGTCCTTGCGCAACTCTGTCTTCATTATGACCTTTGTCCACAGCTCGGCGAAGACATCGAAGTTTATTCTCGAAGGCCTTGGAGTTACAGCGTTCAATCCGACTCGATACTTGCGGTATGTTAGAGCGATGTCAGAAAATATGGCTCTGGGCTTGTTTGGATCGAGAAACTCATGAGCCTCTTCAAGCGTTATGAGAAGCGTGGGGAGCCTCTGCCACTCTTCATAATTTTCTTCCCACATGCTCTTATAATGCTCAGCCACTGCGGATGCTACCAAGCAAACAATTCTGTTTTGGTCTTCAGAACGTAGCCCAGAAATATCGATTAGGCAAGTTACCCCCTTGCATATGTTTTGCTTAATGTTTTCAACAAAGGTGTAATCGGATGGAGGGAAAAGGTCACGGGGCAGAGATGATAGTTTTTGCATGAGGGCTTCAACGACGGTTTTGTGTGCTCGCACGCTTACGTGTCCCTCGACTCTGTAGGTCTCTCGTGATTTTTCAATCCACTCCTTGCCTAGTTGTTTGTAAAGTGCCCAAGCGAGTCTCTTCTGAGGAGGTTGTACTTCTGAGAAAAGAGTATCAAGTTTCTCAGGAGTTATTGTGTAAAGGCCAACAGCCATTTTCCCGTCTCTTGATGAATAATACTGAACCTTGCTGTGGAAGAGTGGGTGATCTTTTAGGCCTTTTTGCGGTTTAATTTCTTTTCCTTCAAGAAGTTGCCCAGCGAAGTCAAAAATAAGGGCCACAGTCTTGGTGCTATTGTCGATGATTTGGGCGTTTAAAATTAGTTCAGTGTTTGTTTTTCCTGAACCAGTCATTCCAAACATGCCCATCATGCGAGGAATCGCGTCAATGTTAATACCTGCAGATCCGAGAAGTTGCTCCCCAGAACGAAGACGCCCCATTTCCAGCTCCCCGGAAAGTTTAAGGATGGAGGAGTCTTCTTCGCTAGTGGTGTAAACTTGGTCTCTGTAGTTTGGATTGAAGGTTGGAGAACGCACATTGCCACCTCTTTTTTCCAAAAATAGAATAGCCTCAACGCTTCTGTAGGCTGAGTATGGACCAAAGGCTTCTTTGCCTTCCGCCTCTCGCAGCTGCTCAATAGTTTCCAGCGTGGAGTTGCTTTGGGCATTAACAACCCTAGCGTAAAAGCTTCTTTCACCAGAGTCAATTCGTACAATTTGTCCAAAAGAAAGAGCAACATCTTTATTGAGAAAGAAACCCACAGAGTCTCCCTTAGTTCCGCACACAAACCCTATAGGCTCAGACATAGTCACCAACCATTTCTCGGCTGAATGGGTATCTAATTCCATGAAGTTCATCAGCAAAACTACAGGTAAGCTCTTCCATACGTAACATGTCTATGAACCCTGCTTTTTTAAGCACTTTTTCAATACAGTCAAGGTGATGAAGAAGCATTGTTTCAGATGGTGCAGAAAACTCATGAGCGAGGAACAAAGGAATGGGATATCCAAGGCATCTTGGATCTTCTGAGAGGAACGTTAGTGGAGAAAGAAGGTCATCAATTTCGTGATGGGCTAAGTATTCCATTATATCGCAGCGAAAAACTCGCGGGCTCTCTTCGCACAGTTTGACGACGGACATATCTCCATATAGGTGCTCGTCTCGGCTTGCTTTTTTGATCGAAGGGTAAACCCAAGCCGGATATGGAGAGAGCATGCCCGTCGTAGCAATGAAATCTCTGCCTTTTTCATCGTGAAGAATCGGAGAGTTCTTACTCACGGCAAGAAGGCATACTTCCAATTCTTTACATTTATCGTAGAGCGACACACGAAACTTTCTTTCACCTCCAAAGTAACTTCCTCCATCGAGCAAGGCATAGGTACGACGGGCATTGGTATGTCCGTCGTAAACTGTTTGAAGTTTCGTATTAACGATTTTAAGAGCAGTCTGGCTTTCCAACTCCAGCCTGCAGTCTTCTAAAAAATGGCGCCGTACATGCGTATCTCCCACAGCAGTGCACAGCCTTTCTTCGTAACCCCAATCAACATCGCGACCCTTGACCAAGGCGTATGATGGACGCATGAGGTAAATGCCCCAATTATTTGCTCTCTTTAAGGTCCTTGTCGAGCAATCAACTGCCAGAAATTGCCCGTCGTAACTGTTCACCTTCTTCAAAGGTTTAATCTTTGAAATATCCGGTTTTATGGCAATTAGTGACTCCTCTCTTACCTCCACGGCGCCCGGCACTCTTCCTTTGTCTACGTATAAGCTTAGTTTTTTTTCCATCTCGGTCAGGTCTTCACTTATTCTATCATTGATTGAGGTCACCATGAGAACTCACCTTAGAACATAAGGCGCTATCACCTTCATAGAATTGCCGGTTTATTTATTATCTTTTACGAGGTTTAAGGCGTCTTGTGCCGTTTGCGTTATCATTCTCATTCTGTAGCACCTCTTGTTTGAAGCGCTGCTCCTTGCCAATATCCCACGGTCTGCCATTCGAGAGAGGTATGTGGAAACCGTGCTCAGGCTTATCGGCTCTCCTAACTCCTTCTCATACAGGTCTTGAACGTCCTTGGAAGAAAACCACACGATGGGAAAGTTTCTTGCCACAAGAAGGCGAACCTTGTCCTGTTTAGACAGGTCGGAAACAGTTTGGCTCTCGCCCGTGTTCACTCCCGGCATTCCCCCCAACAATTCTACAATTTCAAGAAGGCGGAGAGCCTTCTCCCTGGTCACCTGTCCCTCAAAGGTTATGGAGTAGCGGTTTCCTCCCCCGTCGAAGACCTCCACGCGCATTTTCTTGGCAGGCATTGAGTTCCACTAGCGCTTAGTTAGGTTAACACTTCACAAGTTATAGCGGTTGCGGTGAACATGCGAAAAAAGAAAAGCCTAAAAATACCTTCTAATCTCAGAAATGCCCATTTTTGCAGTTTTTTTAATTCACAGACTTTACTCAAGAGGTAGTATTTCTAAAAAAGCCTAAGTGTCGTTCTTCTCTATTCTCCAGAAGAAACTGAGGGGTTACTCCTTCACTAAGAGGAGAACAGAATTGAGTTAATTTTTGTCAACAGAGTTATTTTCAAGGGTCATCAACCTGGCAACTTCGCATGAGGTAACAAATGGTGAAGCGTGTGGTCATCTTACTTCTATCTTGCTATGTTCTGGTGGAACGATGAACGCATGGGGTTTGGGCGTGGGTTGGAAGGCTATTGGGCCCAGTCACCCCTCGGTTTCCAGTGGATGGTTCATTTCTTGGGATTCTTTGGTGTCGCTGGGAATAATTTTTTGAGATTAAAACTCTAATGCTTTCTACTACAACGAATATTTACTTCTCTTAGCTAAAATTGAACGGAGACTCTCTTTTTTATTTACTTTACTTCTCCACTCAACAAAAAGAGGCTCTCCAATAGAAATGAAGGGGTGAGGGCTTCAAGAACCATCCTTACTAGTAAAAAAAGACTGTTTTACCTGATTCAGATTCGCAAGATTTTAGCAGCGTGTTGAGTTTTTTGTACGGTACTCCTTATTCCCAAACAAAGGGTGAGTCTGAGAGCTAAGCAAAGAGAGAGAATGAGGGATAAACAAGCATGGGCAACGCAACCCTCCTGGAGGGGGTCTTCAACAAATTTCTTGGAAGCGCAGGAGTCTTCAGAGATAGAGGCGTCTTAAGGCACGACTATATTCCCGAATCCCTGCCTCACAGAGAAGAACAGATTAGGCATCTTGGCGAGATAGTTGCGCCAGTTCTAAAGGGCGCTCGTTGCTCCAACATTTTCATTTATGGTAAAACAGGCACTGGCAAGACTGCTGTTACCAAATATGTGCTCCACAAGTTAAGCCAAAAAACAGCTGAGCTTGGGTCTCCGGTAAAGGTGTGCTACATAAACTGCCGTTTGGCAGGCACCGAATACCGCGTCTTCTCCCATCTGTGCGACGCCATCAACGTAGCCATTCCCTTCACCGGATTGGCGCTAGGAGAGGTTTTCGACCGCTTCAGGAACGGGCTCTCTACACGCAGGGTCATGCTGATGGCAGTTTTGGACGAAATTGACTCGCTTGTAAAAGATAAGGGCGATATTCTGCTCTATGAACTAACAAGGATAAACGAGGCGCTTCGTGGCAGCAAAACCACCGTGGTGGGCATCTCCAACGACCTGTGCTTTAAAGATTTTCTCGACCCCAGAGTCTTGAGCTCCCTAAGCGAAGAAGAAATAGTTTTTCAACCATACAAGGCGGACGAGCTTCTGGACATTCTCCGTGAGCGGGCGAAACTGGCTTTCAATGAAGGAGTGTTGTTGGAGGGAGCCCTAAGTTTATGCGCAGCATTAACCGCCGCTGAACACGGCGACGCCAGACGCGCCTTGGATCTTCTCCGTGTCGCAGGTGAACTAGCCGAACGGGAACATGCAAAGAATGTAAACGAGGAGCATATCCGCTTGGCTGAAAAAAGGATTGAGCATGACCGCGTTTTTGAAGCCATTAAGAACCTTCCTGCGCATTCTAAGGCGGTTTTGTGCAGCGTTTACTCGTTGAGTAAAACGGGGGTTAGACGGATTGTAACCGGCGAGATCTATGAAATCTACTGTGAACTCTGTGAACAGATAGGGATGACACCCTTGACACAGAGACGCGTCAGTGACCTCATCAATGAACTTGACTCTCTCGGCTTGTTGAACACTCAAGTCGTTAGCATGGGACGTTACGGACGCACAAAAAAGATTAGGCTCAGCATCCCTCCAAGCCTATTCAAAAACGTCTTCATCGACGACGACAGGTTTGGACGCTTACTTTGCTACACTCCCAAGCATTTAACTGGATCCATATAGGCGCTGAATGGGAGAGACAGAGAGACGGGTAGAGGGGGGTTAGACCGTCTATTTGGATCCAAATAGAGGGGCCAGGTCAGCTGTGCGCACACACATACACAAACTAACCTTTAATGTAGGGTTTGACCGCTTCGTTGAGTTGCCCATTTCGAATCATCTCAACAACGATATCCACATCTTTAAACAACGGTCTATCCCTCTTCAACATTGAAACCCGCCTCCTAATCACAGAGTAAACAGCCTTAGTTCCCCTCCCAAGCTTCTCAGCTCCACGAAAGTCTGCTCCCTGAGCCGCACACAACAACTCTATAGCCACTATTTTTTCCACGTTTCTAAGGATGCTCACAGCCTTTCTCGCGGCTATTGATCCCATGCTCACAAAGTCCTCAAAGTTGGCTGAGGTTGGAATGGAATCAACGCTGGCAGGATGCGCTAACACCTTGTTTTCCGAGGTTAGGGCGGCAGCCGTGTAATGGAGCGCCATGAAACCGCTCTCAACACCTCTCTTAGCCTTTTGGCTGATGAGGAAAGCGGGTAAGCCTTTGCTTGAGTTTTCGTCTATTATTCTGGCGATTCTTCTCTCCGATATGTTTCCAATGGTGGTCAGAGCCGTTCCCAACAAATCCATGGCTAAAGAGATGGGTTGCCCATGAAAGTTTCCACCCGACAAACATAGGCGGTCTTCGGCGAAGACTAGGGGATTGTCTGTGGCTGAGTTTGCCTCCGTCTCAATCAGTTTCTTGACGTAGGCTACGGCGTCTCTGACACAACCCAAAACCTGCGGCGTGCACCGCAAGCTGTATGCGTCTTGAGAATGCATCCCCGCCTTTGCTGCCCTTTCACCTGTCAAGATTATTTTGCTGCCCGTTGTTAGAGAGCGAATGTTTTTTGCAGTTGTGACTTGACCTGGATGAGGGCGAATCTTGTGGATTCTCTCGTCGAAGGCGTCGGATATTCCCTTCAAGGCTTCGAGACTCAAGGCGGCAGCAGCCTCAGCTGTTACTACTAGTCTCTCTGCGTCGTAAACCGTTAGTGCGCCGATTGCTGTCATGAACTGTGTGCCGTTGTTTAGGGCTACGCCCTCCTTGGCTTCAAGCTTTACTGGCTGAATTCCAGCTGCCCTCATGGCTTGTTTGCCGCTCATTATTTCTCCTTTGTATTCGGCTTCTCCCTCGCCCATCATCACCAAGGTCATGTGTGAGAGAGGTGCCAGGTCGCCGCTGGCGCCAACAGAGCCCTGTTCTGGAACTATAGGATGCACTCCCTTGTTGAGCATTCCAATGAGAGTCTCCAAGGTTTCAAGACGGATTCCAGAGTAGCCCTTAGCCAACGTGTTAGCCCGCAGAAGCATCATGGCTCGAACAACCTCTGTACTGGCTGGATTGCCCACACCAGCAGAATGGCTTCGGATTAGGTTCAACTGTAGTTCAGGCGTTTTGTCCATGGGTATGGTTATTTTACCAAATGCTCCGAAACCCGTTGTTACGCCGTAAATCGTTTTCTTCTCTTTTATCAATTGTTCTAAAACTTGCCTGCAGTGCTTCACCTTTGCCCTGGCTTTCTGCGCCAGTTCAACCTTGGCATGGTTTCTTGCAACCAACACGGTGTCTTCGATGGTTAGGTTTTCGCCGTCTATCATCACGGTTTTCATAGTTTCACGTCTCTCTTTGAAGTTAGAACCTCATGCTTCCTAGGTGCTTAAATAGAGTGAAGGGTGTGCGCTTAATGTTTTGCATCACTTGAGCATGGGCATCTTGATTCCTTTCTGCTTGGCTATGCTCTGAGCCTTCTCGTAGCCCGCATCCGCATGCCGAACAACGGCTGTTCCAGGGTCAGTCGTCAACACGCGCACTATTCTTTTTTCCGCCTCTTTTGTTCCGTCTGCCACTAGGCACATGCCCGCGTGAATGCTGTAGCCTATGCCTACTCCTCCTCCATGATGAACCGAAACCCATGTGGCGCCCGCAACCGCGTTAAGTAGAGCATTCAGTATGGGCCAGTCGGCTATGGCGTCGCTTCCGTCTCGCATGCCCTCGGTTTCTCGGTTGGGCGATGCCACGCTTCCGCCGTCCAAGTGATCACGTCCTATCCATACGGGTCCGTTTAGTTCTCCTTTGCGTACCATGTCATTCATGATTTTGCCAAACTTCGCCCTTTCGCCAAACCCGAGCCAGCACACTCGTGCGGGTAAGCCCTGAAACTTCACCCGTTCCTTAGCCTTTCTTATCCAGCGGCACAATTCAGTGTTGCGAGAGAAAACGTCCAAGATGACATCGTCAAGCGCATAAATATCGTCTGAACTATCGATTAAGCTCGTCCACCTGAACGGACCGCGTCCCTCACAGAACATGGGCCTTATGTAGCGTTGCACGAAGCCTGAGAAAGCGAAGGCGTCTCTAAGCCCAGCGTCCAAGGCTTGCTGACGGATGTTATTGCCGTATTCAAAAGCAACCGCGCCCTTCTGCATCATCTGAACCATGGCTTTAACCTGGACATGCATGCTTTTCTTGGCTTTTGCGATGTAGGCTGCTGGGTCTTCTTGGCGCAGTTGGTCCGCCTCCTCTTTAGACAAGCCTGCTGGATAGTAACCATGAAGTGGGTCGTGAGCCGATGTCTGATCAGTTACAACGTCGGGAATGATGCCTTTCTTCACCAGTTCAGGATGAACCTCGGCGGCGTTTCCCAACAACCCTATGCTTTTAGGTGTCTCTTCTTCCATGGCTTGCTGCGCCATGTCTACCCCTTCGTTTAGGTCGTCTGTCCATGTCTCCAAGTATCCGTGCTTGAGCCGGCGTTCAATCCCCCGTTTGTCAATCTCCACAATAAGGGCTACGCCTTCGTTCATTGTAACCGCCAACGGTTGAGCCCCGCCCATCTCGCCCAAGCCAGCGCTCAAGACGAGCTTTCCTTTTAGACTGCTCTTAAAGTGCTCCTTGGCTACGGCGGCTAACGTTTCGTATGTGCCCTGTAGGATTCCTTGTGTTCCTATGTAAGCCCATGAGCCAGCAGTCATCTGCCCAAACATGATTAAGCCTTTTTGTTCGAGTTCATAATAATAATCCCATGTTGCCCATTTCGGCACGAGCATGCAGTTGACGATTAAGGCTCGCGGCGCCCACTCGTGCGTTTGGAAAACAGCCACAGGCTTGCCGCTCTGAACCAACAATGTCTCATCGGGTTCTAGTTGTGTCAAGGTTTCGGCTATCTGGTTGAAGCATTCCCAGTTGCGGGCGGCTTTGCCTGTTCCACCGTAAACAATCAGATTCTTCGGGTCTTTAGCCACCTCAGGGTCGACCACGTTGTAGAGCATGCGTAGTATGCCTTCAATCTGCCAGTTTTTGCAGTGCAGCTCAGCGCCTGAAATGTGCCTAATGGGTTTGGCTGGTTTCAACTTCTGCATAATGAATTGCCCACCCTACGTTAACCCAATATTTGAAAACCGTTTGTAATAATCTTTGCTTGCTTTTTGGAGAAGCTCTGGTTAGAGGCTTGATTTAATAGGTTTTAGACAGAGATTGACGAAGACCGAGATTTAATTAACCTTCGTTTTAGTTTTTCATATTCCATGTAGCAAATTAGAAAGGATAAGAGGAAACTTAGAAGCATTGCTTTTAAGACGAATTCTCGAGTTGGGGAAAATACAAGACCTAAAAAGTAGATTCCGTGATAGATTTCGGGTATGTGCCCAACCGCGAAAAGATAGAACAATGTGTCTTCGCCGCCCAGGACGAAGAACAGGTAGCAGGTTAACGGTATCTTGCTTTCAAACATTAGGATTAGGCTTAAGGGAAAAGTGAATTCCATGACCCAGAAGGGAAGCCACCAGCTGAGAGGTAAATTGACTAACAAACCATTTTTTAAATGAAGAAAAAATACACGACCCAAACGTCGAGCAGTGTCAACGCAACCATCAGAACAAGCGAGCTTACAACAGAAACAAGTAGGTTTCAAACACTCTGTTCAATGTTTTTGCCCTAACCGACAGCGGGCAACAGAGGAAGATATACTTCGTGCAGCTTTTCTCTATACCCCTTCAACTAGAGAAAATGTGCCTTGCGAAAGCCTTCGAATAGCTTGTTTCCCTCTCGCTCCAACGCCTTCCGCGCAATAAGTTTAATTTAACGATTGAAAGGAAAGGCTCTTTATCATCAAGCACAAATGATGGGTTTGGGAGCGTCGAAAACCTTTGAGACGCATCTTTGACAAAAAAATTTCTGACAAAACCACAAGAGGTTACAATGCAGAAGAGATTGAGAGCCAGTTAAGTAGCGTTAAAGAAATTGGCAGCTTCAAGCATTATTACTACCCGCCCGGAGCCAAATTTCCCACAGGCTCCCAAAATTTGAGAAAACAATCACCGCGAGAAATCTTGTCTTTCTTAAACAGTCATTTCACCGAATCCGCAGATTTCTTTGTGGAAATTCAACATAAGAGGTTCAAATCAGGAAGGCACCAAATAATCCTGAGAGGAATCAATCTAAAGGGTGAGATAACAAAAATAGCGATTCTGGATTTTAAATAATTTAACGAAGTGACTACGTCGAAGGGTTAACTCCGTCAAGTTCCCTTTTTAAAATGAAGAATTTTAGCTGTATTCTCTGAATGTGTGGTTGCACTTGGTGCATCTGAAGAACTGAGTTGAGGACTCGTCGCTTCCCCGGGTTTGAACCTGCCAAACGTAGGCTAGGTTGTTGCTGCACTTTGGGCATTCAACACGAACAGTGGGCAAGACACGCAGCTTCTGCTCTTCCTTGCTGATGACCGCTATTGTTTCCTGCGGACTGTGCTCAATCACCTTTGGAATCGGCTCAAGCTTCTTGGCGGCTAATCTCTTTTTGTAGCCGCATTTGGGACAGGAGAGAACGACGTTGCCCTTTTTTCCCTCTTTGGGGCGTTTGGGCACCAGTCGGGTTCCACACTCTGGACAGAATTCCATGGTTTACGAGCCTCGCTCTGTCTGATTTCCTTCACGTTAATATCGAGTCTTTTAAACCTTTTCTCATTCCACTCATTATTGACGATTAATAATGCATTTGGCAACTGTTACTGCGTTCTTGTTTGT
>Ga0315314_1003112_pt1 | contig 13240 bp, 15 predicted proteins | sample TDP9_MG_FD_203631 | JGI IMG/M metagenome (GOLD analysis project Ga0315314, IMG submission 203631) | Freshwater sediment microbial communities from Lake Towuti, South Sulawesi, Indonesia - TDP9 | ecosystem: Environmental > Aquatic > Freshwater > Lake > Sediment | place: Indonesia: South Sulawesi...
CACTCTTCCTTCGGAAAGGGGCGCTCAACCCAAACCTTTTCGCCAACCTCAACCAACGGTTTCACCTCCCCCGTGTCAAAGGGTGGACGCCCCAGCACTGGGTTTGTGCTTATGTCCTTGGCGTTCTGGTGCGCGTACCTCCTTATCTCCCTCACCCTGTCAATCCACCCCTCGTAGCGCAGTCGTTCTTCGGGAGACTTGGAGACCCTAACAAGGTCTTCCAGGTGGTGCTCCATGTCTCGCCCATGCTTCTCGATGCATTCAAAGCACTTCATAACCCCAACAGGCTCTTCACTCATAACAGTCCCCCGTTGTCGGCTAACTTCTTAAGCTCCACATAGATGAGGTTAAGCCTAATCTTTGTGAACAGTGGGTCTCCCTTAGCCTTTTCCATAAACTTCGCCTTAGCCTTTTCGCGGTTGTAACCCGTTATGTGGTCTTTGACCTCAGACCAGTCCACGCTGTAAGGCAGTATCATGTCCACGATTTTCTCAAGCGCCTCAACGGTCTCAGCCTTCAGGTGTGTGCTCTCCACCGCCTTCCCCCTCCTCTCCCTCGACGCCCATAAGTTTCCACATCTGTTCGTACCTGTTCATCTCTGTCTTCGTCATGTACCTTCCAAACGGGTTTCTAATCCGCTCATATCCTGCTCGCATCAGTAACGCCTCCGCAGGTCCTATGGGGCTTGGCTTCCTGAACCTGTCCATGCTTTCCGAGAACCTGACCAAGCCTTCAACCGTCTTGGCTACATCATCAAGAGAACCCCCGCCACCTCCAACACCCTTGGAGATGTTCTCCAGAATCTTCTCTATGGGCGACCCTCCTCCACCCTTGCCACCTCCAGCCTCAATCTTCGCGCCGAGTTGAACGATGGCTTGACCCAACTGGCTTAGGTACTCGTTCTGCTCTCGTATCTGCTTCTGAACGGCTTGAAGCGCCGTGTTCACGAAGACCTCAGCCTCTTTAGGCACCTTCTCCTCAGCCTTCGGCTCCGTCTTTTCGGCGCTCAAACTATCTCAGCCTCCTTCTCCTTCGGGGGAGCCTTGACGTACCCCATTTTGGATAGGGTCTCTGGGAAGTCTGGGCGCTCAGACAGTTTAGCCCAAATCCGTTCTCTGCACTCAGGGCACTCTACCTCTTCCCTAATTGTTGCATGACCCCTCCTCGTCTCTGTTGGGAGCGGGGTAACTTTAGGCGCGTGTTCCTCTATCTTGTGCTCCACGAAGGCGTCAATGTCCTGGGTCGCAAAGTTGCACTTCCCACTCTTGCACGTGAACAGTTGTGGGCTACTTCCTGTTTCCTTGCTTGGGGCACCTTGCCTAGAGCGCTCCAACTCGCTCAGCACACGGCTAAACCCCTTGTTAATACTCTCGGTTACGGCTTCTAAGTCCTTGGTCACAAGAACTTCGACAGGCTCTCCTCCAATATCGGCTTTCTTGGGCATAGCCCCTACCTCCTCCCCCTAAGCGGTGGAACCTCAGCGGTCAGGGGACGCAACGGTGCGAACTCGCTTGGTGCACGCGCTTCCTTCGCCTTGCGGTACTCACGGAGGAACGGCACAAGCATCTTCCGAACCTTCTCGGTTAGCGGGATTCCCTCTGCGTCGGCTAGCTCCTTTAACGCCTCAAGGTCTTCTTCCGCCAACGTCAGGGAGACAACCTTCTTCCCTTTCAATTCTTTGTATCTCGGCATAGGTACGTTCAACCCCTATTTCATCATATGAAATGCGCCTAAACTATATAAATCTTAGGTATTTCGTAATATGAAATCATTACGAAATGGGAAGACTATAAATGTGTGTCCTTGTAATTCCTGTTCTTGTGGGTGTTTGCGGATGGGAGCTATCCGTACTTGCGTTGTGTTGCAGTGTGTCCCTAGCAGGATTGGGGCACAGTCGGAAGGATGTCCCCCGCGTCACGTTAAGCGTTGTGCGGGGTACAGACCCACGTAGCAAAACCGAGGAGGGAAAAGAGGAGAGATGGCAAGGAAGATGCGACCTGGGGAGTGCGGAAGGACGGTTCGGGGCGTGCTGTACTGCTACAAGCCTGGCATAGGCGTCAGGTTCTGTCCCAGAGGGGCAGATGATGTCCAGACCTGTGATGTCAGGCTTTCGGGAGACCGAAGACACGGCAGATGGATTCGGCGCAGAGTCGGAGAGACCTATCCTCTCGGCAGGGGCATGGAGGTGGTCTAAATGCCAGTTGACTGGGCTAAGTGGCTAGGGCTAGGAGCTGGCGCAGGAATAAGCGGAGTGGCAACGGGTGTTGTGCGGAGCTTCGGTTTCGCCCAAGCGCCTGAGATGATGGGCGTTACCTTTGACGTGCCCACCGCCTTAGTGGGAATCGGCGCGGCTTGGGGATACGGGAGACCAGAGGTGCCTGCGGGTTGGGCGAAGAACATCCTGGCAGGTGTAGCCATCGGAAGCGTTGGAACCCTTGTCGAGGACCTGGCTAGGGATATGCTTTCGGGGCTGAAGCCGCCTGAACAGCACGTTTGGGAGTGGTACAAGTACATTCTGTGGCGTGCGCCAGACCCAGAGGGTTTCGCCTACTGGGTTGACAGGCTCAAGACCGAGAAGGACGTTAGGGCGGTGTTCATAGCCTTCTGTGTCGAGGCGGTCAAGGAGCTAACTGGTGGCGGTGGTTCCAGTAAAGGGTCTTCCAGTCCAGGCAGAGGCGAAAGCCCAGCCCAGAACATAGGAGACCTGGCTAGGCAAGAAGCTCAAAGAATGGTGGTGACGGCATAATGGCGGTCCAAGTTCCTAAAGGCGTGGTACGACTACCCTGGAGCTTAAGCGAGGTCAGCACGGGCGTAACCCTTACGGTGAGCGTGGCAAACGTTGAGAGCGAAATCGTGACTTGGCAGTGTCCCAAGAAGATGGCTGTTGCGGTGCGCCAAGGAGACCGTTTCGCCCTGTACCTGAGAACGGCGGTGCCAGCAGACATCGTCGCAGGCACAGTACGGGTGTACCTGGCAGACGCGAACAAGGCAACCAAGTTCAAGGTTGACGAAGGACCAATCAAGAAGTTCATGGCGGGGTCCACTGGTGGAACCTTCGCCATAGACGACAGGGAAAAGAGGTATCTGATGCCAGCAGGGTTCAGCAGGGAAGCGGACGAGTTCCTCATCATAACCTTCACGGGCGCGGACGTGGCGGCGACAGCCCAGACGAAACTATTGCTTGAGGGAGTCCAGTACCTTCAGGTGTAAGCCTATGTCCTACGAACCAGAGCGGTTTAGTGTCGAGCGGTTGCCCACTGGTCTGGACGTGGGGAGTATGCTCCAAATAAAACCAGACGACCTAGAAAAACTGGCAAAGAGCAAGAAAGTGCCCATCTTCGAACATGGGCTCTTCTCTTATGTCAGATTTGACGGCGTTTGGTTCTGCGCCCAGATGCCACAGAAACCGACACCGTAGGGGAGGAGCTTGGGGCAAAGGTTCCTTCATCCCCCAGTTTTGAGGGTTAAAACATGGTCTGGGAAAGGGGTAAGTGGACCTGGGACTGGGAGGCTCAGGGTTGGATAACTCCTGGTCCTAAACCCCCAGAATCCCAACTCAAAGAGCGCCTTCACGAAGAGATAAAGAACAACCTGGCTAGGCTTATCGGTGAAGGCAACGCGGTTGGGGTCAGATGGTTAGGCTCATCAACCACAATTAGGTGGGTTTCAAACCCGTACACGGGTGAGCTTTGGATACACAACGGTTACGGTCACACTGTTACCTACCTTGAGCTTGAGAGCTCAAGTCCAGCTATAGAGTGGGTTGCGGTTGGGAAAGCCCTCTTTGCTATCGCAACCACCATCTGCTCCATTATATTGGCGTGGCTCTATCTTCAGATGTTCCAGACCGCAGGCTCAGTGGTGAACAAGATTATAGGGTATGTTGAGAAGGCTGGTCCTGCCTTCGGTTGGGGCATCCTCCTGGTTGTAGCGTTGTTCGCCTTGGGCGCTTTAGGCGCCAGGGTGCCAAAGCCCAAGGAAAAGGAGAAGGAGGCGGTTTAGTGGGAGACTACGTTAGAGAGGTCGGCATGGTCTGCTTGACCGTTATCGGTGTTTGCGCAATATATAGAGGCATAGACACCGCGATAGTCACGGCGGTGGCAACTGGCATAACCTCAATCGTGGCTTACGAGTACGGGAAAAGGAAAGGTGCGAAAAAGTGAGGATAATTGAGCGAAGGGTTATCGGGGAGCGTCAGAGCGTGCCCGCCGCCATAGGCGACAGCATCCTTAACATAACGGTGGACAACGAGAGGGAGTACGTAATCCTTAGCATGGTCATAACGCCGACAACGTTCACGGACGGAGACCTTGTGGAACTGCTCTACAAGGGACAGAGAATAATGCAGACCATCTACATGGACGGTTCCAGCATAGAGGTTGAGTGGGGAGAGAAGCCTGAGGAACTCCACGTTATAGAGAGGAAGACCCAGGCTCAGATTAGGTACTCTAACGTGGCGGCTCAGGCTAAAATTGTGTACTACGACATAACGAGGGGTTACCTTGGTTAGAGTTAGAAGGTATATTGGAAAGGGGACGGTTACGAGCGGTTTGACGCCCCACGAGCCGACCCACAGAGACGGAGGAGCAGACCCCATAAGCGGTCCGATTAAGGTCGCAGGGGTTCCGAACCTGCCCGCCTCCAAGATAACTTCTGAAAGGTTCCCTATGGCGAGGATGCCAGCTGGAGATTCGGGAGTGCTCACGGCTACGGGTGCGGGTTTAGACCCAGAATACAGGGACATACTGGCTTTCAGAAACATCTCAAGGACAACCGTTGTTGACCAACAGTCCGTGACCATCAATATACCAACCGCCTACGACATGATAATGGTCCTTCTGAGACTTGAGAGAACTAATGCTGTCTCGGCTACCGTTGTGCTGTTTCTGAGACTGAACGGTTATGCAGGGACGAACTACGACAGTTGCTACGCTGACGGCTCAACGGTGACGCTCACGACTGGCACAGACAGCATCAGGCTTGGGGAGATAGGGACTGGCACAGCCCGAAAGACTGTGTTCGGCTCAATACTCATCCAAGGAAGGGGGGCAGTGTATCGCCGTCACGTGATTGTGAACACTTTGGGAGTTGATGAGAGGGGTCTGTGGGGAACACTGAACCCGAACGAAGACATAACCAGCTTAACGATAGGCTGTACCGCGGGGCACATCTTTAGCGGGTACATTGAGGTTTGGGGGAGGAACCTGTTAACATGAGTGTTGCACTAGAGGGTTGGGCTCCGCGCTACTACGAGTGGTCGGTCGAGGACCTAACAAGGCAACTCGCCGACCTAAGGGAAGCGCTTAAGAGTGCGTGGGAGCAATTCCAAAGGGCAACCTCGCTAGAGGAGAGGGACAGACTGAGCAGGCAAATGAGGGACCTAAAGCGACAGATAACCGCGGTGGCGTCGGCGCTCTCAAGGAAGGATTACATGCGTTATCCTCGTGTCCCCCCTCCCGAATACGGCTTAATCATGAAAGTCACGCCAGAACAAGGCGCTAGGACAGAGGCGCAAACGCGAACGCCCGAACTGCTGGAACGGTTCAGGAAAATGCGAGAAGAACTGCGGGAAAGAGAGCCAGAAGTCGAAGTCCCCCCAAAGGTCGTAGCACCCCCGCGACCCAAAGCGGAAGCAAAGCCCTCAGCGTTGCCACTTCTGGCTCTCCTCGCCCTAACATGGCTAACCAAATAAGACTTTGGATGGTTGACAGATAGGGAAACTGATGTAGAAACGTTTTGCCCTCGCCTCTAGGTTTCCGAACCAGCGCTTCACGCAGTTTCACATCCCTAAGGTTTGGTGCTTCCACCTGAGATCTGGGCATCTGAGGACCTCAGGGTACCATGGGCTCCTGTCCACCAAGATTCGGGGCTTGTTGCTATGGGCCTCCAACATTTTCCTTCAAGGAAAAACTTTTAAAGGCGTTGCATATCTCTATCCCTAGGGGAAAAGTTATGCGAGCCCTAATGCGCGCCCTAATGCGCGGTTTGTTCTTATTCTTGCTACTGATTCTGGGAAGTAACCTTGGTGTTATCGCCTATGCTGGTTCCACCTTCCGTTCGGGCGCCACAGCACAAGGTTCATTTAATTATAAGCAAGTTTTGGATGAGATATCCTATTCTAGGATATACGACCATGTGAAGAACCTGTCGAGCGTGGGTTCAAGGGTCACCGGATATGATGGGTCTAATGAAGCAGGAGAATACATTTACAACTATTTTAAGAACGAACTCGGTTTCGACACCGTCGCTCAGAAATACAAGGTTATGGTCCCACTCGACAGAGGCACCTACATATACGCCAACGGACATGAGTACCAAGCCTACGCATTGTGGCCCAACTACATCCAAACGTGCTACGTTCCTGCCGTCAATCCGGTAAGAGGCCCTTTGATTTACGCAAATATGGGGGATCTGAAAGATTTTAATGGTAAGATAGTTAGTGGCTCAATCGTTTTGATGGAGTTTAATACTGGTAAGAATTGGATAAACGCCATGAAGTTGGGAGCAAAGGCTGTCATATTTACCGCTCCCTCCTCATCCTCTTTCTACGAGGCCAGAGCAAAGATTCTCCAAACACCGATTCATTTTCCGAGAGTTTATGTCTCACAAGAAGTCGGCGCCATTCTCAAGGGATTGGCTGACAGCGGCACCGAGGTAAGTTTGAGTCTTGATATGAAGTACGAGGAGGTTGAAGCCACAAACATAATTGCCATGGTCAACGGTACAGAGCGCCCTAACGACATAATAATTGCAGCGGCTCATTATGATACTTGGTCTGTTGTTCCATCTTTGGCTCCCGGCGCTGATGAAGCGGTATCGGTCTCTTCCTTGATGGAGATTGCGAACTACCTCTCCAAACCTGAACACCGCCCGAAGGTGTCCATGTGGTTTGTAGCCTTATCCGGCCATTGGGAAGCCCTTACTGGCGCCAGAGAATTTGTGGAAAAATACTTCTTTGACGAGGCTGTGGTGTCAGGTCAGAGGAAAATTTGGGCGTTCATGGCCCTCGACTTCTCCACAGACCTCACTAAAATGGCCTTAGTGTATACAGGGTCATTCTACGAATATCATGGGGGTACAATTACAGCGATCGAAACTAGGTTCACTAGTTGGTTAGAGCCACAGGTATCAAAGGTGATCCTACCGGCTCTACAGGAGCAAACAGGCCGTCAGTACTCGGTTGAACACGGTTTTCTAGCTCCATACGGTTGGTGGGCCTCGATCTACGGACCATACATGTTGGACAGCGAACCCTTTTCCCTTGCCCATGGATTAGGGTTCGCCTTAAGAACTGGAAGTAGCAGGACGATGTGGGGACATCCCGTCAGTGACTTAAGATATGTAAGCCTATCAGATCTGAGACCTCAACTTGAGGTAGCTACTGCGATGTTGTATTATCTTTCCGAAGTCGGCGTGTTAATGGATTGGTTAAGAGTGAGCCCCACTCGTACCCTATATACCGCCGGAGGAGCGGACGTTTCGGGATACATTACCGTCCTAGGGGAAGTTTTGATTTATAACATAAGCAAGGGCTGGTATGATGCTGTGCCAAATGCGATTACTGCCATAATAAGAGGGGGGTCCCTTAGCTATAGCTCCTATCCCTTCTCAAAAATCCTAGTAAAGGCAGACGGAGCGGGTAAATTCGTGATTCATGGAATAGGAGGGGTCTTCGCTGTTTCCCATGCCGGTTGGGCCGGTACTGGAATATTCGTTGAGGCATACCTCATTAACAATGAAACGGGGCTGATAGAGTACGCCCCCGACCTTGGTCAGTGGGGCGCCATGAACATCCCCTTCCTGTATCAACCGGACCGCCATCCTTACCCAGCAACAACAGTGGTCTTCAAAGCCTCATCCATAGTTCTCTTTGACATATCAGACCCAGCTGGAGTTTCTCCGAAGTCATTTCTTGACCCTCGTTTTGAGAGTACACATTACACCCCATGGAGCTCAGTCCCCTGGTTACTACAACTCTTCAATTTTGAAGACCTGAGCGAGTATATCATGTGGGGCGCAGTTGCTGCTGGTCAGGAGGACGTCGCCATGTTGTTTGTGCCACCTAATACACAGGCCATGGTGTTATATAAACTCACTTCTGGGTTTAGGACTTCCGGCATTCTGGTAAACGCAACGGAGGAGAACCCCGAAGGCGAAGGCATACTTGTAGGCCCCTCAGAGGAGAGTCACATTACCTATACGGCTTACCGCTTCGCTAAGAATCTATTTCTCATAAGCAAGAACAGGTACGATACTTTAAGAGCCAAGTTTATCAGAAATGTTGTAGTTGAAGAGTTCTACCAAAAAACGGAACAGAGCCTTCTAGAAGCGGAACAAGCTTTTAACAACAACCAGTATGAGGAGGCGTATCCCAAATCAAAGCTAGCGTGGATCTATTCCATAACGTTATACAATGAAGTTATGAAGAACGTTTACGACACGTTAAACGTGAATGTGCTTGTGCTTGCGCTCTTGATGCCCTTCGTGTTGCTTTTTGAAGGATTGATCTTTGAAGCCAGCGGCCGAAAAAGGTTTATTAGCCTCTCCGCGATAGCTGCTTCCTTCATCTTGCTGTATTATTTAATACATCCAGCGCCGCATGTGGCCTCAAACTTCTGGATGAGCCCGTTAGGAATCTTCCTTGAAATGTTATTCATCTTCGTTGTGGGGGTTTTCCTGAGCGAAACCCTGAAAATAACTAAAAAGGTTAGGATGCGGGTCATAGGAAAACACTACATGGAGCGTCCTTCCTTTTCTATGATACTAACATCCTTCAGCGCTGGACTCCGCTCCATGAAAAGGAGGAAACTTCGAACAATTCTCACAATGACGAACATCTTCACGGTGACGTTCTCTTTAATCGCCTTAACCTCAGTGGTTCCAGCCGCGGCCGCCACCTTCGCACCGCCAACTACATACGCGGCTTCATATAACGGCATGTTCCTTAGGAGGGGGACGATACGTGATGTCCCGCAGAATGTGATCGATCCGTCTAATTTAGATGTTATTAGAGGTTTGATTCCTTTAGAAACCGCGATAAGGGTTTGGTGGTATCCTCAGTCAGTTAGAGGGAGGGGGGTCTACACAGAAATATCAAGTGAGAACGGCACCTATACTATTAAAGCTGTCTTAGGTCTCTCAGTAAACGAGGTCAACGTGACACATTTCGATACTATGCTTAAGGAAGGCATATGGTTCCCATCCGACTCCTCTCAAGGGTGCATTATACCCGTTGAGATATCGGATGCTTTAGGAGTAGGCGTAGGCGACACTATAAGATTTGGAGAGTATAATCTCACGGTGGTAGGCATTCTCGATACTACAACAGCTAACGCATTCAAGGACTTAGACGGCTATCCGATAACACCGGTTAACCCCGACTTGGTCATGGCATTATTTAGAGGCTTTATCCAACAGGAAGATTGGATTCCGTTATCCTTCAACGAGATCATAATCCTTCCCTATGAACTACTCATGCGAAAAGGCGGCTACATATCAAGTCTAGCCTTCTCATCCGACGATTTCGATTTGCTTCGGGGAATCGCAAAAACCCTGTCACTGGTTTTGAGAGGCTTCCAAATCTACATAGCGCACGAGGAAACTGTTTTAACCGTTAACCCAGTCACCACCTTTGGGCTTTATGGATGGTCAATGATGCTGATTCCGCAGTTCATCGGCGCCTTCATTATACTTGATACGATGCTTGGAAGCGTTAAGGAACGGACTAGAGAGATAGGGATATACAGCGCAGTTGGCGTGTCGCCAAGAGACGTGGGTTCCATGTTCCTAATGGAAACTCTGATCTACGCCCTTATAGCTACGGTGTTCGGATACCTACTTGGTTTAATAGCAAACATGGTCCTAGTTACATCTGGGACTCTACCGCCTGAATTCATGGTCAACACATCTTCCTTTTCGACAGCTCTGGTCCTCTTAGTGGTCATCGCCTTCACCCTGCTGGGCTCAATCTATCCCATGACGGTGGCGTCCAGGATAGTGACCCCCTCGCTTGCTCGTAGATGGAAGCTGAGCACCAAACCTAAAGGTGACGTCTGGGAGGTTCCGTTACCCTTCTCTACGACAGATGAGAGTGAAGTCATGGGTATACTTAAATTCCTACACGAGTATCTCAGCGCCCACACGCGGGAGACCTTGGACCCGTTCATCGTAAACACCCTTAAAATCTCATCAGAGGATAAAGAGATAGTTTCCCAGATGCTACTGCAACCCATAGAGACAGGAGTTAACCAAGAACTTAGGATAGTGTTTCCCTATTCTGAGACTGAACGCAGATTCCTCCTATTAGTCATAATAAAAAGGTTGGTTGGGTCCAGTGAACTTTGGACCTCAAGGAACTACGAAGTCATTGACTGCATTAGGAAACAATTCCTGATCTGGAGAGGAATGGCTGCTCCTGAGAGAGAGGCGTACATCTCTCGTAAAGTTGAAGGAGCTTAGAATGCATGGCTGAAGCCTCTGAAGAAAAAGCTGAGTTTAAACCCGGGCTGACTTGGCGATCAGCCTTAGCGGTCATCTTCGCCAGCCTAGCCATACTTCCCGTTAGCCTCTATCTCAGCCTAATCTCAGGAACTGCATTAGGCGGGGCGACGGTGGTTGGGGGCGGCGCCGCCGTTTATATAACGGTCATCTTATTCTCAGAGCTTTCATTAATGATGGGTTCGCCTCTACGGAAACAAGAAATATTCATTGTATTTATAATGGCTTCTATTGCTGGCGGGAGTCCTGTCTTTATTGAGATGGTCTACCGTCAATATTACGCGAAATCGTTTGTAACCTGGTCCTTCAGTGATCCTTTCAGTGGGCAACCTATTCCAGAGTTGATTCCTTCTTGGTGGGCGCCTCCGTACTACACTCAAGCTGCGCAGATCAGGACGCTGTTTCAACCAGCTTGGATTACTCCAATACTCCTTGCAACTTTCATGTTTGGTGTTCTAGCCATTGTCCAAGAAATGGCTCTCACGATGATATGTTCAGTATTGTACATTGAGACTGAAAAACTTCCCTTTCCCTTAGCATATGTCAACGCCGATTTAGTGACGACTTTGACTGAACGAAAAGAGGAGAGGATGCACATCTTTACCATTGCAACATTGATAAGTATGGCATACGCCTTCATCCAGATAGGAATCCCGATAGTAACATCAGGTATGTTCAACGTGATGATGCAGATAATACCTGTTCCTTGGCTTGATTTAACCACCGGATACCTGGGTGTGGAGAAGATAATGCCTGGCGCGGCTTTCGGAATATCTACGAGTATAATGTCATTTGTCACAGGCTTCCTATTGCCCGTTAACGTATTGATATTTATACTCCTAGGGTCTCTCTCAACATATACATTCGGAAACTGGCTTGCACTGACGGTTTGGGGCAGTTATTTTCCTGATTGGGTAAATGAGTGGAAACCAGGTATGGGCCTAGGGCTCATTTGGCAACGTTCCCTTCTTAGAGTATGGATCTATCCGCAGCTCGGATTTCTTTTAGGTCTTTCAGTGCTCCTTATTGTAGCAAGGTACAAGTACTTCATAAGTGCCTTTAAAACGCTAGCAAAACTCAAAACGTCCTCGGAGAGAGGCTATTTTCCGATTTCAAGAATCCTTTTAATGTACTTAGGCGCATCACTACTCTCTGTTTTGGTCTTCCACCTGTTCATCCCTGGCTTCCCGATATGGCTAGCCGCCCTTATATCTGTAGGCCTTACCTTTATTAACGGCGTTGTTGGAACTAGAATATTAGGTGAAGCAGCAAGTTACTATTCATTTCCATATTTTTGGCAAGGAGTAGTCACCCTGTCGAATTACCCAGATGTTGCCGCCTTCTTCCTTCAGCCGACCATTGGAGGAAGTCTTACACCATCATGGGTGCAGGCAGTGAAGACTGCTCAATTAACAGAAACAAAACCCCTGGACTTCTTCAAGTCTTTCCTCATAGCGTTCGTAGCTTATTCAGTTTTCAGTCTCATCTACGCTAGCTTCTTCTGGGCTATGGCTCCCATCCCCTCCTCTGTTTATCCCTGGACCTTATATTATTGGCCCGTAAGGGCAACAGCTGAGAGCATGTGGTATACTCGCCAGATTGTGTCAAGGCCTGATATAATCTTTTACGCATTTTTCTTAATCATCGCTTTAGGCTTATTCGGGCAAGCGTTCACCAAGTTGACTTCACTTCCCTTCAGTCTAGTCGCATTAGTCACGGGAACTACATGGGTTCCGCCCGGAGCGGTGTCGATGCTGATCGGAGGGCTCATCGGAAACTATGTTCTCAAGAGATACATGGGGGAAAAGTTCTGGAACGAGTACAGGTCAGTCATAGTTGCAGGGGTTGCGGCTGGAGAAGGGATAATCGTCGGAGTTCTTTCGGCTTTGGTTATCATGACAAGGGCAACCTGGATTAAACCTTATTAACCAGAAATCTGGAATATAACCGACAACTAAAATCCTAGAGGGACTTCTATGAAACCGCGAGAACGGGTTATCTCGGCCCTAGACTTGGAAGAGCCCGATGTTGTCCCATCCTACGAGATGTACCTTTCCCCTCCAAGCACTGTCAGGGAAATACTCGGTAGGGAACCAGTATACGCCAATAACAAGCACCTGTATGAGTTATGGTCTAGAGGTAAGATGCTCGATGAAGAGAGCGTCAAAAGGCTAAACGAACAGCACGTTGAAGACTGTTACGAAGCCTACAGCAAACTTGACTTGGACATGATAAGGTTCTGGATCGGAACTATAAAACCCCCATCCTCCGTTAGAAAGATCAGCGACAGAGAATGGGTAGTGGACGGAAAGAGAACCCTCTACGAATCCTACAGCTTCTGGAGATGGGACCCCGAAAGCTCCCTGATCCTTAAAGGCCCCAGATACGTTCATGAGTACGTCAAAGAGGAGCAGAAGAAACTTCTAGAGGAGTCCAGAGAAGATCAACTAGCCAACCTGAGGCATCTAAGAAAGCTGAACAAGGAGGAGAAGTTCATATTAACCGATGTGGGGGGCATATGGGGACCCATCGTCAGCGACCGATACGGGCTTACCGAGTTTTTGAAGTGGCTCTACCTTTACCCAGATGTTGCAAGGGAATTCATAAAATTTTATGCAGACACCACAATCGAGAACGGGAAGGCGGCCATAGATGGGGGGGCGGATGGCGTGCAAATCTGTGAAGACTACGGCTTTAAAGACGGATCATGGCTATCTCCCGAACAATTCAGGGAGTTCATACT
>Ga0315314_1003113_pt1 | contig 13236 bp, 22 predicted proteins | sample TDP9_MG_FD_203631 | JGI IMG/M metagenome (GOLD analysis project Ga0315314, IMG submission 203631) | Freshwater sediment microbial communities from Lake Towuti, South Sulawesi, Indonesia - TDP9 | ecosystem: Environmental > Aquatic > Freshwater > Lake > Sediment | place: Indonesia: South Sulawesi...
GATTATGTAGCCGTACAGTTCCACATGGGCGTGATTCAACTAGCTGATAGACAACATATGCCATCGTTATCCAAAGCGAAATCGGCCATACTAATCCTAGGCGGGTTCCTTCACGGACTAGTAGAAAGGAACCCTCCACTGTCCATAAGACTGACTGAGAACCTAAAGAGAAAGAAAAAACAGCGCTAGACGGCGTACTCGTCATGATCTAAAGAGATTGTACTACACACTCACTCCGGAAGTATGTTCCCAAAATAGAGATCTCTTTTTTGGCGCTCGATAAGAATCGACAAATAGTCTGCGAAGGCTCATATGCTAATTTCCAAGTAGCAACTGCTAGGAAGACCGATCCTGTATGCAATCCATCAAGGCTGCGAGAGGCACTTTATACCTAACGGTCCAGCAGCTGATCCTCGCAGCCTTCATCTTCTACGTTGGAGTCGCAAGATTCATTACGCAAACAAAAGTCGGCTTATGGTCGATATGAATATCCTCTATGTAAAGATAGACCTAGAATACGTCAGAGCCGTAATGAACTCATAAAGGAGAAAGGCTTTATCGCTCCTTCTAGCAAGCAACTCCGTCTCCAAATAACCACTAGGTTTCAGCCGCTATTCTCCTTGCTTCTCTCACGACCTCTACGTAGACTTCTTCCTTCAACCTGAAGCCATGTATTATCAACTGTTTCAAAACTTCTAGAAACCCGTTCAGGTCTATCTCCTTTTTCTCCAAAGCTCTTAGCAGAACGAAAGCAGTCCCTCTGGGCGTCAAGTCTAGTAACCTTGCAGCCACTCTCCCAGAAACCTCGTCGATCAAAACTTCTTCGACGCCCAGATTTTTTGCAAGAGAGAGAACGGCAGCTTCTCCCGGCTCTAACCTTATTGGAGTTTTCACAATCCTAACACTCAAAACCTTAAGCCAACCTTCACCGATTGCTTTCTCAATGACATAAGCATCCTTTTCCCCTAGCCGCTTCCCCCTCTCCACAACTTCAATTTTAACTTCCTCGGGTATGAAGACTTCCCCGAAAGCCTTCTTCAAAAAATCTATTTTCCCTACCTTCGCCAAGTAGATTAAAGGAGTGGCGTTGGAAACAATGCCACCCATCTAAGAACCCTTCAGGTCTCCCCTCAGCTCCTCTAAAGTGTAAGGAACATGAATTTCCCTCTTCTTAACCTCGTTAATGATTTCCCAAAGAGATAGATCACATCGTGCAGCTGCCTCCCACAAAGTCACCTTACCCTGCTCATAATCTTCCAAACTTCTTTCAATCAGCCAGTCTTTCACAGCCTTCAACAAGAACCTTCTAATGACTGTGGATCTATCCATGCCCTCCCTCTTTGCTACCTCATCTATCACTTTAGCCAACTCATCCTCAACCCTCGTAGTTACAGTAACAGGCATCTCAACCCTCTCCGCATTAAACTTATTCATTTTAATATTTAAGATCACCGGCATAAAGCCTCGGCGATATTTGAAGTAGTTCACTGAAAATGATAAGCAGTAAAGAGCAATCCAATTTGAGTGGGGAATTATCTTGAGGTCATCAAGGATTACAAGAAACAAAAGAACGCATATCCCTCTATGCAGCCTACTCGCACTACTCATCGCATCATGCTTTATAGTCGGTTCAAGGGACCCAGAGTTCATTCGCGCCCTTGAGTTTAGTTTAAAATTGCACATCGTTGAGGGCGATATTAAGCCTGAATACTATGCTCTGACAGCTCGATGCTAAACAACAAATAGTCTGTGAAGGCTGATATGCTAACAATATCGATCCCATATGCAATCCAACAAGGCTGCGAGGGGCACTTTATACCTAACGGTCCAGCAGTTGATCCAGTACCTAGCAGCCTTCATCTTCTACGCTGGAGTCGCAAGATTCATTACACAAACGGAAGTCGGCTTATGGTCTATACTGACAGCGTCAACAGCTGTCTTCACAACCCTCACACCATTCGGACTCCCAGTTGCGACACACAATTATGTCTCAGAAAACTATGGAAGAGGAGATCGCGCTCTCCCTACTCGAGTCAATGGGCCTCCTTGAAAAGCTGACAGGCAAGAGAAGCAAGATCAAGTACTCTGAATGGAGACCTTCGGACCAGAAAGTCTACATCTCCGATATATCAAAAGCCGAGGAAAAGCTAGGTTGGTCTCCTAAAGTCGCCCCTAAGGATGGAGTCAAGAAACTAGTTAGCTGGGTTCTTGAAAATGCGCAACTGTTTAAATAAGGAGGAAATGCTTTAAGCGTAGAATCTGAGGGTTTGGAAGAATATGAGGATCCTAGTTACCGGTGGAGCTGGCTTCATAGGTAGCCACGTGATTGACAGATTCAAGGGTGAAAATGAGGTACCCTGAGATACACGCGGCCTTCAAGCTTCCTTGCAAGGTCATATAGGGGACTTTTAAGTGGATTATAAGAGATTATCGATGCAACATTGGAAATGAGCGAAAATGCCCTTGATAATAGTGAGAATTCCTAAGAAGGTCGCGAAGCAATGGATATTAAGACATGAAAGGGACGGGCTTGACGAATACAAAATCTCCATTTTCTTGAAATTTCAGTATGAGTTAAAACATTATGAGAAGACGCCTGAGCACCTACTCTTATTCGCCATGCGCTTCCAGAAACGTGGAGGACAACCCATGAAGGCCAACCTATGGGTGAGGGAGAGGAAAATTAATGACTTGGTGGAGCTAATCTTGATAAGGGGACATGCAGAGCGATTATGAGGGAGTAAGCCATGCAAAAGGTCGTTGAAACAAAGATAGAGATAGACGAGAAAGTGACGGCGGGTGAAAAGCTTCCAGAGACCATGATACTCTACACCGTGGACGCAGACCACTTCGTGATAACGGCTAAACCCTTGGAGGCTTTAGAGGAGAACGCGCTCATGAAAATCAGTGTTAAGGTAATTGATCAAGAAAATAAACATGTAGTCATACTCCCACCAAAAATATGCAACTTCTATCACCTTGATGAAAACGACTACACCATTATGGCGTCTGATAAAGACCCCACAACCATCATAATAGCAATCTAACACGTGAATAACATGGAAACATTAAAACTCCTAGTGGCCGGGGCAAGCGGGCTATTAGGCATCAGCTATGTTTCTCGCATTCTACGCCAACACAAGCGAATGATCAAAGCCAAACAAAAAGACATCAAATGAAATTTTTTGGAAAGATATCGATTTCCGAGATCTACGCGGCCTTCAAACTTCTCTGCGTGGAATAAGTGTTCCGGTTATAGACCTATCCTCCAGCCTCGCCACCAATTTGATCGAGTCGAAAAGGCGTCAAATTTGAGAGCGAACTACTCGATCCGCATCCACCGTGAAATCTACGTAGTATTCAAGCTTCTCTGCGACCGCACCGACTACAAGCGATTATGGTGGGGTAGTTTCTATCTTCTACGTCTCCTTTTCACCCAGTTGATGGCGCCGTGAAGACGAGCTGATCCAATACTTGGCAGCCTTCATCTTCTACATTGGAGCCGCAAGATTCATTACGCAAGCCGAGGTAGGCTTATGGTCTATACTGACAGCATCAACATCCGTCTTCACAACCCTCACACTATTCGGACTGCCAGTCGCGACCCAGAAATGCGTCTCAGAAAACTATGGGAGAGGAGATCTCGGCGCAGCAGCCTCAATCTCGCAACTCAGTTTCACGATCGTAGCCTTATCCACACTCCCAACCCTGATGGCAGTTCTTCTGCTCTCCCCATTTCTCTCAATCGTCATTCTTGGGGGGCCGAATACACAGTCCCATTCATCCTGATCCTCGCAGCTTCAGCTATACTTAACTTCACGGCTCTATACGGCGTAGCCCTAGCAAGGACAGCCATGTTTCTAACCGCTTTGCTCTTGACGCGGAAGATACTTGCCGCCAAGGCTCAGATAAAAATCAACTTGAGTCACTTCGCAAAAACAACTGCTCTGGCTATAGTCGTCGCTCTGCCGCTGGCCATGGTCGATTACACTCTTACAAACCAATACCCGATCAACGCGATAACGAAACTTATCCTAGAACGAGTCTCCTTCCTCATAATCTACGTAGTCTCCTTGAGGCTCTTGAGGATCGTCAGGAGAGAAGACCTCGAACTCCTAAAGAAAGCTCTCCCACATCAACTCGAGAGGGCTGCTGAATATGTTTGAAGCCTTAGTCATTCATAGAACACTTCCATAGGCTCGAAATCACAAGAAACTCAAAATTAAGACTTGTGTTTGCTGGGAAGGTTTATAAGCCGCCTTTCCTACCTTCGCGTAGGGAATGTAAAGAATGGAAGTAGGAGTATCCACGGTAAGCGAGAAGGGGCAAGTCACCATACCACGCAATGCTAGGAAGCGCCTCAGAATAGTTGCTGGCGACAGAGTCCTCTTCAAGGTCGAAGGTGACAAAGTTCTCTTGGTTCGAGTTGAGCAACGAAAACTCTCGGAGATCCTAGACAGCCAAAAGCCTTGGCCCGTGGGCAGCGTCGAGTATCAGCGGCGGCTGAGGGATGAATGGCCACAAAAGTCTCTATAGATGCAAACATCTTCCTCAACGTCAAGAACAAGGAGGAGCCGCACTGCCGATACTCAAAGAGAATCCTCGAACTTGTCGACGAAGGCAAGGCTGAAGGAATCGTTCCAACGATAGTGGTGGCTGAACTATGCGCCGGCTATCACGAGTTCGATGAGTTGGCAGAAAAAGATGAATTCCTAGCGCAGCTCACAACAAATCCCAATTACAGGATCGTCAACCTTGACTTGAAGGTAGCGGATGAGGCCGGCAGAATCAGAGCCAGCACCCGTCTCCGCCTCCCCGACGCGATCCTCGTCGCATCCTCTATAGTCGCTGACGCATCGATACTCATAACATATGACGATGAGCTGGCCAAGGCACGGAGCCTAATTGAAGTCATCACTGCGGAGCAGGCTCTCAAGCAGCTGGGTGCAACAATAGAGTAAACTTATTTGCATGAGAGCTCGCCGAAATCAACTACGCTCTCACCAACCTATACCCTATCAAACCGATAACAAGACTCATCCTAGAAGGAATCTTCTTCCTCCCAGTCTACGCGACCTCCTTGAAGTTCTTCAAGGCCATCGAGCAAAGAGACCTTGAGCTTCTAAGGAAAGCACTTCCACATCAACTAGAGAAGATTCTCAACATGTTTGAGAACTTCATCATTCATGGAACATCTCAATAGATCAAGAAGAGATATTAACCTCCAGCAAGTCTCAGGTAAGACTTTCTCGAATTAACGCGACGGGTAAGATTTAAATCGGAGATCAGCGAACGGTAAGATAGGTGACTCAACTTGCAGTTTTCAAAGTATAAGACGAGGGTGTCGGCTAAAGGCCAAGTGGTGATCCCTAAAGATCTCAGAGAGAGTCTTGGACTTGACACAGGAGTTGAACTGATGTTAACACCTCTAGATGAGAATAGAATCCTAATGGAGAGAGTACCTCCGCTCTCAGAGCTGTTTGGCTTCCTCAGTAGAACGAAGGCCTCGAAGATCCTGCTCAGGCAGCGAGAGTCGGAAACCAAAGCTGAGAGCGAAAGGCAGGTTGAACTGGAGAAGCGGCTTGCGGAGAAAAGAGAAGATTGAGAAGGCTCGTCTTCGACGCAGGCCCCTTCATTCTACTCTTCACCAAAGAGAAGGGATCCGACGTTGCGAGGAAGGTCGTCCTCAAACATGAGAGGAAAGAACTTGAAATCTTCATACATCCCAACAACCTCTCAGAAGCATACAGAGTCATATCCGAAATAAAGGAGGCAACACCCGAACTTCTAGAAAAGGACGTAGATCCGAGAATCGTCGTTCGTTCAGCCTACGCGAACATTAACGTAATTCAAGACGAGATGACAACCATAAATCTCGGAGCGCTGAAGCTCAAGTATAGAGATAAGCCATGGGGAGGCCTCTCCTCAGCCGCGCTAGCAATGCGTCTATCAAACAAAGAAAAAGTGCCGGTCGTAACCTTGGACGAGGAGAAACACTTCGAGGACTTAAGTGAGATCTCAGCCGTCAAAATATCCGATCTGACATGATAAGCATCGATAGTGTCTATCGCTTCTTTTCTTGTATGTTCTCGACCCAAGTGGGCTACGCATGCCCTTATCAAAGGCGGCATCCACCAAATCGAACGCTCTAGCAGACAACTGTAGGCACACCGCATCATACTGAAATTTCAGATCTCTTTATGTTGATTTCAATACCTCTAAAGGACCCTAAAAGGACCGAAGGTAACCAAAGCGCACACCCCACGGCCGGTTCAAGGGACCAGACTTCATTCACCCCCACGAGTTCGATTGAAAACTTGAACTAGGCTAAGGTGATTAAGTGCTTTGATTGGAGGCCCTCGGACCAGAAAGTCTACATTTCAGACATATCGAAACCCGAGGAGAAACTCAAGTGGTCCCCCAAAGTCAGCCCGCTGGACGGTCTTCAGAAACTCGTCAACTGGGTCACGCAGAACAGGTTACTTTTCAGATAGGAATGCTTGCGTATGCGAGTTGACCTCTAAACCTTCTGACTCAACAAATCCATTGAAACCATGCATCCACTCTAGCCTAAGATTATGTACCCCTACAGTTCCACATAGGCGTGATTCAATCCTGGCCACATCAGAAAACAGCTAGCTATGTGCTTGTGAGCCTCCAGTCTTGAGAGCAGCCTGCGAACCCTATAGCTGGAGAGATCAAGCTCCTCAATGATCCTCTCATATACCGTTGAATTTGGCGACCTGTGCGAGAGCGTAACTTGAGTCTTTCAAGAAATTGTTTAGACATTAACTTTCTCTAACCGTCGTAGATTCAAGAACCTTTCTAATGGCGTCATGCGGACAAGAATCATATAGATGGGCTCCGAGACTTGGCGCATGAAAGCAAGAGTAGTGGGGCAACTCCTAAGCAGTGAAACTCTACGGAGGGATTGAGCGAGAAAACCCGTGGCTTCAGCTACTCTAACCGCCTGCCCATAACCTATCTATAATTGAGTATCGCAATCACAGCTTGGAGATCCCTTTAGCTCGGCAGATAGCCAAATCAGTCAAATTCTTCTGAGATAATCAAGTATTCTTTCGTAGTCTTCCTCCGTTATCCGCCATCCGGAGCGGCGCATTTCACATACATTTTTCAGCAGTTCATCCTTCGATATTCTTCCAGCCTTGTAGATTCTTCCAAGTATGTATCCTGTGCCATGAAGCTCGATCCCGATCAGTCTTGCGATAGATCTTGCCACATGGTCATCACTGATGGCCACGCCCTTCAACTCCTTGGCTAAGGCTACTACGTCAGCCTCAGCCCTATGAAGCGGCCTCCTCTCTTTCTCAGCTGCGAGCTTGACGATTTTCAGAACGAAGCCCTTGTCTTTGGGATCTTGCAGCTTGATCGTCTTCTCGTCGACTAATCCGCGTAGCACCGTTGCTTCCGGCTTTCCCAGCGCCTCTCCTTCCAGCAATTCGTTGTAGACGCTTGTAGTCATGATCTTGGGTTCGTCAAGTTCTCTCAACAAGTTTGAAAGCGACACCCTCACCATATATATTAGCGGTGTCGAATCGAAGATGAGAGGCTTAGCCAAGAGGAACGTTTACTCCTTCATGGCTGCTTCAAAGTCCTCGATGAAATCTCCCGATGTATACTGGAAAGAAATCTTCCTCTTCTCCATCTCATCCATAAGCTCCCATAGAGATAGGCCTGCGATCTCAGCTGCCTTCCACAACGTAACTCTCCCTTCGAGATAGAACTTCAACGCTTTCTCCAGCTTCCAACGCTTAACGTAGAGGTCGGCTGCACGCACAATGACCGTCGACTTGTCAACTCTCTCCTCAGCCGCAATCCTCTCAACCTCGTCTGCAACCTTAGGATGAAATCTTGCAGCAATGACCCGCATTTGTTCACTTTCTCTCCTTACCAACTAGGTCACCGTTTACAAAATTAAATGGTGTACACAGATATTTAAGCGATGCTTCCTGGAAAGGCTTGATCCCAAACAACAAATAGTCTGCGAGAGCTCATATGGTAAGAAGAATGATCCAGTATGCGATCCACTAAGGCTGTGAGAGGCACTCTATACCTAACGATTCAGCAGCTTATCCAACATCTCGCAGCCTTCATCTTCTACGTTGGAGTCGCAAGATTCATCACGCAAACGGAAGTCGGCTTATGGCATAGCCCTCACCCGTTGCGCTGAGCAGGTTAATGGTAAGGTTTATCTTCTACGCGGCGAGCCTTCTTTACGGTGAACTGTATGGCCACTGTCAAGACGACGATAGTAGTTGATGAGCAGACATGGACCGAGTTTAAGAAGGTCGTCTCCTCCAAGTATGGAGGGCTTAGAAAGCTGAGCTTCGCTGTGGAGGAAGCTATCAAATGCTTCAACGCTCCAGAGCTGATGAGGAGCTTCTCCAGCAGCGTCGGATTGGAGACAAGCGCCTACCCATCGAGCAATGAGGTGAAGAGTAGGCGACCTAAGCTGAGCACGTCGTCCGCTGAAGCCGTGAGGAAGATGAGGGATGAACGTGAAGCTCGCATATCTGGATTCAAGTAGCATCGTTAAGAGATACATTGAAGAGAAAGGCTCTCAGGTTGTCGACGCAGTCTACGAGAAGGCTGAAGCTGCAAAACTGAGATTCGCATTCTCCATCTGGAATGCCGGAGAGGTAGTCGGCGTACTCGACAGATATCTTTCAGGACGGCTACTTTCAGAGGAAGCCTTCAAAACAACTCTATCAGACTTCCTCTCAGAGTCGATAAAGATGGCTCGATTGGGCTCACTTCAAATATTACCGATAACAACAAAATCCCTCACTGAATCCTGGCTACTGATACTCAAACACCACTTATACGTGGCCGACGCTCTCCAAGTATCCACCTCGAAAGAGGCGGGTTGCAACCTCATCCTAAGCGCAGACGACAAGCTCATCCAAATAGCCAAAAAGGAAGGTATCGACGCCATAAATATCGAGAGCGAACCTGAAAAAGCATTAGCATCTTTATAGTTAAAGATCTTGATCGTTGCGCTTCAGTCTAGGCGGTAGGACAAGGGCTGGAGTGAGGCCTCTGTTTCTTGGATAATGTTTATATTCCGTCATACAGCTTATATTGGCTGTGTTACAAATGTCGAAGACGGTATCCCTCAGGCTGCTCAAGAGGAGCCTATCAGAATTGGACGAGCTAGCTAAACTTGAAGACAAAGATCGCTCAACGCTGGTAAGGGAGATACTTGAAGTTGGAGTTAGAGAGAAGAAGATCGAGCATTCCTTGAGGTTGTATCAAGCTGGAAAGGTTTCATTATGGAAAGCGGCTAGACTGGCTGGGCTATCACTCTGGGAAATGATAGAAGCATTATCCTCCAAGAAGATCCAGATTCAATATTCTGAACATGATCTAGAGAAGGATCTGAAGGCGCTGGAAGAAGCTTAGCATGCGCGTGGTTGCCAATGCTGGACCCATAATCTGGCTAGCTAAGATTGGGAGACTGGACCTACTAGAGAAGCTCTATGGAGAGGTATCTATTCCTAAAGAGGTTTATGTCGAAAGCGTCCAGAAGGGATTGGAGCATGGGTTCAGAGATGCCTTGATAATAAAAGAAGCTAGCGACAAAGGCTGGATCAAGACTGTTGAATTGAGCGAAGCTCAATCAACCATTAGAGATAGGATAACGCATCAACTGAAAGAACTCGACGTCGGAGAAATTGAAGCCATAGTCTACGCCAAAGATACAAGAGCCGATCTAGTCCTCCTAGATGATTCCACAGCCAGATCCTTCGCTGAATCTTGGGGGCTTGAGACCAAAGGAACACTGTACATCCTTCTAAGAGCTCTCAAGATGAACCTTCTAAACATCGACGAGACAAGAGAACTCATTTACGAGCTTGTCGAAAGGGGCTTCAGAATAGACTCAAGGCTCTTCGCGAAATTGATCAAGCGACTACAGAAGTGGGCTCTCCAAGATCGCTGAGAGAGGAAGTCATGAGGGTCTAACGCGTTCAGCGTCGAAACACCAGGACGTTAACGAGGTGCTGGAATACCGCAGTGAGTTGGAGAGGCGGATTAGCCACCATCTGAGCCAAGGAGTGTTCTTCATAAACGCGGCTTTCGTAAGACTCCGCGACTACCTCAATGGGCATTATAGGGTCTTACGGGCGAAGAAAGGAAGATGAAAGATGTTTATAGAACAAATCCCTCATACTATTCGCCAATAAGGTGGGGGGTCTCATAAAGTCGCCCCTAAGGACGGAGTTAAAAAAACTAGTTAGCTGGGTTCTTGAAGGTGCGCAACTGCTTAAATAAGGATGAAATGCATTAGGCGTAGAATCTGAGGGTTTGGAAGAATATGAGGATCCTAGTTACTGGTGGAGCTGGCTTCATAGGTAGCCACGTGATTGATAGATTGAAGGCTGAAGATGAGGTCACAGCTTTAGACAATTTGTCGGCCGGTAAAGTGGAGAACGTTCACGGAGTCTCACTAATAGAAAAGTCGGTAAAGGATGTGGAGAAGTCGGATGTTGAGAGCTTCGAAGCCGTAATCCACTGCGCCGCCCAAGTTTCAACCTTTTTATCTGTGGACTATCCGAGCGAGGATTTCGAGTCCAATTGCTTGGGAACCTTCAATCTCTTTGAGGCTTTGAGAAAATTCAACGACGACGCGCTCACAGTCTATACGAGTAGCAGAAGCGTTCTAGGTGAAATACCGCCGCCAAAGGTTGCGGATGAAGCCTTCCCATACCGCCCAAGCACATTCTACAACGTCCATAAAATCTACGGTGAAATGCTCTGCAATATCTATTCCGAACTATACGGAATGAAGTTCATCATTTTGAGGCCTTCCAACGTCTACGGTCCTAGGCAACCCTACTGGAAGATGGGCTGGTACAACTTTATCGCCTACTGGGTAAAACTCGCTCTTGAGAATAAGCCAATCCCAATATACGGAACCGGGGACCAAGTAAGGGACTACGTCTATGTGGAAGACACAGCGCAAGCGTACGTCTTAGCATTGAAGAACAAGAAAGCGATAGGACAAACTTTCCTTCTACCGTCGGGAAACGGAACCTCCCTAAACGACCTAGCCAAGAAGATCATAGAACTCACAAAAAGCAGATCAAAGATCCAGTACCTCCCAAAGAGGAAGGGAGACATAATGAGGTTCATCGGCTCATATAGAAAAGCGAAGGATATTTTAGGCTGGAAGCCAACAACCTCCCTACAGAACGGACTTAAAAAGGAAATCGAATGGATGACAGGCGAAACAAAGTCCTAAGATCACCGTACGCAACCACACTGTCGAGAATTGTTTTTCTTCAAACGTTCGTTCTCATACCTCAAAGAATTCTTCCTGCGTAAGGAGAAAGGATCGAGGGGAATGATAAGCGAAATAGCTTGCCATTCCCCAATCACTAAAATAACTGATAACCCTATCCTTCAAGTGAGCAACCCCTAAGATCACATGCCTAAGCATGATACATGGTCATAACCTTCTATCCCGTGCAGAGAACTGTGGCCACTAGGCTCAGCTCGACGTAACTCGGTGAACGAGAACTACTTAAATAATAGCGTATCAATAGTGATCTCAACTGGGGTTCCACTTTGACCGAGACAACCTTGACGATCAAATTCAAAGGTGCCCAAGGCGACATTCTGGAGGAGTTGGTCAAGAAGGGATACTTCAGGACGAAGGCCGAGGCCGTTAGGGCAGCAACGCTACTGCTGGGCGAGAAGTTTGGGGTACTCTCCCTCGAAGGCCTGAGAACATCCATCATAAAAGACTTGGCTAAAAAGAAGCCTCGAATGACCGACAGAGAGCTCTCGTCAGAGCTGCAGCTGATTGAGAACTCGACCTAGGATCCTCCTAGACACAAACGTCTTCGTCTTCGGACTTGAACGCCCTAAATCGAACTCAGCAATCATTCTGAAAGAGATGTCCAAAGGCGCCTTCGAAGTAGTCATAACCGAGAGAGTCTTCAGGGAGACCATTATGTACTTCAGAAGAAACTACTCCAAGAAGACCGTGGAGAAGGTCAGACTCTTCTTGACCGCGGGGTCAACAGTTATACCCCAATCGCTCGTCATAACAGAGCTGAGGAGATGGAAGGGCAAGATCAAGGAGAAGGATCTGGAGAACCTTGCAGCGGTCAAGACTCTAGGGATTAGACATCTGGTTTCGCTTGACCGACACTATGATGACTTCCCTGAGCACCTATCCCCAAGACAGTTTGTAGAGTCCATTGGATTGAGGCCTAGCGAAACGGAGTACTAGGGGGAACCTCCTCCAAGCATCACTGAAGCCCAGACTCACACCAAGCGAGAGAACTCTAGTAACGCAGATCAACGAGCAGACCTATACGCTCGACAAGCTTGGGCAGATAACCTTCAGCCACCGGACCCGCGGACACGACGACCAACTCGTCGCCCTAGCCCTAGCCGCATACGCAGCGCACAGCACACCCAAACCCGGCGTAGGCGTACATATAGTCCCATGACCTGAAGCTGCCGCGTACACCGCTCTAGAGGACGCCAACAAGCACCGAAGGTAACCAATGGATACACCCCCCTCAACGCCCAAGCCATGGATTTACATGATTTATGGAACGAGATAATTCGGTGTAGAAGATCAAGGGGGGTCGCATAGTTCAATCCTATCATTGACCATTTGCCAAACAACTTATAAGGTCAGTTTCATCAAACTTGCCAGAATCAGCAGGCATAGAGGAGATAGGGGATTGAGGCGTATCTCTGTCATAGGAGCCGGATACGTTGGGCTCGTCTCTGCCGTCTGCTTCACCAACAAAGGCTTTCATGTGGACCTCTCAACACACGACCCTGATAAAGTGGAAGAGGTTAACAAGGGAATTTCACCATTCTACGAGTCAGGCTTGGACAAGCTTCTGAAGAAGGCCGTCAGGTCAGGCAAGCTTAGAGCTGTCCTCGGGAGGAGAGAGGCTGTGCTCGATTCAGATTTAACTTTCATAGCGGTGGGCACGCCCAGCAAGCCAGACGGAGGCATCGACCTACAGTTCATAAAGATGACCAGCATAGAGGTCGGCGAAGCTCTCGGAGAAAAGCGAAGCTTTCACTTGGTCGTTGTTAGAAGCACAGTGTTGCCGGGCACGACGGAGAGAATCGTTAAACCGCTTATAGAAGAGCATTCAAAAAAGAAAGCAGGCATCGATTTCGGCTTGGCGATGCAACCGGAATTCCTTCGACAAGGGCAAGCCGTATACGATACATTGAACC
>Ga0315314_1003114_pt1 | contig 13232 bp, 10 predicted proteins | sample TDP9_MG_FD_203631 | JGI IMG/M metagenome (GOLD analysis project Ga0315314, IMG submission 203631) | Freshwater sediment microbial communities from Lake Towuti, South Sulawesi, Indonesia - TDP9 | ecosystem: Environmental > Aquatic > Freshwater > Lake > Sediment | place: Indonesia: South Sulawesi...
TGATTTCGTTGACCCTTCTGATCTCTTTGAAAATCAACTCCGTGAAGGAGAGATATTCCTCCTTTTTCGATTCGTCCGTGGGCAGAAATTCCCTCTTGATCCTCTGGAGGCCCATGCCAATGGCATTGAGGGGGTTGCGGATCTCATGGGCGACCCCGGCAGCTAAATGGCCGAGGGAGGAGAGTCTTTCCGTCCGTTGGATACGGTCTTCCATCTCCTTCATCTTTCTGAGATGGCGGTTCTGATTCACCCAGATTAAGGTGATCGCTGAAATGCCTAAAATGAGAAAGAAGAAGATCGAAAGGCCTACATTCTTCTTGATCTGGCTGAGAAGAGGGTGGATCTCTTTTGAGGAATAGCCGATACGGATGAGCCCCATGGGTTGATCCTTGAAGGAGAAGGACTTCACCACTTCAAAGACCTCTTCTCCCTTTTTGGCCTGGAAGAGACGGGAAAGAGGCTTCGGACTTTGAAGAGAACCTTTCAGAAAAGGATCCTCCTCTTTTTTCTCGACGAAGCCTGGATCGGTGTGGCCGAGGGTGTTCAGTTGGGCATCGTGGACGGAGAGGTAGAGGATTCCCTCCCTGAGACCGATGTCAGAGATCGCCCGTTGAATCGCAAATTGGCGAAAGAGGGTCCTCATCTGTTTGCCATCGAGATGAAGGATAATGATACCTTGGTTAGCCTTTCGCCACACTCCGATGGAGAAAGGTTGATCTTCTGAAAGTGGTTTTCCGAAAAGGTCAATGACCACTGAACGCCTCTTTTCGATCAGGTCTTGAAGAAGCCTCTTCTTTTCATGGGAGGGAATTGAAGAGGGCGAGCCTCTCATCAGATTCCCTTTGGAGTCGTAGATCTCGATCGAAGCGAGAGGATATTGGTTCATGAGTGACTGGAAATCAGAGGAATTCAGAGGTCTTTCTTTGTCCAACTGATCCAGCCGGTAGGCGGCCTCCACAAGGTGCTCTGCAACCGATTCCTCAAGGCCGTAAAGAAATCCTGAAAGGGGTGGATTAAGGGGCTGCCTTCCTGGAGCACTTTCGATCAATTGGAGTGAGGCGAACGCCTCCTGGATATTTTTTTCGAAGTGCTGAATGAGGACGATTCCCTCCCTTTCCAATAAACGATAGAACCCGTCTTTCGTTCGGTTGATCTCCAAAATGCCATTGACGATGAGGATGATGAGGATGATCCCGGAGAAGATTGCAAGGTAGATGGGTGAGAAACCCCGTTTGATCTTATTCTCTTTTTTAAACAAAATAATCCCCGGTCCTTACTCTTCCCTGAATCTCTCCATGGACGGCAGGTTCTTTCTCGGCCGCATGGGGCCCATGGTGTCAGGTCCATGGATCATTCGCCGAAAGAGAGGAAACTCCTCCTCTGGATTCCAACTCTTTAGTTGCTCGGGTTTGAGGAGGCTCCTCACCTTGATCAGGTATTCGAGGGCTTTTTCCTCGAATCTGGACTGTATCTCATTAATCTCAGAGGATTTGGAACGGATGGATTCTATTTTCACATTTGGATTCGTGAGTATCTCCCGGAGTTCCAACCGTTTTGAGAAAAGCTGGGCCCGGAGAAGTTGCGTTTCTCGAAAGTAGACCTGCTGAAGGAGTTCCAATTCTTTTGCCTGCTCTTGAGAGAGATTGAGTTCCGATGCTCTACAGCACCGACCTTCTCCCCTCCAGTGTCCCATTCCAGGTGGCATTTTCATCCCTATCGGTTGCGAAAAGGATGGGTAGATATGAAAGGGAAAAAGTAAAGAGGTTACTGTAATAACAATTATAGCTATCATTAAGAACTTCTCATGTTGGATCATAAATCTAATCGTTCAACTTATTTTAAAACATATCGAAATGGTTGTAAAAGGTCAAAATAAAAGGGGAAGAAGCCAACCTCCCTCCCCTTTTAGGTTTGTTGGTTTTAAATAGCTATTGCCACATTCCAATACCACGTCCACGGCATCCCTTCCCGTGACCGGGGCCCATCATGTGGTCACGACCCATTCCAAAACCTGGCCCGAATTCAGTAAGTTGCTCGGGTGAAAGGATTTTGCGAGCCTCTAATCTTAATTGGACCATTTTATCTCTCATCTGGTTTTGAAGTTCCCTTGACTCCTTTTCCTTATCCATAATGGCCTTGGACTCGGCCTTTGGATTTGCCCAGAGAGATCTAAGCTCCAGCCTTTTTGTGAGGATTGATCCTCTTAATTGGGCTGTCTCTTCATCGAACTTCTGGCGCAATTCTTGAAGCTTGGTCTTCTGCTCCGGAGTCAGGGTTGACCATTTCCCAGGATTCGAAGCCTCCCAGCATGGTCCCCCTTTAGGTCCTGGGCCAAAACTTCGGCCTTGCGCATAGACGTATGCGGCAACAAGAAGCATCAAGGCTACCAGTCCTAAGCTAATCATTGCTTTTTTCATTCGTCTCACCTCCTTTCGATTAGATTCTTACACACAAAACCTGAGAATTTTCTTCTAACATTTTTGAATGCCCCAAAAATCTCCCCTTCCCTGGCGGGAGGGGATAAAGGGGAGGGGGAGCGAAGGATTTTTTCACCCCCACCCTCGCCCTCCCCCGTCGAAGGGGGAGGGAAATAACTGGGGAAATTTCAAATATTTTTGGTTAGGTTTTACTTTGATAAAAGCAATAGCTGTGCCAATCTCAAAAGCACCTTGATTTATCTTGAATTTTCAATAGGTTGATGTTTTTTTAGGATTCGGATGGATTTGATCTCTCGTAAGTTTTAAGAGGAAAGGTTTGTCGATCATCCTTTATCAGAGGTGAATTTTCTTATAGTTTTCGATAAATAATCCCATTCGACAATTCTGACGACCTGTTCGACGAGAATTTCCCTTGAATATAGTCTCACGGTGTGGTCTGATTTAATCCAAACGCACAAAATGATTTGGCATGTAGCGCAAGGCTTCAGCCTTGCATTAAGCAACCCTAAAGGGTTGCGCTACAAAATACCTCGTGCGTTTGTATTAGTTCATATGGAAGGATGGTTACTCATTAAAAAAATTTTTGCTTGAAAAAGAGATAGAGAAAAGTTAGAAGAAATGTTGTGAGAAGAGGATAGAGGGACGATAAGGGGGTTTATCTATGAGCACGGAGCATGGGAAGATCAATCCTTTTGAAGTGGCGAAGAAGCAGATTGATATTGCCGCAAGATATTTAAATGTAGACCCAGGATTGCTGGAAAAGTTGAAGCACACGAAGAGGGAGATGATCGTTCACTTTCCTGTCAAGATGGACGATGGAACAGTTAAGGTCTTCACGGGGTATCGCATTCAACACGACGTTGCAAGGGGTCCTGCCAAGGGAGGGATCCGATACCATCCCGATGTGGATCTCGATGAAATGAGAGCCCTGGCCATGTGGATGACCTGGAAATCGGCCGTGGTTAATATTCCATTCGGAGGGGCAAAGGGTGGAGTCCAATGTAACCCCAAGGAGATGTCCCCTCATGAAATCGAACATTTGACGCGAAGATTCACATGGGAAATCTCCAACATGTTGGGTCCGGAACAGGACATCCCTGCTCCAGATGTCTATACCAATCCACAGGTGATGGCCTGGATCATGGACACCTACAGCATATTAAAAGGTTATTCTGTCCCGGGTGTCGTGACCGGCAAACCTATTGAGTTGGGAGGATCTCTTGGAAGGCTTGAAGCAACGGGCAGGGGTGTCGTGATCGCGGCGCTTGAAGCATTGAAGTATTTGAAGAGGCCCTTGGAAGGAGCGAAGGTGGTAATTCAAGGTTGTGGCAATGTGGGAGGCGTTACTGCAGAGCAATTTCGGCGGTTGGGAGCAAAGGTGATTGCGCTCAGTTGTTCCGTAAATGGTATCTACAATGAGAAGGGACTTGATGTGAGGAGGGTGTTGGATCGGAAAGCGAAATATAAATGCTTCGTCTGTGAGACCAAAGAGGAGACGGAGATCACGAACCAGGAGTTATTGGAGTTGAATTGTGATATCTTGGTTCCGGCTGCAATAGAGAATCAGATCACTGAGAGAAATGCTTCCCGGATCAGAGCTAAGATTATCGCTGAAGGGGCGAATGGGCCTACAACGCCAGAGGCGGATGAGATTTTGAATGAGGGGGGAGTTTTTATTGTCCCCGATATCCTTGCCAACGCAGGCGGCGTGACGGTCTCCTATTTTGAATGGGTTCAGAACCTCCAGGAATTGATCTGGAGCGAAGAGGAGGTACTGGATCGATTGACCCGGATCATGCAGCGAAGTTTCAAAGAGGTTTTTGAGATCTCACTTTCAAAGAAGATTCCCATGAGGACGGCAGCCCTCGTGCTTGGGATTGGGAGGGTGGCGGAGGCCACAAGACTCAGAGGGATCTATCCGTAATTCAATGATTATTGCAAATTGGTCGTTAGGGTAGGAAGACCTTTTATCATTGAAGAACATCGAAGAACATCAAATTGATGAATTGGTCAAGATCCTTAAAAGCGCCTTTTCTCAAATAGAGAACAGAGAAAAAGATTGGATGAAGGCATTTTTAAAGGATAATGGACGAAAGGGACTATTTTCTTCTCGTGAAAATGATATGAAGTTAACCCGAAGAACCCAATCAGGAAAGATATTTTTCTTCTAAAGAAAAGCTCTGTATCAGCCTTTACCTCCCTCCAAAATTTTGCTTGACAAGGTTAAAAAAGTATATAAAAAATAATACTCAATACCGCATTGCGGTACAATTATGGAAGTTTCAAGGAACTTTATAGAATCGTTATCAAGAGGCCTCGCTGTTCTTTCAGCCATCTCTGAGAATTCATCACCACTCACCCTCACCGAACTTTCCAACCAACTCCGCTTGAGCAAGAGCACTGTGCAACGCCTTACCTATACCCTTCAGCATTTAGGATATTTAGATAGGGATAGGGACACAAAAAAATTTCGATTGGGACCGGAGACCCTCTCCTTAGGACTGTCGGTCATGCGAAGTCTTGATTTAAGAAAAGTTGCATCGCCCTATCTGGAGGCGGCGTCGAAGGAAATCGGAGAGACAGTTAATTTGGCCGTCTTAGATGGAACGGAGATCGTCTATGTGGAGAGGATTAAGACGCAGCAGATTTTAAACATCAACCTCCAGGTGGGCTCTCGGCTTCCTGCCTATTGTACATCAATGGGAAAAGCGATGCTCGCATTCTTACCGGAAAGCCGTTTAAAAGAAATTTTGGAAAAGACGGATGCGGTTGCTCTAACCCCATACACTATTACAAGGAAAGAAGATCTTAAAAAAGAATTACAGAAAGTCAAAGCACAGGGTTTTGCGATGAATAATGAAGAGCTTTCAATTGGGTTGAGGTCCGTTGCTGCCCCGGTGAGAAACGCTAAAGGAGAAGTGATTGCCGCAGTCAACATAGCTGTGCCATCAATTCGAGTTTCTTTAAAAAAGTTGGAGACCGTCTTTGCAAAAAAGGTGATGGAGACAGCAGATAGGATCTCCATGATTTTGGGATATGATGGGAAGACAAAATAATCATGATCATGCGGGGGTATCTACAGAAAATCCCTATGTGCGGACAGCAACGCTTGTGCTTGGAATCGGGGGTGTGGCTGAGGCCACGAGGCTTCGAGAAATCTATCCTTAAATCCAATGCTCATTGAAATAGAGTTTGTCCTTTTTAAAAGGGAAAGGGGGAGAAATGGTTTCGGAGGCCGGAGACATTTTACGAGAAGAGATCATCAAAGGGTTTGTTGAGTTTAAACCGGAGAGGGTGAAGCAAGCGATTCACAAGGCCTTAGAGGGAGGCATAGATGCCCTTTCAATTCAGGAAAAAGGGTTGAGAAAAGGGTTGGAGCATCTTGGTGAATTATTTGAGAAACAGGAGGTCTTCATTCCCCACCTCATGTTGGGTGCTAAAATTTTCAATGAAGGAGTTGAGATTCTGAAACCTCATATCCTTATAAGTCACCCCCCCTTAGAATTAGGGACTGCGGTGATTGGTACTGTCTTTGGAGACCTCCATGATCTTGGAAAGAATTTGGTGGCCCTCATGTGGTCCGTTTCGGGGTTTCAAGTAATTGACCTTGGCATTAATGTTTCAGTTGAGAATTTCCTTAAGGAGGTTGATAAGAATGATGCGAATATCCTTGGCCTTTCTTCTCTGTTGACGACTACCATGCTTCAACAGAAAAACGTGATCGATGTACTGGTCAAGGCTGGTATGAGAAATCGAGTTAAGGTGATGGTCGGCGGGGCACCTGTTTCTGATAGGTGGGCAAAAGAAATTGGTGCCGACGGGTATGCTAAAGATGCGGGAGAAGCTGTTCGGGTGGCTAAACAATTGATAGGAAAAAATTATATCATATAGTTTAAGCCATTGAGGAGGGTTCAATGGGATTAAATAAGGAGCTGGCCTTTAAAATAATCGATGCACCCATGATAGAAAGGATCATTGACACGGCCTATGAGTTGCTTCAGAAACCGGGGTTGAAGGTTTTTAATGATAATGCACTCAAGCTCTTTGACGAGGCGGGGGCAGAGGTAGATTTTGAATCTCGTATTGTGAAGCTCTCTCGAGAATTAGTAGAGAACGGACTTAAAACGACACCTCATTCTTTTACCCTTTACAATCTAAAGGGAGAACCGGAGGTTTATCTGGAAGGCAAAAATTTTTACCCTTATCCGGGGACCACTGCCATTCATATTTATGATTATGAACAGAGAACCTTTAGGGAAGCCCATTCAAAAGATTTGAAAGATTTTATTAAATTGGTTGAAAGGTTACCCTATATACCCGTCCAGAGTTCCTTTATATGTCATGATGTGCCAGAAAACTTTACAGATATTTATCGATTGGGGTTAGCTCTTAAACATTCTAAAAAGCCCGTTAAAACAAGTGTGTATGCTGGAAAAGAGTCGATCAAGGTTATGAAGGATTTACTGTTTGCCATTGCAGGGGGAGAAAAGGAGTTTAGGGAGAAGCCTTTTGCCTTCGTCTCTGTCAACGCTGATCCGCCGCTCATGTGGAATGACTTTATCACTGAGGTGTTAATAGAGTGTGCCAAGTCTAAAATTCCGCTCAGTCGGGGTTCAATGCCTATTTCAGGGGCCGCAGCTCCCGTGACTTTAATTGGTTCTTTAATTCAGCATACTGCCGAAAGTTTAAGTGGTATTGCTTTAAGTCAAATCGTCCAGCCGGGTTCGCCAGGGGTTTATGGAAGTTCTCCGATTATTTTCGATGTTCGGAAGGGAACAACACCCATGGGGGCGATTGAGACCCTGATGTTCAATTGTGGATGTGCTCAGATTGGAAAATACTTAGATATCCCCACTCATTTATATACTGGGTTGAGTGATGCGAAAGTCATTGATACTCAATGTGGGCTTGAATCGGCTATGGGGATTTTATTGGGGGCCTTATCAGGGATCAATCTCTTTGCCGTCGGAATGCTTAATTTCGAAACGGCTCTTTCCCACGAAAATGTTGTTATCGCTAATGAAATATGTGGAATGGCATATCGATTGATAGATGGGATTAAGTCATCCGAAGAAGAATTCACCACAAGATTATGGGAGGAGGTCGGTCACACTCAAGGTTTTTTAGGTACAATGCACACCATCAATCATTTTGAAAGAGAGCAATTTAAGGTTTCAAATATCGTCGATAGGGATTCTTATTCAGAATGGCAAAGGAAAGGATCTAAGGACACAGCTCAAAGGGCTCATGAAATAGTCAAGGAGCTTCTTTCCGTGGATGTTCGTAAGGTTATTGATCCTGCCATCGAGAGAGAAATCGACCGAATTGTTATTGAACATGGCAAGAGGAAAGGGGTCAAGGAAGATCAAATCCCAAAAGAATTTTTTGAAGATTAAGGAGTGCTCATCGATTTTCTTACTAAAGTTACATTATGAGATATATTGTTAGACTTGAAGACCTTACAAAGCAATTTGGGGATGTTGTAGCAGTAGACAGCATCTCTCTGGATGTGAAGAAAGGAGAGTTTATCACCCTTCTCGGTCCAAGCGGTTCAGGAAAGACAACCATTCTGATGATGATTGCTGGATTTCAAATGCCTACTTTAGGAAAGATTTTCATTGAAAATGAGATGGTCGTTTTCAAACCTCCTTTCAAGAGAAATGTCGGTATGGTTTTTCAGAATTACGCTCTTTTTCCGCACATGACAGTCTTTGATAACATTGCCTTTCCACTCCGCATGCGGAAAGCAAGGGATAAAGATATATCGGATAGTGTAGAGAAGGTTCTCGACCTTGTCAAACTCTCAGGGCTCAGCAAGAGATATCCAAAGCAATTGAGCGGTGGTCAGCAGCAACGCGTAGCCCTTGCACGGGCACTGGTTTACAATCCTCCTGTGCTGCTGATGGACGAGCCCCTTGGGGCGTTAGACAAAAAGCTTCGGGAACATATGCAACTAGAGATCAAACAACTTCATAAGTCGGTTGGAATTACTGTCATCTATGTGACTCACGACCAGGCTGAAGCATTGACCATGTCCGATCGAATTGCGGTGATGAACTTGGGCCGAATTGAACAAGTAGGGTTCCCCAGCGATCTTTACGAAAGACCGAAGAACAAGTTTGTAGCTGATTTCATTGGAGAGACCAATCTCATCGAGGCGGAATTAATGGGTGGAGGAGAGGGGAAATCTATTTTGGTCACATCAAAAGGGGTGAAAATCTTATCCTCCGTGCAGTATCCCCTCTCCACAAAGAAAGTGAATGTGGCGATTCGACCTGAGAGGATCAGCTTTGTGAAGTCGTTACAGGAAAAGATTAATACTTATGAAGGGGTAGTGGAAGAGGCAATCTATATCGGCGATACGCTCAAGTATAAGGTCTTGGTGGAGAATAAAGAGTCGCTGATCGTTACACAAAAAAACGATCTGGGATCTAATCGGTATAAAATAGGAGATCATGTCTTAGTAGGTTGGCAAGATGAGGATATAAATTTGGTATGAGGGGAAGGTAAAAATGGTCAAGGAAGGAGGTGGTGAAAAATTTTGTTTGTCATAAGGGTTTCGGGAGAGATATATCAAATGGTCTTGCTTATTCGAAGAGAAGACCAGGTTGAAAGGAGGTAATTATGAGAGCGAAAGGGTTAATCATATTTTTAATCATCCTATTTTTTGGATTTCTTCATCAATCAGCAGTAGCGGTGGATCTTGTCCTAAATTTTAGCGGTGGAGCTGCCGGCGAAGCAGTGAAGAAATTCTATATTGAACCATTTGAAAAAGCTACCGGAAAGAAAGTAATTTTTGAAGCGGGTGCCAATTTTGCAAAGCTCAGAGCGATGGTGAAAAGCGGGAACGTGGAGTGGGATTTAGCCGAGGCAACGAGCCAAGATCTAATTATCATCGGAGCAAAGGAAGGGATTTTAGAGCCGATCGATTACGGCATTGTTGACAAGACAGGGATCTATCAAGAAGCGCTGCACCCATATGGAGTTGGAAAGGCATTTTACTCCACCATCCTGGCTTATAATTCTGCAAAATACCCTAAAGGGAAACATCCTAAAAGTTGGAAGGATTTTTGGGATGTAACAAATTTCCCTGGCCCCCGTTCACTCCAAAATGATCCCTTTAATAATCTGGAATTTGCCCTGATGGCAGATGGCGTTCCTCCCGACAAATTATATCCATTAGACATGGATCGGGCTTTTCGGAGCCTTGACAGGGTCAAACCTTACATCAGAGTCTGGTGGACCGCTGGAGCCCAACCCGCCCAACTCCTGACGGATAGAGAAGTTGATATGGCTTCGGCCTGGAATGGTCGAATATATGCGATTCAGAAACAAGGGGCCCAAGTAGGGATTGAATGGAACCAAGGAATGCTTCAGTTTTCGAACTGGGTTGTTCCAAAAGGAGCAAAGAATAAGAAATTGGCCATGGAATTCATCAATTTTACCCATCAACCAAAACTTCAGGCAGACTATGCTGAGTTTGTTGGCTATCCGGGACTTAGCGAGAAGGCTTTCGAATTCATTAAACCCGAATTTGCCCCTAATCTTCCAACTTATCCTGAACATTACAAGAAACAGGTTGTAGTCAACTATCAGTGGTGGCACGAAAACAGGGAGAAGGTCCAGGAAAGATGGAATGCCTGGATCATGAAGAAATAGGGTAAGTATAAGAGGCCCCCGTCTCTGAAAGATGGGAACAGGAGAGGGGCCTCTTATTAAAAAATGAAAGATGGAGAAAGGTTACCATTCCGCAAGGGTTATTCTACAGAGGCCAGCATTCTTTAAGTATGCTCTTCTTGTCCCGGTCTTTGTCTACCTACTCTTCTTCTTTGTCTACCCATTGGTCAAGATGTTTATAACGAGTTGTTTTGATCCTGCATTTACACTAAAAAATTATATTCGGACCTACCAAAATCCTGTTTACCTAGAAGTGATTTTTGTTACTTTCCGTTTGAGTCTCATCGTTACCTTCTTCTCATTGCTCCTGGGTTATCCCCTTGCATATTTTCTCAATCGTATAGATCCCAAGATAAGTCAAATTTTGATGATTTTTGTTGTCCTGCCGTTCTGGACGAGCATCCTCGTTCGGGTCTACGCCTGGATGGTCATCTTGGGAAGAAACGGGATCATCAACTCATTTCTGATGAAACTTGGTTTAGTCTCCACTCCTCTCAACCTGCTCTTCAATACTTTCAGCGTGACCGTGGGAATGGTCCATTTTCTCCTGCCATTTATGGTCTTCCCCCTCTATAGCGTCATGAACGGAATTGACAAGAATCTGGTCATGGCGGCTTACAACTTGGGAGCTACTCCCATCAAAGCTTTCTTCAAGGTTTTCTTTCCACTAAGTTTACCAGGGGTGGGAGCGGGGTCTCTCATTGTCTTCATATTGGCCATCGGTTTTTTTGTCACTCCTTCCCTTCTTGGAGGAAGAGGAGATATTGTGATTAGCATGCTCATTGAAAATCAGGTGAATGTTCAGTTTAATTGGCCTTTTGCCTCTGCGCTTGCATTCGTCCTCCTGGCCTTCACATTGATTATCTTTAATCTCTCCAACCGCTTCTTAGCCATTAACCGTATCTGGGGAGGAAAGTTTTGAACGAATCTTTTGATAGATCTACCGAAACATATCAACCGCCCAAAAGGGATTGGATTGAAATCTTCTTTTATATCTTCTGTGGACTCATCTTCTTGTTTCTTGTCCTCCCTCTCTTCGTCGTATTACCTATTTCCCTTAGTTCTTCCAAATATCTTGAGTTTCCGCCAAGGGGATTTTCTCTCCAATGGTACAAGAATTTCTTCAGCACAAAGGAGTGGGTGATAGCAACGATAAACAGCATTAAGATTGCCACAATGACGAGCATTCTTGCATCTTTATTGGGAATTCCTGCAGCACTGACTCTATCCAAGCAAAAGTTTAAAGGGACACAGTTTATCTATTCCTTCTTGCTCTTGCCCATGATCTTACCTGTGATCATCGTAGCCATTGCAGTTTACTTCCATTTCGTGAAATTAAAATTAGCCGGGAATATATATGCCCTCACCCTTGCCCATACGATTCTGGCCATTCCGGTTGTACTCATCACAGTATCCGCTTCTCTCCAGGGGTTTGATCAGAACCTTGAGTATGCAGCGATGAGTTTAGGGGCCAATCGCTTTAAAACCTTTTTTAAAATTACCTTTCCACTCATTCGGCCAGGCGTCATTTCTGGAGCTCTTTTTGCCTTTATCACATCCTTTGATGAAATTGTTGTAGCGATTTTCCTCAGTGGTTACCGGGCAGTGACGCTTCCCAGGCACATGTGGAGTAGCATTCGTGAGGAAATTGATCCTACCATCGCAGCAGTCTCGTCCCTTCTCATCTTCACGTCCGTTTTTCTACTTTTATCCGTAGCTATGCTCAGAAGGCGGGGAGAACGTTTGAGGAGTTGAGAAGAGGGAAGATTTTATCAGGAAAATTGGACATTGAGGTAAGAGGATGGAATACGGTTATCCAAAGGGGCATGTGTTTTATAGAAAGTTGGCACGTCCCTATCCATTGGTGACCCGGGGAGAGGGGATCTATCTTTACGATGAGAATCGAAAGCGTTACATCGATGGATCTGGTGGCGCACTGGTCGTCAACATTGGCCATGGTCAGGATGAGATCCTTCAAAGGATGGCCGATCAGATGGCTCAGGTGGGCTATGTCCATGGCACGCAATTCACGACGAAGTCGATCGAAGGCTACGGGGAGGCCTTGGGAGAGATTCTGCCTCCAGGATTGGAAAAGATCTATTTCCTTTCAGGAGGCTCCGAGGCCATTGAAGCAGCCATCAAATTCGCAAGGCAATACTATCTGGAGTCGGGGCAAACGCAGAGATGGCGTGTGATTGCCCGATGGCATAGTTACCACGGGAATACGCTTGGGGCCCTCTCCCTGACAGGACGGATTGGGATGAGAAGACCCTACCTCCCTCTCTTAATCGATTTCCCTCATTTCCCACCCCCCTATTGTTACAGATGTCCTTTCAACCTCTCCTATCCTGAATGTGAATTGGAGTGTGCAAAGGCATTGGAGACTCTGATCCAACTGGAAGGCCCGGAGACGATCTCTGCTGTCATTCTGGAACCAATGATTGGAGCGACCGTGGGGGCAGTGGTCCCACCTGACGGATACCTGCCGCTTATCAAGAAGATCTGTGAGCGTTACGGGATATTGTATATCGATGATGAGGTGATGACCGGGATGGGAAGGACAGGGAGATGGTTTGCTGTAGAGCACTGGGATGTCTCGCCTGACATCATGGTTTTGGGAAAAGGGATGAGCGGAGGCTACTTTCCCCTCTCGGCAATGATTACGAAGGCGGAGTTCGTGGATCGGTTAAAAGAGAGGACCGGAGGATTTGTCCACGGTCACACCTTCTCGCACCATCCTGTGGCTTGTGCTGTAGGTTTGGCCGTGATTCAGTTAATTCAGAAGAGGAACCTGGTTGAACGTTGTCGGGAACGGGGGATCTACCTCCTGAAGAAGTTGGAGGAACTGAAGGCCTTTCCATTTGTGGGTGATGTGAGGGGAAGGGGGTTGATGACTGCGATTGAATTCGTCAAGGAGCAAAAGACGAAAGAACCTTTTCTGAGGTCGGATAAATTCACAGAGAGGGTGATCGACTTGGCCTTTGAGAATGGTCTCGTCCTCTATCCTGGCACTGGTTTTGTCGATGGTATCAATGGCGATATGGTCATGGTGGGTCCACCTTTGATCATCGAAGAGAAGGAGATTGACGAGATGATAGAGATACTGAAGAAAACCTT
>Ga0315314_1003115_pt1 | contig 13231 bp, 8 predicted proteins | sample TDP9_MG_FD_203631 | JGI IMG/M metagenome (GOLD analysis project Ga0315314, IMG submission 203631) | Freshwater sediment microbial communities from Lake Towuti, South Sulawesi, Indonesia - TDP9 | ecosystem: Environmental > Aquatic > Freshwater > Lake > Sediment | place: Indonesia: South Sulawesi...
GAGAAACACACTAAAGGTAAGAAAGTGGCTCTCTTCATGACACATGCCTCCCCTGAGGGTGCTGAACCTCTTAAAGTATCTTGCAAAATGCAAGGAGGCAGCAGCCGAAGCGGATCTGGTAGGCATGCTTGACTGTCAGGGAGAACTCTCTCAATATGCAAAAACCATTATTTTGAAGCACCCTGATCCCAACGCGTGTGGTGTGTTCCTCGGTCTCACGCTGCCATACAGCAAAGCCCACCTGACGCGCGCCGTGCTGGGGGAGGGTGCTCCCCGACAGAGATATAATGCCCCAAGAATATTACCAACCAGGAGGCTGAACCTCGGGGAGAGTGCTCAAATATGAGAAACTGGCAGGACTGGGACCCAAATAGATCACCCCTTTACCCACTCCTCCAGGTCTATCCCCAGCGACCCTGCCGCCTCGCGCACGGGGTCATAATCCGAGTCTTGGGAAGGGAGGTACCCATCTATGCCGTAGGGGTCGGCCAGGATGCTGGCTCCCTCATCGGTGGCGGCCACAGCCAGAAAGGCATCTTTGATCTTCTGCACCATCTCTGAAGGCAGGTCCTTCCGTACCACGATTGTATCCAAGGGGATGGGCTTTGTCTCGGCAATGACCCTTGTATCCTCCATGATGTCGGAATACATCTCCTGGACGGCTGGGAGGTCGCGGGCCCCATCATAGATGGCCCCCGCGTCCACTGTCCCGTCCATGACCGCCACGATCACCCGGTCATGTCCGCCCGCAAAGATGGTCTCCGCGAAAAAGGTATCAGGGTCGTACCCCTCTTGTATTAGGAAAGCCTTGGGATAGATATGGCCTGAGGCGGAGGCGGGGTCCACAAAGGCAAAACTCTTCCCTTTCAGATCGTCAAGGGATTGGATATCGCTGTCCGCGCGGACGATGATCTGACCCCGGTAATCGGTCCTCCCCTTGCGGATAGTAACTAAGATGGTCTGGGCCCCATATTTATCGTGGGCCAGGACATAAGCCACCGCCGAGAGTTGAGCCACATCAACTTTCCCCGCCCCTAACCCTTCCACCACGGCGGCGTAATCGGTGGGGATATAGGGCTCTATCTGATAGCCTGTCTCCTCCTCCAATAGTTCAGTCAAAGCCTTGGTGGTCTCCAGGAGTTGTCCTGTCTCCACCGAAGGGACAAAGCCCATCACGATGGGCCTCTCTGCACTCCCCAGTGGAGGCTCGGCCTGGCATCCCACCAAAAGGGCGGAAATGAAGATGAGCGACACTATCCAGCGGCACCCACGAGCGATCATCGATCTCCTCCTTTATCCAAAATTTAAAGCCTCTCAGGGCTCTGAGAGGCTTTGACTTCTATTGCCGTCTCGGTCCTGAGGATCCAAGCGACCTTTTGTCCACCATTCCTCACCGCCTCGAAGGTCGGTGGCGAATTATATTATATCACAGGAGAGCAAAAGCCTCAAGAGTAGGAGCCCCAAGAGATAGAGACTATCTTCCATGATCGTCATTTTCACTCGATAGCCAGCGTAGGATGTGCTATAATTTGTCCGCCCGAGTGCAAATTTTCTTTCGGAGGTCGGGAGTATGTCGAGTCGCCTAGGAGCGATATCTCTCCTCTTATTAGTAGGTTTGCTAATCACCTTTCTTGGTGGCTGTGGGCCCAGTGGCCCTATCTCTACCCCTACCCCCACCAAGACCCCGCGACCTCTCGTCACCCCTGTCGCTCCCCCCACCAAGACCCCGGTGCCACCAACCCCTACGCCTACATCGACACCAGAAGCAGATCGTTGTCCCTTGACGGGGGAAGTAATGGAGGAACCAGAAAAGGCGCTGCGCAGGCCCTTGATAGTAAAAATAGGCAACGATAAGAGATCCCGCCCCCAGTCTGGGCTCCATGAGGCGGATATAGTGATCGAGCATCTCACCGAGGGGGGGATAACCCGCCTCGACGCGGTCTACCTTTGTCACGATTCCGAGAAGATCGGACCAGTAAGGAGCGCTCGCCTCATCGATATCCCCCTGGCCTACCTTTTCGATGGTATCTTCGCTCATGCCGGGGCCAGCCCCGGGGTGCTCTGGGTCCTCAACAACGAGACCAACTTCCCCAGGTTAGATGAGACCCGCGGCGACCCTGGATTCGAACGGGGACCAGCAAGCGATTGGCCTTATAATACCTTCACCCGCACCTCCACCCTCTGGCAGATCGCCGAGGAACAGGGCTGGCAGCATCCTATGCAAGCCCCTCCCCTCCTCTTTGGCCCCCTCAATCCAGCCACAAAAAAGGAAGAGAGAGCCGAGATCGTCATCCCCTACTTCGCCGACAATCGAGTCTCTTGGCAGTGGGACGATGAAAGCCAAAGGTATTTGCGTTTCACAAACGGTGTCCCTCAAACCGAGGCCACAACCGGGGAGCAGATAAAGGCAACCAATGTCATAATAATCTGGGCAGAGCACAAGGAGACGCCTATCATCGAGGACGAGTACAACTATGTCCACTCCCTGGAGATTGTACTAAACGCCAAGGATAAAGATGGCAACGCTATTTGGAGCAAGGCTTTCCTCCTCCGAGATGGCTACTTCATTCCCGCCCGTTGGATCTGGCAATGGATGCCACATATGCTCGAACTCTCAGATGAGGAGGGGAACCCCCTCCCTCTGGCGGTGGGCAACTCCTGGATAGAGGTCGTTCCTCTTACGTTAGAGATTGAGGCTCATTAGATGGCTGGGCGTTGCTCCAATTGCGGGAGATATTCCCCTCTCATCGCTTCTACTTTAGGGGCCTGTGTGGATTGTATCCGCGATTTCCCCGATAGAGTTTTTCCCTCCCTAAGGGAGGTTCAGCACGCCTCGCGCCAGAAGTTCGATCTCCCCCCGGAACCGCCTCAGGATGAGGAGGGGGTGAGATGCCCCCTTTGTGTCAATAGATGTCTGATCCCAGAGGGCGGGAGGGGGTTCTGTGGCCTGCGCACTAACGAGGGTGGGAAATTAGTTCACCTGGCGGGAACAGCCAAGAAGGGGGTACTCCACTGGTATTATGACCCTTTGCCCACCAACTGTGTAGCCGCCTGGGTCTGCGAAGGCAGCAAGATGTATGGCTACCATAACCTAGCCATCTTCTACGGGGCCTGTTCTTTCAACTGCCTCTTCTGTCAAAACTGGCATTATCGCCAGATGTCGCCCCAAGATAACGGCCTGAGCGCCCAAGAGTTAGCGGAGAAGGCCGATTCCCGGACCTTCTGTATCTGTTATTTCGGGGGCGACCCTACACCGCAGATCCCCCACGCTCTGGCTACCTCCCGCATCCTGGCCAGACAGGGGGTGAGGGTTTGCTGGGAGACCAACGGCTCCCTGGAACCCAAAGCCTTAGAACAAGCGGTTAAGTTGTCCTTGGAGACGGGCGGATGCGTGAAGTTCGACCTCAAGGCCTATGACCAGAGCCTACACCTGGCCCTCACGGGGGTGACCAACAGACAGACTTTAGAGAACTTCGCTCTGGCCGCCAGATATATCTCCCAGCGCCCTAAACCGCCGCTAGTTGTGGCTAGCACCCTTCTCGTTCCCGGTTATGTCGATACACGAGAGGTAAGTGGCATCGCTCGCTTCATCGCCTCCCTAGATCCCGATATCCCTTACTCTCTTTTGGGGTTCCACCCTCACTTCTATATCCACGACCTGCCGCGCACCTCAGTGCGCCATGCGGAAGAGGCAGAACGTGCGGCTCGCCAGGCTGGCCTGACTAACGTTCATATCGGGAACCGCCACCTCCTATCGCGGGAGTATTAAAAAGCCACCGCCTCTCGGCGGTGGCTTCGCTTAAACCTCTGGCCTTAAGCCCCATTTCCCCCTAGGAGATCATAAAAATCACCCTTGAAATCTCTCAACAGCCGGTGTATATCCAAAACGTCGTCGGCATCGATGGGGGAGAGTTCGGGGATCCTGGCCAACTCCTCGGGCGTCATCTCCGTGATCACCTCTGGAGGCTGGCCTTCGCGCACCACGGCGAAGATCATCCCCTGGGTATGGCAATGGGCACAGGTCACCCCCATGATCCAGAGGTCGTCCTGGTGGCCGAGGATCTGCACATCTTTGGGCTCATACCGCTGGGTGCAGACCGCACACCGGATATTGCTGATGAGATGCTTGATGAGAAAATGGCGCTCTCTCTCCTCTTCCATGCTACCCTCCTATGCTTCCTCCACCACTACAGTGACCTCAGGCGCGAGATCTCCCATGAGCCGTACGGCCACCTTATAGGCTCCCAACTCCCGGATGGGCTCTTTAAGGTCGATCTTTCGCTTGTCGATCTCCTCTCCCAATTCCCTCTCCAAAGCCTCGGCGATATCCCCGCTGGTTATGGAGCCGTATAGTTTCTCCTTCTCGCCCACCTTGGCTTTAAAGTTAAGGGTTATCTTCTCCATCCGCGCCGCTAGTGCCTCAAGGTTGGCCCTCTCTCGCTCTTGGCGTCTTGCCTCGGCCTGGCGCCAACCTTCTGCCTCCTTGAGAGCGCTCCGGGTAGCCACCACGGCTAGGCTTCGGGGGATGAGGAAATGGCGGGCGTACCCAGAGGCTACGGCGTGAACCTCACCAGCCTTCCCTACCCCCTCCACATCTTGAAGAAGTAGTATATCCATGCCTCTATTATCATACACCAAAAGGGGAGAAAACTCAAGTTTTCTCCCTTACACCCCGTGTGTTATAATACAGCCCGACATACCTATGAGAAGATATTCGATCTTCGAGCGACTGCCTTGGGCCTCTTGGCTTACCTTGATCACCTTCTTGGCCTTTGCCCTCCGCATCACCAGGCTGGAGTTTCAACCCCTCTGGTGGGATGAGGGGTGGACGGTCTATTTCTCTACTAGCGATATCCCCTCCATGGTGGCTCGCACGGCTATAGATATCCACCCTCCCTTCTACTATCTCCTTCTCCACCTTTGGGCGCTCCTCCTGGGGCCTAGTCCCTTCGCCATACGTTTCTTCTCCCTCTTGGTGGGCGTTCTTTCCGCCCCTCTGATCTACCTCGTGGCCCGCCGTCTATTTAACCCCTCGGTAGGGCTCTTGGCCGCTTCCGTTTGGGCCCTGGCTCCCTTACCTATCTACTACTCCCAAGAGGCCCGCATGTACGCCCTGGTCACCTTCCTGGGACTCTTATCTACCTATTTCGCCTTGGAGATATGGAAGGCTCAAGAAGGCCAAACTTCTATAGGTTTGTGGGTAGGCTACATTTTGACCACTACCGCAGCGGCGTACACTCAATATTATGCAGCCTTTATACCCCTAGCCCAGACGCTCTTTATCTTTGCTCGTCGCCACCGCGCCCTGACCCTCAAATGGCTAGCCGCGCAAGCGATCTGGCTCCTCCTTTACACCCCTTGGATCCTCTTCGCGGGGAGCAAATTGATCGATTACGTGGCCACCAAATTAGTGAAGGAGGCGGACCTTCCCCTGGGCTTGGCCACCTATATGAGAAACCATCTAGCCACCTTTGGCCTAGGCCACCTGCCTGAGCCTACTTACCTTGCTTGGTTGGCCATAATACCCTTATCTTTGGCAACCCTAGGGGTGATAAGTGCCCTTGGGGTAAGTACATCGAAGGGTTCCCCAGAGCGGGAGGGAAGAAGAGGCGTTCTTTTCCTCCTCCTCTACCTCTTTGTCCCTTTACTTTCGGGGTTCCTCATCAACCTTCGTTTCCCCTTTAGAGCCCCAGGCATCGAGCGACTCCTCCTCTTGGCCACACCGCCCTTCTATATCTTAGTGGCCTTGGGCCTTTTCTCTCTAAAGGGAAAGAGAGCCCTTACCTATTTGGCAGGGTCGATCTTGATCGTCCTGTGGGGCTTCTCCCTTTTCAATTTCTATGCCCTCCCACGGTATGCAGAAGAGGACTATCGCCCCCTCATCGCCCAACTGGAAACGCTAGCCCAGCCGGATGACGTGATCTTGGCCGTCCACCCTTGGCAGGTAGGCTACCTGCGCAGTTATTACCGAGCCCCTTTGCCCTCCCTTTACCTCACCCCCAAGGAAGAGGCCGACGTGACCGAGGAGCAATGGGTGAAACGTCCTGATCTCATGACCCAAGGGCTTGATAGACTCCTTTCCCAACACCCCCGCCTCTGGTTCCCAACCCATCAGGTATTGGGTAGGATCTTGGAAAACGAGGTGGAGGAGTACCTGAGTCGAGAACATTACCCTTTCCTCGCTGAGTGGTATAGCCCGAGCACGAAACTTACCGCCTACGCCAGCCAAGCCCCCCTCGCCGCCACCGAGCGACCAGTAGAATTTGGAGGCTTGATGCTTCTCCAAAGGTATGGGATAGGAGCCCAACCGGTAGAATCCGGCTGGGGGGTGATAAGGGTGGATCTCCTCTGGCAAAGGATAGCCGATTTCCGAGAGAGGTATCAAGTGGCCTTGCGCCTCACGGACAAGAGTGGCTATCTATGGGCCAGTCACGATAGCGAGCCCCTCGCCGGACTCCTCCCTTTTTCCCAACTACCCCTGGGGGCCACCTTTAAGGATAGCCACGGCCTCTTGGTGCCCGCGGGGACCCCTCCGGGGGTTTACCAACTTCGCCTCTCCCTTTACAGCGAAAGGGCTCCCCTGGAGGCCAGATCGCTAGGAGAACCTCAAGGGGTGGAGGCGGTATTGGGGGAGGTGGAGGTGGTTCTACCCTCTCGCCAACCCCCCATCGAGGCGCTCCCCATCCAATATCCTCGGCAAGTTGACTTCCAGGGTAGGATGAGGCTCTTGGGCTATAGCCTGGGCGAAGGCCCTTACCTTTCCGGCCAGGAGGTAGACCTAACCCTCTTTTGGCAGGCCTTGACCGAGATGGAAGATTATAAGGTCTCCTTGCGCCTGGAGGAGGAGAGCGGCAAAGGTTGGGTCAAGGAGGAGGAAACCCCTGTCCATGGTAACTACCCTACCAGCCAGTGGCCAGTCGATAGTCTCATGCGCGATCCCCATCGACTGCTCTTACCGGCTAATCTGCCGCCTGGCCACTACCGCATATCCTTGGGACTCTATCGCTCGGAGGACGGTAAGCCTTTGGCCATCGGTCGTTGGCCCTTCTGGCGAGCGCAAGAGGTGGCCCTTACCACCATCGAAGTAGAGGGAAGGGCCCATGCCACTGAGCCGCCCAAAGCCATCCAACACCCGCTTAGTGCCCACTTAGGGGATAGCGTCCTCTTTCTAGGCTATGACCTTGTATCAATGGAAAGCCATCCCGGCGGGAGTTTGCATCTCACCCTCTACTGGCAGGCCTTGGCTCAAATGGGAACCTCTTATGCCGTCTTCACTCACCTCATCGATGAAGAGGGCCGCATCTGGGGCCAGAAAGATGGCGTTCCCGGCGACTGGGCCCTTCCCACCACCAGTTGGATCGAGGGGGAATACATCAAAGATGAGTATGAGATCCCCATTAGAGAGGATGCACCTCTCGGAGATTACCTTATCGAGATCGGCATGTACGATCCCTTGACCTCGCTGCGGCTACCCATCTACGACCAAGAGGGGAACCATATAGGAGATAGGCTCCTTTTGAGGGAGACGCCCATCCGACTGGTGCGTTGAGAGGCTGGCAAAGGATATGGTCTCACAAACCCCCGCGCGCGTAAAGATCGCTCTTTTGGCTTTGGCTGTCCTAATAGCCGCCTTCTTCAGAGTATATGGCTTATCTAATACCCCTCCAGGGTTACATTACGATGAGGCTTTCGACGGCCTAGAGGCCAAACGTCTCCTGCGAGGCGAAGGCTTCCCCATCTTCTTCGAGGGCAATTTTGGAGAGGAACCCCTATCTATTTATTTGGTGGCCGGAGCCTTCGCCCTGCTGGGGGAAACTATATTCGATATCCGGCTCGTCTCGGCCCTGGTGGGCATCACCACCGTCCCGGCCCTCTACCTTCTGGCTAAGGAACTCTTTAAGACAGAAGAGGGCTACCTAGCCTATCTGCCCCTCTTGAGCGCCTTCTCCTTGGCTACCCTCTACTGGCATATCCATTTCAGCCGTGTGGGGATCGAGCCCATCCTTCTCCCCCTTTTCGCTGTCCTCTCCTTCTATTTCTTGTGGCGGGGGTTCCGCACCGGCCGCCTTTCCTCCTTCGCCCTCTCGGGCATCTTTCTGGGCGGCAGCCTCTACACCTACCGTGCGGCTAGGCTGTTACCTTTGCTCTTCATCCTTCTCTGCGCCTATCAGGCGGTTATGGAGAGGGGATTCCTTAGAAAGCAGTTATGGGGGCTAATACTCCTCTTCTTTCTCGCCTTTCTCATCTTCGCTCCCCTGGGCTATTATTTCCTCTCCCATACACAGATTTTCACCCAACGCGAATTCGACTTGGGCATCTTGGGTCGGGGAGTGGGGAGCGAGAGGCCCTGGGCTACCCTGATGGGCAACCTGGGTAAATCCCTGGCCCTATTTAGCCTGCGGGGCGATGAGGACCCTCGCAACAACCTCCCTGACCGACCGGCCTTAGACCCTTTCCTCTCCCTGGCCTTCATAGTGGGATGTGGGGTCAGTATAGTGCGGGTAAAGCGTCCCCAGTACGCCTTTCTCCTCCTCTGGTTGGTTGTGATGCTCCTGCCCACCACTCTGAGCGAATACGCGCCCCACTTCAGGCGGGCCATCGGGGTGACACCAGCGGTGGCTCTTTTGGTGGCTCTAGGATTGAGGAGGCTGACATATCTCCTAGAACGGCTGATAAAGAGATGGAGTTCCGGGAGCGGACAAACTTCAAGATGGCTATCCATTTCGTTCATCGCCGTGGGGTTCCTCATAAGCGGCCTCATCGCCTTTCGGGATTACTTCTTCATCTGGGGGCCCAAAAACGACCTTTTCTACGCCTTCGATGTAGGGCTGGTGGATATGGCCCGCTATATAAAGGGGTTGCCCTCCCAGGAACGTCTCTACCTCTCCCCGGTGCGCAGCGACCACCCCACCCTCCTCTTCCTCTTGGATGGTGTTGACACTAAGAGCCTAGACGGAAGGGAGGGGATGGTTCTGCCCAGCGATGGTAGAGCAACCACCTACCTGATAATCACCCACGAGGATGAAGCCTCTCTCCCCCTCCTGCGAAGATACCTCCCCCAGGGAGATGTGGTTTTCGAAAGCCGAGACAGGAAGGGACAGATATACTTTGTGGCTTATCGAGTCGCCCAAGGTGGCCCGGTTGTGAACCCCGAATACCTGCTTTCTATCGACCTGGAGAAGGTCCGGTTCTTGGGGTTCGATCTATCTACCGATTCCCCTCACCGGGGGGATATCATAGATCTGACCCTATATTGGCAAGCCCTAGAGGGGATGGGGGAGAATTATACCGTCTTCACCCACCTCCTGGGGCCATACAATGAGGCCACGGGTGGTCCCCTCTGGGCCCAGGATGATAGCCTACCCCTGAGGGGCTCGTACCCTACTACTCAATGGGAGAAGGGCGAGATAGCAGTGGACTTTTACCGTATCCCCATCCCCCCAGAGGCGCCAGTCGGAGAGTACGAGATCGAAATAGGGATGTACCTTCTCTCCACCTTGGAACGGATGGCTGTCCTGGGCCCCGGGAGTGAAGGGGACCGCATCCTCCTAGGACGGATACGGGTCGTTGAGTAGCACTCTACTACCAGCCCCGCTTTCATACCTACCCCTAGCCAAGAAGTTTGTTATAATGTTTCTGCATTCACATCGACAGGAGAGCATTTGGAAAAGAGCGGTCCTCAGAATCGACGAACCCTTGGGGAGATAGCCCTGATCGTCCTCATCCTTCTTTTGGCTACCTTCTTCCGAACTCACCATTTCCAGGCCGCTCCCCCTGGCCTTCAGCACGACGAGGTATTCGAGGCCAACTTTGCCACCTACATCCTCAATGGAGAGTTCCCCGCTTTTTTCGATGCTAACGGGGGGGAGGAGGCTCTCTATCCCTATCTAACCGCTCTTCCCATCGCCCTTCTGGGGAAGAATTATTTCGCCATCCGGCTAATGGCCGTCCTTTCAGGGATCCTGAGCATCGCCCTACTCTACCGCTTGACCAGGGAACTCTTCGACGCGGAGGTGGCCCTCCTCACCGCCGCTGGGGTAGCGATCTCTTTCTGGCATATCTTCGACAGCCGTGTGGGGTTGCGCCCCATTACCCTCCTCCTTTTGGAACTCGCCTGCTTCTACCTCTTTTGGCAAGGGCTAAAGAGAGGTACGGTTTGGTTCTTGGCCTCGGGCCTCTTTTTGGGCCTGACCCAATATACCTACACCTCGGCTCCTCTGGTGGCTGCCACTCTTCTTTTCTTCGCTCTTTACCTTTTCATCTGGCACAGAGCCCTCCTCCGCAATAACCTTAAGGGCATCATCCTCCTCTTCATCGTGGCCGCGGTGGTCTTTATCCCCATGGGCTATCACTTACAGAGAACCCCCCTACTCTCCACAGCCAGGGCACGCGATCTCAGCGACCACCTCCGCCTCCTCTTCCAAGGCGACCCGCGTCCTATAGTTAAAGACACCTTGAACGTCCTAGGGATGTTCAGCCTTCGCGGCGACCCGGAGTGGCGATATAACCTGGCGGGGCGACCGCTCTTCGACCCCCTAACTTCTCTCCTCTTGTACGGAGGCTTCCTTATCTCCCTCGCCAGGTTCAAGAAACGAGAATATGCTTTTCTCCTCCTCTGGCTGCCCCTAAACCTCATCATCAGCGCCATAACTCGGAACAGCCCCTCTACCCTGAGGGCCATCGGCGCCCTGGGAGCGATATATACCTTCCCTTCAATAGCCATGGTGGCCGCTTGGAGATGGCTTGCCCAAAGGAAGGGGGAGGGGGCTAAAAGGGTGGCTATGGGGGCTATAGCGGCCCTCTTTTTGGCCACCACCCCTTTCACCTATGGCGACTACTTTCACCTCTGGGCCCAAAACCCTGAGGTGCGGGAAATCTACCGAGCCGATCTGACTGAGGTAGCCCGGTATTTGAGCCAACTGCCGGAGGACACCATCTACATCTCGGCGGAGTTTGCCGCCGATTTAGACCAACAGGTCCTAAACTATATGTTGGGGAAGCCCCGCTTCATCAGATGGTTCAACGGAGAGAGATCCCTCGTCTTCCCTGCTAGTGAAGAAGCGATCTACATCTTCCCCGCCACGGGCCCCTTGCGAGGGGAATGGAAAGACGAACATTTCTCTGGCCTGCCAGTAGCCCACACCGTCCTCGACCCCCAGGGCAAGCCGGCCTTCCAGGCCTATCGCTTGGACTCGGGAGATTTGGCTGGCCTTCGAAAGATCCAGCCTCAATACCCCCTTTCGGCCAACCTCGATAACAAGATCGAGATCTTGGGTTATGATCTTGCCTCCCTGCCTCAGGCCGGCGAGCCTTTAGAGGTCGTCCTCTACTGGCGCGTCCTCAGCCCGGCAAGAGGGGATATAGATTACTCTTTCTTCCTCCATCTGGTGGATATGCGCGGCTATCTTTGGGCCCAAGCCGACTCTTTGGGCTATCCCCCTTCCGGTTGGCTAGAGGGCGACCTGGTGGCAGAGTGGTTCACCCTCCTCATCCCCCCTGACACGCCGCCCCGAGAGTATCGCCTTGAGGTGGGCCTCTATGACCGGACTACGGGAGAGAGAGTGAAGATGGCGGAAGAACCTTACCTGGACGCTCTTTCCTCTGACCCCATCGTCGTGGCCAGGGCGACCTCGGTCTCTCTGGAGGCCTTGGAGATACCCCAGCCTGAGTGGAGGAATTTGGACCATAAATTGACCTTCTTGGGGTGGGCAAGCAGCCGCCGCCAGGCGCGTCCGGGAGGGAGGATACATCTCTCCCTCTGGTGGCAAGCGCAAGGCCAACTGGAGAGAGATTACGCCCTTTCCATCTTCCTTGCCGATGAGGGTGGAGATAGGTTTGGGGAGATCCGTCGCCAACCGTTGGATGGGGATTACCCTACCAGCCGCTGGGAGGCCAGGGAGGTCGTCCGTGACCGTTTCGACTACTCCATCCCTCCCGAAACTCCTCCAGGGAGATATAGCCTCTTGGTTCAGATCTTCGATGCGGAAACGGGAGAGTATCTTCCTTTAGTGGGAGATCAAGGGGACACCATCATACTGAGCAGCGTTCGCGTCTTGGAGCGGCCTAGAGAGTTCGCCCTCCCCTCCCCCACATACCCCTTAGCTGTCAACATTGGAGATCAGGTTACCTTCCTAGGGTATGACCTGGAGAGCAAGGAGGCTAAGCCAGGAGGGGAGTTGCATCTGGTACTTTACTGGCAAGCCCAGAGGGAGATGAATACCAGTTACACCGTCTTCACCCACCTCCTGGATGAGGGAGGGCGACTCTGGGGCCAGAAGGATAACCCTCCCCAGGGGGGCAAATACCCCACCACCGGCTGGCTGGAAGGGGAGGTAGTACGAGACGAATATGAGATCCCCATCCCCCCCGATGCTCCTTTTGGCTCTTACCTCCTGGAGGTGGGGATGTACGAGGCCGAAACGGGGGTCCGCCTTCCCGCCTTCGATGAAAAGGGAAACCGGTTAGAGGGAGATAGGGTCATCTTGACCACGATCGAAATCAGCCCTTGATTTCTGGGGGTGCCATCATTCTATCCCCAGGATCCGGGCTGCGTTTCCCCCCAATATCTTTCTTTTCGCCTCCTCGCTTATGGGCAAGGCTCTCAGGGCCTCGATATTGGCTTTAATGCTTTTCACCCCTGGCCAATCGGAGCCGAAGAGTACCTTTTCGGAGTTCCTCTCTAAATCGGGGAAGTAAATTAAGAGTTTCTGAGGCGGCAGTCCGGCTATCTCCATATAGACGTTTTCATGGAGCCTAGCCAAGAAGAAAGCCCGGTCGTACCAGAAGCCCCGGCCGCTGTGTACCTGGATGAGCACTAAATTGGGGAAATCGACGGCCAGGTCGTCTATGAAGAGGGGGTCGCCATATTTCAATCGCGAACCGCGGAAGGCAGAAGAGCCGGTGTGGATCATCACCGGTATCTCCAGTTCTTCAGCCTTGGCATAGAGGGGGTAAAGCCTGCTCTCGTTAGGGTAGAAATGTTGGTAGGTGGGGTAGAGTTTCAACCCCCGGAAGCCAAGCCCCTTCACACACCGTTCCAGTTCCTCCGCCGGGTTGGCTACCAGATAGGGGTTGATGTTGGCGAAGGGGATGAGCCGTTCCGATCCTTGGCAGAACTCCGCTACTCCTTCATTGCTCAGCATACCCGTAGTAATGGGGCTCAGTTCCGCCAAGACTACGGCGTAATCCACCCCGCTCTCTCCCAGCATCTCTACGACCGCCTCCGGGGTGG
>Ga0315314_1003116_pt1 | contig 13223 bp, 11 predicted proteins | sample TDP9_MG_FD_203631 | JGI IMG/M metagenome (GOLD analysis project Ga0315314, IMG submission 203631) | Freshwater sediment microbial communities from Lake Towuti, South Sulawesi, Indonesia - TDP9 | ecosystem: Environmental > Aquatic > Freshwater > Lake > Sediment | place: Indonesia: South Sulawesi...
GGAAACTCCTCGATGAAGCAACGAGGCCCAAGTACACTTCGCTTGTTCTTTTCGACTTCGCTACTGTGAGGCTTCATCTCAGCAGGACTATGATACCGCCCATGGGAAGCCTTAGGGATGCCGCGAAACCGTTTGGTCCTCGAATGGTTGATCGGGTTCGAGGTCTTGATGCGATGCTTAGGTTCTTTAGTGAGTTCTGCCCGAATGAATCCCAGGGAGCAATCGCTAGAGTCGACGAATACGCTCGCCGTGAAAAGGAACTGAACGATTTGACTAGGTCGACGCTTCCCTCTGGTAGAATAGTAGGCGTTGAAGAAGCCCGCTATCTGTTGATGAAAAGGCTGCACTCACATGGTGTGCTTGCATCATCATTTGTGATCGATGAATGGTTAAGAACATCCATTCGCAAAGAGGGTCTAATCGCATTCAAAGCCGCCTACGCCAAACTAGACTCCTTGCTGGTCGGTGGGTATGCGATTAACGCAGTCAAGCCTAGGGAGGTACTGGCCTGATGGACACTGTAGGGGACTACTTCAAGGAAAGCCCTTTTCTCATATACGCCGGAAAGCTTTCCCCTGAAAGTGGCAAAGAGGACTTTGTGCCTCTGAGCGTTCACTACGAACTTAGGTTGCAGACGGAGAATCGATTCCTAAATCGTCCCGTCACTGTTCGCTTGGTCGTAAGCGGACCCGGCGGAGGGAAGACCTGGACGCTAAGCTGGCTACACAGGGAATTGTCCAAGCTGGATACCTTTGTCATAGGCGTTCCGAGGGTCGAACTACGTGGTAAACCCGAACGTGGCTTGGTAGAAGCTATCTTTCGCGCGCTTTCTCCCAGCGTACCAAGAATACGGAAAAGGCTTACGTCATCGGACATAGACTTTCCCGGAGAACTCAAAGGCACCTCAGCTGACTATGTTCGCGCAGCCCTGTCGAATCCTGAAGTGTATCAACTGCTTTGTGGCGGCGGTGGGCGGCTGCCTAGTCTGGATGGTATTGTTGCGCCTCAGTTGACCAGAACCGAGGGCACAATCGATCTTCTCTTAGGATTGCTGCGCGTCCTGTACGTAATGGGATCGGTCAGAGTGCTTGTTCTGGTCGACGATGTTGAGTCTCTTTTCTCTGTCTACGGGAGAAGAGATCTCGTCATTCTCCTAGACTGGATTCGGAATATCATCGATGAATTTCAGTCCGACGCGGATCACTCTCTACCAAGGTTCGTGATGCTGCTTGCTGGCACAACAACAGTCCTTGAACGTGTACACCCTGGGCTCGTGGGGAGGCAGGCCGATGAAACCGATGCAACCATGGCCTTGATTCGACGCCTTGACGTACCATTCACACTCACCATAGAAAAGGATGAAGATGTTCTCAGAGTTGCCAGCCACCGGATAGGTAAGCACAGGAGAAGGAAATCGAGCGAGCCATTCATCCCATACGACGAAGAAGCGATCATGTACGTCTGGAAGAACAGTTATGGAAACCTGGGAGACTACTGCCAGCGCCTTCAGCAGATGTATGAAATAGCCTTATCCGAAAAAGCGTCGCGAATAACCATGGACCACGCCAAACGCGTGGTAGCCCAGTATGAAGCGGCTGCGCCTCTCACACCGGAAGAAAGTTCAGAAGAAACTCCTGCCTGATATGACTCGTAGCACTCCTGAGCTTGAACTGCTGTATTCTATTCTTGATCCAGTCACCGTCGGGACTGCCTGCCAGACGAAATCCCTCTTCTTCTCCCAGTCCCCGAATTATGCGCGTCAGTGGAATTGGATTTCGGGCAATCTGTGGGTTGCCTATCACCAAGCACAATCTTCCATTCTTTGAGAGATGACTGTGAGCGATACGCAGGAAACTACGAACATCTTGGGCGTATTGCAGAAACATTCGGAAACGAGTAGGGTCCGCGCCCGACACGTTTCGGCACCACCTTGACCTTTGTTCTCTGGAAGGCAGCGAGTCAAGGCTTGCTACAATGTGTGTTCGTCTGCCAATAAGCCGCGAATCGGAATATGAGTGAGATAGGAACGGTTTTGCAAATCGCATCTGCAATCTAAAGGCGCGTTCGTACTCAATTCCGCAACCGTAAGCGGGAGAGGTTAGAACTATGTTGACCGGATCTTTGGGCCATCCCTCGTCCTGCAAGGCGTCGGCTTGACGTACCTCTGGCCTTTCGGAAGAAAACCCCAGCTGGCGAAGCACGCCTTGAGCACGCAGAATCCTTCCCAATCGCCGCCCAAGCACTGCAAGGACGTCACTGGCAGACAGTCTGGGAGGCGCTCGACTGTAGCGAGACCGTGTCGGCACTATCACTTTCTTGTCGGCAGCTGACACGTCCCAGGCAGTCTGAAACAACGCGGTTAGCATGTGTGCAAAAAATGCTTTGCGTTGAATTTCAAAGACTCCCTCCGCGATATCTTCTAGACAGCGCAGGACAGTCGGCGTATACCAGATCCGCCAGTTGTTCCATGGTCTGCTCGGCCTAACGCTCCCAGACACTTCTATCGAGTCCGAAAAATCGACCAGGTCCTTGAGGGAGTAGTCAGACAGTCTGTACAGCTTCGCAGTGGAAATGATGCAAGCGGGGAAGAGAATGTCGCTCGCGGAAACTGTGAAACCCAAGATGCGCGCGACTAGAGCGGTCGTTGAGGAACCGCACATAGGGTCGTGAAATCGCAACTCGCTAGTCCCGGCGTATTCTTGTGCGACTGATTCGAGAAATGAATGAGCGAGACCGGGCGACATCTTCGCGGGAAATCTATGAATCCAATCCGCTTTCCTCAGGAGGTGTGGAAGCTCGGATTGAACCGATATCCGCGATCGCAGCTGCAACATCATCACTCCTTTTATCCGGATGGGCTGCTTTAAGCCTGCCGATCCCCGCCAGGGTCCACTTGCGAGCTGCTGGTCGTGCAAAATCGCACCATATGCTTTCCGCCGGGACTGGGTTTTGGCGAATCTTTTCCACAGGCGTGGTTCTCAAATCACTATCAGGCCGAGGCCTCCTCTGGCTTCTTGCCAGAGAATAAGACTTTCAATCTCGTCGCTCGAGGAGTATGGGCAGAGGCCTCTTGAGCAATGAACTCTTTTTCTGAGACAGTTCCTTTCGCTTCCGGTACCAGTCCAGAATCGTATAACCCCCCGCTACACCTAACAGAACAGACAGCGGGCTAAAGGCCAACGAGATCGCTTGAATAGTTCCGGTTATTGTCATTAGAGCAAAGCCTCTTTCGTCGTGTTGCTGAAGCTTCTCGTCTAACGTTTTGAGCTCGGTTCGGTAGTTTTCTATCGCATTTTCCAGTCTACGCCTAACTTGATTTCTTACCCGTTCGTAGTCTTCGGGCTCGGCGCTATTGAGGTCATTCACCGATTGCCTCAATTCCGTTCGAAGCGAGGAAAGATAGCCTTCCTTGCGGAGTCTGACCAGCTGCTCGACAGTCGGATTACCAACCCACGTGAACCCTTCGCGCGACAACACGCTACTGATCAACATATCCCTACCAAGATGCCTTTTCAACTTCGAGCCGATTTCAGATAGTTCTTCCTCCGCTAAATTCAGCAAATCCAGGAAAATGGTCTCGTGCAGCTGCAGGGGGTTTGCCTCGTATTTCATGCATGCAGCCCAAATGTTATACGCACCAGCAACTCTGCCTCTCGTCAGTGTACGAACTGTCGCATTTGCAACATTCCTATGTGAAGGATCAGGTTCAGTTATGGCCTCATAGAAATTCCAAGTTTCCGACGCTCTATCGCGGTATTCCGATGCAATCACCTTCAAGAAACTTTCTCGAGTGACCTCCCTCCTTCTTAGGAGAGCGTTCAAGACTTTCGCGCTGGGGAAGATTCTCTTGCGTTGTCTCATAGTAGTTCTTTGGACGGCCGATGAGATTGAGCTCCGAAGCACACTATCCGAAACGACCGGACTCGGGACCACGACGGCCAACGGAGGATCAAGCTTGGCCTGCAAAGCAGAACGCAGATCTAGCATGCCCAATCCATAGAGTAGAATCTTCTGGTACAGGTTGGACAGCCCCGTGATGCTCATAGGGCGACGGGCTGCAAATATCGCTCGAATCAAGGGGTCCTCAACTAGAACCGTGTCCACGAAAGTGCCTGCCCGACGAAGACCTTCGTGCGCAGACACTGGATCGCTTTCGGAAAAGAGCTCAGTCGAAGGAGCAAGATAAGCCTTCAGCCATCCTGATCTTGACAGCTCATCAACCACCATTTCGAGTTTCCTCTTTTCCCAGAGTTCTTCGAGTCCCGTCTTCAATGTTGACAAGAAGTCTTCCGCTTCTCCGGGACATGCTTGCTGAAGGATTCGGTTTGTGACTGCTACATTGGATAGCCCTTGCTTCTTAGCCAGTTCTGCAAAAGGTTGAAAGAGATCTTCCAGTAACTTGACGTACTCCTGATTTCGCAATTCTATTGAAGAACTCATACTTCTCTTCTTCCAACTTGCCTACTATGAAAGGGTTTGCAAATCAGTCATCTCGGCATGACGAGTGCTGAGCCTTTTTCTGCTGCTATGGAGCGCCAACGATAGCGGGGGCTAGACTAGATGAAAGACCAGTGAAACGCCCCCGCCGCACTCGCAGCGCAGAGAAATCCTGTGATCTATACCACGTTAGACCACAGCCGTCCAAGAACCCACGAATTCACGTACAAGTCCTGTCAAGTCGGCGGATCTCTTTTGTCCCTTCCTCTATGATGATCCATTCATTCTACCCAGCAGTCCACTATGTCGTCGCACATGATTTGACTCGTGGGCCGAGCAACTGGGAAATGCCCCGGACTACTTGGGCAACTCTACTGTGAGTTTTGACTCGAACTTCCATTCGTCCAGACCGGATTGGAGGAGCGACAATATGCTCCGTGCTCTACCAGGATCTACGATCACGAAGACCCTAGCCACATGCGGGCAGAACTTCTTCTCCGAAATCGACTTGGCCCATATTGGACATCGGTGGATAATGGTCTGCTGCTCGAAATCCACCTCCACGGTTGTGGCCCCAACGTACGCTGCCAAATGTCGCCTGCTATCTTCGCGAAGCGACAGATCCTTCTCAGGTATGGATCGTGCCGCATCCAAGGTCTCCGGATCGGCGAAGTTCAGCATCAGGTTCTCGACGCCCTTCTCGATGATGGGTCCTGTCCAGGCCTCCAGACCCTTCGGCTCCGCCGCGATCTCCCTCTCCCTTCCACGCAATCTAACCCGACTTAGGGCCGCGTCGCCATGCGGCGTGACCACGCCAAGCATCTGCATCATCTGTAACGCATTCTCCGGCGCGTAGGCATGGAAGTGATTGTTGAAGTACCCTAGCGTCCTCTTCGCTTTGCCAGTCACCTCTCGGACCCTTGGCACCCACTCCTCCAACTCCTGCTCTGTGTATCGATAGTTGAACCAAGGCTTCACCCCTCTCCCATGCCATCTGAGATACGCGATGTCTGACGTGACATGGACCTCTGGTGGAAGCAGCGGCTCATCCACTACCGTGTAGGCAACATGATGCTCCTCCAAGAGCTTGAACGTCTCATCGCGCAGCCAAGACTCATGCCTGAATTCTACGGCAAAGTCTTGGCCATCTGGCAGGATCGAGAGAAAAGACTCCAGCCTTTCCGGGTTGAATCTGAGGAATCCGGGCAGTTGCACAAGCACGCAGGCAAGCTTGCCCGCGTCTGTCAGCGGCTTCATGGCTTCAAAGAACTGCTTCAGGTCGGCCTCGATTCCGCGCGCAGGATCGATTGCTTTCTTGTGAGTGATGGTTTGAGGCAGTTTCGCTGAGAAGACGAAGTCTCGCGGCGTGTATCTGACCCAGCCGAGCACCGTTCCCTCCTGGGGCAGCGCGTAGAATGTGGAGTCGATCTCAGCTGTTGGGAAGATGGAGGCGTACTGTTTGAGTTTGGCTTGCTTCTGCGGGTAGAGGATTCCCTCCCACTCCGCGTAACTCCAACCGCACGTACCCAGCAGAACCTCCGACATGGCCGGCAACACTCACGCAATGGTCTGTGTTGGATGATGAGAAAGTCGACGGCTGTGTCGCTGATAAGGGTTACAAGTTCCCAATCCGTCTTCCCACTGACTTCGCGCGCTCGCCATCGGCCGAGATCGGTTCACATTCGACGCGCATATTCGTCGAGTGTTTTGTAAAGTGCGGCTAGTTCTTCTTCCAAGCCTGTTAGGCGTTTCTCGTAGAGTTTCTTTGCTTCGCGTTGAGCAATATCCGCTACTAGGCTTTGGAGATCGTGTTTGGTTACTTGAGCCAATGCTTGTTCACTTTTTCCACCGTTCACCCTTGCCACCCTGCCCACGTTTCATACGCATGGAGTGCCAGGAACAACAACCGCATGGAACGCTACCATGGCACACTCAAGGAACGAACCGAAGTCATGCGAGCACTAAAGAACGGCGACACCGCTATCCTAGACGGTCAACGAATCTACTACACCCACATACGATCACACACCATTCTGGCCGAGTGATGTTCCGGAGAAGCTCCGACGTGACACGCCTCGAGACCTAAACAAACGCCTGGAACATTTTGAGTTCTGGCTCGCCCGCGAAAGGAAGAATCCGCCGCCAAGCCGCAGCGAGGACAGGGAGGACCGCGCCGAATGGGTACGCATCAGACATGTCAGAGCTCTCGAGAGACGCCTCCCTCAACCGAGTCTATTACGAGGAAGCAGCATCCTTTCCATTTCTTGTTGAATTCTCTTCGCTACTACGGCTCGATCCCTACCCTCTCATTGCCCAACTTGGGAAAGTCGAGTGGGTGCCAGTCGAACTGCGAACTGTTATAGCGCCAGCGACTCCAAAGTTATATCATGTCCGCGCGAGGAGACAAGATTCCACGACTGAGGGCATCCGCCGGGTCAATTGTCAAGCGGCTACCGTTGGGCCTCATTCTGCTAGTGATTGCGCTTGGCGCATTTGTTTCTCTCTATCAGGTGAAGCTTGTCATCACACCTTTCTGCAACCCAAGGTGCGTGGACCATCGCTTTGAAATGAGTAGGGTGCCATTTCCAGTAGTTTGGGCTACCCAGGCTTCCGCGGAATACTATGGCATCCCGTCCGTCCTGCCGTCCTATGATGAAGTCGAGGTCTCTTATGATGTGGCGGCAAGCTTCTGCTCCCCTGGCAATGCCATTCCACTTAGGCTTCATCTCAAGAACATGTTTTGGCGTCAGGGGATGCTTTTTGGGATGGGTTTTTTCGTCGAGTCACCGACAGGGCTTATGATTGGTTCCTTTAGATACGAAATTAGGCTTGAGTTGGGCGAGGGTTTCGACGCCGCGTTAACTTATTTCGTGCCGCCAGAGTGGCAGGGATACGATCTGCGCATTCACCCCATAGTTTGGGAGGGCGCTAAGACAGTCATAGTCTACTATCGACCGTTTCTCGCATGGACATTTCCGTCCCTTGCAACGATCTTTCAATCGGGTCAAACGCTTGTTCGGTTCGGCTTCTACTTGGTTACTTTTGCCTTGCTTCCAGCCAGTATCGGATCCGAGTGGACGAAGCAACTGTGGGAAAAACTCGGTAGGCTGCGTAAGGGCCTTGCGGTTATTTTGCTTTTCATGGGATACATGGTCTTTTGGTCCCTACTCATGGCTGTCCAGTACGCTCACCCGTAGAGATCCGAGGCTTCATTCTCTTGTCGTCGACATCGACTTTGAACAGCGCACAGTGGTCCACCGTTGCCCTGTGTAGTCCAGATTGATTTTAGAGAAGAGATTCTTTCCACAAATCGTCGGGTTGTTCCTGAGCGTCAATCCTGAGAGGAGCAGATGCGATGTCCGTTTCCATTGCTGGGCCTTCCTTTTTGCGATTATAGAGGTAGCCTGTCAGACCCCCACACGAACTCGCGCGTGAAACCGCGAGGGGGCCGCACGTTCTGGTCCTTCTGTGGCGACATTGGCTTGGGTGTGAGAAAGAAAAATACGGCAGCCTTCCTCCATATCTCGCGAGGAATTCGAGCAGGGCGTAGGTTCTAACATCCTGGAGGGCCATTGGTGGAGACCGATCAGATTGCGGAGTATAAGGAACGCGAAAGGCAACGAGCAAGCGATCTTCTGGCAAGAGCTGAGAAATCGCCCAAGATAGCCATACTCGACTTCTATCCCGAATACAACTGGCTGAACGACACTCTCTACAGCGCTGATCTTCCCACCCGGTTCAGTGCGATAGATCCTAGACTAAGGACAATTCCTGTCTGGGTCACGCTGCCCTTTTCTGGAGTGATAGTTGTTGGATTGGAACCATGGGCCGACCGTGACATCTTTAGGGAATGCTATGGCTTGGAGGTCGAGCAGTTTGTCGACCTCATTGACAAAAAGAAACTCGCAGTCAGACTGAATAATCCGCTGGAATTCTACGACGGACTGCACTATCTGGACCCCATCTTGGAGAAAAATCCGCCCTCCCTTGCCAGAAATGAGGCTTTTTCTATCGCGCTTCTGGGCCAGCAACGGTTGGACCGTATTAGGGACGAGACCGATAAGATTGTAAGGGGAATGGCTGCGAAACCTCTGCACTTTGCCGCAAAATGGCGCATGCCAGAAAAGACATTCGTCAAGGCCTCCATCACCCTCTTTGAGAGACTTCACACGCTCGGCTATTCGAATTACGTTGATTCCCTCGTCTCAGAATCAAGAGGCGATTTTGAGTCGCTGATTTCTCAGGTTAGACTTTACTACCTTTCCTTGGCCGCTCCGATCTTTCGATCCCTGGAGGGAATTCACGCGCTACCTAGGGACAGTCTGGCCGCCTATCCGGCCCCCATCAAGGAGCGTTTTCCTGTAGATGTTGGGCGTTTTCTCGTGAAGAAACTTCAGCTCGTACGGCCTAGAACGTTCGAACAGGCGCTTGAAATCTATCCGGACTATGAGAAAGCCAGGCGGTCCTTATTCAGGCTCGACAAGCTCTTGGGCCAAATCCCTTCCGTCTCCGATCTGGAAGACAGGACTTCGGAACTCGAGAGATCTTGGAACGAAGTACTGGGAACCGTTAGGAGAGCCGAGCAGGCAGCTGCCATCACGAAGGGAATCGGAGTCGTTGGGTCGATTGCCAGCTCAGCACTCAGCCCATGGGTCGGTCTTCCCGGAATACTTGCGAGCCTAGGCTTTAGAGGCCTGGCCGTCGATAGGGTTGCGAAGGCCGTCGGACATGCGGTAGCAAAGTTGGGGAAACCATCTCATATCGTCGAGGTCTATGATTTCGGAGAGGAAGTCACCAAGTGGAAAGAACGAACGTCATGGCCGAGGTAGGTCTCCGCCTACTAAGCTGTTACTGTGCAGGCAAGGAAAATGCCAATAATGTCGTCGAACCATAAGCGTTACGGTCGGGGACTGAACCTCATTGATGAGTGCTGACGAATTGCGCACGCAAACTGTTCGAATAGCGGAGGAAGCCGGGCGAACTCTCAGAGAGAACTTTCAATCGCCGGCCTTGAAGGTTCAGCCGAAACAGGATTATGTGGGAAGCATCGTTACTCAAATAGACAAACAGTCGGAGGATCTAGTCATCGGTAGTATTCGTGCCCTTGGCGAATCGAGCCTAGTGGTCAGCGAGGAATCCTGTGAAACCCGTCTCGGTGTCGAGAAAGGCCTTGTATGGTACGTTGACCCTCTTGATGGAACACAGAACTATGTCCGTGGTATCCCTCACTTCTGCGTCTCGATTGCCGTCGAGCGTGAGGGACGCATAGTGCTCGGCGTGGTTCACAATCCCGTGACAAGGCAGACATGGGTTGCGGAGAAGGGAAAAGGAGCTTTCCTCAACGGCAAATCTGTCGTGGTTTCGAAGAATGTTCTCAAGCATTCCGCGGTCATATTTGAGTGGTGGGAGCCGGACCGCAATATCCGCGACCCGGGAAAATTGCTCTCCGCGCTTCTTCGCAATACACTCAACATTAGACATCTTGGAAGCGTCGCCCTCAACCTAGCCCTCCTAGGCTCGGGAAGCTACGACGGATTAGTCACTGTCTACGCGGAAACACCAAGATATGAGATAGCGGCCGGAGCCCTCATTGCAGAGGAAGCAGGGGCCACTATTACAAACTCGGATAGGGAGAGTTGGGCAAGTTACAGAAATTCGATAATAGCGGGAAACCCAGACATTCACGCCGAACTCTTACAGTTGGTTAAGACTGCACGTTAACTATTCTTAGGCGTCGCTCTCCATACATGGCCAAGTGACTGTAGAAGTTCCACCTAGAAATGCAGGCCTCACGGTATGCGCGATCGCTGAACCATTTCTTGAGTTCCGTGAGCGGCATATCGAGGAGCTTCTTCTGCATCGCCCCCCCCACGTAGGTTGTTGGGCTCGCGCCTCTTCGCTGCGTGCTCGTTGACCTTCCTGGCAGTCGGCCTTGTCACCTACCTGAAAGCAGAGAACATCCTCGCGAAGACGCTCGCCGGCGCACGAGCGGTTGACATTGTCTCGCGACGGTTAGACCGAGGCGCTTGCAGCGGCTGAAGCAGACCGACCGGAAGCGCAGCCGTCAGACGAGCGCAAGCCACCGGAGGCAACTACCACCGTTGACGCATTCAACATCTCCGAGAATCCATTCAGGTATTTTGAGGCGAGATCGGAAGAAGACGTTGAAGGCCTCGGCCCAATTGAATCGCCAATGAGCCGCAAGATACGAGCGTACATGGAAAATCGCGTCTCATGTCTCCTTCAGGGCGAACGCGGTATCGGTAAGAGCACACTCATCGTATCCATCACAATATGGCGCGAGGGCAACGCCAGTCTCATCGCGAGGAGGAATTGATCCTCTGTTCCCCCTGAACTCGCGTGCCTCTGGATCGTAGACGGAAAGGTTGTAGTCCTCATCCAGTTGCACGGCCTTGTACCTGTTCAGTGTGACGACCGGCAGGAACGTGCTCATGTACCGTTCGACGCCAGGTCTTACACGTGTACGAAGGGTCTCAGCGGTCTTCTCTACTCCTGTTCTCGCCTCTTGAGAACACCGCTCATTGCATCGATTTGCCAAACAGTTTTTAGTTTCCGCACTGGCATGGAAGTCGTCAAGACTCTGCCGGTAAAATTCACCTCCTTCAGTCCGGCTACAAGATCACGAACCTTCATGCTATCGCGACTGACAGGTTGCGTCTCAACCAGTTCTTCGGCTACAAGTCTTGCGGCTGCCTCGTCTGATAGCGATGGGATGTTCATAGATTCGCGTTGTTTCTCTTCAATGAGATTCTCAATCTCATCGCGTGTCAAATCCTGCCGCCGCGCTAGGATCCCTGCAATATAGTGCTCCGTTACGCTCACGTCCCTCGTGCCCCCTCGTGCGAACATGGAGCTTGCTTTTGATGCAGTTCTCTTGAGACCGGCATCACAAACATCTGTTGAAGACTCGCTTTTAGGATTGTCACGATTTGCCGTGGGGCAAGGAGATCCGCACACGGGGCGCCCGTTTCATTAGTGAGGATGGAGGAAAGACAAGCGCGTTCGACGATCATCGTCGAAATTTGCCTCGAATGGGACCTCAAGAAAGTACGGTTGAGAAACTCAATCGGACACGAGCTTCTAGGTGCGCCTTCTGCGGGCTTTCAGTTTGAGCTTCTCATGGTGTAGATTCTCACGCCCGAAGAGACCTTTCAGCCGTTTCTCATGGAGCTTCTTGCATTCTTCTCTGGCTATCTCTGCGACCAGACTCGCCAAGTCGGGTTTGACTTCTTCCTGGGCCAAGACTACTCACCTCTTGTCTCGATCTAGGTCGCTTGCCCTCATCGTCTTTCCACATGCCCCGCAGTAGAACCGCGTCTCATCCATGTCCGAGAACTTCAGCAAGGCGACTGGCGCGGGGTGAAGACACTGGCTCGGATCCACCCAGGGCAACGGCGGGTAGTCTCTCAGCCGAGGCTTCCTATTCATCGTCTCCGCCACTGTTGCCGCTCCTCGCGTAGCCGGCTTGTCGTTAGGGTTCGACCGCATAGCATGCAACGGTAGAGTGTCTCGTTGAAGCCTCGGAGTTTTAGTAATGCGACGAGTTTTGGATGGTTGCATTGGCCAGGGTCGCCTCGTAGGCGTGGTCGGTCCTTTGGTAGTTCGCTCATTCGTCGAAGACCCTCCGCATCATCTCGCGTCTTGCCTCGCGTTTGGATGGAGCCCAACGTGGCGGTATCCTTGCGACGTCTGCCATCCCGGCTTTCTGGAGCATGAGTAGATGCTTCGCGTTGACGTAGCCGCGCTCAGCCCAGTTGTTAGCGATCTCACGCAGTTTCGGTAGGTTATGTTCGGGGAACCTGAATGTCGCGCGGACTTCGTTGACGCGGACTTCTATGGTTGAGCCTGCAAGCTCATACTTCTCATTCAATGACATGAGCATCTTGACAAGCATCGACTTCTCTGTTGGTTCCGGGATCTCTTTCACAAGGACTTTCTCGGTGTGGCAGGCGTCACAGTACCATTTCTCGGTCTTCTCGTAGGCGTCGTCATTAGTTTCGGACTTGCGATACCTCATGGAGAGGCATGTGTGGTTCGTGATGCGGTTGCATCTGACGCAGAGCTTCTTACCATGATATTGTAGAACCTTACCGCTACTCGTGATCATACCAACCGCGAATCTTGCCGGGAACTATAATGGGAAAAGAGGCGCTGGCGAGGGGTCAGTCAGAGTCCCAAGTGAAAGCATGGAGCATGATTGTGCGAGTCGGAATCTGCAAACCACACCTGCCTTCACCTGAAGTATCGTAGCATCAGCGCGAGCCTGCCGGTCTTGCATGGGTACGCTTCGGAGTACCCCCCCTCTAGGGGGGGTAGGGCCGGTTCTGGTAAGTTGACGCGGGGTACGGGCGGTTTTTCGCCGCTGGTAACCTGTGGATGGTCAGGCGCGGTTCCGAGCAGACTTTGCCGTAGCGGATATGGGTTGGTCTATTCTTGTAAATTACAAAGATTTGGAGCTCGTATTGGCCTCCGAACGCCCAAGACGGCTGGTTTCGAACTTTCCCGAGGCGGAGTTTTTCTAGAATAGTCGGGGTAAGCGCTCGTGGAACGCGGGGAGGCATTCGTGGAAGGCGGCTACGCCCCTTACTGCTTCGGCGTTCTGCGCAATCACCTTCCGTGAGAAGGGCATCCCCGTCGCCATCATGTCAGAGGGACGACACCAGTATGGGCAAGTGAGATAGAAAGATGCCCGAAACAGAAGTCATTCTAATGATCCTCCGCACAATCTGGGCGCAGCGAGGAAACGCCGTTGAATGCTCAAACGA
>Ga0315314_1003117_pt1 | contig 13221 bp, 12 predicted proteins | sample TDP9_MG_FD_203631 | JGI IMG/M metagenome (GOLD analysis project Ga0315314, IMG submission 203631) | Freshwater sediment microbial communities from Lake Towuti, South Sulawesi, Indonesia - TDP9 | ecosystem: Environmental > Aquatic > Freshwater > Lake > Sediment | place: Indonesia: South Sulawesi...
AGGATAACAGACTCACAGTCTGGTTTTCGTGTTTATAGAAGTAAAGTTTTCAAGAAAATCGATTCTGAAGAGAGTTGCTATCTATACTTGACTGATGTGTTAATCAAAGCGATAAAGAGCGGATTTACCATAGAAGAGGTACCCATCATATCTATTCATAGAAGTGATAAACCGAGCCGTCACTCTTTGAAGGAGGTCACTCAATATATCTCTTTGTTGTTAAGAAGCATGTGATCTTTGTTGTTGATATCAAATCGAATGACAAATACACAAACAAATCAAAAGATAAGAAATAAGCTATCACTGTTTTTCATCCTCATTCTATGTATTTTTACAATGTTAATATTTTTGAAGACTCCTATAAGTTTAGCTACAACTCAATCTGATGATCATACGCTTCAAAACGCTGGCTTTGAAAACGGAACGTATGCACAATGGTTGCCTATGTTGGTAGGCTTAGACGGATTTAGAGAACTGAATGAGTCTATGGCATATAGGCATTTGAATATAACCCAAGAATATGCTCACTCAGGAAACTACTCCCTTAAGATTTTTAATCTGAAAGAAGATACTACAGATGGGAGATGCTTTGGTATAGCCTATGAAATCCCTAAGCCTGAAGACCCTGTATTAGGCTATTGCCTCTCATTTTGGGTGAGTACAGGAGACTTCATTGACATGACTGTATCTAGCCCAGAGGAATTAGAATGGATAGTCAGAATGGGCGTTACTTGTGTTAATGAGCAAGGCAGGTTCATATTTAGTACTTTCTGGGACCCGAGCTATCCAGTTACTAACATAACATCACAAATGTATTGGCATAACGAGTGGAAAGAAGTGACTGTATATGTGCCTGGTGATGCTGTTCTTATAATCTTACATGTCGATTGGAAGTTACTAGAGCTTGTGCCTTCTGACGCAAAGATTTACATAGACGATGTTTCTCTTACGCCATTCACCATTAATGCGACTACAGATAAACCAAACTACTATTTTGGTGATGTGATTATTACCGCATCTATTTCAAATTACACTGAAGATATATTTGACGTAGAACTTGAGACTGAAATTCTAATGCCTAATGAATTGATAGTAGGACCCATGAGCATGAATGAAGAGAATACAACTACATACAGTATTTCTTGGCCTGTTCAGATGCGTTTTTCCCTTAGCGGGCGTTACACCGCTTTTGTCTATGTAAGTGCAAACTTTGTAAACTGGCCTTACAATGAGAGCTACGAATTAACTGTGGGCGCTCCAACATCTTTTACAGTGTTGCCAATATTACCGCTCGCAATAAATATGGTGGTGGCTGTGACTATTGCAATCGCCATTATAAGATCAGAGTCAGTAAAATTAGATATTTTTATGCTTGTCATCCTTTTTTTGATTCTATTATTATCAGGCTAATTTATCTGCTTTAACAATGAAAAATTCTCATATATGTTTTTAAATCGCAAGCTAAGGGCTTAACAAGATCAAGTTTTTCGACTCATAAAGTATAACCCCCGTTATTAGCTTGAACATCTCTATAAGGGTTGAGAGGTTTTCTTCAGGAGTGTTTATCCAAAATAGGATATTTGTTATTAAGCACAAAGGATATATTTTTGGCAAGTAGAGAATTGAAGAAGGAACTAAGGTTTATATTAGGTGGCTAAGAAGTTGTATTACAATTTGAAGGTTATAAAAGTTCTCAAACTAATATTAAAGCAAAAAACTATTAGTGAAATGTTAATAATGATTCTCAGTATAGCTTTAGCTTTAACAAAAGAGAGGTTGTTTCAAAAATGGGTTAAAAAAGTTAAAGGGGTTTTTGTTGATGTTGGAGCAAATATAGGATTTTATACTGAAATGGCAAGCAAAAAGGCAAGTTTTGTATTGGCTTTTGAACCTAACCCAAAAGTTTTTGCTATATTAAGGAAAAGATTTGAAGGTAAAAATAATGTTGCATGTTCCAATTATGCTTTAGGGAATTTTAATGGCTTTTCAAAGCTCTATGTAACTATTAACGATAGAGATATATTTGATATTAATGGTAGTTCAAGTTTAGTTGTTAATTACAAACTTGGTAGTTATGATGTTCAAGTAAAAAGAATGGATGATTTAGATGTAATAAATTCTATGAAAATAGACATGATAAAAATAGATGTAGAAGGTTTTGAAGTAGAGGTTCTTAAAGGTGCAGAAGAGACAATAAAGAGGAATAAACCTGTATTGCTTATTGAGTGTCATGGTTTAAAAATTTTTAAAGAAGTTAGTAATATAATGTCAAGAATTGGTTATAAGTTGAAAGATATAACATATAAAACTCATTATGGTGTTTTTGGTTGCGGGGTGTTTACAGTTTGGATACATACTTAAACAACATTAATATTAAATCTTTCTGCGGATATAGAAAAACCTGCTTCGCTTGCTATTATCCTTGTGTTTGGAGTGAACTGTCGAACAATCTTTACTGTCTTAAAAAAGAAATCTAAGCCTAGGTCCACATTACTCAAGGAGACTCCTATGACGTCTGGACTCTCTCCCTCAATGGCCTTTTTTAAATCGTTCAATGGATAAGCAGATACATCTAAATCAAGAACCTTAACTGTATGACCTTTTGCACATAAAGAGGTTCCTATGTAACTGAGATTCAGAGGAAAAATCAATGAGAAAGTTTCTTTCCATGTAGGATTTACTAGCAAAACATGCATAAGATCATCCTTCATTTTTAGATAACTTAAGTATGCTGACTTCACCCTTTGTAGAAACGTACCGCACTTCCACGATCGTCTCATTCAGCGTATATGGGAATTCCCCAGCATTAACAGCATAGACATGCTCGTATGCGTTCAAGATTATTTCAATATCTGTTGAGTTAATATTGATGCCCACCAACATCGTTACGCCCGTATGCCTGAAAATATTGATGGGATGGCTTATGAAGGGATCAAAGATGGTCTTGATTGAACTGTTAACCAACAGGACAGCATCTTCATTGAAATTTTCAAGCGCCCAGTTTGATGCATTAAGATATACTTCTATAGCATTCCGTGCTTGTTCAGGTGGAATTCTTGGGTACCCAAATATTTCAGGGTTTCCTCTTAAGTATAAGTCGTCAGGAGACTGGGACCTTATGAATACCGGTGAAATGGCCAGATATAAGACGATGAAAACGATAAGTATTGGAACAAACATCTTTTTAACATTAGATTTATTTAACGATTTTCTTATATTGTGTAACGGTTTATGAACGAAGTTAGAGACAATCGCAACCCCTCCAGCAGCTGAGGCAGCTTGATTAAGGAAGGCCAGAACAGGAGATGCGTAGGATAGCGGAGAGATGTTCGGATTAATGAATTGAAGTAAAAGACCGATAAAGGCAATGGATAAAATCCAAGATGTGAAAATTTTGTCCTTTTTCTTAATTGAATAATATAGCCCAAAGAAAAGTAGCAATAGGTAGATACCTTCTTCTCTAATATCCATGTAAATGTGCTGATTAATGACTTGGTATAAGCTCTCTCGGCCCTCTGTTGGACGGGTATAGTTGAAGAAAGTGAACCTTTCTGTGTAGTGTATACTTAAATTCGATAGCGGATTTGTCGTGGTATGATACCAAAACATGCTGATAGGAACTACTAATAAAGAGAACAATACGATAACACCAATGGCTAACTTATCCTTTTTCTTAATTTCATAGTAAAGTGATTTAATATGGTTCAAGCTGATGATACGACCTGAGCTGTAAACAAAGATGATAGACAAGTAGATGATCGCAGTAACCAAGTGAAAATTGAGCAAGCTTAAAATAAGGAATAGCTCTAGAGCACGGATCAAACGAGTCTGTTCTAACGTAAGGAGATATACGCCTATCAGAACCAAAGTCAGCCCGACTATCTCAACAGGCGAAGTCGATCCATTTGTGAACCTGATATGATCACTCAGCAAAGAGCCACCTGCTAAGAGAAATGCTGAAAAGATAGCCTTCACGTTATCGTTCGTCTTTCTCTTGACTAAGGCGAACATGAATATAGGTTGCAAAGAGCTTATCAAAAATACGAACCTAGGTATCTGTAATGGCTCTATCCCGATTAGCATAGACACTGCAGCCATAAGGTAGAAGTAACCTGGGGCGAGCGGATTTGGTGATTGTAGCATCTGTCCATCTTGATAGATAAGGAAGTATGGCTCAGTCTCAGAATAATGCCCACTTCCTATAACCGAAATAGTATGACCTATAGAGTCCCAGTTGTCTATTCCTACATCACCCCCTATACCCGTTGAGACTAGCGCAGGCAGAATTCTAGCTTTTATAGCGATGATGAAAGTAAGGGCGATCAGAACATAGCACAATATGCTTGAGCCTTTAAGCCTTGACCTTAGTATGAATATAGAAATCAGAACTCCAAATAATAGAAGAATCATATCTAAAGCGTTGCTATTCATCGCGAATTCATAGATGTAGTTCGTATAGCTTGTGAAGAGAGGATGAATAACAAAAAAGAGGAGCGCCAAAATTACCCCGGAAAGAAGGATGAAATTAAGAGGATGCTCTGCTTTGTGAATGTCAACTTTGCCTAGTGCTTCTTCATTTCCTGTGTTAGCTTTTATTTTCGTCTTATACTCATCTCTATACCTCTTGGCTCTGTGGTAAATCGCAACGAAAGATAAGGCGAAGATGATCGTACTCAGGCACGTCGATATGTAATACAGCGAGATTTTCCATAATAGATTCAGTAGAGACATCGTTAATGATACAATGATGAAGCTTAAACCTACGCTCAAAGTGAACCTTTCTATATTACTGAGTTGCTTGTCATTTACAAATAGGGTTGCAACAAGAGCGAAACCAGGGGCAAAAAATAGGAAAAAGGTCCCAAAAATCCATCTTATAGGTAAGAAAGGGCTATCTTGATTTATGAAAAAAATCGAAAGAATTGCTAGAGAAGTAACCGCTATGTTGCTAGTTGGAAAAATTATCTTTGAAAGCAAAAACCTATTCATGGCTTAACCTCCAGCAATAGCAGAAGCTAGAGTTATGATATCGTTATCTTTTATTTCTTCATCTTTAGCAAAGCTTTCTATCGATTTCTCGTTGACCAATATTATGAGATCTGTTCTAATCTCCCCTGTCATTGAATCTATTATATACTCCCTCAACCCATCGTATCTGCGTGGAATAGCCTCTATCACTTCCCTGAGCCTCATACCGCTCGGTAGTTCGATCTCTAACCTCTCTTTCCCCATAGCTTCCCTTAAGTCTCCTAATAATCTTACATATACTTTGACCATGTCCTTCCCCTATAGTTCAAGTTCTGTAAGTTTTTCATTTGTAGGTCTACCTTCTTTATCCCATCCTCTCAATTGGTAATATTCATCCAGCATCAGATCAAGGTCTGGACTGTGGTGCTTAGCCTCTCCTTCAGGCAAGGGTTTGTTGATTCTGTCTGGCAGTCTGTCATCCTTTCTAGAAATTCCCAGCCTATTGTTAAAGAGTCTTTTAAGATTGAATATCCTCTCTCCAACTCTCTTGAATTCATCTATATCGATTTTATATCCAGTTGCAGAATAGATTAGTTTTAGCAAATGAGTCAATGTATAGCCACACGTTAGAGCAAACTTGCAGATTATAAGAGAATCGATCATTGCCATAAAGTTCTGCATATCTATTACCATCTTAGCTTTCCCTTCAGGTGTAAACCTATCTGGCTTCTCTTTTATACCAAGCTCAGGAAATAGAGTCCCTCTTTCAACCCAATGAGAAGTTGCTTGAAGGTGACATGCGCCACGGCTGGAAGTAGCATATCCTAGTGCTAAGCTCTTATAGGCTCTTGGATCGTGCATAGGCATCTCCAACCCCTTTACATGAATGGCAAATTTTTCAGCCTCTTTGCCGATCTTTCCAGATGCAATCTTCACACCCTCTCCTAGAATGAAACCTATGCCTTCTCTCTTTCCTATCATGTCTATTATCTTCAAGAACGATTTATGGTCTCCCCATGAGAGATTAAGCCCTTCGACATCTTTGTTCATGATCAAACCTTTCTCATAACATTCACAAGCAAAAGCAATTACGCTACCACATGAAATAGTGTCTATACCATACCTTGTGCATAGATCGTTAGCTTTAGCTACAACCTCTATATCGTCTATCAATAACAAAGTTCCAAAAGAGGCACAAGTCTCATACTCTGGACCTTTGCCTTTAACACCAGAGTAAGTACCAGACTTTATCTCTATCTCTCTCTTACAGGCTATAGGGCATGCAAAACATGTCATAGGTCTCTTTAGAATAGTTTTAGCCATATGCTGTCCTGATAGCTTTTTTGCACCGTTTGACCAAGAGTCAACCATCCAATTCTTAATAGGAACATCGCCTACAGCTTCATTGCCTTCCATGCTCCCAGCTGAACCATAACTTCTCAAGCTCTTCGTCCTTGGGTTGTTTTCTATAACTAGAGAGATATCTTCCACTAAATCTCGGAAACTAGCCTCATCAGCAACTTCAACTCTCCTAGTTCCTCTTACAGCTATAGCCTTCAATTTCTTTGAGCCCATGACTGCTCCAAGCCCGCACCTCCCTGCGACTCCTCCTCCATCTGTAACTATACAGGCTATCTTTGCCAATCTTTCACCAGATGGACCAATCGTTACGATCCTTGATCTAGGCTCCTTTAACTCTGATTTTAACTTGTTCTCAGTTTCTACAGTATCTTTTCCCCATAAGTGCTTGGCATCTTTTAATTCTGCATTTTCATTGTTTATCCAAAGATAAGTAGGATCATCTGCTTTTCCCTCCAATATTATACCATCATAGCCTGCAAACTTTAGCTCTGGACCCCAGTAGCCAGCAGAACCTGCCTCTCCCCATATCCCTGTCAACGGGGATTTAGAAGCTATGACAAACCTACCACAGCCTGGAGCTAAGGTACCAGTCAACGGACCTGTCATGAATACTAATTTATTATCAGGGCTTAGAGGATCAACATAAGGATCTAATTCATCGTATAAAATCTTTGCAGCAATCCCTGAACCACCTATGAATTTCTTTACATAATCTTCCTTTATAGGTTCAACGGATACTCTAGATTCTGTCAAATTTACTCTAAGTATATCACCCTTGTACCCTCTAAGCATAAAATTGATTTATTTTTTGTATTACTTAAGGTTTAACTCATCTATCATCATAGCAAGAAAAGTTTTTCATATTGGAAACCAAAGATGAAGTGAAAAGACAAAAATTTGATCATCAGTATATGAAGATTACCTTTGACCAGTATTCTCTCTAATTAAAATAAAGATGGTCGGAACCTTTTCAGTACCTTTGACTCTAATAATGGCTATCAATAGAATCATCAGAGATATGATCAATAGCAGCATAAAAACGATCACAATATTAGAATAGATCAGCCCAAAAATAAATTCAAGAAGAATTCTTAATGGAGAAGCAGGCGGTGATGGGGGCGGTAGATCAGAGTATAATATTGGTAGATATTCGTATTGAATATCAAGTGGTAAAGTGATCGAGGATTCTAAAGGGCATTTATTCTTTGGTTGAGGATAATGAGAAAGCCATTCAAATACTATTGATACAGCATAAATATCTAGCGTTGAGAGAGCTAATACTTTTCCTTTAGGAGTGTATTCTGGATACATAATGTCGCCAGAGTAATCGCTATGGGCCAAGCCAAGTGCATGGCCTAACTCATGAACAGCAATATTTTGCATATCAATCTCATTAAGAGCATACCCCTTTGTCTTTGATCCTAAGGATATCGTATTGTTTATGATGATGCAAGGCGGCTCATATATTGATTGAGAAGTGCCTAGGGTATTTGTGCCAAGATACTCTTCTTGCCAAGTGATGTATATATTATAACCTAGCTCTAGAGTTGAACTTATTGAATAGACCATTCTTATCTGAGATAGATAAGAAAACTGAGAGCTATAATATGAGAAGTTCATTATTGCGTTGTTCCATACGTTCATAGCACGAAGGGTAGCGTTAAGATAAGATTGATCCCACCAAAGCTCATCGCTCTCAGGAATTACAAGCACTGTAATGGTTGAGTGGCTCCAAGTTAAACCTTGAAGATTAATGGAAGGCTGGGTTTGAGCTTCAGAGATCGGAACTTCAATTGCTAAAATTATGGTTAGAAAAACTACGTAAATCCATCTACTTTTTAACAATCAGAAGACCATTCCTAGAGAATAATTAAAAAATAGGTGGTGCTCTATCGCATTGTGAGCTCTAGTAGTTCTAACTCGAGGTAAGTACCATCCTCTTCTGTTAATTTGAATTTTGTTAATATGAAGTAACCGTCTGCTTGACCCACCCATATTTCTACGTCTTCCCAGTCTGGTTCATAGGCTTCGGTAGGGGTGAACAGCCATTTATTAGACGTTATATAAGTTTCACCATACCACCTTGAATCTGAACCAATGGGTGTTAGAGTACCTACTTCTAGAGGAACATTTGCCCAATTGATTCCCCAAGTGGAGAAAGAGATGTAAGGAAGGAACACGTAACCTCCTATATAATAGGATTGTCCAGGTCCTGCTGGGACCTCAACACCATCGACTGTCACCTTCTTGACCTCTGTCCAATCAGACTCTAATACCCAAACAACTATCTCCGTAATATATCCCTCGAAATCGTGCTCTATTTCGAATTTTCTACAATTAAATCCATCTACTTCTTCAGTGCCTTTATCATCAAAAGTAATGGTGAAAATGTCTGTACCCGTTCCATAATAATTTGTCCACTTAAATTTCATATACGATACACGATTCGCAAAGTCCCAGAAATCGTTTGTTTCGGTTAACTGAAAACCTTGTCCTGGTCCAGGCTTTGGTGCAATTACAACAAAGTAAACAACAACACCAGCGGCAACTATTGCAACTATAAGAATGACTGCGATTATTACTGGTGCTATAGCTTTGCTTCTATTCCTCATTCTACACCAAAAAGTCTTTTCTCTATCTTAATATTTAAGACTTTATTATCACTCTTTCAGTGTAGTAATGATATAAATTCGACTTCTTTGCTTGTATCTATGGTGCATTAAATGGACTTACTTGAGGCAATAAAGAATAGAAGGAGCATAAGAAAGTATAGAAAAGATCCCGTCCCAGAAAGATTAGTCTTCGAAATCCTCGAAGCTGGTTGGCCTTCTTTCCGGGCTTCTCCATGGGGCTGGCTCCAGTTTCCTTTTGTAATGGGGCTCATCTACATTCTTTACTTCACCATAACCGAATCTGCATATGGCTATACTTTGGGCAAGAGGATCATGAGTCTGAGGGTGATAACGTTAAAAGGTGAAATCCCAAACTTTGAGAAGACCTTTATCAGAAACATCAGCAAAATCTACTGGATATTGCTACTTTTGGATGTTATAGGAGGATTGGCGTCAAAAGGCGATCCCTATCAAAAATACAGCGACCGCATCGCTGGCACATTGGTTATTTGAGCAAGATAAGTGTGTGGCAGGGTCAAAAAGGCAGGTGTTGCGATTGCCAAAGATGCTAAAGAAGGCTTTAGAGAATATTTTAACAATTGATGAGATCAAGCAATTATATGGAAGCTTCGATATAATAGGAGATATTGCTGTAATAAAGATACCCGATGCTCTTTTGGATAAGAAGTTCATAATAGCTAAGGCAATAATGGATAACATGAAATCAGTGAAGACAGTTTTAAGGCAAGTTACTCCTGTATCTGGAGATTTTAGAACAAGAGAGTTGGAGCATATACTAGGAGAGGATAAGACATTAACACTATACAAAGAGCATGGATGTATATTCAAAGTCGATCTTGCTAAGGTCTACTTCTCTCCAAGGTTATCTACAGAGAGGATTAGAATAGCAAGAAAAGTAGGGAATGGAGAGATCGTAGTGAATATGTTCGCTGGCATAGGCTCTTTCTCGATTTTGATAGCAAAGCATAAACCAAGCTCCATGATATACAGCATAGATATTAACCTAGATGCTTATAATCTTATGCTAGAGAATGTAAAGCTGAACAAAGTTTCTGATAGAGTAATTCCTTTACTAGGAGATGCAAGAGTGATCATCGAAGAATCTCTTAGAGGAATAGCTGATAGGGTTTTGATGCCATTGCCAGAGAAGGCTATGGATTATCTTGATGCTGCTTTAATGGCTCTAAAGCCAAAAGGTGTTATTCATTACTACACACATGTTCATGCTTCTAAGGATGAAGACCCAATAGAGAAAGCTGTGAGAGAGGTTAAGGAGAAATTGAAGTTAAATTATTCACTTTTAGAGGCAAGAATAGTTAGAGAAGTAGGTCCAAGATGGAATCAATTGGTTTTAGACTTGCTCATAAGCAAAAGCTAAAGTTTCAAGAAGTCTAGGCATATCAAATCTCGATACTCATTTCCATCGCATCTTCAATACGTTCATAAAATTGTCCAGCTTTTTTTCAGTATTTGGATCGAGGGGCTCTGGCTTATGCTCAGCTAACAACTTTTTTGCTTGCATAATAGCTCTTTGGCAGATACCCTTTGTATCATATTTTTGATATGACCTTCTTTCTCTGTCTAAAACCAATGTAGGGATGTATTGCTCCTTCTTGAACCAATTTAGAGTGTGCTTACTGGTTAAAAAGTTTCCATCATGAGCAATAGTTTTGATTAAATCTATGGCCAATGTCTCTTTTGAAACTTCTATGCCTTTTTTAAGCCTTAAGGCTTGACCACATATTTCGTTATCTATGATGAGCTTCTCAAAACTCTGACAACTCTCAAAATCGAGCATCCCAGGACCTGATATTACGTTAATACCAGCTAAAGTGCCCATAATTATGCCAATGCCAGACTCAAAACCAGATTGAGCATCAACGGTCTTAGAGTCACTCAAGCCTAGGTAAGCATGAGTAGGCAAGCCTAGATACTTTCCAATTTCAGAGCAACAGCATTGAATCATTATACTCTCAATAGCACCCATAGGAGTAGTTCCATACCTCATATCGAAGATAGAAGGCGATCCTCCATAGATTATAGGCGCTCCAGGATTAGTCGATTGAGCTAGAACAATACCGCTGAGGGCTTCTGCGGTATGCTGAACAAGAGTACCAGCTAAAGTTGCAGGGCTTAAAGCTCCAGCCAATGGCATTGATACTATCTCAGCAGGAATCATGAATTTAGAGCAATCGACAAGGTTCTGAGAAGTAACTTCACTCCAAATCAGAGGCGAGGAGGGGCATACATCGAATATGGCTATAGGCTTCTTAACAAGCTCTTCTTCACCTATTACCATTGCTAAAATTTTCCTCATATCACTAACTCCATCTATGGTGAAGGACCCTGTAATAATAGGCTTGGTAGAGTTCTTTAACACGATGTAAAGCCTATGCCGATCTACAATATTTTCATGAACATCAGAAACTATAAGAGAAGTGCTTTGAGCCTTTATATTTTCCAAAGCATCTGTGAGCCTGACGAATTCGATCAAATCTTTTGAAGTGGGCTTTCTAATTTCACCACTTTCCATATCTATGATATTGATGGCTGCTGATCCAGGGTTAAAGATCAAATTGCTTTCCTCTAGAACTATTACAAGCCTTCCATTTCTATCGTAAAGGGAAATCTTAGATGGAGCTTTCATAATGCTTTCCTTGATGAGCTCTTCGGGAAGCTTAGCTACCATATCCTTTTGATTAACTTCTCCTCCACTATCACCTATAATTCGTAAAGCTTCTGAATTATGATACTTTACGCCTTTTTTATGTAATAATTCTAAAGCTCCAGAGTATATGGCATTCATTTCATCATTTCTCAAGAGTCGAAGACGTTTTGAAAGATTGGCAAACGAAAACTTTGGCATGTTATCAATAGCTTCCTTTAGCGATATAAAGCTGTAATGAATTTGTATAATTATTATGACATAACTAATAAGATGCTTCAGAACTAGGCCTCAGAAAGCGCATGGAGCTCACTGTGCCACAACGCTTACATCGGTACAAGGCTCTTCCCCTAGGATTATAACTTACCTGCTCAGGGTTGACGATTTCGTGCTCCGTTCTTGCTATACACTGTTTGCAGAACCTTACTTCTTCCAAATCCCTTCAGCAGTCTATCAGCATATAATTATTAATAACCACTTAATTAGGTCTTTTGGCTTAGTACCATAATATTCTTTATGAATCCTCCTTTATTTTTCCTCTTCTCTGAGTAGAAGCTCTGCTGAATACTGCTACCTGTAAGTCATCTCCTAAGTCAGTATCCAGTCCGTTATGGATGGACCGAACGATCTATGTGCAACTCTGTTATGTGAACTTCTTTCTTGAAGCTACGGCAAAGATAATGCTCAAAACAGCGAAAGCGATGATCGGAACTCCATAAATGTAGAACATACTGATCAATGATTCACGCAGAAACTCTACAACGACGAAACCCCATATGAGTGGTAAAATGCCAACTATCAGCAATATGACCATGCCTATTAATGTCATGACGAGGGATCTCTTCTTTATCATGAGGACGCCAGAGGTCAGCCCAAACGCAAAACCAGCAATCGCTAGCCACCACATGACAATGATAAGCCACCATGTGACAATGAGATCAACAAAACCATAGTAATCGTAGATCCATGGTTGTATATTAAACCCTACTTGAAGACTTAAGAATGCTGCAACGATCGTCAAGATGCCACCTGTGATGGGCAATCCACTTTCTTTAGCTATTTCTTCCAAAGCTGTTTACCTTCTCGATATATTTGACTGTCTTCATTTTAAAGTGAATTATGATGTGTATTTAACCTAATTGTTGAAAATTATTGAGCTTTATGTATTAGAATCATGCTTGAGAAAAGATTCTGAATTGTCTCAACCTATGACAGAATACCCTTATGGGCTAAAAATCAACCCTTTTTCTCACGTACCAACTCCAAGTTTAACAGCCGCAAAGGTTTTAGGCGGTAGAAGGTGGAAGGAAGTCAAGGAAAGAATTCTGGTTTGTGTCAATGAGCTAAAAGAATCAATGCTTAGGGGGCAGAAGGATCTTATGATAGTGAACATAGTTGGACCCTTAGGAACAGGGAAGACTCATCTTGCCCTTCACATGAAGACTTTAAAAGATGAATTTGAATGCGTCTACATAGATTTAACAAGAATAGAGCCAAAAGATCTTCAGAGCATTTACTTAGCAATAGTGAAAGAATTGGACGATGTTTTCTTCCATGAATTGCGCAATAAGCTCATTCTAAATCTAGGAGAAA
>Ga0315314_1003119_pt1 | contig 13219 bp, 11 predicted proteins | sample TDP9_MG_FD_203631 | JGI IMG/M metagenome (GOLD analysis project Ga0315314, IMG submission 203631) | Freshwater sediment microbial communities from Lake Towuti, South Sulawesi, Indonesia - TDP9 | ecosystem: Environmental > Aquatic > Freshwater > Lake > Sediment | place: Indonesia: South Sulawesi...
GAGATCGAGAAGAGATCGATCGCCTTGTTTGGAACACTCTCCAACACTGCCTTAACTGAGCCACCTTGGCTGAATTTGTGCTTGCTTTCAGCCATTGGATCACGAAGGTCTAGTCTTTCAAGAACTGTGTCAGAGGCTCCGAGGGCTACAACCGCGCTGCTCATTCTCAAGAGCTTGTGAATCTCAGGGTTGAATTCGCGATACACGTAGGAAGGCGCGTAGATACCGAATTGAAAATCTCTCGGTCTACGTGGCTTAACCCTGTCGATAGCCCATTTAATGATTTCCGGGTGGGCGTAGTTGAGCATGACTCCATCGTAGAATCCCGATGTTTCCAACATAACTGGGCCTTGCGCGCCGAGCCAGAACTTACATCTCATTCCCTTCCTTCCAAGCAGTGTCCTAATCTGGCGAAATACGTCTTTGAAGTAATGTTTGACTCCTGTAGAAGGGCGTGTTGAGACGCCTGCCCTCTCCAGTAGGTTTCTGTCACCCGGTCCGACACACAGCTCAAACCTTTCGCCGTAGGCCTCGATTAGAGTGATTACGCTTTGTGCAATGTGATTGGGAGAATGTAGAAACGCACTTATCAAGCCAAGGCCAATTCGGATTTTTCTGGTGTTTTCAGCCACCGCGGCTGCAACAGCTGGCGCGAAGAGCTGAACGGGAACATCGGAGACCCACACAGAGTCTATTCCTAGTCGTTCAGCCAAGACACATTTCTCGACAATTTCGGACGTAGTTTCATTTGTGTTTACGCTGAGACCGAACTTCATTGATCGCTCCTCCATTCATCTGCCACGGCTGCTAGTGCAACATGCGGCTTTGCACCATAAGGTGGTCCAAAGACAACTTCCTGAACGCGCATCTTCTCAAATGCCTGAAAATCCTCGCAGATCTGCCTGACATCACCGTGAACTGCAACTTCGTTCAACAAGGCTTCGTCGACCAGCTTGGCAGCAGAACCTATTCCATGCCGTCGATAGGTCTTTTTCAATGTTTCAACTCCGGCGGAATCAAGTTCACCCATTTCTAAAACGTTACGCGGGGTGTCACACAGGACGAATGCCGCTGTCTGCTTGGCAAGACGAAGGTCTGAGGGTTTTTCGGTCACCATCGTCGGCACCCACACGACGAACGTGAAGTCTTTCAGTGACCGTCCGCTCTTGGTGATGCTATTTCTTACCATGCTAACAGCTTTTTTCAAGTATGTTTTGGGTCCGCTCAGGATTATTCCTTCTGCGATTTCGGCTGCCAACGCCAAAAGCTTGGGTCCTCTCACCCCAAAGAAAATCGGAACGTGGTCCGCTTTGATGCTTGAGTGATAGTGGCTGAACTTGAAGTCTTCTGACTCAAAGTTGATGGCTTCATTGTTCCAAATCTTGCGCACTAGGGTCGTGGCGTCGCGGAGTATGCCAACAGGATTACCAAGGGTTATTCCAAGCTTGCTAAGGTCTTGAAGGCCACCAATTCCAAGTCCAAGCCTGAAACGACGCTTGTCGCCTCCGATTTGGGCCAATGTGATAGACGCTCGGGCAATGGTTGAAATGTTCCTTATCAGCGGGCTTGTTACTCCAATGCTCGCATTGATGTTCTTATGTTTGAGCAACATTGACGATACCACGGTGAAGGCTTCATGTGCGCCGATTATGTCATCCCCGACCCAAACGTTTTCAATGTGTGTCTTCTGTGCGACTTTCGACAAGCCCAGGATTTTGGTCTGTTGCATGCCGCTTGTTACGCCAAGGTCTAGCTGCAATCCGTATTCTCGCTCCCTCGAAAAATGTATCTAATAGAGAATGCATGTTGTTGTCTCAAAAAAGACTTTGGGATAGACATGAAGGCGCGTGAAGGCGACCTAGTCGAAACATTCGACGGCAACATCTTCGATGTAAAGGGACTCGTTCATCCCTGGGATAGGATAATAGCATTCATACGCTTCACGCCCGACCAGAAAGGAGAGAGAAGAAGAGGCAATACACTGTATAAGAAGATCTATCCCTTGCATGAACGATACGAGCTGCTCTGTAGGAAGTTTCCGCAATACTTGGTTTTTGACCCGGTGTTCAATCAGTGGCTTTGTGAAGTTCCAGTTGAAATGGTGAAGAAACACCACAAACCTTCACTGTACCTAGCTGAACTACGTGGCAAGAGAGTTCTGGACAAGTTGGAGCAGCAGACTGTTGATTTCGCGGAGTTGCTTGTAGAGGAAGCCAGAGTCAAGTGGGATGCATTAGGAGTTTCCGGTTCGCTTCTGGTCGGTCTGCACACGGCCAAGTCTGACATCGACTTGATTGTGTATGGTTCACAAAACTGCTTTAAAGTTTACAACGCCTTAGGGTTGCTCTTTCGTGACGATGCAAGCGGCGTGAAACTCTATGATAGACAAGATCTTAAGGCTCTGTTCGATTTTCGTTCGAAGGACACACTTATGAAGTTCGAAGATTTTGTTCGAACCGAGTCACGGAAGGTTCTTCAAGGAAAATTCCATGGACGCGACTATTTCATAAGATGCGTCAAGGATTGGAAGGAAGTAAACGAAACCTACGGCTTAGTTCATTATGAACCGGTGGGCAATGCCATGATAGACGCTGCGGTATCGGATGATTCCCAAATGATCTTCACGCCATGCATCTACAAGATAGAAGACGTACACGTCCGAAAGGGCAAGAACGTTCAGTATCTCCGCGAAGTTGCCTCATTCAGGGGGCGGTTCTGCGAGCAGGCTAGAAATGGAGAAAACATCATTGCTCAAGGTATGGTTGAACGTGTAATAGGGCAGAGTCAAGAAGAGTATTTTCGTCTTCTTTTGGGAAATGAACCCTCTGACTTCATGATTCTTGCCAGATAGTCACCGAACAACTTTTAACGTCTGCTCGTAGTATCTGGGACCGTATGTCAAGGTTACCTGCTGAAAGCTCTCGCTGGGCGTGGTCACCTGCTCCAGGTTACCCTCAGCCACAACAAGCTCGTCTTGCTCTGCTTGAAGACGAAATTCCTCGACAAACGAGACAATACGCCGCAAATTGTCAACACTCGTGCCTTTCAGTATCTTCACTGGTTCGATGTGGTAAACGGCTGGCATGAACATAGCCTCATTGGCGTCCACGACTCGAGCCCTCAGCTTTACCCAGCCTTTTCGTGAAATCCCTCGTGTTCGATTGTATTCGTTTTGGATTTCGTTCCAGCGCTTGACTGGTTCAAACTCGACTTTGATGGTTCTGCTGCCTCTCGTAGGGCGGTAGGTGCCGTAGATCTGCTTTCGTTTCTGCTGCCACACAAACTCCTTCAAGGTATAGTTCATGAACTTCCAATTCTTGTCCCGGATAGATTCACGATGGGCAAATTCATTCTGCAATGGCGAGTCGCGTTCTTTGTAGACTGCTCTGAGTGCTGTGGCGAGGCGTTTGAGTCTGTCAGTGCCATAGACCACGAAGTCTAGGTCTGAGAACATGGGATGGTAAAACCTGTTGAGCAATGAGCCGAACACGCCAAGGTCAGCGTATGTAAGGCTGGTTCTTTCCGTCACGAGATCGAGAAGAGAGTGTAGCGCCTGAAGAAGCGGGTCTTCTGGTTCTTGGCGCAAGAGAGACTGTAGGGCTTTGCCTGGTTGTCTCGTTTTCTTGATGTTTTCTTCGTGGACACCGACGAGTTTGCGTCCAAGTGGTTCGTGCCATACTGTATGTTGTGGGTAGTTTCTGCGCACGAATCGTAAGCCCTCGTCAGCGTAGAACTTGTAATAGATTCTTTTGCCCTTACTCCTGAGGGCTTTCGGATCCTTTGAGTTGTAGAGGCTGGATGGAGCGTATTCTGGGTCGCAAATGAAAGCCCGCGGCGGGTGTGAATAGCCGTACACTCGAAATATTATTTCTTCGTGGGTGATTATGGCATCGCGGTCTCTCAGCCTATGGTCAACCAAGCGCTAGCCTCGCAACGTTCTGTTCTAGGGTTCTGGAGCTAATGTTTCATGCAAGCCAATGCGATCCCCAGTTGGCAATCAGCTGCTGTCTGGGAGTTGTGAAACTGATGACCTATGACTTTAACATTTCGGGTTTCCTAAGGAAAGCCTATATTGAGGCAGATGTTTAGTTGAAAAATGGGCTTATCAGAAATGGAAACTTCAGATCGATACATACTAAAAGTCACAGATTTAACCGTGGAGCTTCCGAATCAGACAATTCTGGAAAATGTGAGTTTCGAGCTTAAGAAGGGAACAACACTAGCGATTATCGGACCGAACGGCGCTGGCAAAACGATTTTGTTCCGAGCCTTGCTTAACCTGATTCCCTACAGAGGTAAGATTGAGTGGGCGCCCAAAGTCAAGATAGGCTACGTGCCTCAATACCTGTCTGCAAGCGACATTCCAATCTCGGTGAAAGAATTTCTGGCGTTCAAGGAAGGCTCGGATATAGACGATGCGTTGAGTTCGGTTGGTTTGGACAGCAAAGAGGTTTTGAACAAGCGGTTGGGCGCCTTGTCGGGCGGACAACTGCGCAGAGTGCTGATAGCCTGGGCAATTATGGACAAACCAACCGTTTTGCTGTTTGATGAGCCGACAACAGGCGTAGACTTGGACAGCGAGGAAGCAATTTATAAGATGTTGAACGATCTGGAAGAGAAGTATAAGATTACGATGCTGCTAATATCGCATGATTTGCACATCATTCGAGATTATTCAGATTACATGCTTGCCTTGAACAAATGCGTCACCTTCTTCGGAGAAAGCAAGAGAATAATGGACTTGGAACTGCAGCAGATGATTTACGGCGAGCCCGTATGCATGGTGCCCGTGTAGGTGATTCGCATGGCAGAAGAACTGGCTTTCAGTCTGCTTATTGGAATTTCAGTGGGCTTATCAGCTGGCTACCTAGGGTCAATCATGGTTCTTGAGAAGATGGCACTGGTAGGCGACGCCTTGTCGCATGTAGCCCTGCCCGGACTGGCTCTTGGAGTCTTACTGAATTTCGACCCCCTTGTTGGAGGTTTTGCCTTTTTGTTCGTTTCGTCAGTCATTATTTGGCACATAGGAAGAGTCACCAAGCTGTCGTTTGAAACCATTGTAGGCGCTGTGTTTACGCTGTCGCTAGCTGCCGGTATACTTATGATTAGAGATCTGGACGTGTTGGAAGGAGCGTTGTTTGGCGACATAGCCAAGGTGAGGCTGGTTGATGCAGCGGCTGGCTTGGTCATAGCAGGCGTGGCAACCTACCTAACACGAATGATCTACAACAAAATTGTGTTGAGCATGATTTCCGAGGAACTTGCGATCTCAAAGGGGATTAATGTGCCCAGAGTCAACCTTCTGTATCTTCTGCTCGTATCGCTCGTTGTGGCCATTGGGATAAAGATTACTGGAACCTTGCTTGTTGGCTTCTTGGTTGTGGTTCCCGCAGCTGCCGCGAAGAATTTGAGCGCTAACTTGTCTCGATATTCCCTACTGAGTCTCGTGTTCGGAGGAGTCAGTGCAGGCTTGGGCATCCTGCTCGCGGGGTTTCTCAGTTACCTGGAGCCGCCTCCTCCACCAGGTCCATTGGTAGTCGTGGTCGGTGTAGTGTTATTCGTGATAACGATTTTGGTTAGATGGAAGAAACGAATATCCATTTAGACACTTTACACTGACCTATTGCACTCAGGTTCTGAAAACGCGTCGTATGTATTCATCTTGGTTTGATCCCGAACCGACCACCACTTGGAACATGGTTCCGCCGGTTCTCTGGTCTTCAACCTCCTCTAGAACTCCAGACACCTCGGCGTATTCACCTTTTCTAACCGCATTCCTGTACAATCCAATCATGGACACTACGCTTTCTGGCGTACGAGAACGCTCCATCTGAGACCTTGAATTCAATGGTTGATAGTCTCCGATCTTGTAGATGGCTGGTCGAAACATGGCATCATCATCGGCTGTCACTCTGCAACGAAACTTAACGGGCATCATGACCCTATACTTGAGGTCACCGTACCCGTCATGGATTTCCTCAATTTTACGCACCGCATTGTAAATGAACGCCTTTCCATTGAACTCCCTATGCAGCGTGCCATTTGATTCAGCCCGGTTGAACAGGACAGGCTTAAGTGCTCCTTCCAATGCCAACTTGGTCACTGTTGTCTCAAGCCTTCGAAAGTTGTCTGCTCCATAGACCACCAAGTCAATGTCTGACTGGCTTGTTGCCATGCCTAACGCAATCGAGCCATGCAATCCGAAGTCGTCCAGCGCAATATCTGACGCTTCTGACAGAGAAGACACGAGTTCAACCGCCAAATCTTGCAGACGGTTTCGATTTCTTCTCTTGGCTAACACTTTCAACCTTTCGTTGGGTGTGTACACGCGTCTTATGGCGTTGCGTGTGAGGCAGATCACTTCTTTTTCACGATGCGGGCAGTAATAGAGATAGTCTGGGAAGTTTCTGCGAAACACCTCAGCGTACTTGCGGAAGTTGCCCGAAGAATACAAGTGTCTTGGTCGGATAAGCTCGGAGGAACCCAGTTTCCAACGAGTGGGCAAGTAGTCTATCGTGAACAGGTTTCTCAGCCTTGATGGAATGTACTTGAGGAAAGCAAAGACTCGGCTGGCTGGATGCTCGTAGCCGAACGTGTAGAATATGAAGCCTTCATGGGTGAGGAAGGCGTCGCCGTCCCGTGATGTCCAAGTTGGCATTGCCATGGTGAACGCACTTTATTTAAGCTGAGTATACACAAGAAATGGGCATTAAAGGGTTAAGGCTTATGCGTGGCTTCAGGGACAGAGACTTTCTGAGAACAAAAGAGGGTTTTTTCTTCTGCGTCGTCGGTCCCTATCATCCGCCCAACCGAGTTATCTCCTACCTCAAGTACGCTCCTTCAAGAGCGGGGAAATGGGGAAAAGGCAAGTGGCGGTTCAAACGCGTCCTGAAAAACTACACGATACCTAGCCTGCTGGAAACGTTTCGCCTCTTGGAACGGGATTATCCACAGTATCTTTTCTATTCGCCTTTCTACAACGTTCTCATGACAGCCGTTCCGCTGGAATCCATGGCTAAACATTACAAGCCAGAAGAAAAGCTTGCCCAAATCATGGAAGCCCGGCGCTTAGATATGCTGCAAAAAAAACTTGTATCGTTCATACAACTCCTGGCTGAGAGAAGCAGAGTAGCAGTAGATTCTTTTGGAGTCACGGGGTCTGTGCTCTTGAGCATTCATCGTTTAGGCATGTCCGACTTGGACATCACGGTTTACGGTCTCAAGAACAGCTTGGCTGTGAAACGAGCTTTGATCGACGCCTATTCCGTTAAGGAGTCGGGAATAAAACGGTTTGAGGGCGCCGCTCTCACCGCCTGGTGTAAGAGCAAGACGGAGGAACATCATCTGACGTTTGAAGAAGCAATGCAGATTCATCAACGAAAATGGAACTTGGGCACGTTCAGGGAAACCCGTTTCTCAGTGCATCCAGTTAAGACGGAGGAAGAGGTCACCGAGGCGTATGCTGACAAGGTTTACGAGTCTCTGGGCAGCGTTGTCGTCGGCGCAGTGGTTCATGAGAACTCTGACTCCCTGTTTCTTCCAGCTGTGTACCAGGTTCGCGAGGCAAAAGTCGTCAAAGGTCCTCAAGTGACAGACATCGATGAAATCGTGTCTTACGAAGACTTGTACGGCGACATCGCTCAGATCGGAGAAACCGTGCTGGCGAAAGGCAAGTTGGAACAGGTGACCGATCGGAAGAGCAAGAAAAAGCATCATCGCATCGTGGTGGGCTCACCTGAAGGAAAAGGTTCAGAATACATCAAAGTACTCACGTGATAAAATAACATAGTAATAGATCGCGTTCACGGAACATGGGTGCATTTTTTAAGGCAGGTCGGAAACTAACATACCTTGCATTGAGGACAAAGAGGAAGAAAAGAATGGAAGTCAAAATGGTCGAATCGTTGAGGGATCCTTATGATAAGCTGCTGGTCAAGGCGAGAGACTTGGTCGTGGCTAGCTCAACTGCCAGCATCGTCAGTTGGGACATGGAGACTAAGATGCCTCCTAAAGGTATTAGACTGCGAAGCCAGCAACTCGCGTTGCTCCAACAGATCATGCACAGGATGATTGTGGACCCTGAAGTGGGGAACCTGCTTTCGAAGGTTGAGCAGCACTCGGACTATAATTCATTGAGTGAAACACAGAAAAGAAACATCTACCTGATCAGAAAAAACTATGACGAACAGACAAAGCTTCCCGAAGAACTGGTTGTCGAGATTGCTAGGCAAGAAGCCATCGCTATAGACGTTTGGAAGAAAGCCAAGGCTGCCAAGAATTTCTCCATGTTCAAGCCTGAACTTGAGAAAATGTTCGAGTTGAAGAAGAAAGCCGCTGAAATCCTTATGCAAGTGAAAGGCACGGCGACCCCCTACGACGCGTTGATTGACGTCTATGAGCCTAAGATGACATCGGACGCGATTGCTGAGATCTTCACGAGCTTGAGAAAAGGATTGGTCGAAGTGCTGAACAAGTGCTTAACAGCGCCTAAGCAACCAGACATTTCGTTCTTAAACCGCAGAGTGCCATTCGACGTTCAGCGCAAGATTTCATCTGAACTCGCAAGGTTCATGCAGTATGATGTAGAGTCGCCTCAGGCTGGGGGCAGAATTGACGAGACGGAGCACCCGTTTACCACGGGTTATTATGACGACGTGAGGGTTACGACGCATTATTATGAGGACAATATGGCGTCTTCTCTGTTCTCCATCTTGCATGAAGGTGGTCACGCTATTTATGATCAAGGCTTGAATTCTGAATGGATGTACCAGCCAATAGGCGACGGGTGCTCGTTGGGGTTCCATGAGTCGCAGTCTCGGTTTGTGGAAAACATAGTTGGGCGTTCACGGGAATTCTGGGTTTACTTCCTGCCAAAGCTGAATGAGATCACGGGAGGCACGTTCGCCGATGTTCCTGTCGAGAGGTTTGTGCGTGCCATCAATCAGGTCAAGCCGTCTAAGATTCGGGTTGAAGCGGACGAGGTTACTTATTGCCTCCACGTGATCATCAGATTCGAGATTGAACGCGAGCTTTTCGCTGGAAAACTGCAGGTAACCGATCTTCCACAGGTGTGGAATCAGAAGTACAAGGAATATCTGGGCGTTGATATTGAGAATGATTCAGAAGGCGTGATGCAGGATACGCACTGGGCTGGCGGAGGATTCGGTTACTTTCCAACCTACGCGTTGGGAAATATTTTCAGCGGGCAGATGCTCTCCATGATGGAAAAGGCCGTCCCTAGCTGGAGAGACGAAATTGCTAAGGGCAGCTTCGTCAACGTGAAAAAATGGCTTAAAGACAATGTGCACCGCTACGGAGCCCTATACGATCCAGCAGTTCTGATAGAGAAGGTCACAGGCGAGCCGATCAACTTCAAGCCCTACCTGAACTACCTTAATAACAAATATTCTTGGGTGTATGAATACTAGAAAACGCAGTAAAGTGTCTGAGGCAGCGCATGCTTGGTTCACTATCTTATTGGCACTGGCGGTTGGGCGTACATCAAAGTGCCCGGGCTTCGTTCTCTGGTTGCGTATTCCAAGCTTTTTGATTTCGTCGAGGTCAATTCCACGTTCTATCAGGTTCCTAATTTGAAGGCTGTGGAGTCTTGGAGACGGCAGGTTCCGCCTCACTTCGAGTTCTCGGTCAGGTGCAACAGCGACGTGACTCACAAGTATCAGTTTCAGCCAAGTGAAGAAGCGCATGAAATTCTGGACCAAATGGTGACCATCTGTAAGACGCTGAGAGCTGAGATCCTGCACATGCAGGCTCCTTCATCCTTTCTGCCCAACAAGGAAAACGCGCAGTTGCTGCATTCGTTCATGTCTTCAGCCAATATGCAGAATGTTCGAATTGCACTCGAGGTTAGGGGTGGCAATCAAGCTTTGACCCCTGATTTCATGCGGGTGATGCAGCGCTATGGTATGATTCACAGTGTAGACTTGGCAAAAGGCGAGGAGCCAGCGTACAATAGTGATGTGCTGTACACGCGGCTTTTTGGGAAAGGCGCGCGTAACATCTATCAGCCGACGGATCAGGAATTGATGAAGATAGATGATAGAGCGTCGGGGGGAACACATGCGAAAGCACAGGTCAGCTTTCACTTTGTAAGAATGTACAAAGACGCTGTTAGACTCAAAGCGTATCAGGAGACGGGCAAGTTTCCCATGGTCACGAGGTCGACGGGGCTCACGTCACTGATGGAAGTCCTGAGGGAAGATGCGCAGTTTCCAACTGGGAAGCGAGATTTGATTGAACACCAGGGCTGGAAACTGTTCGATTTAACGCCCAATGAACGGTTGCGAGCCTCTGAGATGCTTGAGAAACTGCCTGAAAAAACGTATGAGAGCCTGCCCGACGTGATCCAAGCTCTAGAAAAAATCATGTAACAGTTATTCAAGACTGGTTTACTTGATGATTTCTCTTGCGATCACTGTGCGCATTATCTCGTTTGTGCCTCCTGCCGAAATGGCTTCCAACGAGTCTCTGAGATAGCGCATCAAGTAAAATTCAGGCAAGGTTCCGCAGGCGCCATGAATCTGAATGGCTTTGATGGCGTTTGTTCGAGCCACTTCGCTTGAGTACGCCTTTGCTGATGCGATTTCCTTCGCGATTTCTCTGCCTGTTTTTCCTTGCTCAAGCAGCCATGCCGCATGGTAGGCGAGCCATCTGGCTGCTTCGGTTTGCATGTGCATGTCGGCTAGCGTGAACTGTACAGCTTGAAGCTCTGCGATCGGTTTGCCGTATAGTTGTCTGTCCTTGGCGTATTGAAGCGCGGTTTCGTATGCTGCTCTGGCTATGCCCAATGATGCTCCTGTGTTTCCTGTTCTTCCGATTTCTGACACGGTTTTTAGGCTGGCTCGCATTCCGTCGCCTTCTTTGCCGATGAGGTTTTCTTTCGGTATCCTGCAGTTCTTGAATGTTATCTCAGACACGTTCATGGAGCGCATGCCAGCGTGTTCCTCGCGCATGCCCGGTTCGTATCCTTCTGTGTCTTTCTCGACCACGAATACGCTGAAGCCTTGTGGTCCTTCGCCGGTTCTTGCCATGAATACGCAGGTGTCGGCGTTTCCAGCGTTTGTGATGAAGCATTTGCTTCCGTTCACGATGTAGTGGTCCCCGTCGAGTTTGGCTCTTGTTCCAATTGCCGCGGGGTCTGAGCCTCCAGCTGGCTCGGTGACTGCCATGCACATTATCTGTTCGGCTCGCACAACTGGCGGTATGTACTTCTTTTTTTGTTCTTCGTTTCCGAAGTGGAGTATGACCCAGAGTCCTAGGGGAGATGCTTGGAGGAATAAGCCGATTGACGCATATGCGCGTGACAGTTCTTCTATGCTTATCATTCGTGCTAGGTGTCCCATGTTGGAGCCGCTGTACTCCTGTGGGATGACTATGCCGATGAGTCCGAGGTCGGCGATTTTCTTGATTATGTCCGTGGGAAACTCGCCTGTTTGATCCAGTTGTTTCACTTTGGGCATCAGTTCTCGTTTAGCGAATTCCTGCATGGCTTTTCGGAGCATTTCCTGTTCAGGCGTCAAATTGAAGTCCATTGCTGTTGTTTCCATCCGATTTGTTGTGTGCTGTTGTGTTATCGGGAACACTTAAAAGCGTTATTTTATCATGTTCTATTCCCAACTTGAATACTGCCTTGAGCAAAAATGTTTGGAGACAGGAAAGGATGGCGCATGGTAAATCGACGGTTGCAGTTATCGGTTTGGGTCCAGTTGGCTCAATTCTAGCCGCTCATCTGGCAAACGGCGGGACAGACGTGGTGGTGCAGGATGCTATGCCTCATATTCGTCAGAAGGTGAAGCAAGATGGCATCATGATTTCTGGAATCACCAAGCTTACCGCTAAGATCGAGAAGATCTCCGAGTCCATTCCCCAACTTGCTGAGTTTGACCCAGAAATTTTATTCGTGGTGACCAAGGCTTGTTATCTGAAGGATGTTCTGCCCGAAATCAAGCAGATTTACACGCCTGAATTGAAAGTGGTTAGCTTTCAGAATGGCCTGGGCAACGAGCAGGTGATAGTTGAGCAGTTGGGAATAGACACCGCTTATCGAGTTGTCATAAACTATGCTGGCAACTTGGTTCATCCAGGACATGCTATGATGAACTGGTTTCAGCCGCCCAACTACGTCGGCGCATTTCAAAACGGCAAGTATACGGTTGACGAAACCACAAGGAAGATCGCGGGCATGCTGACTGCGGCAGGGTTAAAGACTGAGGAGAGGTCAAGCATCAAAAAGGACGTGTGGGAGAAGAGCGTTTTGAACACGGCTCTCTGCTCAATATGCGCAGTCACGGGGCAGACCATGAAGGAAGCCATGGAAAACCAGCACAGTCGTAAACTCACCATTCAAGTGCTTGAAGAAGGTTTGAGGGTAGCCCGGGCTGATGGATGCAGCTTTGGTTCCGAGGCGTTAGCTGAGTTCACGGCGTATTTGGAGAAGGGCGGGGCTCACAAGCCCTCAATGCTCATAGATGTTGAGAACAGGCGACCGACTGAGGTGGATTTTATGAGTGGCGCCATCGCTCGGTATGGGATAAAATACGGTGTTCCGACGCCTGTCTGTTCAACCCTGACCCAATTGCTGAAGACGATAGAGAATCAATATCTCAAACGCTGATTCGCATGGAAGCCTTGCTGCCGTTCAGAGCTATTCTTTCCAATAGGCATGATGCTGCGAGACGATGGAAAGCCGAGCGGAGCCGTTCTGTCTTGGGCTGGACTTGTACCTACGTGCCCGAGGAGGTCATCCTCGCTGCTGATGTTTTGCCTGTTATGCTTTGGGGAAGTTTGGGCGAGACGACTCTTGCCGATGCCTACATGCCTAGCAATAGTTGCTCGTTTGCTCGAAGTTGTTTCAACGCGGCTTTGCGTGGCGAGTTCGATTATCTTGACGGTTTTGTAGAGTCTACGAGCTGTGACAACCGTGAAAAAACGTATGACATGTGGGTCAATTACTCGAAGGTTCCTAACATTTATCTCATTAACACTCCGCATACGAACACGGCGCAGGCGCATCGTTTCTTCTACGGGGAAGTCGTGAAGTTCAGGGAATGGCTCGAACGCACATTCAATGCGCATGTTTCAGACGACTCATTGAACGAGGCAATAAGAGTCTACAACAAAAACCGAAGCTTGTTGAGGAAAGTCTACGATCTGAAGTTGAAGAAGCCGCCCTTGATTTCCGGGGCTGAGTTTCTGGAGATAG
>Ga0315314_1003120_pt1 | contig 13218 bp, 9 predicted proteins | sample TDP9_MG_FD_203631 | JGI IMG/M metagenome (GOLD analysis project Ga0315314, IMG submission 203631) | Freshwater sediment microbial communities from Lake Towuti, South Sulawesi, Indonesia - TDP9 | ecosystem: Environmental > Aquatic > Freshwater > Lake > Sediment | place: Indonesia: South Sulawesi...
TCTGTGATCCATTGTGAAGCAGCTAGAGGAGAACTATGGCGATTTAGCTCAGCGTCACAGAATGCTCGAAATGCCAAGTCAGAAATAGTGCCATTTTCATATTGGTATCCTGTGCCTCCTTTTAAGTTCACTTTTTTGCCTTTGATTCTTGATATCAGTAACCCTCATTAACTTCGCAGCTATTTCCCAACCGTCACTTCCAGCCCATGAGATTCCAGAACCACCCTGCACTTTTTCACCACATCACTATCCGGTTCAAGCATGCCATCTGCTCCATTATAACCATATTGCTTTCCTAAACTGGAATATTTGCCTTTTCCCCACTCATGATATGGCAGTAGAGATATCTTTTCCGCTCTAGTCTTGGAAGCAAGCTCGGCTGTCTTTTGCATATTTGATTCCGAATCATTGAAACCAGGTATTAGTGGAATTCTCAACCAGATTTTCGTCGTGGTCGCGTTTGAAGCTTTATCAAGATTTTCCAGAATCAGTTCATTAGATACTCCGGTTTTTTCCTCGTGCTTCTCAGGGTCTATATGCTTGATATCAAAGAGAATCAGGTCTGTGTACCTGAGAACCTCTTCCATGCTCTCCCAGGGGCAGTAGGCCGTCGTATCAAGCGCAGTATGAAAACCAGCATCTTTGCATTTCTTGAAGAAGTCCCGAACGAATTCCCATTGAAGTAGCGGCTCACCTCCGGAAATTGTTACTCCACCGCCAGAAGTGTTGTAGAAATCTCTGTCCTGCGCAGCAATCTTGAATGCTTCATTCACTGTCTTATACTCCCCTATCACCTGGATGGCATGGGAAGGGCATACCTTACCACACTCCAGACAATTGGTACACAGCTTCCAATCAATGGTGCGGATATCGTTATCGAAAGAAATGGCGCCCGCACTGCAAGCTTCGGCACATCTTTTGCAGCTGATGCATTTGCGCTCGCCCACCATAATCTCAGGTTCGCTGCTCATTCCCTCAGGATTACTGCACCACGGGCAATTTAAAGGGCAGCCCTTCATGAATAGGGTAGTCCTAATACCAGGACCATCTTGAATCGAGAACTTCTGGATATTGAATATCAATCCCCTTTGTTCATCTGCACTGTCTGACATCATTTGTACCTCTGATGATCCTGCGCTTTTGCGCAGGTGGACAAAACGGGTGACTCCACTCGGGTCTTCCTCAGTAGCCTCTGTGAAGATAGCGTGGGAGGGATACCCCACGCTATCTTGTGCGCACAACCGTGCTCTTAGGCACGAACTACGGTGAGGGCCTGTTCTGTTCTTTCAATGATGCCTCTTGGGTCCACTCGGGCATGTGGGCGCTGTAGGCCGCACCCCTAGGGCCTGTTCTGTTCTTTCAATGATGCTGTCTTGGGTCCACTTGGGCAGGTCGACAAAGAAGGCGCTGTAGCCCGCGACCCTAATGATGAGGTCGGAATGTTCCTCCGGCTTCACCTGTGCCTCCCGAAGCTCTTCACTACTCACCACGTTGAACTGGATGTGCGGCATCGTTCCCTTCGCATGCCATACCTTGAGATAATCGGCAAAGAGCTTCTTATTCTCTCCTTCCAGGTAGGTGCGCATGAAGCGCTGGTTAAACAGCTCCGAGTGCATGAAGGGCACCTTGCCCCCCGAGTTCAGCACGGCGGTCGGACCCTCGGTGTCGGTTCCCGCCATCGGCGACAGAGAGCCATCGGCCAACGAGGTGCACGCCAGTCTTCCATCCGGGCTGGCACCGGCTGCCAGACCCATCATGGTGTGCCCTGCGGCGGTGCTGCCATCCATCGTGTAGTAACAGCCCCAAGCGTCCTTGAACTTGCTGACAGTCTCCCATAGCCCGACCAGGAACCGCCTTGCCCAGTCATCGGCGAAGTCGTCGTCGTTGCCGTACTTCGGTGCATTGAGGAAGTCCTGTCGCATTGCCTCATGCCCGGACCAGTTGGCGTCCAGCGCCCGCAGCAGTTCCTTCATGGTGTATCTCTTCTGGTCGAACACGAGGCGCTGAATCGCAGCAAGCGAGTTCGCCACGTTGATCGCACCGTAAGGAGTGACCTCCGGCCAGGTGTCGTGCTCCTTGTGAAACTGTACGACGTCGATTCCTCGCTCGAGCGTCTCATCCAGGAGCAAGGAGTAGCACGGGTCGGGCTTGCGCTCCATCAACACCTGCTGCGCGATGTTCCACGAAACCGTGCCGATCTTCACGTAGTACTTCAAACGCTCGAAGTAGGCCTCCATAATTTCGTCCGCCGACTGCATCTCTGTCGCATTCTTGCCGGCAGGCAAGACCACGGGGCCGCACCGGGCCTCCTGGTCGTTGAGGCGCAGGACCTGGTTGAGGACCTCGGGGCAGTTCATCTGGTGGCCGGGCGCCAGGCCGGAGGCCAGCATGCCCTTGCCCTTAACGATGTAGGAGGCGCATGCGACCGGCTGGACCTGCTTGGCGTCCTCGACGCTAAATCCTCTCATAATTCCCCACCTCGTCAGCAGATCCCTGTTGAAGTAGGAGGGGTGTCCCAGGCCTGTTCGACCGAGATCAATCGCCGCCGAGATGAGCTCCGGCGAGATCCCGGCGTGATACTGGACTGCCACCGGTGGCTGGGTCAGGTGCAGGTTGCCGAGCGCCTCTAGGACGATGAAGCTGAGTTCGTTGGTGGCGTCTTGTCCATCGTCTGTTATGCCGCCGATATTAGCTGTGTACATAGTGTTGGCACCGGATACGCCGGCGAACTTCGGCGGCCACTCAAGCGGTGCGCCAATCTCCTGGATCTTCAAGAAGAGGCACTCGACAAGCTCGACCGCGTCCTCCCGCGTGATCCGCCCGGATTCGATGTCCGCCTGGTAGTAGGGCCACCAGACCTGGTCAAACCTCACACCGCAGCCGTAGCCCCAATGAGCGAAGTAGTGGACGACGACCTCGACGGTCCAGTAGAACTGCAGGCACTCGTGTAACGTTCGGGGTGGACGGGCGGGGACGTGCTCAAGGATGTCCGCCATTTCCTCGAGTTCCCTTCTCCGCTTCTCGTCGGGCTCTTGCGCTGCCTGCTGCCGAGCCGTCTCGGACAGCCTCTGGCCGTAGCGAATGATCGCTTTGCCGCAGCGCACCATCGCCTGCCACTCGTAGCGCTTCGCCAGGTATTCGGCCGGATCCAACTCCTCGACCCTGGCATCCAGCTCTGCGAGTTTAGCCTCAGCCTTCGCTATCCTCGCAGCCAGTCCCTCGCGGAAGAGAACCTCCCAGTCCCAGGACGGGACTATGAGCCCCTGCTCCCATACGTTTGATAGAAAGGCTCCGTAGGTTGTGATCATGGGCGCCATCTCCTCCGGCAGTGAGGACTTGATCAGTGCCGCCGTGCTCCTCCGCTCCCAGAAGGGACAGATCTCGTCGACGATCTCCCGTCTCTCCTCGTCCGTGACAGCCTCAGAGAAACCTCCCGTGGTGACCGCCTCGGGCATCCAGTCGACGTTCGTCTCTGGGTACCATCTAATCTTGTTGGCTCCACCGTTAGGGTCGCCAACGATCAGCTCCCCATCCTTGATGAAGACGGGCATCTCCTCGCACAGCTTCTCCACCATGCGGGCATGCTGTAGCGGTGCCGGCTGGCCATCGGTTTCCCGAAAGGCCGCGGTGACGATCCGCGCCCTGTCCATGTCGATCCTGATACCCTCGCGGAACCGGGTCTTCCCGAGCCCCTCCGCCGGCTTCACCAGTATGTTCTCGGTAACCGCCCCCTTCCAGTTCAACGCGCTCCTCAGCTTGCTGGTCCGGGGTGTGGAGCCATAACCCCACTCGAAAGGTAGGGCCTTCTTGAATCTCTCCTTCGTGGAAACTCTATTTTGTTTCGACCTTGTGTTCATTGACTTTTACCCCCCTTTGGTGATTGAAGGCTTATCGATTATTTATATCACCTGTCATTGGCATCACATCCTTTCCTCTAGACTGTAGGGTAATAATTTTTGCACCATTTGTCAACCTCTTTCCTTCACGTTTCTTATCCGAATCCCCGCCTGTGGCTCAGCGCCCGCTTCATCACTCTTTTCTAGTTAGTGTGTGGGAATGGTGCATTTGGGTTTACTAGGCAGACACCCTGCCCTGGCGGGGTATTGCCGAAACCTTCCCCTTCTGCGGTATGTACCACGGCGACGGGTACCACCAGTCACCGGGCTCGGCGATACCGTCCTCGATGAGGATGTGCATCAGGTTATAGGGGATGGCCATCAGGCACAGCCCTCCGGGGTGCCCCGACGTCTGGTGGCAAAGGTACAGCCCGTCGATACCGGGGACCCGGTAGCGCGCCAGCTCAGGTATAGGGCTATTGGTCCATAGCTGGTTCTCGCAGTGGCGGCGGCCGCACCAGGTGCCGCCGATGAGGCCAGTGTTGCGAAACTCGTTTTCATGCGGGGTTGACGACCAGTGGTAGATGACGTTGTCATCATCCAGGCCCTCCAGCGCCTGGCTGAAGGCCTGGCGCACGTAGGCGTTTATCTCAGCCTTTTTCTTATCTATGGCCTCCGGTCCTTCCACGTGATACTCCGGCGGGGTGAGATTTAACATGAAGGGTGCGGATACATATCCCTTGGGGTGGTGGTGCTGGCAATCGCTGGGGTCGAACGCCTGGGAGGGGCACAATAACCACATCAGCTTCTCCGGCGGCAACGTGGGATTGCCTTTATGACTGTCCACATCCGCTACATTCTCAAGGTAGAGCTCCCGCGTGTCTGCGGGATAGGTGGTGCCGAAGGGGATCTTGTTGGGACCCATTGCAACTTCTTCCATTGCTTTGAACTTGGGACGCCATTGGATGGGCTTGCGGGTTAAGAAGGTGGACACGAAGAGGCTACCCCCCTTGATGCTGATATCATTGATCTTCTGGAGAAAGGCCCGGTCCAGGTGCTGCGGCCCAATGAGCTTTTGGAAGGTCTGCTTGACGTCACAGGCGGCGATCACCGCCTTGTCGGCCCAGATGGTCTTTTCCGCCACCGTGGCGTTGTCCCTGAGGCGCACGCCCACCGCCCGGCCATTGCGGACGATGATCTCATCCACGGGGCAGCAGGTGCGAATCACCGCACCATGGGCTAGGGCACAGCGCATGATAGCATGGAAATAGGCATGCAGGCTGCCGCGAGGGTAGCTCAACCTGCCGGTCAGCAGCAGCAGTACGACGGCGAGGAAGGCAGGGACGGCCACCCCCCGCCAGTGGCCAGCAGCTCCCGACCCCCAGGAGGCAAACGCCAGCGTCACCTTGAGGGATTCGGTCTCCATATGCTGGTCCATGAGGTCGAACATGGTCATGTTCCGCAGCTCCGGTGTCCACACGTCCGGCTGGTGCTGCTTGTAGACCTGCATGTAGGGGACGGTCTCATCCGTTACCTCCACTTCAGGGGGGTGCGGCGGGCACCAGAAGGTGGCGCGCATCAGGTCCCTGATGAACGGTGGATCGGCGAGCAGGCCGCTCAACTTGGCGAAGCCCATCATGTCCTTTTCAGTGGGTGGCACCAGCCCTTGGCTGGTGGGCTGTCCAATGCGGCCCATTGACTTCTGCAGGTCTATTGGGCTCCACGACATGCGGAAGCCATACTTATGTAGCTCCAGCTGCTCGAAGCCTGGGGCCGGCGCGGCGTACATCAGCTGGGCATGGGGATAGATACGCACTCCGGCCATGGGCTCGGTGGTCTCACACGCTCCCCCTGCCTCCGCCTTCTCCTCCAGCACACAAACATTCAGCCCACACTTGGAGAGGTAAGCTGCAGTGGTCGTGCCGTTGTGCCCCCCACCTACAATAATGACATCATACCTTTCTTCCACGCTCATTTCTCCACCTCCTTACCCCCTGTGGTGAGAGTACGCTACTGCCGAAAGGTCGAAAAGTCAACCTGTGAATATTACCTTGCTTTCAGCCTCCTATTTCTTCCAATGTTTTAATACTTCGTGAGCACTGTTATAACCTGGTATGAACGTCACGCCGGGACCGGGATGGCAAGCTGAGCCACATAGATAAAGATTTTCCACCGGCGTCTTGTATCCTGACCATCCTACCACCGGCCTGAAGTTAAGCATCTGGTCAGGATGCATCCGCCCATGTGTGAAATCTCCGTTGGTACAGCCAAACATTGTCTCGAAATGCAGCGGAGCCAAAATTGCCTTATGCATAATGGCATCTTTAAAGTTCGGGGCGTATTTGTTCATCTTGTCTATCACCCTGTCCGCCATTTCGTCCTTAAGTCGGCCATGCTGATCCCTCGGCACTGTACAAGGGAAATAGTGCGAGAAGATGGTTGCTACGTGATAGCCAGGTGGAGCAAGGCTGTCATCGAATACACTCGGTATCTGGATACCGATAATCGGGTCTTCGGGTATCCTACCCCACTTACAGGCGTCCCAGCATTGCTCCAAATGTTCCGGACCATGGAGGATGCATATACCACCTCTGAGATTACCCTCATTCGCATAGGCAAGATCTCCTGTATATTCAGGAAGCTCCTTCAGCGTAAGGAGAATCTGAATATACGCGGACCTGTGGTCTATTTCCTTGACCATGCGAATAAAATCAGAAGGTAGGTTGTCTTCCCCGACTAGCCCTATGAAAGTGGCGTTCGCATCGAGGTTGGATAAAACCACTTTCGCCGTTAGCTTCTCCCCCTTTGTGAGCTCTACCCCAACGGCCTTTCCGTTTTCCACCGCGATTCTCTTGACCGGGGTGTTGAGCCTGACTTCACCGCCTTTTTCTTCAAACAACATCCGGAGCCCCTCTTGGAGCATGCCCATACCACCCTTAATGCGTCGCATTAGCTGCCCCATACCAGGAGATGCGAGACCGTAGACTAAACATAAGGCACTTCCTGGAGTGTATGGCCCCCTATAAGTGGACTGGATTGCCATGAAGGCTAGAAATGATTTTATCAGTTTGTGCCTGCTGGGGTCGGGAAAGAACTCATTGATTATATCCATGGCACTACCGAAAAAGCTCTTCCTCAAAGCGTTCTTCACCTGAACGGTGGGTGCTGCATCGATTATAGCGCCCAGCGATCTAGGCGGACTGAGGGGATTAAAACGGTCCATAGCCTCAGCAGCAGTACGGCAGAATTCAAACATACCAGCTAGGCCCAGAAAAGCATCTTCCCCATGACCCCTTTGTAGATCATCCATCATTTTAACTATGTCGCTATAAAAGATAACCGGGCTTTCGCCGGGTACGCCTGCAAAACTAGACATGACCGGTGTGTCGATAACCTTAAGGCCGTACTTTTCAAGCTCGAGGTCTTCCACAATTCGCTCGCTAAGAGGGAAGAGCACGGATGCACCAACATCGTGCTTGAAACCTTTAAAGTATTCTATGGTGCTTGCCATTCCGCCCACGTATTTATTCTTTTCCAGGTTCAGCACCTTCAAGCCTTCTTTGGCGAGAATGGTAGCTGCTGCAAGACCATTATGGCCTGCTCCAACAACAATTGCATCGTAGTCGACCACCCCAAAACTCCTTTTTATCACCGACATCCCAGGTCATTACCCCTCCTGGTTTGGTTCTATTATATCTTCCCCGGGAGGAGCTGACGCATTTTTCTCCGAAGCTAGCTATCCGACTTCCATTGAAGCACAACATGCCAAATTTACACGGAGCTATCGGCCAACATTCCCAGCACAACCAGCGTTGCCCAAGGCAATCTCCCCAAGGGCAAGGCATAGCCGTAGTGCATATTTGGCTTCCGACCCTTTACCTCTTCCACTTCTTCAACACCTCGTGGGCACTATTGTAGCCTGGTACGCAGGTTATGCCGGAACCGGGGTGACAAGCAGCACCGCACATGAACAGGTTGTGAATTGGTGTCGTGTAGTCGGAGTAGCCCGGAACGGGCCGTCTGTTCCACATCTGGCTGGGATGGATCAGGCCACTCGCAAAATCACCCCCGGTGGCGCCATAGGTGCTTTTGAAGTACTGCTGCGTAAGGACGACCTTGTCCATGATCGCGCTGCGGAAGTTTGGGGCAAACCGCGCAATTTTGTCAATTGCACGCTCGGCCATCACACGACTGAGCTCTTTAAGTTTGCCCTTTGGTACATTATAGGGGAAGTAGTGAGAGAAGATGGTACAGGTGTAATAGCCCGCAGGCGCTAGGCTGGGATCCATAACGCTGGGGAAACCACAGTAGCTGACTGGGTCGTCAGGGACCTGGCCATTGCGATACTGCTCCCAGCACCGTTGGAGATACTCTGGAGAGGGGATATATGCCATGATCCAGCGGATGTTGCTCTCATTAGCAAAGGCAAGGTGACCAGTGAACTCAGGCATTTCCTTGAGGGTCATGTGGACCTGAATATAGCCGTTCCTATAGTCGATATCCCTTACCAAGTGTACGAAGTCAGAAGGAAGGTGATCCTCGCCCACCAAGCCGAGGAACGTTGCCCGTGCATCGAGGCTCGAGAGCACAACCTCAGCGGTGATCTTTTCGCCGCTCTTGAGTTCCACACCAGTGATCTTCCCCTTGTTTATTAGAAATCGCTTGACAGGTGCTTGGAGCTGAACCTTTCCACCGTGGTCCTCCAGTGCGTTTACAATGGATTGTGAGAATGCGCCTATGCCGCCTTTGGGAGTTCTGAAGTCGAACGCATCGCCCATTGTATAGTGGTACGCCATGGAAAGCGCATTACCCGGTGTGAACGGACCGGTGTGTGTACCGTCGATTGAGGCTGCACATAGTGAGGCCTGGATGCAGCGGTGCTTATTCGGATCGGGGAAAAACTTGCGGAGTACATCCATCACACTACCGTAGACAATCTGAAGAAGGATCTCCCTGCTCTCTTTGTCCGGTGCCTCAGCAATAAGCGTATCGATCGAGCTGGGTGCCTTGAACATCTCCTTATCTAATATTTCCTTGTACTTCAGTAGGTAGGTGTATACGTTACCTAGGCTTTCTAACGCATCTGGACCATGGTCTTTTGCCAGATGCTCCATCATCTCCTTTGTATCCGTATAGGCGACGAGGGGGACGTCCTCCGGTTCGCCGAAAGAACAGTAAGAACTGCGGGGCCTGATAAGCTCCAGGCCGTACTTATCTAGTTCGAGGCGCTTTATCATCTCAGCGCGAAAGACGAGCAGGGCCCATGCGCCCACGTTGTGCTTGAACCCATCAAACAGCTCCCTGGTCGCCGCCATGCCTCCAACCCAGCTGTTCTTCTCAACGCACAGAACAGAGAGCCCATTCTTGGCGAGAACCGTTGCCGCTGTGAGTCCGTTGTGACCCGCTCCAACAACAATTGCATCATAGTCAGCCATCCCAAAACTCCCTTCCAAAATTAACATCCCGTGATGTGCCCATGTCCGGTTGTGATGTTAGAAAACCGTAAGAAATCCAGGTATTACATAATCATGTATCTCCCTTTCAGGTAGTTAACCATGTAGAGAGGGTTTTGTCCGCCATGAAATCTCCCTCTCGCTCAATAACAGTCTCCAACCACCCCTTCCTTCTTGCTCGCTCTACCCCACCGGTTTGAAGTACTTGATGTCCAGGATGCTGGCCTGGCGCTCTTTCTTGATCTTGAACACCGCCTTAACCTTCATCCCGACCTTTAGTTGCTCGGGAGCGACCTCCCCCAGCATATGGACAAAGCCGGTGTCAGCCCCGTCCAGCTGAACTATCCCGTATGCAACGGGGGGTTCCAACGGTTGGACAGGATTTCCCTGGTAAGCAACGGCGTAGGTGAGCAAAGTTCCCTTTCGGCCCACCTCAATCCACTCACTGAGCATGCCAAAGCAATCCCTACATACAGACCTGGCAGGGACATAAACAAGGCTACAGGCAGGGCATCTCGTGCCCATGATTCTCTTGTTGTCCCTCAATTCAATGAGAAACCGGCTCCCCACAGCTCCGGCGGAATACGTATTCGGGATATGTATCTTCCCGTGGTAAACCCAGACGTCCATCCCCTCCAGCTTCTCGGTTACTTTTGCCATGTGACCTCCTACTCCTCGATCGTCCTGAAGTACAGGATGTCCTGGAAGCCTTGGCCGCGCTTCTCGTAATCCTCTTCCCACACGGCCTGCACCCGCATCCCCTCTCTCAGCTTCTTTGTGTCTGTCTCCTCGAGCAAGTGTCTCAAATAAACGCCATTATCGAGTAGTATGATGGCAGGAGGGTGGGGATTGGCCCACCTCCCACCCACGTGCGGATCCCACAGCGGGTAGACCTGATAGGTATACTGGAATACCGTGCCCGTCTGGGGCAGTTCCACCCAGTCCCAACCCATATCCACCTTGCACTTGGGGCAGACCGGTGTCGGTGCGTGCACCTTGATCTCCTTGCACTTCGGGCAGCGGTTAGCCATCAACTTCTTGTTCTCCTTCGCCTCGGCGTAGAGCTTACCCAGGTACCTGCCCGTAGACCAGTGGTAAGGCCGGGGCAAATCGAACTTTATACGAATATACTCCGGCTGTTCCGACTTTTTCGGCTTTTTCGTCGGGGATCCTTTTGCCATTTCATTGCCTCCTATTACGACCTCTTGAGCAAGAACATCGCCGTCCAGTTGGGCCCGCCGAGGGCAGTGGCAATAGCCGTCTTAATGTCCCTGGTAGCCTGGTGCTCACCGGCATCCCCACGAATCTGGAGAGCAGCTTCGGCAATGCGAAGGACGGGCGTAGCGCCGATGGGATTGCTAGCTATCACACCACCGGAGCAGTTTACCGGAAAGTCTCCCTCTATATTGGTTACCCCCTTCTCTATCAGCTTCCAGCCCTCGTTCTTTTCACAGAAGTAAAAATGCTCATAGAGACTCATTTCTTCCCAGGTAGATGGCTCGTAGATCTCCGCCAGATCGACTTGCTTTCTAACGTTAGTTATGCCATTCCTCTTGTAAAGCCTCTCGCAAGCCACGTGCTGAGAGTACGTCTCTGTGCCGGTGGGGTCGCCAAAGCTACCGGCACGGAACGGTTCTTGGTGCACTACCTCGAAATCGGCTACCCAGACCGGTTTCTTGTGAATCTTCTTCGCTTTCTTCTCGGAGGCCAGGACAAGGACACATGCACCGCAGGATTGAGGACAGAAGTCATAAAGCCTGATAGGCCACACCAGATAGGGCGACTGCAGTACCTCGTCTATGCTCTTCAGCCCGAGCTTCAGGTGAGAGTAGGGGTTTCGGCACGCGCCCCGGTCTGCTTTAAGCCGGACCATAGCAGCGTGCTCCTCCCGGGCACCGGACTCCTTCATGTAGCTCAATGCCTGCTTGGCGAACTCACTGACGGCGCCGGTTACCATCCCTTTGGCAAATGTTGGGACGGCAGCGGCGGAAATGCCAGCGGTAGCATCACCACAATCGTGCTTCTGCCAGCTTATGACCATGGTTATGTCATATAGGCCCGCGGAGATCATATGACAGCCCTCGCCAACGGCTTCGGAGCCGGTCGTGCCGCCTCCAGTGACTTTTAGACCGGGCTTCCCTGTTGCACCGACTTCAGTAATCATCCCATGCTCAGGCAGAAGGATTCCCTCAAAGGCCTCCATGTTGCTGAAGATAAAGGCCTCAATATCCTTTATGCTCAACTGGGCATCAGCCAGGGCTGCCCTCACTGCCTCACCGACCATCTCTGGCAAGTTAACATCGTCCCGTCTAGTAGTGTGGTGGGTCTGTCCGACCCCTACAATTGCTACTCTACCAGCCATATCTACCTCCGACTATATGTTAGCTAGAATCATCACTGCTTGAAGCTGCCCACAGATCCCGGTATAGCCATGTGCAAGGGCTACCTTAGCTCCCTTCACCTGTCTAGCGCCCGCTTCCCCGCGGAGCTGCAGCACTGCCTCGGCGACGCGTGCCATACCCGCTACAGTATTCGGGTTGCCGGGAAGCACCCCTCCCGAGGGGTTCACCGGAAGCTGGCCGCCCATTTCAATCGTTCTGGAATCAACTAGCTTGCCTCCCTCGCCGCGGCCGCAGAAACCAAGCCCCTCCATCCATAGGGGCTCTTGATAGGAATACTCCGTGGATATCTCAGCGACGTCTATCTGACTCAAAGGATCATTGATGCCTGCCATGCTGTAGGCTTTCTTGGCAGCCTTCACCAGAGCGCCACAATCAGCTAGTTCCCGGTCCCCCAGGTAGTGCGTCTCATAGCAGTTCGACACTCCCATTATCCATACCGGCTTCCTGGCAAGCTTCTTGGCCTTCTCCTCTGTAGTCATAACCATGGCACATGCACCATCCGATATCGGTTTGGTATCGAGCAGCCTGATGGGGGATACCAGCATCCTCGATCGGAGGACATCGTCCACCGCAATATCCATGGGCCCCTGGGCGAAAGGATTATTCTTGGCATTGCTGTGGTTCCTGACCACTGCTTTGGCGCACTGCTCAGGTGTAATGCCGTATTTGTCCATGTAGCGCCTGGCCTGCAGGGCAGCAGCTGAGGTAAAGTCCAAACCCAGCTGCCTCATGAGAATGGCATCGAAGGCAGCATTTTCAATCAGGCTCTTGTCACCTTGAGATTCCTTCATATGAGACTCAACCAGGACGATCTCATGGTGGCCGGAGAGGACCTGTGACATGGCGACATATGCGGCGTTGATTCCATCTTCAGCTACGGTGAACTCATGCCCGAAATGCGCTCCCACAACGTGCTGGAGATTCAAGCTCGCTATCGTCCTGCCATCCCAGGCGTCCTGACAGCAAGTTACGGCTGAGTCGATGTCGGACAGGGTGAGTCCCGTCTCCTCCAGCACTTGCTTTATCGCTTCGTATGCTAACTCCCCCTCATTCACATCAGCCCTATTCGGGTGGTATTTGGTCTGGGCCACTGCCACAATCGCTACTCTTTTGGCCATATGCATCTCCTTTTCACCCTATTCAGCTGAGCCCCAATCTGGCCCATTCCCTGCCATTACGTTGTCGGTTCAGCTAGCGTCCTCGGGTAGGCAGAGCAATGATTGCTCTTCCGCCGCAGTTGCGTCCCTGCGGAATATTGAATTCATATTCTACGTCCACCAGGTGTTGATCTCCATCAGTGTATTTCTTGACCACCTTGCCGGTCATTTTCATGGTATCGCCGGGGAAACAGGGGGTCCCAATGCGAAATGATATCTCTTTTAGCTCTCCCTCAGGCCCTGTCCAGTCAGTCAAGTACTTGCCCGACAATCCACAGATGGTCGCGTTGTTCATGAAGATGTCCTTCTGGCCCACTTTCTGGGCAAAGTCACGGTCATGATGCAGGGGATTAAAGTCTCTGCTATCTAT
>Ga0315314_1003122_pt1 | contig 13216 bp, 19 predicted proteins | sample TDP9_MG_FD_203631 | JGI IMG/M metagenome (GOLD analysis project Ga0315314, IMG submission 203631) | Freshwater sediment microbial communities from Lake Towuti, South Sulawesi, Indonesia - TDP9 | ecosystem: Environmental > Aquatic > Freshwater > Lake > Sediment | place: Indonesia: South Sulawesi...
CTATTGAGGTTACAGAGCCTAGAGGATACGTGGCATTCGACATCAACGAGAAAACCGTTGACGGAATCACGAGCGAAGGCAAGGTCCTACGATACGATCTGACACAAGTTTACGAGACCAACAGCAATCTGTTTGAGAGGTCCCAAAGATTTCAGTCTAAAAGAGCTGGCGACAGACGAGTTCAGAAAAAGGTTCTGTCGAAATGGTCTAAGAGACGGAACGACAAAGTTGACGTAGCACTCCACAAGGTAAGTAACCAAATCGTTGAACAAGCTAAGAAGAACGGCTTCGGCATAGTCCTTGAAGATTTGAAAGGAATAAAGAAGACCCTCAATAGGAAAGTTTGGAAGATCAATCGAATTAACGGTAAGGCTCAACGGATATCGGAGAGATCGAAGCGAATGAAGAGAAGATTGAATATAGCGTCCATCCGAAAGCTACAGCGATTCGTCAAGTATAAAGCCTTATGGGAAGACGTCAAGGTCCTAGAGGTTTCGCCTAAAGGAACATCTAGCAGATGTTCGATATGTGGGTCCAAGCTGGAATACCTGAATGTTCAATCGGCTAGATGCCCTAGATGCGGACCGATCGACAGACAGCTAAATGCGGCTGTCAACCTGTTGAAAACCCAAGATGAAGGAGTGCGGTTCACTCCAGATCGCCTTTCAAATGTAGCTGTGATGCGGAACGAGGGACCAGTGAACTCTAATCCGCAGAGCGGAAGAAAGGAAGTTGCCCTAATGCAACCGAACCTTGCGACTGTAAACTATGCTGAGTACGCCTGTTACGCCTAAGCCTATGCTCAACCAGTCGGCATACGCAAGCTTCGGTGTTACATCGTTCTCAATCGTCAAGAGCACGCTGAGTGAAGCTAATTCGGTGCCATCTTTATAGGACTTCGCGGTCACAGTGTACGTGCCCGACGCAATCTTCGTGGTGTCCACGTTCGCGGACCAACGGTTTGAGCCGGACTCCTGCGACAGCGCATACTCGTATTTCACGGTTCCGCCTTGAGTGAACTGGATCTTGGCGCTTGTAGGCGATCCAGCGGCTTCAACGATGAACTTGTAGGTGCCGGAGATTATTGCGTTGTCGCTTGGCTGAATCCACTTGAGGCTGCTGGTCCCCGACTTCACGAAGCTTATGTCAACAGATTGTCCGTTTACGTTCCAAGGCGATGCGTTGTCCGGTGCTTGAGCTAGAAGTATCCCTGACCAACCGTTGAAATCCTCGCTGAGTGTGAAGGAAAACTTAGCTTTCCAAACGCCATCATTAAGGGAACCGCTGGATGGCGAAATCGCGTTGCAGGACTGCAAGCCACTAGTTGGATAGAGCAACCAGTCGTAGGAGACCGACGCTGAGTTTCCGTCGGTTGTCTGGGTGTGAACGCTTATCCGGTTAACTGTCGATCCAGCGAGCGCGTGAGGAGACCCATCGGTTTGAATTGCGTATGCAAACGCGAAGTATTTCGCGGTGAAGTCGGCTGTGCTGAGCATCCAATGGGCTTGGGAAGCAGCTATACCTCCGTCCTGAAGCCAGTAGTCGCCGTACTGCGTGGAAACACCTATCAGCCAACGGCTGTTAGCCGTGCCCTTCACGCGGACCATTACGCCGAGAAAGTTGTTTGTGTTGATGCTTACGGATTTTCTGGATGCAACATAGGTGCCTGAACTGACTGTCAGAGTGTAAACTCCGCCTGTTAAGCTGGCTGAGCCTGTGCCGCCTCCATAAGCTCCGGAATTGTCAACGCTGAAGCCTGTGAAATCATCGTCTAAAATGGAGCCGACGTTTCCTTTATCGCAAACGTAGAACCAGACTCCGTTTGCGCTTGAAACTCCGCTTGTTGCGTCTGTCACCCGCGCCGACGCTTCGAGAGGCTGATTGTTAATATAGTAGGTGCCTGAAGGCTGAAGCTCCGACACGACAGGAAGATCATTGTCAACCGTCACCGTTTGGAACAGAACAGTCTTAACGCTGGGCATCTGGATAACCAGAGCCGCAGCGAGAAGGATGACACCTAAATAGAGAAACGCAGTCTTCTTGACCATATCTCATCAACAAGAAAAATAGTCTATTTACGCTTTGACCAAAGGATTAGGATAATGCCTAGAATAGGTAAAGCGAACAGCCAGTGCGAGATGTCCATGACGTAACGTCCCTCCCCCACCGGGACCGCAAACAGGTACAATTGCTTGGGAAGCACGATTGAAAAAGTATCAAGAGGATTGAGAAGATTATGCTGTTGATACGCTCGAAACGCCGCCTCACAAGCGGCAACAACTCTCGCTGTTCCTCTCTTTTCAACAGGATCTATATGATGAAAGTCTCGATAGTGTTGGTCTACAGCGGCCGAGTCTTTTCCGCCGAAAGGACATAAATCGCAGAAGTAATATCTCATGCCAACTATTCCAGCCACAGACGGATCAACTTTCTCAGGAAGATAATTATAGGCGGCGCCAAAATATGTTTGCCAAGTTTCTTGATAGTAACCCATTGGAACTCCTTTGGGAAAGGCTAGACTCACACCTATAGCCCACAGGTAACCTTTGCCACTTAGATACTTTGTTTCAGTTGTCCCTATACGCTTATAGGCAGAAGTCATAGCGCACCAAAACGTCCATTCAATCGCCTCTCTATTATCGCATTTCATCCCCATCCACCAAGGCTCAATATGATTGTCAATCCAACCCCAAAGCGGATGAACGTCAGAAGGAAAGACGAGATCGTGACTTGGATAAGCCCAAACAGGTAAGGGCCACTCTTTACCATCGGGAGCTATGTACGATCCGCCCTCTATGCACCAGTTGGGCATTGCCCCTGATATTTCTCCAGTTCTTCCACCGGAAACTTCTCTACCCCAAACAAATCGGTTGTGCGCTATGCTTGAGTGAACTTTAATAGGGTAATTTGTTGAGGGTCCAAATCCAGTTCCCGTTCCCGAGAACTTTACATCAGTCCAGTAAGGCAGTTGATTGGAGGGACTTGGCTTGTCAGTGTAAGACAGAGGCTTATACTGTGTACCGAGCCAACTCCACCATCTTTCATATGCGCTAGCATACACATCAAGAGTTCTTTCTGCTGTTACCTTCTCTGCCGAAGTCAACCAATCATCCGGTTCATATGAATGTACAAGCTTCCACCAATCTGTCAAATACCAGTCACTTGGTCTAGAGCCTGTAGGTGACGAAAGATCAGGTGGAAGCTGATCTGAAGGAAGATCCTTGTAGGAAGCTTCGTAGCTCACCGCAACCCCAACGGATGGACCGCCGATTAAGCCAGATGCCAAGTTAACTGCGAAAGCAACTATGAGAGCGATTCCTAAACTCTTGCAGATCTTAGGATTCAACTTGGCTCAAAGAAAAAATACTCAGCGTTCAGCTAGGCGAGAAGCGAGACGACGCGAACAATCGTGTTGTACCAAGCATGTGTAAGTATTACTCCGAGCAGAGATTTCAGCCGTAGCAACAGCCAAAAGAGAATCACGCCCGCAGCGAAAGCCGCGACCGTCATGTATATGTTGCTGTACGCGATCATCGCATGCAGGAAAGCCCAGAAGCCGATTGGGATTAAGGCACCTACCTCACGGCAACGCGAACGGAGGAAAGCGTTTCGGCTATGCTGAAGCATCAACGTTAAGCCGACGATGACACTGAGCTTAAGCGATTCCTCCCCAGCGGACACGATGAAAGTTTGGTAAAGCAGCTCGTTGAGAATCTGCGTGGTCAAAGTTGAGCCTGTCTCAAGAACCCCTAACGCCTTCGCCTCAGGCACGTAGAGCACGGCTCGGCTGAAGATCCCGGTGAAAGCGATGCTGACAACAAATATTCCAAGCGTGGAGAGCAAACATAATCCTAAGCCGCGGCGATCCAAGTCCTCATCCCAATCAACTGGAAACCCAGCGCCGTCAGGAAGCTTATAGTACTGCTTCATGTAGGCGAGTGAAAGCCAACTCATCATGAACATAATGGTGAAAGCCACAACCGTCTTCGAGGCGACAGGGTCCGCCCAGAAGCTGAGCACATAGTAGGTAATGACAAGAGTGCTGACTGAGAGGAAGAGATGAATCTGACGCAAGCCTAATCGGAAGGAAAAATGCCTAACAGTTTCACCGTGCTATAAGGCTCCCGTAGCCTATTCTCAATTCGTTCCAGATCTCTAATGACTTCTCTTCTAACTTCGCCCACTTTGCAGTTTCTCTAGCTTCCACGTTCGTCTTGACGGTTATATCGGTAGGAAAAAGCTCTTCAAACAATACAGTCATCAAAGGAAACAAAGGTTTCAGTATATGGTATAATTCTTTGACATTGAATCAAATCAGCGACATGTTAACCACGAAGGAACTTGCCGCTGAGTACATTCGAGGATTTTTCGATTCCGAAGGAGCTGTGGTAGCTGGCAGAAGTGGAAGCATTGACCTAAGCATTAATAACACATCATTGGACGCTTTGAATCTAATCAAAGAACTTCTACAAGACTTCTTCCAAATCAAATCCACGATCTATTTTGACAGAGCGAGTCTAAAAAGACCCGCAAGAAAGCCTTTCTACCACCTCAGAATAACGAAATGGCATGATGTTTTCAAATTTGTACGTGAGATAGGGATAACCATAGAAAGGAAATTAACCAAGGTCTGCGATTTCTGCCAACGCTTCCACGGATTCGGAAATGCTGTTACGCCAATAGTTTAAAAAAAGCAGTCGGTAGCAGTCGGCTCACACCGACCACCCACCGACCTCTTCGGGGGTTTCAGGAGAGAGGGGTCTCTTCTAGCCTATCCTATCAAGCGACTGCCTTACAATAGAAGGCTTGGCTGATGTCAAAATTGTAGCCTGGGTTGACGCCGACTGTGCTGACGGTTACGGAGCCGATGGTTTCAGTGAAGAGTTGGTAGTCGATCCAGTGTACGGTTATTTTGAATGCGGTGTTGTCTGCTAGATGGGTGGCGTCGAAGGCGACTGGCACGCTGAGCGAGACTGGTTGCGTGTCTGCGCATGTGAGTATGTCAACGACTTTTGCGTAGCGTTTAACGCTTGAAGATGTGCCGCTGACTAGGGTCCAGCCGTCCTGCTTCCATGAGATGTCTGTGCGGTTGAACTCCATGTAGACTATTCCTTGGTAGTGGCGTAGCTTGTGGCCTTGATCGGTCTTCGGCTGCTCGCTGTCCAAGCCGAATGCGACGTAGGTTTCAGCTGTGATGATCAAGCGGATTTCTCCGCTGAAGTCCGCGGCTCCAGCCGACTTGGACAAGCTGGTTGCGGCTGCGTCTGATTCGCCTATCGCGGTGTACTGCTTGTCGAACAATTTGATGTCAAGCTTCGAGCTTGCGCTCGGCGTGATGTAGACTTTGATCGGGTCCTTGAAGGCTACGTATGTGAGTTCCTCCGATCTCGGTGGCACGGTCTTCGTGTACCATTGGCTTGGAACCTTCTTGCCATCGTATGTTCCGGCGACCACATGGAACATGATGATGTCGCCTTCAGCGAACTGGATCGCGCCGGAGTCGAATTTGCCGAGCGGCGCTGACGCACTCGTTGTGCCAGAAGCCTTCAGCAACCAGTAGTCCGCGGTCTCCTTGCTTTCCACGTACACTTCAACGGTCGCGCCTTCCAAGGCGGTTCCGTTCATGCACTGAAACATTGCGTTAATCGGGTAGGTGTTGCCGGCTGCCGCAGGTGGTGGCGGTGTGGGAGTGACTCCAGGTCCCTTGACATACTGATTCAGAACCGGTATGTCCCACCAACCTTGAGTTTGACCGAGCGCTCCTACGCAGACGAGCAACACGAGTCCAAGAACCTTCAGCTTATCTGAATCCTTCATGTCTCATCAACCTCACAGATTGATCTTGCCCCGAATGAACCCTGCAAGCGTCGAAATCATCCAAGAAGCGAAGATGAGCTTCAGAAAGTCCCAGAGATCCGCAGGCATCTTCAGCGTAGCGTTGAAGTAGAAAGCCAAACCGATCATGCCGAGAACCGTTAGCGCCAATAGTATAACGAACCCCTCCACTATGGGCTCTGCAATCTTCTTCTTCCACTCGAAAGGCATTTTTGCTCTTTTCCTAGCGTAGCCCGCTTTGGGGTATACGCTTCACATAGAAAAATATGGATAATATGGCTGGAAACAGGCTTGGGAACGATTCGCAAGAGTTAAGCCGAATGTTTCTGGAAACGACGCTGAATCATTTCCGAATTGTTTCTGTAATGATTATTAATTAATTACCTAATTATACCGTATATATGGATATACATTTAATTACGTTTATTATTGCCAAATTGATTAAAATTGGTTTAATTCGGATATTCGGGAATTACCATATTCGCAGGATATTTCGATATTCCAGGATAAGGGTTATTCCAGCAGGATAACGGATTAACCTGTATTTTAGGCCTTAAAGATATTGTAAGGCCGAATTATTAGGTTAAGGCTAGTTTTCAGAGATTACGTAAAGCCGTAATGCTTATATTCTCGCATGACATAGAAATACGTAATTACGCAAATAGGAGGTTGAAACATGGAAAGAAGTGAATTTGTTACTAGGATAAGGAACATACTTGAAAGAGAAGATTTAGTCCATACCAAGATCTTGAGAATTAGAGATTGGGCTTTAGAGCAGAAACTTCCGATGTTGGCAACTATGATAAACGAGCAGATAGTAAAAGACAACGTATCGCCGAACATTAGAGCTTTAACGCTATTGCTGGAACACGCTCAAGCAGGAGACTACCCAACATAGCCTTTAAATCTCCACTTTTTTTCTATCCGTCTATTTCTACGTAATTACGGAATGTTTATATCTCTCAAACGCCGTAATTCTGTAATTAGGGATCGAAATGTTAGAGCAAATGTACGATCTGGAAAGCTCGGAAGTTAAAGCCTTGATTTCCGAGCTTATGCGATCTGAAAACTGGCTAGAGAAGAAGAAGGCCCTAGAAAAGATGAAAGGTAGGTGAGAAAGTGAAAAGTAGGAACATGAGTGATGAGGAACGTCAGGCGATCTTTTCGAGAGGAGAGTTTAAGACGATCATTCAGAAAGACAGCGTTTATTACGAAGAACACGACGTTACGGTTATTGCTCTTGAAAGCGTAGGCACAAAGTACATTCATGGGTTGGTGTGCCATAAAGACCGGGAGAAGATAGAACCTAACTATTGGGTGGCCTCTTTCGAGAAAGCTAACAGCCAAATCTTTGACGGTCAAAGATGGGATTTAGTGGATAAAAGCACACACTACCGAAGCCAAAGACATGACTATATGCGACGTAGAGAAGAAGCAAAACGCCAAGTCTGGTACGAATGTGAGAGCAGGGCTAGGCAAGAATGTGCCGAGATAATGGCTAAATGGGACTTGGAGAACCCAAGCCCTAAAGATCCTTTCGACACAGCTTAAACCTCTTTTCTTTTTTCCTACTGCTTTTTGCTCTATTACGTATTTCTGTAATTCCGCAATATTTATTAACTCGGATAGCGTAATTACGTAATTGCGGTGAAAATGTTATGCGACCTAGACGTATAAAGATGGCTGTAAGCGTCATGGGATTTGTTACGCCAATAGCTGAAGCAAGCATAACAAGTTTTGCGAAACTAGCGGAAGTCAAAGACTACATAGATCGGGTATGTCCTAACTGCTTGGGTAAGCCTGAATGGAAAGGCCAATACGTATGTTCCTGCGGTTCGACGTTCAACCATTGGAGTAGGCTTAAAGAGTGCGTTAGGGGAACGACTAGAGAGATCAAGAGGTTAGCGTTAAGGCAGAAAGGCGAGGATATTCTAGCGAAAATCTACCGTATGCCTTTGGAGAAATTCCGACACTTCGCAGACGCTACCGTTTCAGAATATGGCTTAACCGTGAAAGACAGCACAAGCGGAAAGAACATAAAGAAGCTGTTGATAGCTGTCCGAAAGCTAGGCCAAGTCATAATATTGACTTGGAACGACGAATACGAACAGCGCATAGCTCTGCTGACCATAAGCGAAAGCGATAGAATCGTTATCCGTGAGATCATGCCTTTAAATCTTGGAGAGATCGAGGAAACGCTTAGAGTGTCTTTGACGGATGTTTCTGAAGCTGAAGTTACAGAGGCCGAGCAATTCATCAAGACACTACCTGAAGCCACAGAGGAAACGCTTAAGGTTCAGGATTGGAGAACCGAAACGATACCGCAAGTCGTTTCAACCGAGAAGGCTAAGGTTCAAGACTTAGAGCAAATCCTAGCCACGATCCCACCAGCCAAATAAACCCTCTTTTTTTACCTCTTTTCTTCTGATAGCAACATTACGGAATTGCGTAAGGTTTATTAACCTGATTACGACATTACGTAATTGTAGGCGAATGTAAGATGGGACATAACATCAAGAGTTATGGAGAGTATTTTGAAGTGCCAATTTTCCAAGATCATAACGTAGCAGATGGTGAGCAGGTTTACATAGGGAACGGTCAGGGTTGCAGTACATTTTGGTTTAAGACTGTTGAAGAAGCTAAGAATTTCATCGAGAAATTCAGCCAACGAATAAAGGTCAATGACATAGGCAAAGTTCACGGCCTGATTCCTGAAGCCATGTGCAGAGAGTGTAAGAACCATTACAGCTACGGAACAGCAAAATGGCGTGAAGCTAAGGAGAACAACTGTTCTCAATTCAAAGAGTATCTTAAAGCTCAAGCCTAGAGGCGTGAAACATGAGCGCAATAATTCTAAAGTTGGGGATTAAAGATGCAAGAAAAGTTGCGTCAGGGCTAATCAGAGAGCTACCGACGCAATATGTTGAAGAATTGAAGATACAGCTAGAGGATTACGACAGAAAGAGGCGAGAGCAGGAAGAAAGAAGAAAACGAGAACTTGCTATCCGAAGGGAACGAGAGGCTAAAGAGGCTGAATGTAAGCAGAAAGGACATTTAGAACCGACATACGACAACGAAGATATGTGCGGTTTGTTGGATGGCATGACTTTAGAGGACAGGATAGTTCAAATACCCTCCTGCTCTCGATGTGGCGAATCTCTTGTCATTCTTGCTGATGGCAGTTTTAAGGATTGGTTAAGTTGGACAAAAACAAGAGAACCTCTCCATAATTCAATGCGTATCAGTCCTAAAGCAGATTGCAGAGAGGCAACATCAAGCCCGACTAGGCGTTCACTAGATCAATTCCTATTCGCATAGGGTTGAGGATTTTTGGATGCCATCCAGGTTAAGGCTCTGAAGCCGACAGGAAAACTTCTAACGGATTTCAAGCAGATCCCGATAACGGAAGATACGGTTGTAACTGCGAAATGCGACGGAGAATTTGAGGTTATCGAGTATGAGAACGGCCAAGCAACCATGTATAATCAATGGGGTAGGGAGAGGACAAACGATCTGTCGGCTCTAGCTGAATTGACGGAGAAACTTTCCAAGCAAAATATTAGAAGCGTTACGCTTGAGGCCGAGTGCTATGCGCTTAATGGAAAACAGATGTTGAAACTGCCTAGATTCATCTCGATCATTAAGGGCTACAGCTATGATGACATAGAGAGGCATATCAGGATAGCTGTCTTTAACCTAGATCAGCTTAACGGACATCGGGTTACGGACACTTACAAGTGGAAGCTCGGAGAGCTGTCGAATTGGCTCGGTGTGATCGGCTCTAAATCGAAAGCCTATGTTGTGCCTCACATCTTCCCGAAGTCAACTGAAGAAGTAGAGCAGTTTTGGAGAGAATTTGTTGAAGCCCGAAACTATGAGGGATTATTCGCTAGAATCAACGGAGATTTCCTGAAGATCAAGCCCAAACTAGAGGTTGACGCAGTAGTCGTCGGCCTCAATAAAGACCACGACAGCTTCAAGAACCAAGAAGCTAGAAGCCTCAAGATAGCTCTCATAGATGAACGTGGCTACTACATGGTTCTAGGCGATGTAGGCTCAGGGATAAGCCGAAAAGTCGGCAAAAGACTTTGGGAATTGACCAAGCTAGGAATCCAAGATGACGATAAGGTTCTATGGGTTAAGCCTCACGTAGTCGTCAAAGTGGAATACGAGGGCCTATACGAGAAGCAACAGCCGAAGCTATTTCCGTCGGAAGAAACAGGCTTCTACGTTTCAGGAGTTAAAGACAGCTTCGTTTCGCTAAGACACCCCAGGCTTGTAGCCTTTCGACCTGACAAGAAGCCGACCTTTCAAGATGTGCCGATCACACAGGTAAACGGGAGATAAGAGATGTTTCTTCTCGATTTGCTAGAGTACGTTTTGAAGAACGTTCCCATGCCAGTTTTAATCGAGATTCTTGATTTCCAAGAGATTTCCGTAGCCTTATTCGCCTTAATTTCATGGTCAAGCCGAGTATTCGCTTGATGGTTCTCTCGTAGGTTCTCTTTCCGAAAATGAGAGCCTACAAACAGCAAGAAGGTGAAAAAATGGAAAAGAGAATAACCATTACTGTTCGAGGGGAGAAAGCGATTATAGCCTATCTTGAACGCCACTTGGCAGAATACGTAAATAGCTTAGGTCTTGAGGTCGTGTGAAAAAAAATGTCAGAGGAAGTGGGAACGAATCCTTATGCCAGATGCCCTAGTTGCGGAAGCGATCAAATAGACCAAACATCAAGCGAAGACCGATGCACTATCGAATACTATCATTGTGCAAAATGCGGAACATGGTATGACGAATCGAAAAAAGCTGTTGATTTCTACCAACCAACGAAGAAGAAGATTGTTGATAGAACGCTAAGATCCAAGAAAACCGTAGCTGAAATTGGACAGAAACTTACGGAGTGGGCTAAGTCTTGGGCAGACTACACGGTTGTTCGAGCCTCTCGATTTCGAGCTGTCTGCCAAGAGCTTGTCGAGCCGGAAGATGTGCAGAATACGGAGAACTCGCTTTGGTTCCAAGGAAAAAGCCTGAGTTTTAGCGTTACCGTCAATGGTGATTACATCTCAGGCTTTATTGAGGAGAAACCCTACAAAGACGGAAAGGCCGTTTCAGCCATACGCCTAAACTCCTGCGACAGCGAAAGCGTCAACCGACAGAAGGAAATTGCTAGGAAATTCTTTGAGCAGTTTTTCGGAGAAAATATCGTTGTTGAACACAGGAAGCCGAAAGTCAGCTATCCAGAGATAGGACAAATACTTAAGCTACAACAAACGGTTCTGAATCCTAGCTCGTAGCCTAAACTTCCCTATTTTTTACCGAGAAACTTCTCTAGGGCCTCTTCTACGACTTCCCTCTGTTTGCCGTATGTGCTTCCTGGGTACGTCTTGCGGATGTAGGCCCATAAGGCTTCGGAAAGGTCCTTGCGAATGAAGACCGTTAATTTCACGTCGTCCTGCTGCTTTCCCATAGCGATTTACCGGATAGATTCTTTGAGGCTAGGCTACTTAAAGATTTCGGTATTACGGTATTGCGGAAGCATGGATTTACGCAATGCTTATAAAGGAGAACCGTAATTACGTAATTTTAGAGAGGTTGCGAGCGAGACTAACTCCGGAGGAGAAGAAAGCTCTTTGAGAAGCGTCGATCAGGTTAAGCTATGGCATAGGCTTGCTGTACAGTTTCTAGGTGGAAAATGCAGAGCATGTGTCTCCACGGATAACTTGGAGATTCATCACAAAGACAAGAATCCAAGGAAGAATCAGATAGGGAATCTTGAGGTGTTGTGCGAAAAGTGCCATCGAAAAGAGCACGGTCAAGGTCAACCAGAGCATACCATTACATTGAAACATATAACTGGTGTGCATGTTCGACAGGCTAGATACTTGTATTGGAAGCTATCTGGAGGTAAAAGCATCTATCTAGGAACTGTCAACAGTTTGAGGGAAGATCGCGTACTTGAACTCATGAGAAAACTCGAAGAGAAGAGAAATAGGCATTACCAAGATTTGACCTTATTGAGAGGGCTTCTATAATAGAACATGGGGAAACGCGAGAAATGATCCCTTATAGCTCAGAAGATTACCGCTTAGATTATTGTAGAGAAAAAGCCGAAGAATTACGGGAGTCAGGCATATACTCGAAGGTTCATGTTATTAAGAAACGACCTGAAACGATAAATGGTCAAAAGGTGGAGTATGGAAGAATCTACGTTGAAGAAGAGAGTTCGTAATTTGGACGGAAAGCGAAATAGGGCTAGGTGGAAGGAAGGCGAAGAAATAGAACAATTCGAAGAGGAATAGCTCATGAGTGATTTTCGCTGTGTGGCGAGGAAGAAATAAGATGATACCGCAATATGATAGTGAATTGTTAAGGGCCATCTTCAAATGTCATTGTGGCTATCCCCTCCTCATGTTTGGATGCTCAAACAAAGATTGCTCAAACTATTGGGAGAAAAACTTGGCGAGGGAGAAGGAGGGAATTTAATGAAAAAAGTCGGTGAGATCAAAACAATATTTGACGAATTAGGTCGAGTACCAGCACCTTTCAAAGCAGTCTCCGTTGAGGCAACCAATTCCAAAGATGCGGAAATTGATTTCAGGCGTTATCACGGCCCAGAATGGCAGATAGATGAGATTAAAGTCAACAAATTTTGCGCCATGGTAATATACCATCATTACAAGGATCTTACTCGGTGAGTGATTTGGAAGTGAGGATGAGATGATAACAAGAAGAAGATTAGCGTTGATAGTCTGTGTACTCGTTACGGTAGTTGCTGGTATATGGGTAGACTCAATGCGAACGACACCGCCCATGCCAACGCCAACCCCAACCCCGACAAAGAAGTGGATACCAGAAGGGTGGGAAGACTTCAATCTGTCAATTTCCTATGATGACATGTTTGACGAAGACGTAACAGCAAAGCTTAGACAGCTAGACAAAGATTTTGCTTCTTCACTTCATGCCAAGTTTTATGCCTTATGCTACAACGACACAACAACACATGCCATGTTGAGAGTACACATGTTATCAAATTACAATTCAACTAGGACAGTCAACATTACAGTCGAAGTACGCAATGAAGATTACGATTTGGTCTCTGGGATAAACGCAACTCTCGACACGTCGTTCTTCGACATCCAACCGAAAGAAACAAAAACTCTTCTCCTGAACATTGCTATATCTGACAAGCCTGACCTCGCATATGAAATACCGAACTTCGAACACAAACCCTTCATCATTATGTTTAGAATCTACGTCCTGAAGCCAGACCAAGGAAAGCTACACAGAACATCACTTCTGTTTGCAACATTGGACTTTACGGCTATTCGAGTGTTAGGAAAACGAAATGAAAGGTGACTGAATTGGCTCAGATAACCGA
>Ga0315314_1003123_pt1 | contig 13213 bp, 10 predicted proteins | sample TDP9_MG_FD_203631 | JGI IMG/M metagenome (GOLD analysis project Ga0315314, IMG submission 203631) | Freshwater sediment microbial communities from Lake Towuti, South Sulawesi, Indonesia - TDP9 | ecosystem: Environmental > Aquatic > Freshwater > Lake > Sediment | place: Indonesia: South Sulawesi...
GTTATTTTTTGTATGGATCCTCCCCGTCACTAAATTTCCCAAGGGAATTGCAAGGGTAGATCCCTTTGATGATCTCTTTTCCACAAGATTTACACATCGGGACGAGGGAAGGCTCTGAGGCTTGATTTTTCTGCCTTGAGAGGCAGTATCAGTCCCTATCCTTTGATTTTAAAGCAATTGCTTCTAGACCCCTCTGGGAATGGAGACAGAATCGATAAAAGAGAGCTCTCGGCTTAAAGAAAGTGGAGCTTTCCAGCCACGGAGAGGGGTGCGACGTTCTCAGCCTCTTTGGAGCAGGTTTTTCAGCAGGTGGGATCAGCTTGCGGTGTTGCACATAGTAAAATCATCTTTGAAATATAGCCATATTTTTTGTGCTACACCACTCGTAGCCTCTTCAAACCTCCCTCATATGGAGAAACAAAGTCCAGAATCGTGCATGAGGACAGGAAGAGAGTTGAAACGTGTAAACGTTTTTGTTATCGTTTTTGAAGAGATGTTGAGGACGATTTGGCAAAGGGGCGACCGATGAAACATGTGATCCTCGGAACAGCTGGGCACATCGACCATGGAAAGACTGCTTTGGTGAAAGCCCTCACCGGAGTCGATACCGATCGATTGAAGGAGGAGAAGGAACGGGGGATCACAATTGAATTGGGATTTACCTTCTTAGATCTTCCAAGTGGTATCCGATTGGGGATCATCGATGTGCCAGGGCACGAAAGATTTGTCAGACATATGGTGGCTGGGGTTTGGGGCATTGATCTCGTCGCCCTCGTCATTGCTGCTGACGAAGGGGTGATGCCTCAAACGAAGGAGCATTTAGATATCTGCAGACTTTTGAGAGTCAAAAAGGGATTGGTCGTCCTGACAAAGGTTGATCTTGTTGATCGGGAGCTCTTGGAGATCCTCAAAGAGGAAGTCATGGATATCACCAAAGATACATTTTTGGAAGGCGCTCCGATCCTCCCCGTCTCTTCGGTCACAGGGGAGGGAATCTCTGAACTGATTGGCACTGTTGATCTTCTTTCAAAGGAGGTCGAAGAAAGATCTTCCGACGGCTTGTTTCGGCTGCCAGTGGATCGCGTCTTTATCATGAAAGGATTTGGAACGGTGGTGACGGGCACCATGGTTTCTGGAAAACTGTTGTTGGGAGAGACGGTTGAGGTTCTTCCCTCTGGTTTAGAAGGGAGGGTGCGGAACCTCCAGGTCTACAACCAGTCTGTGGAAGAAGCCGTGGCAGGAGAACGAACCGCAGTCAACCTTCAAGGGATTGAGACTTCGGGCGTCGAGAGGGGAAATGTTCTTGTTCGACCAAAAACGCTCGCTCCGACACAACTTCTCGATGTCTATCTCGAATATTTGCCAATGGCTCCCCGACCATTGAAGCACCGAACGCAACAGAGATTTCATATTGCCACGCATTCCGCAACGGCATCGATCTTCCTTCTCGATCGGGAACAATTAGCTCCAGGAGAAAGCGGTTTTGCTCAATTGAGATTGGATCAACCCGTGGTCGCTTTACCCCAAGACCGTTTTGTGATCCGGGGCTCCGGAACGATCCAAACCCTTGGGGGAGGGGTCGTTCTGGACCCCAAACCAGTTAAGCATAGGCGGCACGTCCAAACGGTCCTCAACGATCTGATTCTCCTTAAGGACGGAACCAGTGAGCAGGCGATCGGCCATCATATTCTTTCCTCGGGGATGTCAGGGATCACATTTGGAAACCTTTTGAACCGGGTGGCCACGCCTCCGCATAAGATCCAGAATGCGCTCAAAAAGATGGTGGAAGGAGGCCATATTCTCTTAGTCGATCCTGAAAAGCTGAAGGTCATTGAGATGGGTCAGTATGAACGGCTCAAGGAGATGACCTTAGGCCAGTTGAAAGAGTTCCATCAGCGGTTTCCGATGAAAACAGGGCTGGCAAAAGAGGAGTTAAGGACAAAACTTCCAATGGAGGTGGATGTTAAACTCTTCCAAATCCTCATGAACGGACTGATTCAATCCAAGGAGGTCGTGTCGGAGAAAGATAAAATAAGGCTTAGCCAACATCACGTCTCATCGGCTGACGAGAAAGGCTTGGTCAAAAGGGTCGAGGATGCGATCCTTGCTGGGAAGCTTCAGCCGCCTTCGCCAAAAGAATTGTCCGAGGAATGGTCCGAGGAAGAAGAAGAGGTCTTGGCCGTTTTTGAGCATCTCCTCCATGAAAACGTGCTGGTCAAGATTAAGAGTGGCCTCTATTTCCACCGAGTCCACTTCGAAAATCTGAAGGAGGAGTTGATCAACTACTTGAAAAAGCATAAGGAGATCAGTACCCCTCAATTTAAGGAGCTCACGGGAGCTTCGCGAAAGTACGCCATCCCGTTGATCGAATATTTTGATCAGATCAAATTGACCCTTCGATTGGGAGATAAGAGGGTGTTGCGAACGGGTTCCTGAGCGGTCCTCCGTCTAAGATCCATTCGGCGGCGCCGAATCCTCGTGGTTTATCCCCGAGAGCCCAAGGTTGACAATGAGAGAGAGCGAGGATATAAGATTAGCAAAATAGAGGGAAAGGTTTTGAGATGGTAAGGGTGAAGAAAATTGCCAAGAAGAAGTTAAAGGAGCCTGACGAGTTTATTACTTCCACTCAGAGGGCTTTCCTCTTCGTCACTCAACATTCGAAGAAGATTGTGATAGGCGCGATTATTGTTCTCGTCCTTTTGTTATCCACTCTCATCTATCAAAGGTGGGAGAGGAAAAATGAGGAGGAGGCATCCCGGAGGTTTAGCGTCGCCATGCAGATCTACCAGATGGCCAGCTCCCCTTACCGAGAGGGGTCTGCCTCAGACTATAAGGCCGTCTTAGAAAAATTTGACGAAATCATTGGGAAATTTCCACGAACCTCTTCTGGAAAACTCTCCCTTTTGTACAAAGGGAATGTTCTTCTCTGGTTGGGTGAATTTGAAGAAGCGGCGAAATCCTATCAGACCTTTCTTCAACTGGGGCTAAAGGAGAAGCTTTACCGCTTATTGGCAACCGAGGGACTGGGTTACGCCCACGAAGGGAAGAAAGAGTATGAGAAGGCCCTTCAAGCCTTTCAGAAGATTGTTGAGGGGGGCGAGACTTTTCAGTCAGCAAATGCCTATCTAAGTATCGGCCGTTGTTACGAAAGGCTGGGTAAGAATAAGGAGGCGTTGGAGAATTATCGGGCCTTCTTGAAGACCTCTCAGAAATCAATGATGACCAATGCCATATTGAGAAAAATCTCCATCCTTGAAAATTTAGTTGGCCAATAGGAAAGCCCCGCAACCTCCGCTTCAATACGGATAAAGAGCGAAGATAAGATTCCATGCTCTTCTTGGGAAGCTGGGAGTGAAAGACGGGGTTCATAAGTTAAAGATTTCACTTGACAAAAATTTCCATAATTAATATTTGTGACCGGAACGTGCGCCGCTCTGTGAGCGGAGAGGTTCACAAGAATCACAAATTTTGAGGTGATTTATGAAGAAGATCATGAGCGGGAATGAAGCTATTGCTCGGGGAGCTTACGAAGCTGGCGTAAAAGTGGCTGCTGCATATCCAGGAACACCAAGTACTGAAATCTTAGAGAATGTTGCTGAGGAATATAAGGAGATCTATTCCGAATGGTCTCCTAATGAGAAGGTGGCATTGGAAGTTGCATGTGGTGCGTCGATGGCGGGTGCGAGGGCAATGGCCTGTATGAAACATGTAGGGGTCAACGTGGCTGCCGATCCGTTCATGACGCTCTCCTATGTGGGTGTGAATGGAGGTTTGGTCCTCGTCACCTGCGATGATCCGGAGCTTTATAGTTCTCAGAACGAACAGGATAATCGGCACTACGCCAGGTTTGCAAAGGTTCCCATGTTTGAACCGAGCGATAGCCAGGAGGCAAAAGACTTTATAAAGTTAGGTCTTGAGGTGAGTGAGAAGTTTGATACGCCGGTCATGCTTAGAAGCGTTACCCGAATCTCTCATGCGAAAGGAATTGTTACGATGGAAGAACCTGTTGTTCCTCCGGTTCCAATAGAGATCCGTAAACAGACAGAGAAATTTACGATGTTACCCTCTTTTGCACGAATCAGGCATACCGTCATTGAGGAGCGCTTTCTTAAGCTAAAGGAGTTTGCTGAGCAATTTCCTGGGAATCGTATGGAGATCAACGACCCGCAGATTGGAATCATCACAGCAGGGATCTCCTACCAATATGCGAAAGAGGTTTTTCCGAATTACTCCTATCTCAAGTTAGGCATGGTGTGGCCCCTTCCCAAGAATTTGATCGGAGACTTTTTTAAGAAGGTCAAGAAGGTCTATATCGTTGAAGAGCTGGACCCTTTCCTGGAGGAGAATATTCGGGCGATGGGATTCAAACCCAAGGGAGGAAAGGATAGATTCCCTATCTGTGGGGAATTGAATCCTTTCCTCGTGGAAAAGGGGATGTTGGGAAAGAAGTTTAAAGCGCCTCAACCCGTCTTCAAAGAGCCCCTCCCTCCAAGACCACCCAATCTCTGCCCTGGGTGCCCCCATCGAGGAATATTCGCCTCCCTGAGAAAGCTGAAGGTTTTCGCCTCCGGTGACATTGGATGCTATACCTTGGGCGCCTATCCTCCTTTAAATGTGATCAACTCCAACATCTGTATGGGATCGAGCATTGGCAGCGCCCATGGCATGGCAAAGGCATTGGGAGAGAAAGGGAAAGGGAAGATTGTTGGTGTGATCGGAGACTCAACATTCCTTCATGGCGGAGTCCATCCCTTAATGGATATAGCCTACAATAAGAGTTATGCTACGATCATCATTTTGGATAATCGAACCACAGGGATGACGGGATCACAGGAGCATCCGGGGACAGGGTATACGATTCGTGGCGAGAAGACTCATAAGATCGATTTCATCGAATTGGGCCGGGCATTGGGGATCGAAAATCCGAGGAAGGTGAATCCGTGGAATTTGGAGGAGACTGAAAAGGTGATAAAGGATGAGCTCGAAACGGATTCGCCGTCCCTCATCATCAGCGAAGGCCCCTGCATGCTTCTTCGGAGGGTGTTCAAGAAGTTTAACAAGCCCCTTCTGGTCGATTCGACCAAGTGTTTGGGATGTAGGAGCTGCGTCAACTTGGGTTGCCCAGCCATCTCGTATCAAACGGTAGAGGGGGAGATGGCTTTTACCTCAGATGGGAAGAAACGGAAAGGGATCGCCTATATCGATCCGAGCCTCTGCCCTGGATGTCATCTCTGTTATCAGGTGTGTAAGTTCGGAGCTATCCAGAGTCAGGAAGACAAACCGATCTTTGGTTTTGAAACCACATAGGCGTATTGGTTAGGCCCTTATGAGTAAGATTGTGCGCAAAATGGCAACAAAATATTGGCTACTACGCTTCAGAAGCACCAATATCCAAGCACCAAATCCCAAACAATATCCAAATTCGAATTTCGAATAACCCAAACTGGTTTGTTTGGGAATTTGGTCATTTGGTAATTGGAAATTATTTGGAATTTGGGATTTGGATATTGGGATTTGAACCCTGTTTGTTTCCGGCTATACCGGATAAGGAGGGGGAGAAAGGCACATGGAAAATTCTACCACTAATATATTGGTGGCGGGTGTAGGAGGGCAGGGCGTGATCTTAGCCAGTGACATCATGTCCGAAGTCTTCATGGAGGCTGGCTACGATGTGAAGAAGAGCGAGGTCCATGGGATGGCGATGAGGGGAGGGATTGTCACATCCCATTTCCGGTTCGGCAAAAAGGTCTATTCACCCTTGATCAAGCAAGGGGAGGTTGACATCCTCTTTGCCTTTGAACAACTCGAGGGTCTTCGATGGCTCAACCATTTGAGGCCCAATGGTAAGGTGGTCATGAACGATCATAAGACGAACCCTCCCATTGTCAATTTAGGAGAGATGGAGTACCCCAAAGGTATTCCGGAGATCATTCAATCGAAATTTAAAGATTTCTATTTGGTGAGAGGGACAGAGATTGCGCTCCAGATGGGCGATGCTCGGGCAGCCAATGTCGTGCTTTTGGGCGCCATTTCGAAATTTTTTGAAGTGATCGAGGATCTCTGGTTGAACACCATTCTGAAATACCTTCCTCCTAAGGTCCATGAGTTGAACAAGAAGGCCTTCTCCGCAGGAAAAGATCAGATCCATTAAACCGATTAATCATCAAATTCCAAACACCAATCATCAAATAATAACCAATAACCAAATTTCAATGCTTAAACCTCTTTTGGTTATCTCTTATTAGAGTTGTTCAGAAAATAACCCGAATATCCCCCTCTCCCCTGCTGCCTGCCTGCCGGTAGGCAGGGGAGAGGGGGGTGAGGGGGAAATGAAAAGGGCGAATTAAACATTTTATGTTGATTCGCCCTTTGTTTTTGAAGGCTTTTCGTTTATAATTTTTTTTGACCATGCGAATTGAGGAATTGCGAATTAGGGGATTGTGAATTTCAATAATTCCAAGATTTCTAAAATCCCTCAATCCGAATGATTTCCTTTTTGGAGGAGAAGATGAGAAGGTCCGCAGTTTCTTTTGTGGTCGTTTTCGTTGTGTTGATGTTCATACTGGCAGGAGGGGTTCATCTCTCTTCTGCACAGGATCAGTTTCGCCGATTCACGATGGCGAATGGGCTAAGAGTGATTCTGGAGGAGAATCGGACCTCACCTGTCGTGGCTTTGCAGATATGGGCAGGGGTCGGAAGCGCTGACGAAAAGGACGAAGAAGCAGGAATGTGCCATTTCATCGAGCACATGATTTTTAAGGGAACGGAGAAGAGAAAAGTCCGTGAAATGGCAAGGGAGATAGAGTCTTTAGGAGGATCTATCAATGCCTACACCTCTTACGACCAGACGGTATACCATGTCACCATTGCCAGCCGTTATGCGGACACAGCTCTGGATATCTTAGCAGATGCGGTTCAGTACTCGACCTTCGACCCATTGGAATTGGAGAGGGAAAGAGAGGTGATCTTAGAGGAGATTCGGATGGGGAAGGACGATCCATCCAATCGACTCTTTAAACAGACAATGGCCACGGTTTTCCAGAATCATCCTTATCGAAGACCCGTTATAGGATTTGAGAGTACCATCAAGGCCATAACGAGGGATCAGATGGTCTCTTTCTTTAAGAAGTGGTACAGCCCAAACCGGATGCTTTTCGTTGCAGTGGGCGATTTTAACTCCCCTGAGATGGAAGGGAGGGTGAAGAAGGTCTTTGAAGGATTTAAACCTTCCTCCGAAAGTCTTCCGCAGCGGAAAGAGGAACCGAAACAGATGAGAATTCGATCCGTCATCTCCCATGGAAATTTTAAAGAGACTCACCTTCAGATTGCTTTTCCCATCTCTTCAGCCACCCATGAGGATACTCCTGCTCTTGATGCTCTGGCCCAAATCTTAGGGGGAGGAGAGACATCTCGATTGGTTCAGAAGGTCAAATTGGAGAAAGGGCTGGTCAACTCGATTTCAGCTTCCTCGATGACACCTAAGGACCCAGGCGCCTTTATCATCGGGGCTACTCTCCGTCCCGAGAATCTTGAGAAGGCTACGGAGGCCATCTTGGAGGAAATTTTTCGGCTGGGTCAGAAAGGGGTGACAGCAGAAGAACTGCATCGCGTCAAGGTGAATATCGAAAGCGATCTCATCTATGACCGGCAGACTGTTCAAGGACAGGCTCGGAAGATAGGATATTATGAGGTCATCGTAGGCGATGTTCAGTTCGAAAAGGAGTATGTGAGGAGGATTGGTCTCGTCCGAAGTGAGGATATTCAAAAGGTATTAGAAAAATATTTCGAACCCCCCAAACTGACCATGAGTCTTCTTGTTCCCTCGGAGAAAGCTGATCTCGTTAAGAATTTTTCTTTTGAATCGATCGTTGGGAGAGTCAGTGCCAGTGCATCTTTGGTGAAGAGACAGGAGAAGTTACCGGTTTTTAAGACCGTCTTAGATAACGGGATTCGGCTCATTGTGAAGGAGAATCGGTCGATTCCCATCGTCTCGATTCAGGCCTCTTTTTTGGGTGGGGTGCGATTCGAAGAGGAGGCTCAAAACGGGGTGAATCAATTCATGGCGGTCATGGTGACCAAGGGGACACAAAACTATAGCAGTCTCGACATCGCAAAGAAAGTCGAGAAGATGGCCGGTTCCCTCAGTGGCTTTTCCGGTTATAACAGTTTCGGTCTAACCTTTACCTTTTTGAGCCAGCATTTTGAAGAGGCCTTTTCTCTTTTTGCAGATGTTGTTAAACAGCCTTCTTTTGATCCTGGAGAGATGGAGAAGAGGAGGCGGTTGATCTTGTCTTCCATTCAACGGCAGGAAGATGACCTTGACCAGATGGTCTTCAAACTTTTTCGAAAGACTCTCTATGAAAAACATCCTTATCGGATGGATACCTTAGGAACTGCTGATTCCATTGAGCGTTTGACCCAAAAGGATCTGAGAGACTATCATCGGCGAATTGTCGTGCCGGAAAATATGGTGCTCACGGTGGTCGGTGACGCGGATCTGAACCAAGTGGTCGTTGCCGTGAAGAAGGGATTTGGAAATCTCCAGAGAGGTGGTTTTGTTGCCCCCTCGATCCCCCAAGAAAAATCTCTTCAAAAGATAAGGAGGTCTGAGATCTATAAAGAGAAAGAGCAAGCCCACTTTGTTCTCGGTTTCTTGGGTGTAAACCTTCAGGATAAAGATCGGTATGCAATAGAAGTCTTAGATGCAGCCCTTTCCGGTCAGGGTGGGAGATTATTTTATGAATTGAGAGATAAAGAAAGTCTGGCCTATGCCTTGGGTTTTATAGGGAACCCGAATTTGGATCTCGGATATATTGGCGTTTATATGGGAACCCATCCGGATAAATTGGACAGAGCCATCCATGGAGTGCTCAGGGAGCTGAGAAAGGTGAAGGAAGAGGGTTTGACAGAGGAGGAAGTGGAGAGGGCCAAGAGGTATCTCATCGGTAACTTTGAAATTGGGCTTCAAACGAATGGAGCTCAGGCGAATCAGATGTCTCTTGACGAACTCTATGGTTTGGGATTCGATCATTACCAGAAATATCCTCAGAAGATCCAAAAGATCACAAGAGAAGAGGTCAACCGGGTTGCAAGAGAGTATTTTAATTTAGAGGCCTATGCCCTTGCCATCATTCGCCCTCCAAGGGAGAAAAAGGAATGAAGGGCCGCCTTCGGATATCCCCCTTCTCGCTCCGTGACACATTGGAATGTGGACAATTTTTCCGATTTACGAAAGTGATGAACACCTATCTCGTCCAATCTTCCGATCGAATTTTCTCTCTTCGCCAAAAAGGAGACTTCCTCTTCTATGACGGAGTGGAAGAGCCTTTCTTAATCCGCTTTTTTAGGTTGAATGAAGATCTGGTTTCGATTCTAAAGGAGATCGATCGTGATCCGATGATTCATCGGGCGATTGAGAAGTATCAGGGTCTTAGACTGATTCGGCAGGATCCTTGGGAGTGTTTGCTTTCCTTCTTATGCTCCTCTGCAAAAGCAATCCCCCATATAAGATCGATCATCGAAAGGCTCTGCAAGTCGTGTGGAAAGAAGATTTTTTATGGAAAGTACTTGGGTTATGGATTTCCGGAGCCTCATGACATCCGAACACCTTTTCAGTTGGAATCCGTCAGGGCAGGATTCAGGACAAATTATTTGGTCAAAGCGGGCCAGTGTATCGATCGGAACCAACTGCTCGCCCTCAGAGATTTGTTGTATCGTGATGCTCGCAAAAGATTGCTGGGTCTTTCTGGCGTAGGAAAGAAGATCGCCGATTGTGTACTTCTCTACTCGTTAGATTTTCTTGAGGCCTTCCCGATTGACACCTGGATCAAGAAAGGCTTACAAAAGACCTATTTTGGTGGGAGGAGGGTAGGGGAGAAGAGGATGGAGGAATTCGTTTCCAACCACTTTGGTCCCTATGCCGGCTATGCTCAACTCTACCTCTATCATTACTGGCGAAATAATCCGTCCACCTAACCCCTCCCCTTGGATGGGGGAGGGTGGGGGTGAGGGTATCAGTAGAGAAATTATTGAAAATGCTACGAGGCATCTGAAAGGAGGAAATTGATGGGCGTGATAAGTCTGAGATTAAAGGATAGAGATTTGGAGAGAGTTGATGAGCTCTCAAAGCTTGAACATAAGGATAGATCAACTGCCGCTCGTGAGCTTCTTGAATATGGCTGGGAGTTTCTAATGCTCAGATATTATAAGGAAGGAAAACTTTCGCTTGAAGGTTTGGCCAAAAAGCTCGATATGTCGATAAGTGAGACGATAGATCAGCTTGCCGAATTTGGTATAGAAGCTCCGATAGAATTTGAGGATTTAATGTTTTCAAAAATGAATAGGATGGAATCGTAGCACGGGGTTGATCGTATGGAAAAAGAGAATGAACGGCAACATCTGGAACCCGTGCACTTATTAAACTTTTTTTTGCTGAGCTGGACAGACGACTCTCGGATCTGGAGTCACAAATGAAGGAGATGCACGAGCGGAGAAAAAAGCTTGATGGGAGATTTCAACTGTAAGTTTCTTTCGCGCTTTACCCCTTCTGTGTAAAGAGGCCACATTTTCTTTCTGTAAGCTGGTTATTACTTTCTTCTTGATAGAGTGATTTCTGAAATTTACCTTATAAAGCCAAACGTTCCATGAGGAGGGGACGTAAAACGGAGGGATTTAAAATGCTATCGACTACCATACTTGTTGTAATTGCGATAATTCTGATGGGAGGCGTGGGGTTATGGTTGTACGGTGAGCGCTGGCGTCTTTTGCGCCCCTCGACCTGGAAGTTTATGCGGGAGGCAGGCTTACGGCGACTCCTCAATCTCAGCGGTCTGCATGGATATGTCTACGGCCGTTGGATCAAGGAATACATCAATGTACTCATCAACTACATCATTCCTCATTTAGGGCCCAGAGGAAAGAAGTGGCTGACCGGTCATTATCACGGCAAAGTACTCACACCGGAACTTGCCAAGGCGATAATTACCCTTGACCACGATATTCCTCTGCAAAACATAGAACAGATTATCCCTTACCCCTTAGCTCGGGATCTGGTGATGAAGGGGCCTCCTGAGGTGGCCGTTTTCCAATGTGGTTGCCGTCAGATTCGGGAAAACCCCTGCCAGCCAATTCAAGTGTGTATGGCTATTGGCCAGCCTTTTGTGGATTTTATCATTGAACACCATCCCAATAGCAGCCGCCGCCTCACCCAAGCGGAGGCTCTTGAGCTCCTTGAGGCTGAGCATAAAAGAGGACATCTGCACTCCGCCTGGTTCAAAGATGCCTGTTTGGATCGCTTCTACGCTATCTGTAACTGCTGTAAATGCTGCTGTGCAGGCATTGAAGCAATGGTGAATTACGGGGCTCCGACAATGGCTTCCTCAGGCTATGTGGCTATGGTTGACGAGGCACTCTGCAATGCATGTGCCATCTGTGAGGATGTTTGTCCATTTAAAGCCATCCATGTGAATGAAAAAGCCACTATAAAATGGGAAGCTTGTATGGGATGTGGAGTATGCGGAGGGCAGTGCCCTAGCGAAGCTATATCCTTGGTTCGTGATGAGAGGAAAGGTATTCCAATGGATGTGCGTCTATTAAGTTCTCACTAAGATCAGTAATGAACTCGTCCAGTTCTTCAATATAAGAATTTAATTTTAACCCTGTGCTGCAAATTTTAGGAACGGTTTTTAAAAGAACCTTATATTAATAGAAAAAAATTAGGCGACGGGTTAGGTCGATTTGAGGTAAACCCCGAGCCCGCGTTAAAACGCGGGGCATTGGGACCCTTCGGATTTACAGCATTCATCCCCGTGATAAATCACGGGGCTTTCTGCGGGGCGGGGTAAAGAGGGGATCAATGAAACCAAAATCTGCGGAGATCAGAAGTGGGATAGTTTTGTTCCAGGGGAGGATATCGCACAATCTCATGCTGGATCCTATGGTCAGCCATACTTACTTCCTTGAGGATGGTGATGAGGTTATAATCTTCGACCCCTCGTGCGGACAAGAGATAGCCAAGGAGATTGAAGCTCACATCCGCAGCAGACGTAAGGCCGAGGCAGAGTGGAGGAAGGCGATTCTCATTGCAGGTCATTCTCATATGGATCATGCCAACAACTTCTACCTGAGCGACGTAATAGGAGCTCAGGAGACCCATGCTTTCATCCATGAGAGGGGTTTCCAAGATGGAAGAGTGATGAACGAACCAGTGGCGTTCATCGAGAAAGTAATTGAGGAATCCAGAAAATACTACAATCCCTACATGACGTTTTCGATCCCATACAACCTGCTTATGTATCCCTTTGCAGCACTGCACGCATTATTTCCTGCTCTCGCAGCTAAGGTGTTCAGTGTGATTGGTGCTATCCCCTGGCCGCGCCCAGTAAACGGATCTGTTCAGCCGGAACCACTCGGGGAGAGCGAGTTGCAGGTTATAGAGCTTGGGAATGTCAAGGCGAAAGGCTGGAGGTTGGGTAACAAGCTTATTCTGCCTACGCCTGGGCACAGTCCTTGCTCTATATCGCTGTTCTGGCCGGAAAAGAAAGCTCTGTTCATAAGTGATGCTGACTGGATAGGTAATCCTGTCTTCATATCTAGCTCCTTGAGAGATTGCATCTCCAGTCTGAGGAGGATGAGAGAGCTCACCGAGGCAGGCAAGGTGGACCTGCTTCTCCCAGCCCATGGGCAAGTGAAGGAATGTGGAGAAGAGGTCTTAGGGCACTTGGATTCCCATATTCGACGTCTTGAAGACATGAGAAACGAGGTTCTGTCCGCCTATCACTCTTGTGGCGGGGAGAAGGATGTGTGCAAACTAACTAGGGTATTGACACAAAGGTCTCCTCTGTTCAGGATGCTCAAACTGGTCAACTATCCCAGGCTGGTAGTATTTGTGCATAATGTGGTCGCTGTCTGCCTTAGAGAAGAAGGAATACTAAACTAAGGCTCGCAAAAGTAGCCGCCTAATTTCTACCTGAAGTCTTCAATAGTTTCAACTTTCGTGAACTGATTAGAATAAGAAAATGGGGGACGTCCATAAAAATATAAATTGACGAACCAATACGTTCTTGGTATGTTGTTGACATGCCAAGAAAAGCTCGCATTGATGCACCGGGTGCCCTCCATCATCTCATCATCAGAGGAATTGAACGAAAACGAATCTTCCAAGACGATCTCGACAGGCGCCATTTTTTGGATCGTCTGGGTAATATTTTGGTTG
>Ga0315314_1003124_pt1 | contig 13210 bp, 9 predicted proteins | sample TDP9_MG_FD_203631 | JGI IMG/M metagenome (GOLD analysis project Ga0315314, IMG submission 203631) | Freshwater sediment microbial communities from Lake Towuti, South Sulawesi, Indonesia - TDP9 | ecosystem: Environmental > Aquatic > Freshwater > Lake > Sediment | place: Indonesia: South Sulawesi...
TTACTTATGGCCATGACTTGGGGAGCTAACTTCGCGGTAGTCAAGCAGACCTTACGCGAAATGTTACCTCTCAGCTTCAACGCCTTACGTTTCAGCCTTGCCTCAATCTTCTTGCTCCTTGCACTTTGGATCCTAGAAGGAGGCTTCCTATTGGACAGAAAGGATTTGAAAGGAGTATTTCTCCTAGGTCTAGTTGGGCACACGTTTTACCAGCTACTGTTCATCAACGGGATTGCTAAGACTACCGCTAGTCTGAGTGCACTCATCATGGCCACAAGTCCTCTATTCGTAGTTTTTCTGGGTTCACTGGTTGGAGCTGAGAAGATTTCCCGAAGGATTCTGTTCGGAGTGCTTCTTTCTTTGGCCGGGGTGTTCATGCTTGTGAGTGGATCTCGCAGCGAATTTGGATTTGCTCAAACGCACATCGTTGGAGGAGTTCTGACTCTTGCTGCGGCAGTATGCTGGGCGGCTTATACAGTGTTCTCTAAACCGTATCTTACCAGATACTCTCCGCTCAGACTGACTGTGACGACAATGGTTCTTGGCACCATTGTTCTTGACATCTCGGCTATTCCTTCTCTCTTTGCGCAGGACTGGCGATCAGTAACCGTCGAGGGTTGGGCCGGCCTGGCGTACTCCTTTGGCTTAGCTATTGTTGTAGGGTATGTGATCTGGGAGATCGGAGTTCACAAGGTAGGTCCGGGAAGAACCGCCGTGTACCAGAACCTCATACCTGTAATCGCTACGGCGGTGTCCTGTCTTTGGCTGGGAGAGACCATAGTGGAGGCACAAATCATCGGCGCCGGAATGGTCTTCCTAGGGATATACTTAGCCCGTAGACACTAGCATCCGTCCTACCGAAAAAGTGTTCAATTCAAACTGGCCTATTCAATACTTCAGCAAACTGACTTAGGAGGATGAACTATGAACGATCTTGATAGAATCTTCTCATATGTCGAAGAACATCAACCAAGGATTCATGAGATTATTAGAAAGATCGTCGAGAAGCCGAGCGTCAATCCACCAGGAGACACAACAGAGGCCGCAGAAGCCACTGCGTCCCTCATGTCATCGATCGGACTTAAGGTGGAGCTGGTGAAGTCTGCTGAACACAAGGTCAACGTTGTCGGGGAATGGGATCTGGGCCGATCACAATCCGTTCTCTTCAACGGGCATCTCGACACAGTCCCAATCGGCGACCAATCGCTCTGGAGCTTCGACCCATACCGTGCCGAAGTCTCAGAAGGCTGGATGTATGGCAGAGGAGTGGCCGACGACAAAGGAGCTGTCGGATGCGTAATAGCAGCTCTCGAAGGAATAAAGAGACTAGGTCTGGAACCAGCGGTCAACGTCATTGTCCATGCCGTCTGCGACGAAGAAGTGGGAGGGCAACTAGGCACTTACTACATGGTTGAGAATGGTTATGCCAGCAAGGCCAACTATGGCTTCGTCTTGGAGGCCTCAACTAGTAAGAACAGGATCTTCGTCCGGAATTCCATGAAGGGCACCGCCTCCCTCACCCTGACCGTACAGGGAAAGACAGCCCACGCTGCAAACCCAAGAGAAGGAATCAACGCCAACCTAAAGATGTCAAAGCTGCTGATCGCGCTAGATCGTATCGGGTTCACGTTCAAGCGCAGTAAATACTTGACGCCTCCAACGATCGCAGCTGGCACCCTAATGCAAGGAGGGGAGAAGTCAAATGTCATCCCTGGAAAATGCACGTCCACATCTGACATCCGATATCTCCCCGGAATGACGGAGGAATTGATAAAGCGCGACATAGAACGTGTTATCAACCGAGTGAAGAGAAGCGACAAGGACTTCAATGTATCCTACGAGCTGAAACTTGGAAAGCACAAAGCAGTGGAGTTGGATGAGGGCCAGTCAGTCGTGAGGAAAGCAAGGGACATGATAAGAAGAGTGACTGGCTACACTCCGCGGATCATGGGAGGATACGGAGCAACTGACGCGTCTTTCCTGATTCTTGATGGAAAGGTGCCGACACTAATAGGGCTTGGACCCGCGGACATAGACTACGGGAACGTTCACGGCATCAACGAAAGGGTTTCTGTAAGCAAGTTGTTGGAGTTCACAAAGATCTATGCGGGCCTCGCTCTCTCATAGCCCCGCCTTCGTCTCCTTCCACTCGCTAATGGGCGTCGAGAACTTCTGCTCGATCCCTGCGCGGTGAATGCTGTTCATTGTGCAGAAGGGAATTATCCGTCCGTCCGGGACTGCGTAGTGTATGCAGCATCGCTGGACTCGTTGCAAGTCGAAGTTATATGGATCCATGAAGTGCATGCTGCTTATCATTATCATCTTACGCATCATCTTTCCTAGAGCTTCATAGGTCCCGCTCGTAAGAACCGCGGTCATTAGATCTCTCAGCATGCCGAAACTTACATGTCGCATGGCGGTCATCATCTGGATCCTTGCCTGAGTCTTCTTTCCCTTTGAAGCCAGCTCGTAGGCCTTCTTCAGGGAATTCATGAACTTGTCCACGTTGGTAAACTTGGTGATCGGAGTAATCCTGCCGTGCTCTACAAGTATGAAAGTGGCAGCGCCACAGTGTTGATGTGCCGTGAACTCAGAGTATCGTCTTCCCTTGAGGGAGCCGACTGCCTTCGCAACCGGGACGACTACTGGAACGGGATAGAAATCTGAGGCTCTGACCTCGCCATTTGTTTGCTCCTCGGCAAGCCTCAGGAAGTCGCTTATGGTTATCCTCATCTCTCTAAGCTTCGATCGGTCGATTCTTCCACAAATTGAAACTGGTTGGAAATTTACTCCGCGGATAACCTCATGGTTCTTTGCAGCAAAGCGGATCAGGTCGCCTATCTGGTGGTCATTCACCCCCCTCACCAAGGTCGGTACAAGAACCAGGCTGTCGAGGCCCGCCTTCCGCGCATTCTCTATTGCTTTCATCTTGACGTCAAGAAGCGGTACGCCTCTGGTCTTCCGATACACCTCATCGTCGAGGCCGTCGAACTGCAAGTAGAACGTGTCGGCACCGGCTTCCATGAGCTCCTTGATGTAGCTAGCGCTTTGGGATATCTTGATGCCATTCGTATTGACCTCCACATGGTCGAAGCCCAACGCCTTAGCTCTTCTGACTAGCTCCAACAAGTCCTCACGTACGGTAGGCTCGCCTCCGCTAAACTGAAGCGCCGTTGGAGCAATAGGCTCGTTTCGGCGAAGATTTCTCAGCATTTCTTCGATCTGTTCACGGGTGGGCTCGTAGACGTAGCCAGTCGCGGCTGCGTTTGCGAAGCATACGGGGCATCTCATGTTGCACCTGTTCGTGACATCGACTATCGCAAGAACTGTCTGAGACCTATGCTCTGGGCATATGCCGCAGTCGTATGGGCATGCCCGCTCCGTCTTTGTCCGAGGGTTTGAGATGCCATCGCCTACCCATTCATACTTCTCGAACCTTGCGTACTGCTCATAGTCTGACCAGTATGTGTCCTCGAAGGAACCGTGCTCCTTGCAAGCCTTGACTATGTTGACGCTTCCCTTGTCCTCGAGCACCTTCGCGTCGATGACGGCTAGGCATTCTGGGCAGAGGCTCTTAGTTTCTTTCAAAAGCCGTGCCAAACATGACACCACCGAGAGTTGTAAATATCCGAGTAGACAATTAACCGACCGTATAAAGGGATTTCCGAACCTCTCAAACGGTGAAAAGTAGGAATGCCCATCAGCGAGAAGACAAGAAGAGCACTACAAGATCTGGGCCTGACCGAATATGAGACAAGGGCATACGTGGCGCTCCTCCAGAGAGGAAATATGACTGCGAGCGAAATCAGTGAGATGGCGCCGGTACCCTACTCGAAGATATACGAGATTCTAGGAAGCCTCGAACGGAAGGGCTGGATTGAGACCGAGTCAGGCCGTCCGTCAAAGTACTATCCCCGATCGCCACTTGACGCCCTTGAAGCTACAAGGCTAAGGCGTGAGAGGCATCTGAAAGCCGGTGAGACACAGATTCTTGGTGAATTGACCCCCATCTTTGAGAGAAGAGAATCTCGGGAGAGGCCCGATATCTGGATCGTTCGTGGAGAATTCAACATAATGTCGAAGATAAGAGAGACAATGGAGAAGTCCACCAAAGAGATCCTAGTAGCGGTCCCGGAATTCACTAGGGAGATGCTAGATCTGGTGTCTCCAACTCTCCTTCATCTCAGAAGCAGAGGTATCAAGATCCAACTCATGACCTCGGAGAAAGTCGAACAGGAAACCCTGAATGAGGCTTGCAGGTTCGCTGAGGTGAAGGTGCGAGGGCAGATGTTTGGAGGAGGTATTGTGTCCGATGTGCAAGAGGTGATGCTTTTGCTCGAAGGTGAGGAGGGGGGAAGGGCTTTAGCTATCTGGTCAGACCACGCGGGTCTGGCCAGATTTGCCAAGAACTATTTCGAATATCTCTGGCGCGATGCCAGCGACTACAGAAACGAGTAGAATCCCGCTACGGTGGCAAGTTTCACGAAGCTACTCAATTCGGGACACGAGGACTAGCTTGAAAAATACCGACAGGGCAAATCAGCCGATTGAATTCGAAACTGAAACAGCCACATCCCTAAGGATGCCGTCGTTGAACAACGGCTCCCCCCTCCCCTCTATCCGCTGCAAAAGATTCTCTTCAAACGTCTTCTCAAGTCCAGTCGACTGCAGTCGTGACGCTTCTTGCGCGGCAGAACTTCACTAATCATAGTGAATGAGTTCTTTCTGTTCAAGGGTCTCTTGAAGCACGCTCACAGCACGGTGAACCTCTTCCTCCTTCTTCGCTCCTGTGCATACAAGTTTCCCGCTTGCGAAGAGAAGGATGACAACTTTCGGATCGTCCATACGGTAGATCAGACCAGGGAACTGCTCGGGCTCATACATGGTCCTCTTCAACGAATATGTCGACTTCTCTAGGTCGATAGAGCCGCCCAGTCCTGCTGAGGCGACGATATTCTGTATCTGGATATCGGGCTTTCCCACGATCACAATGCCATTCTTCTTGAGCTCATCAACAACCTTCATCACTGCCTTCTTGGCCTGGCGTTCGGACTTAGCTCCGGTGCAAACCATCTTTCCTGAACTGAAGATCAAGGTCGCCGTCTTGGGCTTCTTCAGCCTATAGACAAGCCCCGGAAACTGCTCCGGACGATACTCGACGCCGGGAAATATCCGGACGATGGAGCCAAGATCTATGTCCTGCTTGAGAGTTGCTGAGGCAACGACATTCTCTATGTTGATGAAGGCTTTTTTCTTTGCCAAACTTCTACAACCCTTGGGCGAAATGCTCGTGAAGCCCTACGGACGTATAGGTAGCTTATATATACTTTAAAAGTTGTGTTCGGCGCGTTTCAACGCACGGAAGCCGAACTCAGACTTAGGGAGTTCTTCGGCGCGCGTCTTCCGGCTCTTTTTGACTGCGGGAACTATGAACTCGTAGATGATTATGAGAGCAGTCAGTAATATTATCGCTGCCATACCCAGCGGTTCCTTCAGCGCCAGAATCACGTAGCCCAGATACGCCACCTTGCCTATCACAACGCCAACCAGATAGGTTTCAGGAACCCCGGGATGCGGAGACCAGCTGTCTTTTGCCGGGTTGTTGTCTCCTTTTGTTTCGAAGTACAGTCTCCCTCCCTGACTGTTGATTCCCACAACTCTGTGGACTATTAGCATGTCACGGTCCCTCGGACTATGAAAGACTATGATCTCGCCCACATTGACCAGTTGAGGCTCCACTCCTTTGACCACGATCAAATCTCCCACATTGAGCGTTGGAACCATGCTTCCAGATGAGACTGGATGGAAAGGAAGGTATTCGGTTCTGAACGCAACCCTCAGCCCGAAGAACACCGCGTACTCAGCCAGAACAACCAACGCAAGCATAGCTGCGGTCTTGGCAAGTTCGTTTCGCATAGCAAGAGAGACACTCTTTCTGAGTACGCTTGACAAACTTGGGTTCGCCTTGACGATCGTGTTTCTCGGCATACTCCGATGGCAGACATAATTAAAGTTGCGACGTGAATGTGCCTATTCTCGTCTAGCTTCTGTTCTGACCTTCTGTACTAGGTCTTCGAGAGCTCTTTGTCCAGCGAGCAAGGACTCCTTTCCTTGTTCAGTTATCTTGTAGATTCTGCGTCCTCTGCCTTTCTCTGACTCCCATACTCCTTCCACATATCCCCTTTCTTCCAGCAGGTGAAGTAGAGGATATAGGGTTCCTGCGCTGAGGTAGACCTCAAACTTGTCGCGAATCTCCATGTTGATCTCGTAGCCCCACCTCGGTTTCTCAACCAGCAGCCTGAGGATGATTAGGTCGAGACCCGTCTTCACGACCCTCTCCTTCCAAACCTTGTCGGGGCTTCTACTCAAGGAGGTTACAGCACCAAACGATGTATTCACATAGACCTAAGTTAATTCTTTTGGTGACCTATCATGCAACTGAATATGAGCCATCATGAAACTGAACGATCAGTATTCTTGGGGACACTGCATGGCTTAAGTACGCAAGATATGAGTTAGAGAAGAGTCTGGGAGAACGATCTTGAAGCCAACAGCAAGACGCCTGATGGGGGTCTGCCCTTCAGGCATCAGGAAGTTCTTCGACATGGCGAGAATGTATCCGGATGTGATAAGCCTTGGAGCCGGGGCACCGGACTTCACGACTCCTCAGCACATAATCGACGCAGGCATAGACGCCTTGAAGAAGGGATGCACTCATTACACAGGGAACCTCGGTGATTCAGATCTCAGAGCTGCAATAGCTGACAAGCTACGAAACGAGAACAGACTCGACTACTCTCCAGATGAAGTCCTTGTGACTATGGGGAGTAGCGAGGCGCTAGGCATAGTATTGCAAGCAATCGTTGACCAGGGAAGCGAAGTTCTCCTTCCAGATCCGTCCTACGTAGCATACGAGCCCGCCATCCGACTGGCTGAGGGCGCTCCTGTCTTCGTACCAACTACAGCCGAGAGCGGCTGGGTCCCCAACCCCGAGGAAGTGACAGCGAGGATAACTGATCGCACGAAAGCAATAATGATCCCGAGCCCCTGCAACCCTACAGGAGCGATATATCCAAAGAACAGGATTGAGGAAATAGCTGAACTCGCTATCAGGAACGACCTATTCGTCATATCTGACGAAATCTACGAGAAGATCATCTATGAAGGCTCAACTCATACGAGCATAGCGTCAGTAGAAGGTATGAGAGATCGCACATTTCTGGTCAATGGCTTCTCAAAGGCATATGCCATGACTGGATGGAGAGTAGGATACGTTGCATGCCCGAGAGCGCTAATGGAGGAGCTACTGAAGATTCATCAGTACTGCGCCATATGCGCCCCTGCGGCCTCACAGAGAGCCGCTCATGCGGCGCTCACAGGACCTCAAGACTGTGTCAGAGAAATGGTACGTGAATATGACCGAAGAAGGAAGATGATGGTCTCCGAACTCAGCAAGATAGATGGGATCTCCTGCCAGACGCCCCCGGGCACCTTCTACACGTTCCCGAGCATAGCAACGCTCATGAAAGAAAAAGGAAAGGCCGTCAAGAGCTTTCTGGCGAATCATGGAAAAGTTGCAGAGAGCACCTCTGAGCAGGCGATGGATTTCCTCTTCCTGTCTGCCCATGTGGTTTCAGTCGGCGGTAACTTCTTCGGCACAGGCGGAGAGGGCTACATGCGGATGTCTTTCGCCACAGCCTATGAGAAGATCGTTGAGGCCATTCAGAGAATGAAAGAGGCAGTCTCCGGACTCTAATTCTCCTAGGACGGCCAGAATGCTTCTTCTTGGCAATCAACACGTTTGCCAGTTGAAGGTCTAGCCAAGGAAGTGGCTTCGGCCCGCTCTTGCATGTTTTTATTTCGGCCTCTTCTTCAATGAGCCGCTGACTCTGATGTTACCGGAGAACCTTGAAGTCTTCTCAATGCTTGCGAAACCAATCAGAGAGGCTGCTAGGGAAAAAGGCTTCCTTGAACCCACGGAGCCTCAGAGAGAGGCCATCCCGCTCATCCTTGAGGGCAAGAGTGTTCTCCTGATCGCTCCGACTGCTTCAGGAAAAACCGAGTCAGCAGTGCTCCCTATACTCAGCCTCCACGTCTCGAATCGAGAGGCTCCAGGTGGAATCAAGATCCTGTACATCACACCTCTGCGCGCATTGAACCGTGACCTCCTTGAAAGGTTAGAATGGTGGTGTAGCAGGGTTGACGTGAAGGTGGCAGTGAGACATGGGGACACAGAGATCAAGGAGAGGGGACGTCAAGCCAGAAGTCCTCCGGACATGCTGATAACAACTCCTGAAACGCTGCAGGCAATTCTTCCCGGAAGAATAATGAAACGCCACCTTGCCGGCGTACGGTGGGTCATAGTGGATGAGGTTCATGAACTCGCAGAGGATAAGCGCGGAAGCCAGCTTTCACTTGCACTCGAGAGACTAAGATGGATCACTGCAAGAGATTTCCAGCTGGTCGGACTGTCCGCTACGGTTGGAAGTGCCGATTCGGTTGCGCAGTTCTTGGTCGGCACCGGAAGAAAGCCCGAGATAGTTAAGGTCCCTGTCGCGAGGAAGATGAGACTCGAAGTACAGTTTCCTCAGCCGGCTCCGGTCGATTATGCTCTGGCATCTCGATTGTATACGCATCCGGAGGTTGCAGCTAGGCTCAGGCTTATGCGCAGTCTCATTCAGAGCCACAAGTCAGTCCTGCTTTTCACCAACACCCGTGCCATCGCAGAAGTCCTAGCCAGCAGGTTCAAGGTTTGGGATGTTGACTTCCCGGTTTCGATTCACCACGGATCACTATCAAAGCCTTCAAGGATAACTGCGGAAAGGGGACTCAAGGAAGGAGGACTGAAGGGGCTAGTATGTACCTCTTCCCTTGAACTAGGAATCGATGTTGGAAGAATCGACTTCGTCATACAGTACATGAGCCCTAGACAGGTAACTCGCCTCATACAGCGCGTCGGCCGAAGTGGACACAGCTTGGGCCGAATGGCTGACGGCGTCATTATGTCAATGGATTCGGACGACGCCTTAGAAGCTTTGGCAATTGCGAGAAGAACCTACGAAGAGACTCTGGAACCTGTCTCCATACCTGAAAAACCCTTTGACGCCCTGACACATCAGATTGTTGGCCTACTGACTCAACAACGCAGATGGTACTTCAACGAAATCTTGGACCTGTTCACCAAGGCATACCCTTACCGAAACCTGACAGAGGACGACCTCAAGCAGGTGCTGACCTATATGCACGCGAGATATCCTCGCTTAGCTTGGGTATCATTCCAAGATAAGGTAGTGCTCAGGCCACAGAGAATCAAAGACATGTATGAGTACTACTTCAACAAACTCTCCATGATCCCAGATGAAAAACAATACCTCATAATCGACGACTCAACCGATACTCCCGTTGGAGTATTGGATGAGGCCTTTGTGGCCGAATACGGAGTACCAGATACCAAGTTCATCGTGAGAGGAAGCCCTTGGAAAATCCTCAGAGTTCGAGGTGACAAGATTCACGTAAGACCGATCTCGGACCCGTCAGGCGCGATACCGAGCTGGGTCGGAGAAGAAATACCTGTCCCGTTCGAAGTGGCTCAAGAGGTCGGTCGGATAAGAGGACTTGCCGCAGAAAAATACCAGACGAAGGCAAAGAGGAGACAAGTTGCGGAGGAGTTATCGAGCGCCTATCCGGCTAGCCCTGAAACGGTGGAGCGTGCACTTCAGGAGGTCTTCGACCAAGTCGATAGGGGAATCCCTGTACCTTCGAATAGCTTGATCACAATCGAGGAATGGGAAGACTACGTAATCATCAATGCTAACTTTGGGACGCTGGTTAATCGTACTTTGGCACGTCTCTTGGGCCATGTCTTGTCAGAGGAGACGGGTTACACAGTGGGGGTTCAACAAGATGCCTATCGTATTGTTCTCCAGACTACCGGCGCGATCACACCTCAAGGTATTTCAGAACTACTCAGAAGTCTAGGCGACCGAGACATTGGGACGGAACTCAGGAAGGCCTTGATGAAGACGGGCCTCTTCAAGAGGAGACTGGTGCACGTCGCAAGAAGGTTTGGTGCGATATCTCGAAAGGTGGATTTTGGCAGCCTACGGCTAGACCAGTTAATGAAAACCTTGGAGGGCACCGTCGTAGTAGAAGAATCGTTGAAGGAGACACTTGAGAAGGATTCGGATCTACCGAACATGATGAAGATACTGAAAGACATTCGTGAAGGTGTCATTCAGGTTCAACCAATCGGCAGCAAGGGCGAGGCGACTCCGATTACTCGTATTGGGATAGAAAGAATCAGTAGAAGAACAGATCTCATTCCTCCTGAGAAGATGAAGCGAATCCTAATCGAGTCCACAAGAGTCAGAATAATGAACGAGGCGAGAACATTCATATGCACATCGTGCTTGCAACACGTGGAGATGAAACAGCTGAAGGATCTCCCCCTCAGGCCAAGGTGCCCCAAGTGCAAGTCTAGAGCAATCGGGATGCTTCCCATCTCTGAAGACGAAGCATTGGCCCTAGCAAGGAAGAAAGGCCGAAGCCTCTCTGCAAGAGATCGAGAAACGCTAGAGCTGGCAAAAGAAACTGGAGGCCTGATAGAGAAGTATGGAAGAGTTGCAGCCTACGTCCTGGCTGGTCGCAGAGTGGACCCTATCGAAGCTGAAATCGTTCTGGAACGAGAGAGAGATATTTGCGACCAGCTCTTTGAGCTGATCATGGAAGCAGAGAGAAACGCATTGAGAGACAGATTTCTCTAGGACAAGTGAAAAGAAGGAGTCGGGGCCTTTCCCGGCCTAGGCCGCTACTGTAAGTTTCTCTATCATGATAGTCGGAGAGATTAGCACCATTCCAGGACCCATCGTCACCTGCTTTGTATTCGCAGCTGCAAGCCGAATCTGCCTAAGGATGCTCGGCATGTTTCCTCCGATCATGGCCTGCTTGACAGGGAATGTCAAATTCCCATTCTCTATTCTGAAGACACAGTCCAGCGCAAGAGAGAAGTCACCGCTTTGAACGTTTGAAGTATGGGCCCCGATGAATCCTCTGACCAAAATTCCGTTCCTGACCTCCCGTATTAGGTCGTCTCTTCCTCCCTTCCCCGGTTTCAGAACCAGATTGTGTGGGCCTATGATTGGTTCAAGGGCGTACTCTGATCTTGTCCCGAACATGATGTATCTCATGGAGTTCCCTGTATTCTCAATGCCCTCCTTATTGGCCGTGTACGAGTTGTGCAGGAAGGTGCGGAGGATTCCTTTCTCAACTATAGGCCTCTGGCGGGTCGGACATCCTTCAGAGTCGAAGGGCTTTGAGCCTAGCGCCTTTGGAACAGTCGGATCATCCATCAACGTGACATTTCCTGAAGCAACCTCAGATCCGATCTTCCCAGTCAACGGGGACTGGTTCCTCTGCACCAAGTCTGCCCTGACCTGTTGGACAAGAGTATTCATGAAGAGATCTGCCAGTCCGTCCTGATCAACAACGACATCGTAGATTCCCGGTTCGAGGGGTCTCGGATTCAGCTGCCCTACTGCAGTCTCAGCGGCGTAGCCTGCCGCCGCGACGAGCTTCTCACTCTCGTAGTGGGCTGAGGAGTGTGTTTCCCAGCCGACACCTACAGACCCTCCAGATTCAGTCACTACATACATATGACCATCAAACGCAGTCGACTTGTAGCTGCCTGAGATTCCCAGCGAGTTGGCGATTGAGGTTTCTCCAAAGCCTGCATGCACACTGCCACTAACCGTGGAGACTCTTGAATCCTTGCAGGCTACCTCCAACATCGACCTTCCAATTTCGATCAGGTCGGATGGATCAGTTCTAGGAATTCTCTTATCGAATATGTTTGGGATTTTTGAGGTTCTTGCCTTCTCTTGGAAGGATTTGAGGTCCTTGTCGGCACGCTTCACTTTGGCTGTTGTGACCGCCTTCTCCACCGCCTCGGTCACGGTGGTTCTTGAGAAGTCTGTCACATAGCTGAATCCAGTTGAGGCTCCATCATCTTTCTTGACTAGGACTCTTATGCCCATTCCGCGATCTCGCTTCAATTGACCAAGCTTTACCTGCCTCTTCTCGATCAAGATGTTCATGCCTACGTCGTCGGTCTTGAATACTTCTGCCTGAGTGGCGCCCAGTCTGATGCATCTTTTGATTGCAGAGTCTAGGGTTTCGCTCACGCTATTTCCCTCCTACGACAGCGTTCTTGATTCTTATGTGTGGGCTTCCCATTCCGGTTGCTACAACCTGTCCCGCCTTGCCACATAGCCCTATGTTCATCTGGAAGTCGTTGGCCAATCCGTCGATATTCACAAGTGTTTCCAAGGTCAATCCTGAAAGTGAGACATCGCTTAATGGTTTTGTCAGCTGGCCCTTCTCAATCAAGACTCCTTCCTCAGCACTGAACTGAAATGTTCCTTTAGTTGTGTCCACTTGTCCTCCACGGGATCCCTTCAAATATACTCCGGCGTCTACTCCCTCAAGGAGTTCCTCAAAGCTGTGACCACCGGCGGTTAGGTAAGTGTTGCTCATTCTGACCACCGGCCGATACGCAAAGGATTGAGCCCGGGCTCCTCCATTAGGATCCAAGTTCAACTCGGCAGCGGTCTCTCTGTTCAGGATATATCCTCTCAGGAAGCCTTTCTCTATGATGAGACGCTTTTTTGTAGGCACTCCCTCCGAATCATATTGGGAACTGCCCCATCCATCGGGATATGTAGAATCGTCATACATTGTGACCAAGTCGGATCCCACTCTTTGGCCAACCTTGTCCTTCAGCACGGATTCTCCGGTTATCACATGATCTGCTTCGGAGGCATGGCCAATAGCTTCATGCGCAAACACTCCTGCCAGCTTTTGGTCAGCCATAACGGTGAACCTTCCGCTCGGAGCAGGAACAGCCCCAAGCAGTTTGACTGCCTTCTCAGCTGCTCTTCTTGCCAGCCCGAGTGGATCTATCTTTTCAAATAGCTCGAACCCAGCTTGCATTCCGTTCCTTTCCCTAATCGTCCCTACCTTTGCTCCCTCTCTTGCGACTGCCACAATGACTATGCTTCCTCGACTGGGCCTTCCAGTCAAGCGTGCCCCTTCACTTGTTGCAAGGCAGGTCTCTCCACTAGAATCACTGTAGGTCACAGTGACGCTTGCGATTCGCTTGTCAACCTTTGTCGCCTCTTCGGAAGTCTGCAAGGCAAGCTTCATCTTCCGGTCT
>Ga0315314_1003125_pt1 | contig 13205 bp, 9 predicted proteins | sample TDP9_MG_FD_203631 | JGI IMG/M metagenome (GOLD analysis project Ga0315314, IMG submission 203631) | Freshwater sediment microbial communities from Lake Towuti, South Sulawesi, Indonesia - TDP9 | ecosystem: Environmental > Aquatic > Freshwater > Lake > Sediment | place: Indonesia: South Sulawesi...
GTGGTGGAGTAGATAGCTTGGAGTTTAGTTCCTCCTTCAATTGATTGGCAGAAACAAAATGGATGCCCTGCATTCCCAATGAAACTGCTACCTCTACATGGCCTTTGATATCATCGATAAAAAGGATTTGCCCCGGTTCGATGGAGGCCCATTCGATTGCTTTTTGAAAGATTTCGAGAGCAGGTTTTTTGAAACCGACCTCATAAGATAAAATCCATTTTTCAAAGGTCCGGATGATTGGGAATTTTGAGAGGATAAAGCTGAAGTGGAGAAGATCTGTATTGGAAAGAAGACCGAGCCTCCATCTCTCCTTCAAAGAGAGAATGATCCTGGAAACATCCTGATCTTCTACAAAAATGTCGTTCCAGATGGGGAGAAACTCGTCAAAGGAAATGGAAAGGCCAAGGTTTTCCTTGATGGATTGGAAAAATTCCGGAGGAGAGACTTTCCCGACATCCAAGCCATTGACAGCCCCTCTTTCAAAATCGAAGAGATAGGAAAATATTTTATCAGGATTTTGGAACCCTTCTTTTTGAGAGTAGCGTGAAAGTCTCTCTGCAATCTGATAGTGGTTGAAGGGAAGAATGACATTGCCTAAATCAAAAAGGATCACTTCAATGGGGGCCGGAATCATTTTTGCCCCCACCCTCTCCCCTCTGGGGAGAGGGGAAGCCTGCCTGCCGGTAGGCAGGGGTGAGGGGAAAAATATTCAGCGATGGCTTGAGTCAACGCAGGGATTGTATATTGCTTGGGCTGGATCCGAACTTTCAATCCCCAATCCTTTACAGTCCTTGCAGTGACTGGTCCAATGCAGGCGATAACAATGTTTTTTAAAAGCTTTTTAAGGTCTTCTCCTTTGAGGAGTTCCACGAAATGATTGACCGTGGAAGAGGAAGTGAAGGTGATCGCATCAATTCCCCCTTCAAGTAAGAGTTTCCTCAATCGCTTCGATCCTCCTCTCGGCTTGACCGTTCGGTAAGCCTCAACGACATCGACCAATGCACCCATCTTTCTTAGGCCCCTCGGAAGAACATCTCGTGCCTTCTTTGCCCGAGCCAAAAGGATTCGCTTCCCTTGGATCTTCTTCTTTTCGAAACTCTTGAGAATCCCCTCAGCGACAAATTCTTTTGGCATAGAGGTGACGGGAATACCCTTGTCCCTCAATTTTTTGGCTGTGGCTGGCCCGATGGCAATCACCTTTTGGGGGAATAAAAAATGGTCTTTTCCTTTCTCTTCCAACCTCTGAAAGAAAAAATTGACTCCATTGGCGCTGGTGAAAATGATCCAGTCATAAGCGTTCAACTCATCGATGGCCCCATCAAGCCCCTTCCAACTATAAGGGGGTAGGATTTCAATGGTGGGATATTCGATCACCTCCGCTCCAAGGTCTTTAAGCGTTGCTGCAAACTCTGAGGACTGGTCCCGAGCCCGGGTAACCAGGATCTTTCTTCCAATTAAAGGTTTTTTGTCCATTATTTGCTATTCACTTTTCAAAAATGAGATTCCTCGCTTCACTCGGAATGACAAAACATCACCTTTCATTGCGAGGCCAAGCCGAAGCAATCTGATCATTTATTATCATATCCTGACACTAACCCCTGTTCTTTTGTAAACCTCTTCCAAGATTTCTTTTGCTCCCTTGCTTAATAGAACCTCTGCCAACTTAGTTCCCAGCTCTTCTGCCTTCTCAATGGGCCCCTCGACATGGTGTCGGATAACCCTCTTCCCATCGATCGTTCCCACCATTCCATCGATTCCAAGGACAGTTCCTCTGATTTGACCAAAGGCTGCAATTGGAACCTGGCAGCCCCCTCCTAACTTCTTGAGGAATGCCCTCTCTGCCGAAATGGCGATTGCCGAAGATGGATCGTCAAGGGATCGAATTCTTTCTTCAACATCTTCATCGTCGATTCTCGTCTCTATTCCTAAGGCCCCTTGTCCAATGGCGGGAAGGGAGATTTCAGTGGATATGATCTCTGTAATCTTATCTTCAAGACCCAACCTTTTCACTCCTGCATAGGCCAGGATGACTCCATTCAGGTCTATGGTCTTGAGCTTCTTCAATCGAGTATCTAAGTTTCCCCTTAAAGGGACCATCTCAAAGTCGTTCCTGAAATGGAGAAGCTGGGCTTGCCGTCTTAGACTGCTCGTCCCGATCTTTGCCCCTAAAGGAAGATCCTTTAGCAGAGTCCCATCCTTCGAGATGAGAACATCCCGTGGATCTTCCCTTTTTGTGATGGCAGAGAGATGGAGGCCCTTCGGTAGTTCGGTAGGGACATCTTTGACGCTATGGACGGCGAGGTCGACCCTTCTCTCAATCAAAGCCTCTTCAATCTCTTTGACGAAGAGGCCCTTTCCTCCAATCTTCGCAAGAGGAGCGTCTTGAATCCTGTCTCCTGTAGTCTTGATTTCGATCAAAGTCACCTTGAGATAGGGATGGGTCTGAATCAACCGCTCTCTCACCCAATTAGCTTGATAAAGGGCGAGTTGGCTTCCCCGGGCCCCGATCCTCAGTTCCTGCAAATTCATTCGAATTTTCTGCCTTTCTGGAGTTTAGCCCTTCGGTTCAACTCGTATCATCCTCCTCCATCTCCTTTTCGGATGGTTCTGATGATATTAACGGGAGTTCGAAAAGCCTCCGGAGGGCATCGAGGTAGAGGTGGGCCATGGCATCCTCATCTTTCTGTTTGAGAAGAGTGAGGGGTCCGTGGAGGATCTTGTTGATGATGGCAGAGGTGAGAGCTTCTAAGGATTGCCTCTCTTTGTCTGACAGGCTCGGATGGATGGAAAAGGTCTTTGCCAACTCCTTGCTTCGGATCTCCTCAAATTTTTTCCTTAGAGCGACGATGGTAGGGGTGACCTCCAGAGATTGATGCCAGTTAACGAATTTAACGACCTCGTCTTGGACAATCGCTTCAGCCTTTTCAGCTTCTTTTTCTCGATCCTGGATGTTGTCATTGGCTACCTTCTGAAGGTCGTCGATATTGTAAAGGTAGACATTCGCAATATCGCCGACCCTTGGTTCGACATCCCGGGGATCGGCGATATCGATGAAGAAGATAGGTTTCTGTTTTCGATCCTTCATCACCTTAGCCACTTGTTCATGATGTAAGAGAAACCGCGGGGAATCGGTGGCACTGATCACGATGTCCACCATTCTTAAGCCCCGATTCATCTCTTCGAAGGGAATTGGTTCTCCCCTAAACTCCTGAGCCAATGTCACAGCCCTCTCATAAGTTCGGTTTGTCACCAGAACCCTCTCGATCCCACCTGAGACGAGGTGTCGGGCAGCGAGTTCACACATTTCGCCTGCCCCAATCAACAAAACAATTCTTTTTTCAAGGGACCCAAAGATCTTCTTCGCCAATTCAACAGCAACAAAACTGACCGACACAGCACTATTGCCGATCTTCGTCTCTGTCCTCACCCTTTTTGCCACATGAAAGGCCCGGTGAAGAAGCCGATGGAGGATGAGTCCTGATGTCTTCGCTTCTACAGCCACGTTATAGGCCGACTTGATCTGGCCCAGGATTTGAGGTTCACCCACGACCATTGCATCGAGGCTCGAGGCGACTCGAAAGATGTGCCTCACCGCTTCCTCTCCAACGAGGAGATAGAGATTCCTCTCGAATTCTCTTAAAGGGAGGCCATGGTATTGGGAAAGGAAGTCCTTCAGATCGATAATGGCTTTTTCTGCTTCTCGGACGGCGGCATAGATCTCCACTCGGTTGCAGGTGGAGACGATCATGTTCTCCTTCAATGAAAGAAGGGATTTGACTTGGGAGAGGGCGTTTTCGATCCTATCCTCTGGAAACGCCAACCGTTCCCGAATCTCAATGGGTGCGGTCTTATGATTCAGTCCGATGACAATGAGGTCCATGGAGCTACCAATTCGAATAAGTATGCAGGCCTGGAAGGAGGAGGTTCACTCCCAAAAAGGTGAACAGGACAGATAAAAAACCCACAATGGCCATGATCGCAGCCTTCCTGCCCCTCCATCCCACGGTGAGACGCTGATGAAGTAAAGCGGCATAGAAGAGCCATGTGATCAAGGACCACGTCTCTTTCGGGTCCCAGTCCCAATATCGACCCCAGGCATATTCTGCCCAGATCGCACCTGTGACGATTCCCAAGGTCAATAGGGGAAACCCAAGCGTCAAGGACTGATAGTTCAGATCGTCGAGAACTTTCAGGGGAGGAAGCCTTTTCGCAATCGCGCCTAACCGTTTCGATTTAAGTTGATGTTCTTGAATCAGATACATCACACCACAACAGAAAGTCAGAGTAAAGACAGCGTTACCCAGAAAGGCGAAGACCACATGGAAGGGGTGCCAGAAGCTCCTTAGGACAGGGGCCAAAGGAAGAATCTCTTTGGGAAGAGCAAAGGCGAAAAGAATGAGGATAAGAGCGATTGGCGTGAGGAACGAACCCAGAACCTTGACCTTATATTTCAAATTGGCGATCAGGAGGACTCCAATAACCATCCACGCAAAGAAGGAGAGGGACTCGTGGAGATTGGTGACAGGCGTATATCCGGCTTCCAGATACCGCGTCAAGATAGCCAGGGTATGCGAGGCGAAACCGATAGAGACGACTGTTGTGGCCAATTTGGAAAGGGATTCCTTGAGAAAGATGATATAGACCAAATAGGCCAATGTGCCCAATAAGTAGAGAAGTGAGGCGAATTTAAAGAAATAGACGTTCATCTAAAGGGCTAATTGATTTAGAAAAGTACGTTTATTTTAACAAGGTTGGAGAGGGGCGTCAACTCAATGATGTCCAAAAAGCTTCGCCCTGCCTACCCTTAGCAGAGTCAAAAATTCTCTTGATTCTTTAAATGTTTTAGTAAAGAATTCATCACACGGGAGCGATTTGTTATCAGACACGTCACCTTTTGAGAAAAGGAGGGGATCATGTTCGATATTCTTTTGACGGAGGAGGAAAGGAAGTTACAAGAAGAGGTGAAAAGATTTGTCAGGGAGGAGGTTCCAAGCTCTCTGATTCGAGCGATGGATGCGGATGAGGTGAGATATCCCAAGGCGTTTATGGAGAGTCTGGCAGCCCACAATCTCCTCGGTCTTCGTTTTTCAAGACAATGGGGAGGTCGAGGAATGAAGTGGACCGGAGAGGTGGCAGCCATCGAGGAGATCGGCGTGCTTGGATCTGGAATGACTTGCCTCTATTCTTTAGTGAGCATCGTTGGAGAAGCCATCCATCATTTTGGCACTCCGGAGCAGAAAGAAAAATATTTGAAACCAACCCTTGAGGGGAAACTCTGCTGTGCGGAGGCACTCACCGAACCCCGAGGGGGATCTGATTTCTTCGGAGGCACGACCATTGCAAAGAAAGATGGGGACTATTATTACCTCAACGGACAGAAGCGTTTTGTGGTGGGCGCAGAAGGGGCGGACTATTTTTTGGTCTATGCCAAGACAGCTCCAGAGGCTGAGCCTCACCAATCCATTTCTTGCTTCATCGTTGAAAGGGAGATGGGGGTGGAGGTAAAGCATGTCTATGGACTCTTAGGCTCGCGAGGGGGAGGGACAGGCCGCCTCTACTTTCGGGACACAAAGGTCCCTTCAAAGAGTCTTGTAGGCCCGATAAACGGAGGTGCCTTGGTCTTCAATCGGATGATGATTCCTGAGCGATTAACCACTGCCGCAGGCGCGCTTGGTATGGCGCGATGCTGTCTCGAACTTGGCACGAGGTATAGCGATCGGAGAAAGGCCTTTGGAGAAAAGATTCGAAGATTTGAAGCAGTCAGTTTTAAAGTAGCCGACTCTATTTCAAGGCTTGATGCTGCTCGGAGTCTTGTCTATGTTACGGCAAGGCATGCGGACGAAGGCCTTGATTCGAGACGTCTTGTCTCCGAGGCAAAGAAGACCTCCACAGAGATGCTCTGGGAGGTTGTCAATCATTCGATGCAGGTGATGGGCGGGATCGGATACACCAATGTCTACCCGGTCGAGCGTTTCTTCCGTGATGCTAGGCTTCAGATGATCTGGACTGGAACGAACGAGATCATGGATCTTCTCATTCAGCATGAATTTTATAAGGAAGTCCTGGAGAAGGAGGGCGATGCAAGGGATGTGGAGAAGGATGCAGGAGACCTCGAAGGAGAGGAAGAAAAGATTTATGAATGATATATCGGATTGAGGATTAGACGCTACACTTCATCTTATGGATGAGGCCAGCCTTTCTGACCCAACCTTTCCCAACGGGAATTTCAACGCTTTTTTGAGGATGAAAAATTGTTTTGAAATTGAGGAGGTTATGTAAGATAATGAATTGAGGTTTCAACAGAGGCAGGTTCTTTCTTTAGAGATGAAAGATGCATTCGTGGCCATTCATGGCCACTTTTATCAGCCTCCGCGAGAGAATCCTTGGTTGGAAGCCATTGAGACGGAGGAGAGTGCCCATCCTTTCCACGACTGGAATGAACGGATCACCTTCGAATGTTATCGTCCGAACGCCTACGCACGGATCGTCGACGGGAAAGGAAAGATCCTCCGTCTCGTCAACAATTATTCCTACCTCAATTTCGATTTCGGTCCAACGCTGCTCCATTGGCTGGAGTTGAAATTTCCCAGCCTCTATCAAAAGGTCATCGAAGCGGATCGAGAAGGCCTAAGAAGGTTTGGCCATGGGAACGCCATGGCACAGGCTTATAACCACATCATCATGCCGTTGGCCAACGAGAGAGATCAAGAGACGGAAATTCTCTGGGGAATGGCTGACTTCGAGAAGCGGTTCCATCGAAGACCGGAGGCAATGTGGCTTCCTGAGACGGCTGTCAGCTACCCCACCCTTCGGCTTCTGGCCACATATGGAATGCAGTACCTCATCTTGAGCCCTTTTCAGGCCATGAGAGTGCGGCCGATCGGAATTAAAAAATGGACCGATGTCTCCAGGGGGCGGATCGATCCAACGCAGCCCTACCGGTGTTTCATCAAGGATGAATCGGGTGAGAAGCGTTCAGACCGGTTCATCCATATCTTTTTCTACGACGGCATCATCTCAAAGGAGGTGGCATTTGGAGATCTCTTAAAGGATGGGAATGCCTTGTCCGAGAGATTCGCTCGGTCCTACCAGCCGTCAAAGAGAAGGCCCCAACTGCTCCACATTGCGACGGATGGCGAGACCTACGGACATCATAGGGAATTTGGTGAGATGGCTTTGGCCTATGCATTGAAAGAAGGAATCTCTTCACGGGGATTTGAGGTGATCAACTACGGCGCCTTTCTAAAACGATTTCCTCCGATTTATGAAGTGGAGATCGACGAAGGGCCGAAAGGGGAGGGGACCTCCTGGAGTTGTGCCCACGGGGTTGGCCGGTGGAAAGAGGATTGTGGGTGCAGCACAGGCGGAAGACCCAAATGGAATCAAAAATGGCGAAAACCTCTGAGGGAGGCCCTTGACCTCCTGAGGGACCAACTGAGCAGGATCTACGAAAGAGAAGGCGAAAAGATCTTCCGGGGTGTTTGGGAGGCGAGAAATGGTTATATCGAGGTGATTTTGGATCGTTCATCGGAGACTCTGAATCGATTCTTCGATCACTATGGGCTTAAGGGGCTGGATGGGGAGAGGAGAACCAAAGGTCTAAAGCTCATGGAGATGCAGAGGCATGCCTTACTGATGTACACGAGTTGTGGCTGGTTCTTTGCCGATTTGGCAGGTCTGGAAACCGTTCAGATCCTTCTCTATGCAGCGAGGGCAATTCAGTTGGCTGAAGAGTTGACGGGTCAAGAGATTGAAAAGGGATTTGTTCAGCTTCTATCCAGTGCAAAGAGTAATATGCGTGAAATGGGAAATGGCGATCAGGTCTATCAAAAACTGGTCAAGCCGAGATGCGTGACATTGGATAAGGTGGTGAACCAGTATGCGATTTCCTCTCTGTTTGATGACGGAGAAAGGGAGAAGAAGATCTTCTCCTATCGAGTCGAGAGGGTGAATTATGAGAGGATGAAGAAGGACGATAGCGCGTTGATCGTGGGGCAGGTGAAGGTGACTCCAGAGATCATCCCAGAACCAAAGGAGTTTCTCTTTGGTTTGACCGTTTCTAAAAGAGATGCATTTCGAACCTGGGTCTCAGAATGTTGGGAAGGACCGGATTTTGATGCACTAAGGAAGAAAGGTCTTGAGAGCCTTGAAAAGGGCGAGGAGGAGGTGGCCAGGCTTTTTAGTCTATTTTTCGGAAGTCATTTCTTCACGGTTCGAGATCTTTTTAGGGATGAGAGAGAGGCCATCTTTCAGAAGATGATTCAGCGGAAGATGGGTAAGTTCCCGGAGATCTATGCCGAACTTTTTGATAAGGGGAGGAAGACGGCGGGGTCGCTAACCAAAAAGGGTTTGGAGGTTCCTGACGAGGTTCGTCTGGCTGCGGAGCTTAACCTTTGCAGTCGGTTATTGCGTGAGATTGAGGAGCTGAAGAGAGATTTCGAAGGGACGGCGAAGAAGGGGGAGATTGATCAGATCATACGTGAAGCAAAGGATCATGGCTTTCAACTAAAAATGGGGAAACCAAACCTGATATTGAGTGAATTGCTGAAGGAGAAGATGGAGATTCTTCAGGAAACCGTGGCCAGATATCAGTCAGCCTTGCCTGAGGAAGAAAAGTTGAGGTCAGAGAAGGTGGAGGAGGTGATAAAGCTTCTCAGTTGGGCTGAAAGATGGGGTTTTGGACTACAGAAAGAAGAGGCCCAGGCATTGATGGATAAGTTATTGGAAGACTATGTTTCGACCCTCGAAAAGAGTTGGTGGGAAGGCGGCACTGAGAAACCATTTCCTCCCAATCTCATCACCCTGGCAGAAAAGTTGGACTTCAATGTGGAAAGGTATTCGAAGATGATTTTTCCACCCGTTTCAACAGGCCAGTCATGACAGGAGGGATTCGGTCTATAAATTTTAATTGACGATTGAATGCTAAGGGAGTAGACTTTCAATGATGGATTGCGTACCAATTCAAGGAAACCTCCGGGAGCAAAGGATGAGAAGAGGTATTTTGAAGGTGCCTTTGTGAACCCTCCAGGGGCCTAAATTCCTCTGGAGGGCACTTCTTTGATTTGCTCTTTTCTAAATCTCATTTTTCTCTTGCTTTGACGGGGAGAGAGAAAATGGAAATGGAGGGGTTGCTATGAGTGAGAAAAAACAAGAAGAATTGGTTCCAAAAGGTTATGGGCCTGCCTTTGAGGTTACGGATCTTCCAGAACCACCGCGGGATCTGACACCGAGAAAACTCTTTGCAATTTTGGGTCCGGCTGTCATTGCCCTGGGCGGGACAATTGGTGGGGGCGAGTGGCTTGTCGGCCCTTCTCTCTTTGTGAAATGGGGCCTTGCGCTCCTTTGGATCACGACCGTCTCGTCACTGCTTCAAACCTTCCTCAATCTCGAGATGACCCGTTACACCCTCTATACCGGAGAGCCAATCACAGTGGGCTTTATGAGGCTTGCGCCCGGGAAGGCATTCTGGGGATGGCTCTTCACCATCGTTGGATTCGCAGAGCGAGGCTTGCCCGGATGGGCCCTTGGTGCAGCCACAGCCTTGGCTGCCTTTCAGTTGGGGAAGATTCCCGGAGCTCCTGATAAGGGTACGGTTATCGTGTGGGGTTATGTCATTTTTGCCTCATGCGTCATCCTCGTCTCAATTGGGCGTAAGATCGAACGTACCCTTGAATGGGCGAACTGGATTATGATGTTCGTCGTCCTCGCAGGGCTTTTAATACTCGATATCTTCATCGTTCCAGGGAAGGTGTGGCTTGAAGGATTGGTGGGATTTGTCAGTTTTGGGTCGATTCCCAGGGGTGTGGATCTACTCCTTTTAGGTGCACTCGTTGGCTATTCTGCCTATGGAGGATTTGGCAATAACGCCATCACAAACTGGTATCGGGACAAGGGCTATGGCATGGGAGGGAAGGTTGGCTACATCCCGGCTGCTGTTGGAGGGAAAGTTATACATGTCTCGCCTGTTGGGAAGGTTGCCATGCCCACGGAAAAGAACCTTTCGAGCTGGAAAGGTTGGTGGAAACTCTTGAACATTGACCAGTGGGCTGTTTTCTACTTCGGGGCCATGATCGGAATGTTCCTTCCTGGCATCCTCTATTGTGGAGTGCTTCCAAGAGGAGAGGCCCTCCCGAGCTGGGGAATCGCTGCCTCTACGGCCAGCGGTCTTATCATAAAACTTGGCAATTTTGGCTGGTTCCTTGCTCTCTTCTTTGGGTTCTGGATTCTCTATTCTACAGCCATTAGCAATGTAGATCTTGTTGTCCGACAGACCACAGATATGCTATGGTTCGCTTCGCCAAGGGTCAGGAAATTCGGAAAGGAAGATATTCGACGGATCTATTATCTATTGCTGATCGTGTTTATCATCTGGGGTTTGACCTTTGTGAATATTACGCTTCCCCTGATCATTTTTGCTATCAGCGCCAATATCGCCAACCTTACGATGGCCCTCTCAGCGATCCTCACCATTCGTTTGAATCGGAAGTTCCTTCCCAAGGAGTATCGACCGAAGCTGTGGAGGGAGATAATCCTTGTGCTCAACCTTATCTTCTTTGGGTTTTTCTTCTCAATCTTTATCTTGGCGAGGTTTATAGGGATTAAGTTCTAACACCCTTCAGGCCCATTCGCATCCATCGTTTAAGTTTCCTTCCTCGCAATGAATGGATGCGATGGGCCTTTTTGTTAATAATGTGGTCTGTATTTGTCCATCCTTTAAGTGAATTCAAGAGCAGAATATTCAAACGAGATATTTCATTTGGAAATAAAAAGCCCATTTAATGAAATGTTAAATCGATCCTTCAACTGGCAGAAGAATTGCCCAAGTTGGCGGAGAAGGCACGAAATCGGACGATTGATCTGACAGATCTGAAAGGCGGAACTTTTACTATCACCAACTATGGACCCTTAGGAGGAATTTACGGCACGCCGATCATCAATTATCCCGAAATGGCTATCTTGGGTGTGGGAAAGATAAAGGACACACCTGACCTCATCCTTTTAGAGACCTGAGATTTTACGTAAAATGAGGAGGCCCGTTCACCCTTGCTAAAGGGAGCCAGGGGAGCGGGCTTAATTTTTTTCTTGACATCCACAATAAAAATGTTAATATTGGTCTACAAATGTAGACCCCTATTAGGCGATAGGCCAAAGGGGAGAGGCTAAAGACGATGAGAGAAAGTTTAACCCCTTCACAAGAGAGAATACTTAATTTTTTAAAGAATTTCATAATGGAGAAAGGATTCCCTCCAACTCTTCGGGAGATTGCATCTCACTTTAGACTGAGGGGGCCAAAAGCACCTCAAAAGACTCTAAATATATTAGAGCGGAAGGGATACATCCGACGAGTTCCAGGAGGGTCGAGGGCGATTGAGATTTTAAGTTCACCTCTTATCCATAAGACCGAGATCATTCCTGTTCCAATTGTGGGGAGGGTGAAGGCAGGAGAACCCATCCTTGCGATTGAAAATATCGAAGGGCATATCAACCTTGATCGAAATCTTTTTTCTTCAGATGATGTATTTCTCCTTCGGGTTCAAGGAAATAGTATGATTGATGCCCACATTCAAGATGGAGATTTTGCCTTAGTAAAGCCTCAACCCAATGCTGAGAATGGAGAGATTGTTGTTGCCTTAATTGACGATGAGGCCACGATCAAAAGGATCTTCAAAAAAAGGGATTTGGTTCGACTGGAACCTGAAAACCCCAATATGGAACCGATTGTTGTCAAAAAAGGGGAGAAAAAATTCGCTATTGTGGGAAAAGTGGTAGGGATTTTTAGAAAACTCTAATAAGGTCATTGGGTCATTAGGTTATTAGGTCATTGAGTTTTTCCCGGAATAAACACTAAGACGCATCAACGCTTATACGCTTGAAATGGACGAAAGAATTATTCTTCACATCGATATGGATGCCTTTTTCATCTCTGTGGAGCAGAGGGACAATCCATCCCTTCGAGGTAAACCTGCTGCGGTTTGCGGCTCTCTTTCCCGAAGTGTCGTCACCTCTGCCACCTACGAGGCAAGGCCTTACGGGGTCCGTGCCGGAATGCCGGTTCAGGAAGCCAAAAGACGGTGCCCTCAATTGATTCTTGTGGAAGGGGATCATTCGAAATATACGGAGACAGCTTCACGAATCTTTTCAATCCTAAAAGATTATACACCCCTTGTTGAGGTGGCCTCCATTGACGAGGCCTATCTCGATGTCACCCAATCACAACTCCTCTTTAAATCTCCTTTGCACATTGCCCAATCGATCAAAGACCGAATTAAAGAGAGAGAACAATTGACATGTTCCATCGGAATTGGTCCTAATAAACTCATTGCCAAGTTGGGAAGCCGTCTAAAAAAACCGGATGGACTTGTGATGATTGAAAAGGAGAGAGTCGAAGAGATATTAAGAGACCTCCCTGTTTCAAGTCTTTTTGGCATTGGTCCAAAACTTACGGAAGAATTGAATTCCATAGGGATCTTTACCTGTGGTCAGTTAAGTCGATGCCCTGTTTCGGTATTAAATGGACGGTTTGGGGTAATCGGCGAACGGCTTCATGAGATGGGTTTGGGATTGGATGATAGTCCTGTCGTACCCTTTGATGAAGAGGAGGATGCAAAATCGATCAGCCATAGTGTCACCCTTGAGGAAGATTCCTCTGAATCCAATCTGCTGAGGAAGGTTCTTCTCCAACTTTCCGAAAGGGTTTCGAGGAGGATGCGCCAGGATTTTTTCTACGGGAGAAGAGTGACCCTTACTGTCCGTTATTCCGATTTCTATACTTTCTCAAAACAGAAGAGCCTTTCCAAATGGATTAACAGCGGTAATGAGATATTCCATCATGCCTTTGAGATTTTCGAATCGATCCCCCATCCTAAACCGATTCGACTCTTAGGGGTTGGGATGTCCCTTTTGAAAAAAGAGTGGTGCCAATTGGATCTTTTTGAGAAGAGGGGTAAGAAGGATAAATTGCTCAAGGCCATGGATCGGGTCAACGAACGCTTCGGAGATTGGACCTTAACCTGGGGCTCCCTCTTTTAGATTTTTCACGGTCTGTTGATTTTTGATATCATTTAATATAAACTGGCCATTCAGTGCTGTCCAAATTAGCTGAAAATTTCTCGATCGCCCCTTGAATTCATTGGCTTTTTGGACAAGATTTTGCTCTTTGAAAAATCAGGTTCCCCATAAAAATGCTGTCCGAATTAGGTCAAATT
>Ga0315314_1003126_pt1 | contig 13204 bp, 10 predicted proteins | sample TDP9_MG_FD_203631 | JGI IMG/M metagenome (GOLD analysis project Ga0315314, IMG submission 203631) | Freshwater sediment microbial communities from Lake Towuti, South Sulawesi, Indonesia - TDP9 | ecosystem: Environmental > Aquatic > Freshwater > Lake > Sediment | place: Indonesia: South Sulawesi...
TAACTCACATCCGCGGGAACGCGGTGATCCACATGGGGGATGTATCCGCCCTCCTCCACCAGGGGGGCGAGCCTGGCTAGTTCCCTATCTATCGCCTCTTTGCCCGCGATCAGGGCGCGCTTGTTTACTCCTCCCATCAGGAGCATAGAGCGCCCGAAGCGCCGCCGCAGTTCCAGGGGGTCTGTTCCCGCGGCGACTTCCACTGGAAACATGCAATTCACTCCCCCCTCAAGCCACAGGCCGGCAATGGCATTGATGTTTCCGTCGCAGTCCACATAAATCACCTCCGCCCCGCGGCGGTAACACATCTCGGTGATGCGCTGGTAGCGAGGGACAAGAAACTCAGCGAACATTTTCGGAGAGATAATGGGCCCGTGATTGAAGGCCATATCCTCCCAGAAGCCGCCGGAATCTATCTTGATTTCCTTCAGCGGCCTTTCAATCAGGGCGCAGGTGAGATGACAGAGGGTTTCCACCATTTCGTGCACCCAGTTTGGGTCCTCCGCGCAGGCAATCGCCACCCCCTCAAAGCCCATCCAGTTGCGAATGCAGCCGAAGAGGCTGCCCAGGCCAATCCCCACGGGCCAGGCAGAGGAGTTCAGTCTCCGCTTGTGTTCCTCCCACTGCATCCCTTCCAGGAAGCGCCCCGGGGTGGAGGGGTCCAGCCGCTTCTTGAACTCCTTCCAGTCGGCGCGAGACTTGATGGGAAATTCCAGATAGTGGGGAATGGAAGAAGTGCCATCCTTCTTCTGCTCATAGAGCACTCCCTCCCCGTCGCGGACTACTTGTCGGGTTTCGCTATCCTCAATGATGCCGGATTCAAAATGCGGCAGCAGTCCTCCGTGCAGATGCACCCCTGCCCGGCGCTCAAAGCCAAAGAAGCGATCGGCCTTCTCCTCGTCTGTCACCCAGTCCGGCATCCCCTGCGCCTGCCAGAGCCGGTAAACTTCATCCCAGTAGCCGAACTCCCAATCCGGGACATGGTCAAGGGACTGATAATGCATGCAGCGCACGAATCGTTCCCGCGAGGTCATTTCCCTTTTTCTTCCTCCCTACTGCTGTGAATTCTCCAGGATCGCCTCCACGAAGCGCGGCGGCGAGAAGTCCTCCAGGTCTTCGGGCCTTTCGCCGGTGCCGACGCATTTTATCGGCAGGCCGGTCTCATCGGCGATGGTAATGACGATGCCGCCCTTGGCCGCAGTATCAAGTTTGGTCAGCACGATTCCGGTAAGGGCAACGGCCTGTTGGAACTCCTTTGCCTGGGCGAGGGCGTTCTGGCCCGTGGTGGCATCCACCACCAAGAGCACCTCCTCCGGCGGGCGGCCGAGTTTCTCCCTGCTGACCCGATAAACCTTGCCCAGTTCCTCCATGAGATTCCGCTTGGTGTGAAGTCGGCCCGCGGTATCGGCGATAACCAGGTCGGCACCTCTTGCCTGCGCCGCCTGAAGGGCATCAAAGACCACTGCGGCGGGGTCGCCACCGGCCCGCCCCTTGATCACCGTGGCTCCTACTCTTCGGCCCCATTCCTCCAGTTGTTCGCTGGCGGCGGCGCGAAAAGTATCCGCGGCCGCGATGATGGCTCGTGCTCCTTGCCGTCTTGCCCGGTAGGCGAGTTTGGCGATAGTGGTAGTCTTTCCCGTGCCATTCACCCCAACCATCAGGAACAATCCGGGCAAGGCAGCGGGCCAGTTGAGCGAAGAGTTGTCCTTAGTGAGGATAGTCAACAATCTGTCTTTCAGGAGTTCCTTTGCCTCCTGCGATTCCCCAAGAGCGCGGCGTTTGCTTTCGGCGCGCAAATATTCTACCAGGCCCGCCGCGGTTCTGACGCTGACATCGGAGGAAACCAGCGCCTCCTCCAGTTCAGCAAAGAAAGCCTCGCCCAAGGGCTGGCGCCGGCGGAGGAGTTCTGCCACTCGCTGAAAGATTCCCCGCAGCATGAATTCCCCTGCGGTCATGGTAGGCAGCGGGAGGGGTGCTGTCAAGGAAGCGACCTGCTTGACGCGGCGACGGCCCTCCTCATCTTCTGCCGATTCGGACAGGAGGCGATTGCCTGCTGGCAGAATACACTACGCAGGAAGGAGGCGAAAGTGCAAAAGCCAAAGTTTGCGGTTGTCGGTGCCGGGATTTTCGGGCAGTTACATGCCAGGGTCTTCTCCGAGCACCCCGCGATAGAACTCGCACTGGTGTGTGATGTAAGAGAGGAGCGCGCCCAGGCAGTGGCAGAGGCGAACGCAGCCGGAGGCTGGTGCCGCGATTATCGGGAGGTGATGGCGAGGGAAGAGATTGCGGCAGTGTCGGTGGCGACACCGGATTTCGCGCACACGGAGATTGCCCTGGCGGCGGCGCGGGCAGGCAAACATGTGCTGATTGAAAAACCGATGGCAACAAAGGTGGAGGAATGCCAGCAGATGATGGAGGCGGCAAAGGCGGCGGGGGTGAAACTGATGGTTGATTTTCACAACCGCTGGAATCCTCCTTTCTACAAAGCAAGAGAAACGATTGAGAGCGGGGAAATAGGCGAACCGCGCTTCATCTATTGCCGGCTCAGCGATACCATTTATGTTCCGACCAGGATGCTCTCCTGGGCAGGGCGCACCTCGGTGCTTTGGTTCCTGGGGAGCCATGTGGTTGATGCAGTGTGTTGGCTTCTTGGAGAAAGGCCTGGGCGGGTCTTCGGGCTTTCCCGTTCTGGTGTGCTTGAGGGAATGGGAATAACCACCCCGGATGTATTTGTTTACACCCTGGAGTTCCCTTCTGGGGCGCTGGTGGCAATAGAAAACTGCTGGATACTGCCTGAGACGACACCGAATATTGTGGACTTCAAATGTGAGATTATTGGCAGCCGGGGAGCGTTATACATTGATTTCTCCCACGCCCGGCTGCTGGAGAGATATACGGAAACAACTGCCACTTATCCCGATTTGCTGGTAGCGCCGATGTTTTACGGCCAACAAGCGGGATTTGCCGCGGAAAGCCTGCGCCACTTCGTGGAATGCGTCCTGGAAGACAAGCCACCTCTCGTCCGGGGTGAAGACGGGCTGGAGGTAACCCGCGTGCTCTGCGGAGTGGAGGAATCAATCAAGACCGGGCAAGCAGTGGAGATAAAGCAGTAACCCTCGGCAAGAGCACCTTGTTCAGCGTCACGGTTCGGCCATTTGCAGCAGGCCGCCGTAGTAGCCCATCCAGAAACTGAGAACAAAGAAGGCGAAAGCGGCGGCAACGGCGAGATAAAACAGGACGCCCACCAGAACCGCGGTCTGTTTGCCCGCGGTCAGGCTTTCCGCCTCACAGAATTCGGCCACCTTTTCCAGGGAGGCCTCCACACTTCCGGAGCGTTCTCCGGTAATCATCATGTTGATTGCCATATCGGGGAAATCGCCGCTTTCCGCCATGATTGCGGAGACCGGCTGGCCTTCCATTACTTTGTAGGCCAGGGCCTGGGTTCTTGCGGCGAGGGCAGCATTTCCGCTGGCCGAGCCTGCGGTTTCTACGGCGGTGCGGAGCGGCACCCCAGCACCATACAGCATCGCCATCGCCCGGCACCACTTGCTCACTGCATTGCGCCGGACGATGGAGCCGATCATGGGTATGCTCAGTTTCACCCTATCCACCCCAAGCCGCAACAGTTTCACCCGCATCAGCAGCCGCCAGCCATACCAGGCGGCCACTATTGCTATCACCCAGGGCAGAGACCGCGTCAATACCTCTCTGAGCCAGGCATGTATCCCCTGCATCACCAGGGTTGGGAGGGTGGGGATGAGAATGAGGGCAATGATGAGAAGTTTGGGATAAAAGGTCTCAAAGCGAAACTGGAGTTCCAGTTCATGGGCGCGGCTGAAATAGTCGGCCAGCCGCTTCATCGCCCCTTCCAGCATTCCGGAGGCGCCTCCCGCTTCCAGTATGGCAATCACGAAAGGGGGAAAAGCGGCGGGGTAGTGGGGAGCGATGGTGGTGATTGGCTGGCCGCGCAGGGCGGCCTCGGCCATCTCCCTGGCGGCTCTTCGCAGGGTTCGGCCGGGAGCGCGCTCAGCGAGATTGGCGGCGGCCTCGTGCATACTCATCCCCGAGGCGAGCATTGATGCGAAAGAGGAAAAGAACACTGCCAGGGCCTTTGAACCCACCGGTCGCAAGACCGGCTCCAGCACTCCTCTCCAGAGCCCGGAAGGCAGGGCCGCGGCGGAGCCCTTCTTTCTCAACAAGCGCACCACGAAGTAGCCCTGGGAGTGCAATTGCCTGGCCGCCTCCCGTTCCGAGGCGGCCTCCAGTTCGCCGGAGATGTTGGTCCCGCCGCCATCTCTTGCCTCAAAGCGAAAAAGCGGCATTTACCTTTTGCTCCTTTGCAAGCCGGGCGGCGATGCGGCTTGCCCTCTCCCCGCCCAGAATCAGGTTGGGCTCCAGTTCCGCCAGGGGCACCATGAAAAAAGCGCGCTCCAGCAGGCGGGAATGGGGAATGCAGAGGTCCTCTTCCTTCACCCTCTCTTCTCCGAGCAGGAGAATGTCAATATCTATAATACGCGGCCCCCAGCGGGGGCCTTCGGCGCGGCCCAGTCGTTTTTCAATCTCCTTCACCACCCGTAGGAGTTGGCGGGCGGAGAGCCGGGTCTCTATCTCCAAGGCCAGGTTGAGGAAATTGGGCTGGTTCGTTTTTCCCATGGGCGCGGCCTCGTAAACCCGGGAAACCCGCTTGACCTCTATTTCTGCATAATCGGAAAGAGCGGCAATCGCCTTTTTCATATTCTCCATTCTGTCCCCCAGGTTGGAGCCCAGGGAAAGAAATCCTCGTTTCGTCTGCAATCCTCACCCCCCTTCTCCCCAGTGGGCATATTCCTCCTGCGGCTGGAGGCGCTTTGGCCGCAGGAGGGCATCGGCCACCTTCGCCACCCTGGCCATCTCCTTGACATCGTGCACCCTCACTATATCCGCGCCCCCGGCGATGGCGAGGGCGACGGTTGCCGCGGTGCCCTCCAACCTTTCTTCCACGCTGGTGCCGAGTATCTGACCAATCATTGACTTGCGGGAGGTTCCCACCAGGAGGGGATAGCCGAGGGTGCGAAGTTCCTCCAGGTGACGAAGAATCTCCAGATTGTGCTCCAGGGTCTTGCCGAAGCCTATCCCCGGGTCAACCACAATTTGCTCTTTGCTTATGCCCGCGGCCAAAGCGCGCTCCGCTCCTTCCTCCAGGTAAGAGATAATCTCTCCCATCAGGTCAGCATAGCGGGGGTCTTTCTGCATATTCCGGGGAGTGCCTTGCATGTGCATCAGCACGACTCCCGCTTTTGCTTGTGCGATTACCTCCGCCATCTGGTCATCCGCGCGGAGTGCGGAAATATCATTCACCATGCAGGCTCCGCGAGCGAGGGCTTCTGCGGCGACCTTCGCCTTTGTGGTATCTATGGAAATCGGCACATCCAGTTCGCCGGCGATTCTCTCTATCAAGGGCAAGGTCCGCCGCAATTCCTCCTCCAGTGGAACCGACTCGGCTCCGGGGCGGCTGGATTCGCCACCCACATCTAGGATATCGGCCTCATCGGCCGTCATCTGGCTGGCGCGCCGGAGGCCCTCCTCCGCGTCGCCCGCAAATCCATCGCCAGAAAAAGAATCCGGCGTGGCGTTCAAGATGCCCATGAGGAGGGTTTTCTCTCCCAGGAGGAGGCGCCGCTGCCCGCAATGCAGTTCCCTCACAGGAGGCTTCTGCCAGTTGTCAATCACCTGCCTCAAAGCACTCCCCTGGGCGGGGTCGGTTTCTGCGAGTGATTGTGATAGCCGCCTGAGGCTTCCCACGGTTCCGGCGATGAGCACATCCGCGGCCTCTCTCCTTTGCGCCGCGCGGCTTGGAAGTAACGGCTTGCACAGAACACCCTCGGCGCCGACCGCCTGTGCCTTTTCCCTCAGAGCGAGGGCCTGTTCAAGGGAGAGTCCGGAAAAAGCCACCCCCAGCCAGGAGAGCCGGGGTTGTAGTTGTGCAAGCGCCTGGACATCAGCGCTCCGGCTACGCATTTCTGCCAGGAGCGGATTCTCCGCCAGCGAACCCAGTATTCGCACTTTCACGGGAGCGGGCGCGGCCATTCTCTTCCCTTTTCTCGCAGTATGTCATAAATCGGCAATTGTGGATAGATGGCGCGAGGGGCGCGCGGCTATTTCATTTCCGCGCTTTCCTGGCGGCCTCCCCTGCTCCATTGTGCCTTCAGCCTGCGGCCGTCGGTGGACATCACTATCGTTCCCATTATATCTGTGCGAAATACCCTTATTCTCATGCTGTTGAGCCGCGCCAGCAACTCCTCATGGGGATGGCCGAAGGGATTCCGTCGTCCCACAGAGATGACCGCCCAGGCGGGCCTGACCGCCCGCAGGAATTCCTCGGAGGTGGCGTCAACGCTGCCGTGGTGAGCCACTTTCAGGACGGTACTGGCAAGGTCTGGAAAATCCGCCAAGAGGGCCTCTTCCCCTTCTTGCTGGAGGTCTCCGGTAAAGAGAAAAGATACCTGGCCATAGGTCAATCGGACAACGATTGAGTTATTATTGAGGTCATCACCGGTTCCCTGTAGGAATGGAGGGCTGGGATGAAGCACCTCGGCGCGAACGCCAGCGCCGAGGTTGAACACCTGGCCCGGCCGGGCGCGAAAAAAGGGCACATTCCGCGCTTTCACTTGCCCGAGAAGTCTCTCGTAAGAAGGGGTGGGATGAGGCTGCCCGCTGTCCAACACCATCTCCACGGGAACCTGCGCTATCACCTCGTCAAGCCCGCCGACATGGTCATCGTGGGGATGAGTGGCGATTATTCCATCCAGCCGGCGGATTCCCTGGCGATAGAGAGCGGGGACAATGATCCACCGGCCCACCTCCGCCGGCGCAGTGGAGGAACCCCGGCGGCCTCCGCCGTCTATGAGGAGGCTTCTCCCTCCCGGGGAGTGAATGATGATGCAGTCCCCCTGACCCACATCCACGAAGAGCACGGTGAGGGTTTGGCGGAGGCTTTGCCAGGCCTGCCACCATACCAGCATCACCGCGGCGGCAAGCAAGGCCAGCAGGAGGCGGCTGCTTTGCGGGGGGAGGCCCGCGGGGAATCTGACGCGCGTAGTCAAACCCGATGTTCCCTCAGTTGCGGGGCCAGGTGTTCTCAAAGCCTTCTCTCCAGTTCTTCAAGGTCGTCGTCCTTGCCGCGCAGCAAGAAAAGCCCGAGCACAGTTCCCATGATAACCAGGATGCCGAAATATCCCGCGGCCGCGGTCCAGGGGAACTGTCCAACGGGGAAGACGCCCCAGGGGATTTGGGAGAAAAGGGCAACGCTTCTCGTCATCAGCCAGCACAACTGTCCACACAGCCACCCCAGCGGCCAGGCGAGAACCCACCAGACCGTCCCTGCCAGGAAAGCGGCCAGCCCCAGCCACAGCAGCAGCGCGGCAATGGGGACCACCACCAGGTTGCTCACCAATCCGATTATCGGCACCTGGCCGAAATGCCAGGCGGCAATCGGGAAAATGGCGAGTTGGGCCGAGATTGGGCCCACGAGGAGATAGGCCCAGAGATTATTCTGGGTGGGCAGCATTCCCCTCAGGCGGGGAGCCAGAAAGAGCAGCCCCCACACGGCGGCAAAGGAGAGTTGGAATCCTGCATCGGAAAGCGACCTGGGACTGATGGCGAGAATCCCGATGGCCGCGGCGGCGAGGAGAGTATAGCGGTCAATATCCAGGCCATGATGATCCGCGACCCGAGGAAAATGCCTCAGGAAATGGGAACCGCCGATAAGGCCCGCCATCACCGCCGCGCGCGCCACGGGTTCCCCTCCCTGGGTGAGGAGGGCGTAGATGCTCATCAAGGCCAGGCCAATGGCAATGATGATGGGGGAAGGCAGGGGGCGCACTATCCCGGGGAGGCGGTCTGCGGCGGGCCAGATATCGCCTCTGGCGTCAATTGCCTTCAGTTGCGCCCTGACCACCTGTCTCCTCTGCCACTGGGCGGCCAGGCCGGGGAAATATACCAAGAGAAAGAGGAGAGAAATCTGCGTGCCGGAGACGACAAGAACATGGATGGTGCCGGTTTGGCGAAACATCTGTATGAGGTCGCGAGGAAGCCCTGCCCCATGGGTGCCGAAGAAAAGGCTGCCCAGGAGATTCGCGTGGAGTTCGCGATAGCCGCCGGGAAGAACGGGCTGCAATACCTCCGCGACCCGCGCTCTCACGCGTCGCCCCGTTTTCTCCACCAGACCCTCCTGCTTCTCTCCGATCTTCCTCAGCAGGCGCGCATCCCCGACCGAAATGAATGCCCCGCTTTTCCTTCTCCCCCATTTGGACTCTCGCACTTCTCCCGTTATCTCTATCAAGTCAAGATGACCTATTTCAATATCCGGGGGAGCATAAACCCAGGCCCTTCCCTTTGCCGGGAGGGTTTTTCCTCTGTGGCAAACCGCCTCCACTTCCAGGGGGAAAGCGAATCCACCGGGGCTGGGAGCCGGTTCCCTTGCCACGCTTCCCATGATGACCGCGGCTTCCCCCAAGAAATCCTCCACCCGGGCCTTGTCGGCATTCCTGGAATGAGCGCGCAGCAAGGCCAGGGAGAGTAGAGCAGCCATCAACGCGGCGGCGAGGCGGCCGCGCGTTTTCATCGCCACCGCTGCCAGGCCTATTCCCAGCAGGGCCATTCCCAGCCAGCGATCTCTCTCCAGGGCCTTCAGTGCGAAGATGAAGAGGCCGGCGAGCAAGACCAAGGGCCGGGACCATATCTCCTCAGCCAGCCGCTGCAGCCAGGCGGAGGCGTCAGGGCCTCGGTTCGTCTTCATCGCCAGACAATGTGCCCGCCTCTTTGTCATTTGCCGGCGTTTGTGGGGAAGCCTGGTTTGCCGCGGCGAAGCAGGCAAAGAGCATTGCCGAGAGGGCAAGAATTATCGCCGCAGCGAGGCGAAAACGCTCCGCGTTCTTGGCCGGCCAGCAAAGCCACCACAGGTCTATCCCTGTGCAGAACTCCTCGCGTTGAGGGAGATATGCGACGGGGACCTCCCATCTGGTGAGACCCAACACTCTGCCGAGGCTCTGCCATTGGCGCAAGAGAGGGGAATTGATGGGATTGGAATTGAGGGCGATGCGCGCTCCCTGCTGGTTGCGCATCGCCACCTCATGGAACCAGATTTTGTGATCCACCAACACCGAGGAAAGTTGAATCACCACGCTGATGCCTACCACCAGCCAGACTATAACTTTCCTGACGGGGAGTGTGGAACCGGGGAGGGTAGTGCGGCCTCGCAACAGGGAAGGGCGCTCTATCACTTCCGCGAAGGGAAGCAGGGCCAGAGGAATAATTGGCAGCAGATAGCGGGGCCCCCAGCAAAGCCCGCCGTCCCAGTGGCGAAAACGGGAATAGAACAAGAGGTAGATCATCCCAATGACCAGGAAGAGCGCCCCCAGTGCTTTTGTCCTTTGCCAGAAAAGTGAGAAGGAGACGGGGAAGATGAGGGCAAGGAGAAGCACCGGGTCATATTCCAGCAGGCCCCTTCCTGGAGAGATAAGCAGACCGGCGAGGCCGCGAAGAAGAGGGGTGCTAAACTGGCGGAAATGCCCGGTCATTCCATATCCCCCCAGGAAGGGAGACCCGGAACGGAGGGCATTATACCCGCCCATCACGAGCAAGAATACCACCGCGCCGCCGAGACAGGCTCCGGCCGCGGCCAGGCCTGCCCCGAGGCCTCCGGCTTCACCCACGGCGGCCTCTGCTGAAGAAGCCTTCCTTCTGCGGCTTCCCTCTGCCAGGAGATAGATGAGGGCAGGTGCAAAAAAGAAAAACGCGCTTTCTCTTGTGAGGAGCCCGGCTCCGAAGAAAAATCCGGACCACCAGAGCGGCCCCCGGCGATTCAGCCTCAGCCCCCGATGAGCAAACATCACTCCGGTGAGGCCGAGAAGCGCTTCCTGGGGCTGTTCAAAGGAGTCCTTGCTGTGCTGCCAGAGAATCGTTCCCAGGCCGAGGAGGAGGGTGATGGAGAACGCGGTCTGCCGGGAATAGCCCAACTGAAGGCAGAAAGAAAAGAAGACCGCACAGAGGGCCGCAGCCATGAAGCAGTTGAGGAAACTGTAGGCGAGTTCTGTTATGATCCGGGGGTCGCTCTGCGGCAGAAGCCTTGCCCCCGCCCGACCGATAAGATAGAGCGGCAGGCCGACCAAAGATTGGCCCAGGCCGTAGTAGGAATAAAGGTTCCCTTGTTTCTTGCCGGGCCAAGCGTGGGGCCAGTCGCTGGGAAGGGAAAGGCGGCCGCGCTCCACGATCTGCGCGGTTACCTGGGGGCGGGTCAGGCCATCTATTACCGTTATCCTCCCTCTGGCAGTGAGGAGGTAAAGAGAGAGGAAAAAGGCAAATATCAGCCAGCCCGCCAGGCGGGCGCGGCGGGCTGACAGTGCTTCCGCCTTGCGGCTTTCCATGTTTTACTCCGCAGCGAGCAGAAGTGCAATGTTGGGCCGGAGAGCCGCCCACGGACAGATACCCGCGGTTCCGCTGCCCCCCCCGGACCTGATTTCTTCACTTCTTCAAATCCGCCGCGCCATCCTGCCTCCGACCTTGTCAAGGGGACAGGAACCCATTTCCGAAGTCACGAAATGGCTAGGCCCTCCGGGCCGCCATGGCGGTCTGCCTCAGGCAGGCCTAGATGCTGTTTTGCGGAATCAAGATTGTGTTTCTGGTGTAGGGCGGGGACTCCGATCCCCGCCGAAAAGAGGATTTTCCAGCAGCGGCGGGGTTTGGTCGCCATACAGCGTTGGCGACCCGCCTACGAAGTGTGGCGGGAAACCCCGCCCTACACAGGAAAACCCCTTTTTCAAAAACGCAACGTGAATTATGAAAAACAACACTAGCCATAGGTTCCTGTCCCCAATTTTCCAGGGCGGCTACAGTTCGGGGAGTTCTCCGCCTGTTTCCCCCAGCATTTGACGCATTGCTGGCGGAATCTCGCTTTTTGCCGTTCCCGCGCTGCACTGCTGGAGGCTGGCGACCACGGAGCGGAGATGAACATAGGGGAGGCTCACAAACAGTTCATCCTCGGCGTAGTTTTCCGCTCTGCGGGCGGTGATGTCGCCGAAGGAGACGTTCACCTTTCCCGTCACCAGCGGATAAGTTACCACCGAGCGACAGAGCGCACCGGTGGGGTCACATTCCATGGGGTGGCCGGTCTCAAAATAGGCGAGGTTGATGAGGCGGGCGGCCTGCCAGGCGTTGCAGATGAAGACGGTGACATCGGGAGGCAGTTCTGCCTGTGCGAGCGGAGAGAAGAGCACCTGCTCGGCGAGGCCAAGAGGCGGCTTCACCTTTGCCAGGGCCAGGGCGCGGTGGACGGCTGCGGGCGAAGAGAACAACTTCTCGCCGTGGATGAGGAATTCTCTTATCGTCCGGGCGCGCTCCGGCGGCTGTGCCTGAAGGCCCAGATACTGCGAACCTCCGGGACAGGTAGAGTTCTCTGCGGTAAGGGCAATGACTATTCCTTGCGCCGCCTCGCGCAGGGCACCGCACACCCGCCGTTTCGCCTTGCAGGCACTAGCCGGCACGGCATCGGCGTAGGTGATGGCGACGGGCGACTTCTTCAGCCCCAACACTTCTGTGAGTTGCTTTGCCCAAGGCTGCCACTCCATTTCTCTCCTCCTTGTTTCATTGGAACTCTTTTATGCGAAAGGGACAGCAGGCTTCGGGCTTGCCTGCCAGAAGTATGGCGGGCTTGCCTATTCCTTCCAAAGGCAGGCTGGCTGGACTTCTTCAATCGGCCTCCCCAGGAAGCGAGCGCCGACGGTCCTCAGGCTGGTATCATCACCACTGGCGAAGAAGCGGTGGGGCCGGGGATTCCCACCAGGAGGCTTTAGCAGGCCGGCATCCCTGAGGGAGGCGGCCACTTCTCTTGCCACTTCTTCCGCGGGGTCAATGAGGGCTATCTGGGGGCCTGCGATCTCCCTGAGGAGAGGCGCGAGCAGGGGATATTGGGTACAGCCGAAGAGCAGCACATCCACGCCGAACTGCAGCAACGGGGCAAGATAGGCTCTCGCCACCTGGCGGGCAAAAGCGGAATCCAACTCACCTCTTTCTACCAGGGGGACGAATTCCGGGCAGGGCTGTTCAATGACTTCCACGGAGGAATCCAGGGAACGGAGGGTGCGAGAATAGGCCCTGGTGGAAACCGTGGCCTGGGTAGCGAGAATGCCGATGCGGCCTCTGCGGCTGGTGTGGAGAGCGGCTTTTGCGCCGGGCTGGATAATGCCGAAAATCGGCAGGCGATGCATTTCCCGTGCCGATTCCAGGGCGACGGCAGAGGAGGTGTTGCAGCCCATAACTACGGCTTTTGCTCCCTGTTGGACGAGGAAAGTAGTGATGGCAAGGGCGAATCCCCTTATCTGCTCTGGAGGGCGGCAGCCATAGGGGAGGTGGATAGTATCAGCGAAATAGAGGAGCGACTCGTCGGGGAGCAAACCGAGCAAGGCGCGGGCAACAGTCAGCCCCCCGACTCCGGAATCAAAAACGCCAATGGGAGCGGCCGCGTCTGTTTTCATTGGGGTTGAGGGACGGGAGGGGCTGGTTCGGGTGGGACCTGGAGACCCAGCGGGCCGGCGCTTTCCACATAGCGACTGAGACCGGCGAAAATCGCCTTTGCCGCCAATTCCCGGAAATCCTCGCTGGCCAGCAACTCCTCTTCTTCCGCGTTATCCAGGTAGGCGACCTCTATCAGCACCGCCGGCATCCTTGCCTCGCGAATCACCACAAAGGGGCGATCCCCGAAGATGCCTCCATTATTGCGCCCCAGGGTCCTCACCATCTCAGTGAGAAGCGTCTGCGCCAGCAGACGGCTGTTGGGGGTCCAATAATAGACCTCCGTGCCGGTGCGAGGCTGCGGGTTGCTGAGAGCATTTGCGTTGCAGTGAATGGAAAGGAAAAGGTCGGCACCCACAGCATTGGCCAGGCCTGGCCTCATGCTCAATTCCGCCCTCCAGGCGTCCCGATCGGGGCCTTGCTTTCCCCTGGGAATGGGGCGAAGTTCGCAGTCCTCGCGGCGGGTGAGAAAGACCTTCGCCCCTGCCTGCTTGAGAAGTCTTTCCAGCCGCAGAGCGATATCCAGATTGACCTCTTTTTCCATCAGCCCACTGCGGCCGATGGCCCCCGACATGATTCCTCCGTGGCCGGGGTCAATCACCACTTTCACTCCCGAGAGCGAGAATTCACCGACCAGCACCTGTATTTCCTTGCCTTC
>Ga0315314_1003127_pt1 | contig 13203 bp, 16 predicted proteins | sample TDP9_MG_FD_203631 | JGI IMG/M metagenome (GOLD analysis project Ga0315314, IMG submission 203631) | Freshwater sediment microbial communities from Lake Towuti, South Sulawesi, Indonesia - TDP9 | ecosystem: Environmental > Aquatic > Freshwater > Lake > Sediment | place: Indonesia: South Sulawesi...
TTTGTTTATAATGTAGTTGTGTGGAATGTGTGATAAAGAACTGATTAGCGACGGTTTCTACTAAACAGTTAAGACTTTTAGGTGTGTTCTCTCAAAACATGTGGGGGGATGTTGCGTTGGTTGACCTCTTAGACCGCTTAAAAGCGAAGGGATTAACGCTTAAGAACAGAATCGTTATGCCTCCCATGCAAACCGGCTTGGCTACCACCGAAGGAGCCGTAACCGACGACCTCGTTGGGCATTATGTTCGACGTTCGAAGGCGCTGGGCCTGCTGATAGTTGAGCACAGCTATATATCCCTCGGTGGAAGGCTCACTGAAAAGCAGTTGGGGATATGGGACGATGGCTTGGTTCCCGGGCTGGAGAAACTTTCGCGTAGCATCCATGCCACCGGCACTCCTGTTGTGATACAGATCAATCACGCCGGAAGAAGATCGATCATGAAACCCGTCGCTCCCTCATCCTCACCCGACAGCGACGCTCGAGAGCTCCGGGGTGAAGAGATCGAAGCCCTAGCTGAAGCCTTCGTCATGGCGGCTGAGAGAGCGATCAGGGCTGGCTTCGACGGGGTTGAAGTTCACGGAGCGCACGGCTTCCTCCTCAACCAGTTCTTCTCCCCCCTGACGAATAGACGCCGCGATGAGTACGGAGGCTCCCTAGAGAACAGGATGAGGTTCCCTCTAGAGGTTGTCAAAAGGGTTAAGGAAAGGGTGGGAGGAAAGCTTCTCCTTTACCGTTTGGGCTCAGACGATCTAGACCCCGCAGGAATCCGTATCGAAGACTCTCAGAAATTGGCCGTGAAACTGGAAGAAGCCGGAGTAGACATCATGGACGTGTCCGGAGGCCTGTGCGGCAGTCGACCTGCTCACCTCCAGCACATACAGGGCTACTTCATCCCTCAGGCGCAACAGATCAAAAAGGTGATAGACATGCCTGTCATCGGTGTCGGAGGAATTAAGGAGTCAGAGTACGCCAACAAGCCGATACGGGAAGGACGGGTTAACTTGGTTGCTGTGGGCAGAATGCTTCTGAAAGACCCCGACTGGGCGATAAAAGCCATCGAGACCCTGGAAGCAAGTTAGTTCTGGAATCCTTATTTAAGTTGAAGTGAACAAGAGGGAGATGGAAAAATGGCTTGCCTAAAGTTTGGGTTGAGGGTGACTGGTTTTCTGTGGACAGAAGTGGTGAACAATATTTACATCTATGGCAGATGTCGCTTTGTAAGCTCGTCGAGTAAGCGGTCTATCTCCTGTTCTGTATTATAAAAGTGTGGAGAAACCCTTATCCCGTGAGCTCGTGTTGAAACGATTATCCCCTCCTCGCGCAATCTCTTCGCCTTCTCCCTTGGATTATCAACGAGGAAGTTAACGATGCCTGAGCGACACTCTCTGCCTTCTGGTGTTTGAAGCTTGAACCCCCTCTCCTTAACAGACTTAATCAAATAATCGGCTAATTGCAGTATGCGTTTTTCAACGTTTGTTATTCCCACATCCAAAAGGAGTTTGATAGCAGCCGAGGCTCCGATGAGGCTGAGCACACTTGGCTCCCCAACCTCAAATCGGCTGGCTGTTTTCGAAAGCTTTAGGCTGTATATGTCCCAGAGATCGATGGTTTCGAAAACCTCTGGTTTGACACTGGCCCACCCTACAAGGGGTGGCTCAAACCTCTCGATGAGTTCTCTGCGTATGTATAGAAAGCCAGCCCCTGCGGGCCCAAGAAGCCACTTGTAGCAGCTTGCAGTCAGGAAGTCTATGTCGCCTCGTTTAACGTCGATTTGTAGAGCACCGGCGGATTGAACGGCATCCACCACAAGGTAGGCTCCATGCTTATGGGCTATCTCTGCTAGTGCGTCCAGATTGTTGCGAAAGCCATTCACGTATTCCACGTGGCTGACCACCACAGCGACCGTTTTATCGTCCACAGCTTTTTCCACGTCCTTCGGAAAGATGACCCCATCAACGCTCTTTACATATCGAACCTTCACGCCCAGCCTCTTTCTCAGCCATGGATAAACCACGGAGGGAAACTCCAAATCCGTCGTAACCACGTTGGAGCCCGAGGGATACTCTAGCATGTTGGCAACGATGTTCAATCCGGTAGAAGTGTTCGTAACAAACGCAACCTCATCCGACTCCGCATTAATCAACCTTCCAAAGAGGCCTTTCCATTCATCCGGGGAGGCAGAGATGGTTCCAAATGTGGAGAACTCCTTCAAATGCTTTCGCATTGCCTCCACCACGGGCTTAGGGAGGGGAGATTGAGCAGCATGATTGAGGAATGTTTTGTTCCTCACTATGGGGAATTGTTCACGAATCCTTTCAACACTCTCCATTTACATCTCTCCGGGTTGAGATGGTGTTTTGAATTATATATAATTAGTTATAACTACGCTAAACGGTTCCACCGTTCTTAGCCAAAGTTTAATGCCAACTTTACGGAAAAACACCAATAATTCTCGTTACTACACCCACAGCACCATGGTATGAAATCGTGAGGTTTAGGTGCGGTTCACGGAATCACGTGCGAACCATGTAGGAGGAAAAATCATGATGGGAATCGAGGAAAAGTAGACTGCTGAAATACGTTTACTAATTTAACGCGTTCTATTTGGGGAGAATAAGGCATCCTTTGCACATAGTTTCAGTGAAAGCATCTCGGCATCTTTTCATTCACTTGTTATTTTTGCAATTATTGCGTTATTCGATCGTATGACGTCGGCTGTCTTCAATTCGAGTAGCTTATCTCGCGATCCTCCGCCACAATAGACCGTCTCGTACCTGAGGATGGGCTCGTCAACGATCGCCCTCATCTTAGTTTTATGTCCAACCGAGGGTGTGCCTCCCGGCGGATAACCGCTTATCTCCTCGGCTCGATCAAATGAGACTAGGTGAACTCTTTGAACGTTGAGTGCTTTAGCTACAGCCTTCAGGTTGACTCTTCTGTCACCAGGCACGATAAGCATCACATACTCGCCCTCGTCAGTCTCTGAGACGAGGTTCTTCGTTATCCTGTGCAGCTCAATTCCAGTAGCTCCAGCCGCATCCGCGGTGTGAACAGTTTCAGGTTTGTTGATGACCCTATACCAAAGCCCGTTCTCTTTAAGGAAATCTTCCAAACCCATAGAATCAACCCCGATTAGAAATGAAGCCTCCGCAAAACGCTCATATTAAGATATTGGTGCTTGGTTTTGGGCGCATGCTCTAGGGACTGGGCGAGCGCCTTATCTTCGCCTTTAACGTGTTTATGATGTGGGAAGGTTTCCACTTCTGGGTGGTGTGGGGCGTTGTTCCATCTTGTGATAAGTTCTCCTACGGTTTGCCATTGAAAGCGATACCTCAATATTATGGCTTGTCCATTGCTGATCTTTGTGTACTCAAGCCTCAAACACCCCGTTAACAAATGTTCATAGCCCTTAAAATTCTTTTCAGGGGAGTGGGTTTACGAGAACGTGAACGTTTCTTGCCATGAGTTGCATGTGGCTTTTTCTCTTTGATTCTATTCAAAGTCTTCAATTGACTATTTAGCCGCCTTGCTCGACAAAAAACACGAGCAATTGGAACGCGAGTAGAACGAAGGCAAGACGTCCAAAACAGGGATTTGGCCAGAATTAAAAGTGCCAGAAAGGTTAGAAAATAATAGGACATAGGGATTAACGCCTGACTTAAGCAGTTTACCTATGTGGAAGAAAGCGCCACAGGGTCGTCCTTTGAGGGCTATGCTGCTTGCACCCTTCTAGACGCATCCATCGCTCGAGAACAGAGGCTCTTCATATACCTGTTCCCTATCAGCTGCCTCTTAAGGACAGGATCTTAAGGACTTCTCTGTTCACGAGGTTTGGTGGCACCCTCCCGTCTAGAACGCTGACGAGGTTTTCAGCGGCCATGACAGCCATCTTTGTTCTCGTCTCGACGCTGGCACTCGCTATGTGCGGCGCCACCACTATGTTGTCGAGCGTGAGCAGCGGGTTGTCAGGGTTCACGGGCTCCTTGCTCCAGACGTCTATGCCGGCTCCGAAGATCCAGCCATCCTTCAGGGCCTTGTATAGAGCTTCCTCGTCCACCACGGGTCCGCGGGACGTGTTTACGAGGCAAGCCGTTTTCTTCATCATCCTTAGCTCCCTCTCGCCGATCATGCGGTGGGTTTGAGGGGTTAAGGGAACGTGCATACTTACGAAATCCGCCGCCTTTAGCAAGGTGTCTAGCTCGACATACTCGACGCCTAGCTTCTCCTCGAGGTCGGGGTGCCGTATGAGGTCGTAGTATATTACCTTCATGTTGAAGGCCAACGCTCTTTTAGCCACGGCCTCCCCTATCCTTCCAAGCCCCACTATTCCCATGGTCTTTCCCCAAACATCGCAGCCCACCATCATCATGAGGCCCCACGGGACCTTCCAGTAGCCGCGCCTAACGTATTTGTCGGCTTCCACAACCCTGCGGGCAGCGACCATCAACAGAGCCCAGGTGAAATCCGCCGTTGTTTCTGTCAACACGCCGGGCGTGTTGGTGACGCATATCCCCCTCCTCGTGGCTTCTCCAACGTCTATGTTGTCGTACCCCACGGCGACGTTGCTTACAACTCTCAGTTTCTCACCGGCGGTCATCAGATCCTTGTCGACCCTTTCGGTCAAGAGGCAGTAGAGGCCGTCGATGTCCTTAACCTCCCTCATCAGCACCTCTCTCGGTGGAGGAAACTCCTCTGACCAAATTTTTACGTCTGCTTCGGCTTCAAGAATATCTAGCGCTGGTTTCGGAATCTTCCTCGTAACGTAAACCTTTGGTCGTGAAGCGCTCATTCTAGCATCAATCCTTTAGACTTTTGCCGCTTACGGTTATAATGTTTGACTTTAAAACGATTTCTGACGGCTCTTCCTAGGCTCTTTCTTGGCTCAAGTAAAGTTTGCCTCAACGTCTCCTCCCCTTTTTTCAATTCCTTTAGGAATCGACGCTGCACCAACTTCGCAGCCAGCCTGACGGAGCCTTCTAAACGGATAGATGGTTCCGTGTCCTCAAATCCGTTCGCTTTCAATACTAAACTCTTCGCCATCAAGACGACTTTAAATCCTCAACCGTCAACATTTAGATTCGGTGGATCACATGCGGTCAGAGGTGGAGGAACTTTTCAAGGACGCTGAGGATCTTTATCGGAAGGCTGTGGCTGAGATGGATAGGGGCGAAATAAGAGATGCAGCCGAAAAAGCCTGGTGCGCAGCCTCGAGGGCCACCGACGCACTTATACTGGCTAGAACGGGTGAAAGACCTGTCAGAAGCGACGTAACAACCGATAGGCTTCATTACCTAGCTTTGAAAGATCCCAACGTCGAAACGCTCGTTGGAAGATACCATACTAGATCGGACTATCTACATGGCAGGTGCTTTTATTTGGGGGTATGCCCTCCCGAAATCGTGGGAAGAAGGATAATCGAAACTAAACAATTTATCGAGGATGCCAAGAAGCTGGCGAGTGGCAAATATTTTTAAGTTTTTCGTAGGCTGTTGAATCTAACGTTGTTCCATCGTGTTTCATTTGGGGGCACTTTGTAGGGATGCTACGATTCTTGCTCCATGAGCACCTCATGGGCTTGAGGGCGAACATAGCCGTCTCTGACGACCGCAGAGCACCCATGCCATGAGCTGTTTTCTCAGCCTTGATGCGGACCGAAAGGTCATATTTGTGAAGGTTGAACAAGGCACACGTAGGGACTTCCAACAAAATCGAAGCCCATAAACATTTTATAGTCAATGCTTTAGTATTAATCCAATTAAGGTGAAAACTTATGTCGTTGCTTTCTGAGGTCCAAAAACACTATGGAAGGTTAAAGCTCTTCATAAACGGAGAGTGGGTTGAATCTAGATCCACGCAAGCTCAGAACGTTATGAACCCAGCGAAGGATGAGGCCATAGCTGAAGTTCCGTTCGCGATGAAAAATGAGGTTGAGGAAGCCATAGAAGCTGCCCAGGACGCCTTTGAGAAATGGAGGGAGCTCCCAGTCCCAACGAGGTGGGGATATATTCATAGGCTTAAATCTGCGTTTGACGCACATTCCGAGGAAGTTTCAAGGATTACCACGCAGAACCACGGTAAAATAATAGATGAGAGTAGGGGCGAGACGAGGAGGCTCGTTGAGAACATAGAAACGGCTTCATCCATTCTGTACACCCTGTCTAAGGGTGAACACTTAGACGATATCGCCGCTGGGATCGATGAAACGCTGGTTAGGGAGCCATTGGGAGTGTTCGCCATAGTTGGACCCTTCAACTTCCCCGCGCTTGCCCCATTCTGGTTCATACCATACGCGATAGCGTTGGGATGCACCGTCGTCGTAAAACCTAGCGAAGTGGCGCCCATTCCGATGAGTTGGGCCTTCAAAATAATGCAAGAGGCTGGCATACCCCCTGGTGTGGTCAACCTAGTTCATGGACGTGGCGACGTTGTAGACGCATTGGTGGGGCATCCGGACGTGAAGGGTGTTGCGTTCGTCGGCTCAACTCGAGTAGGTAGGATTGCCTATAAGACGGCTGCGGAGCATGGCAAAAGGGCCATAATTCAAGCCGGCGCTAAAAACTTCGTGGTGGTGATGCCGGATGCAAACCTGGAAAGAACGATACCCGCCCTGATACCGTCGTTCTTCGGCAACACGGGGCAACGTTGTCTCTCAGGCGCAGTTTTGGTCGCGGTTGGTGACGTGTATGAGCCGCTGAAAAGGAAGTTTGTTGAGGCTGTCTCAAAGCTGAGGCTGGGATACGGCTTGGACGAGAGGGCCGAAATGGGTCCAGTAGTTACGAAGGGAGCCAAGGAGCGCATCCTTGGCTACATTGAAAGGGGAATTCAGGAGGGCGCCAAGCTCATCCTAGATGGTAGAGACGCGAGCGTTAAGGAGTACCCTAACGGATACTTCATCGGTCCCACGGTGTTCGATGAGGTCAGGCCTGACATGACCATCGCCAATGAGGAGATTTTTGGTCCGGTAGCATCCATTATAAAGGTTGAGAACCTTGACGAGGCAATAGACATGATCAATAGGAGCGTCTATGGAAACGCGGCTTGCATATTCACTTCAAGCGGCAGACACGCTCGTGAATTTAGGCGGGAGGTTCGTGCGGGGAACGTCGGGGTTAACATAGGCATAGCAGCGCCGATGGCTTTCTTCCCATTTGCGGGATGGAAGGATTCCTTCTTCGGGGTGCTACATGGTCAAGTGGACTGTGTAGACTTCTTCACGGACAAGAAGGTCATAATAACAAGATGGTAGTGACATCGTGACCGAAGAGGACAGGTACACTCTCAGCGCTGTAATGAGCTTCACGATGGAAATTGAGAGCAAGCTTGCGGATTTTTACAAGAACGCTGCTGAGAGAGTTGAGCAAAGCAAGCTGAGGAAACTCTTCTCAACGTTTTTTGAGGATAGCTTAGATCGTAGAGACACGCTAACCAAAGTGCAGAGGGAGACCGTGATAGAAATGACGCTTGAACCCATAATTGGCTTAAAGCTAGAGGAGCACATGCTTCAGATAGAGCGCATAATTGACAATGAAAAAGCCACCCATCTGGAAAAAGCCATAGCGCTAGAGAGGATAAACCGCGAGCTTTACGATGAAGCCTCTGTTAAGGTTAGGTACACCTCGGCAGACGCCAGCGAAGTGTTAAGCAGGTTCTCTCAAGAGAGCGCAAATCGCATGAACACGCTGCTGAAAGAACGTAATTAATATTAACAAGCCGTCTTTTCATGATGTGCTTGGATCTTTATTCCAGACAGAGAGTTTATCTGTCGTAGCGAAAAATGAAATCCACGGCAATAAACTTATGGAAAGCTCCTTTAAAAAGGAGCCCGTAAAGCCGTTCAACGTGTACACACGGATGGAAGCGTTAAAAAATTTTGATCGCATCTTCTCCTTCTTTGTCGTTTCCTTCAGCCTGAGACAATGGTATTGATCTGGTCTATCAATGTTCAAAAACAAGTTTCACAATCCACATGGTTAGAATTCCCGTCAGAAAGAGGATAAAAGATAGAGCGGATTTCTTCGCGTCCACCTCTTTGTGGATTTCAGGGATCAGGTCTGAGCCAGAGATGTATATGAAGCCTCCAGCCGCGAGGGGGAGAATAGATAAGGCGAGGTTTTCGACGTACGGAGAAAGATAGAAGCCGACGAACGCACCCAGCATCGCCGTTAGCGCGGACAGCAGGTTGTAGAGCAACGCCTTAGACTTGCTGAAGCCGCCATAGATGAGCACTCCAAAGTCTCCGAGTTCTTGGGGGACTTCGTGCGACACTATCGCCAAGGTCGTGACTATGCCCAACTGAAGGTCGACTATGAAACCTGCTGCGATTGCCAGGCCGTCGAGGAAGTTGTGAAGCCCATCGCCGACCAAATTTAAGTAGGTGAAGACGTGGACATCGCATTTTCCGTTGTGGCAGTGGCGCCAACGGAGAAACCTTTCCATAAGGAAGAACAACGTAAACCCCAAGATCAGGTATGAAAAGGCATTTATGCTTGGTGAACGCTCCAGAGCCTCCGGCATTAGATGTAGGAAAGCCCCTCCCATCAGGGTGCCCGCGGAAAAGCCAACCAAGGCCAGTAGAATCTTATCAAGGAACTCGTGTCTAATGATCAGCGTTGTAACGCCTATCAAGGAAAGCAGGCTGACCAGAAAAGCGCTTCCCATTATCCAAAACAGCAGAGGAATCATCTTAATCCACCGCCACAGCTCCTCTCTGATCAAAAATTTCCGCGTCATTCGGCGAATCCGCATCTCTTCTTATTCGATAGATGTAGAGGGCAAAGCCGAGGAGAAAGGAGAGGCTGCAAAATCCGTAGACTATGCCGTATCTTATATATACTGACGCGACGCTTAAGAACGGGTTAGCTTCTAAAGGGTAAAAGGGCATCATCTCGTCGTACAGGAAAGAGTCTAGAAAGATGTGGGAGTAGACACCGAACAAAGAGGTGAGTAATGCCTTCTTGAAGGAGGATACCTCCCGCGGAAGCCTGAGGGACGCCATGATTCTGTTGGGCAAGTCCCTCAAAGGGTATAGAACCACGGCTACCAAGACACCCAGAATCGAAGCACCCAGGTAGGAGTGAAAAAATCCATGGAGGGGCAGGGAGGGCTGAAACGTGAGGGCATAGAGGGGCTCCACGTCGGGTATCACACTCGACACTAGGAGCAAGGGCAGATCAAAAACTTGAAGCAACAGCAAACCTATGAGCAACGCAGGACCCAGGTGAAAAGGAGTAAACGGCACGGATCATCATACACCCTGATTGCTTATAGGAAAAGACCTAGAGTTCAATCGCATCACCAGTCCTCAGAATTTCACAACGATCCCCAAAGGCTTCGGTCAGCCGGCGGACAGCTTTGAACCCTGTGCAGTGGCATGGTCCAACAACCTCCGGGTCAACCTTCAGAAACTCCTTTACGGTTGATTCAATCCTCTTTTCGTCCGCGTCCTTAAGGTGGAAGCCTCCCAGGATGGCGTAGACTTTATTGATCCCCGTCACCTTTTGAGCCTGCTTTAGGGTGTTTACGATGCCTGAGTGGGCACAACCGGAAATGATCGTTAGACCCCTTCCTTCAACGTCGATTATTAATGCCTGATCGTCCAGAATTGCGTCTTTCCCGGATCTTTCTTCGTCAACCGTCCAAAAATTCTCGTTCTTCTCGTAAGGTACACCTCGCTCTATTTCACCGCTGGTCATAACTCCCTTCGTGAGCACAACTGGATTCCGAGCCAACAGCATCACCCCGTTGGATGCATCCACTTCAGACTGCTTGAAGGGAGAACCGATGTACCTGAGGCTTGGCCCAATTTTCAGTTTTACATCAAAAATTTTGGGGTGGGCTATCACCGGAGTTTTCCTCCTCGAGCTTCTCAAGACACCCATTAAGCCGCCAGTGTGATCGTAATGGCCGTGGCTCAGGAAAACCGCACTTATCTTACCTATATCTACGCCTAAAGCGTCAGCGTTGTGTACTATGGTGTCTGGGGAAGGCCCTGTATCCATTAGGATTGAGAGTTTATCTTTTTCCCCATCGGTTTCTATAAGGAAAGATAGGCCGTGTTTTGCTATAAGATCGCTATTAGCCTCGCTCACCGAGTCTTCAACGAGCACTGTTAGCCTCAGTTTCTTGACCAACTTTAAACCTCCTCTCCTTCAGCCATGATGCTAGAGGGACCCCCTATAATAGCTTGCGGCTGGACACCCGACGCACCTTTCCAACTGGTGTCTCGGGCAGGGTCTGCAATCGACACCACATGGAGTGGTTGCCATCCCTCTGTGTGTGAGATGCTCCCTTACCGGTAGGTGTGAAGAATAGTGAACCTTGCCTATGGGGTAGAACTCCGACCTCTTGATTCCTCCACTGCTTCTAATGGAACGCCTCTCCATTGATATGCTTTCAAGCGTGCTTTGATCCTCCGCCACCACTAGGGCTATGAGGTTGTATCTACCCAACGTGGTAAAGATGTGAAACAATTCGTGGGCAGTTTCTGAAGCGTTCTAAGAGCCTCTGTGTAGCGCGCGCACAAAGGTTTTTCCAAAACTAAAAATGTAACAAAAAGAAGCTTAAATTAACCTCTACGTCTCTTATTTACATTGTTACATTTTGAACATTTTGGGTGTGACTATGGTTTCGGTGTAATTACGGATAGGGTAAAAATTGTGTGTCTGGCTCTGTTTTTGGCTGGCAAGCCTCCTTAATGAGCCGCTTTCGGAAAGTAAATAAATGAATCACTATTATGGAAATAGAAACTACGATTACAATCGTGATAAGCATGATAGGCGTTGTAGAATTGAGAGGAGCGCTGTCTATCTTAATAACCTCTACTTCCAGAGTATGAACGAAGAAGGGAGGATTTGCCCACCCATCGCCAGTCCTATTATAGTTGTAGGCTACCAGGATGTAGGCTCGATACTTTCCCTCCGCATCATCTGGCACACTAAAGCCTATATTATAGGAAAACCGCTCACCCGGAGCCAATGTCCTATTTCTCTCGCTTAAACCACCATAAAAGATTCCACTTACGTCGTGCTTACTCCACAAATTACCGAGATTAATCCCAACAAACCGCAACAATATGGTTACATTGCTTTCGTTGATTATCGTCACGTCAACTGACGAGACCAGCCCAGGACTAAAGGGATAGTCTCTCCATCTCCACTCAACCTCTGGCTTTACAAACCCCTCCTGACCATAAGCAATGCATAGAAGCAATAGAAGCAAAAATACCGTAGCTATCGCCAAGAACCCTTCAATATGCTGGAGATTTTTCCTCATTTTGAAAGAGCCCCTCGGCTATTCATATGTTTCAAAAATTGTTTGCAAATTTGCTTCATCGAAGATCACCCTAAAACGCTTAAATATATCCGTTCTACCGAGAAGCCTCGGAACCTCATTGGAATCAGCAAAAGCTATGCTGACATTCATCACCTCTTCTCCAATCCTCATTTTCACGTTATGAATGTACGCTGGCATCATTACTTTGCCTATTCCCACAATTGGACTATACTCACCATCGTAGAGGTCCAGCCCGAGTAATGACACATCGCCCTTAGTGAACAGGGAGGTGTCAGCTCCGGAATCCACATATGGATAAAAAAGATACCACGTGCCATCCTTTGACTGCAGATAAACATGAGCTATAGGTCTGTGGACAGTACCTCGCTTGGATGGCTCCGGCGAGTACTTAAACGTGTAGCGTCTCAAGTATGAGCACATCGGCAACCTGAATATAAAAGAGTGCGATCTCCTGGGGCTTTAACTTAGGGCACGTCTTCAATGCCTTTTCAAGGGCTTCTACAGAGCTGCTTCCGTCAGCAATTATCTTCCCCTCATACAAAGCCACGTGCCTCCCCCTATACTTCTCATACTCCTCAGGACTTATTGTCGGAGCTCGATATACAACCTCAGACATTAACAACCCCTATTGGAATTGGAGCAGACTTATTTATAGGCTTCTAGCCCCTCAGCCTCAACGCTCAACCAAACAACTCGGAGCCATGCTGAAGTCTTATGGTATGGAAGAACGTGGCGGTGTTTGTTGAGAAGGGGAATATGACATGAAGCAAGCTTCGGCGCTCCCACACCCTCATCTGCACAAGTATCGACAAGGAGGGGTTAGACATATCCACAGCCGTCAGCAAGGTTTGGATGGACCCGTCTAGCAACCTAAAAGTGGTACAAAGTGACATTTTTAAGTGCTCTCTCTCTTCACTATGGAAAAGTTCCTGTATTGGCGCCATTGCCACGAAGAAAAATGCCCGGTGCATATGTTTGTATACCTCAATCTGGTCGGGGATGGAATCCACAACTTCGTTGACGGAATGATCATAGCAGCCAGCTTCATCCTTTCCTACGACCTAGGCGTCGCCACAACCCTAGCGGTTATTTTTCACGAAATCCCCCAAGAAATCGGAGATTTCGGAGTCCTGATGTACGGAGGCCTTACGAGAAGAAGGGCTCTTGCATACAACTTTGTTTCAGCCCTCACCGCTGTTGTCGGCGCCCTCACAGCCTACCATTTAGCCTACATCCAAGGTGTGGAACACTTTCTGGTTCCTTTTGCGGCAGGAGGCTTCATCTATATAGCAGCAACGGACCTCATGCCGGAACTCCACAAAAGAACTCAAGCGAAAGAATCTCTGACTCAGCTAGCGGCCATTCTAACGGGAATAGGGTTAATGTCAACTCTGAAGGTTCTGTTAGCAGCATAGGCGCGAGATGCAGCTCAGAATGAGAGTTAGTGCGGGTACGGTATTAAGAGATTGGGCGCAGCTATTGAAAGACTCTGTAGTGAACCTTAGTTTATCACTTAGGGAAGCGAAATTTTTGAAATTCTTCCTCTAGAGCTAGAATCAGGGCTCCATAGGATTCGAGTAGATGGCTTTTTTCGTGTTCAGCTTTGCTTTCTTTTTTAGTGCTTCGTTAAGGGCTTTAGTAACCTCTAGTCTAAGCTTCATTAATTCCTCAATTTTCTTAGGGTCAGGTCTCATTTCCAGTGTTTCTACGGTACTATATAGCTCCTTGAATTTCTCTGGGCAATTCCGCAGCTCTTCCACAAATGCTTTTTCATCCTTTAAAAACTCTTCGAGTCTCGCTTCCAGCTTACGGATTTCCCTTAACAATTCTTCAGATGTTCTACTCAAAGAGGTGCTCGTCATCGCTTCGTATAACCTCGTAAGCATATTCTTCGCTTTTTTCCCATGG
>Ga0315314_1003128_pt1 | contig 13201 bp, 23 predicted proteins | sample TDP9_MG_FD_203631 | JGI IMG/M metagenome (GOLD analysis project Ga0315314, IMG submission 203631) | Freshwater sediment microbial communities from Lake Towuti, South Sulawesi, Indonesia - TDP9 | ecosystem: Environmental > Aquatic > Freshwater > Lake > Sediment | place: Indonesia: South Sulawesi...
AGAATACTCTCCGATCGGATTGGTTTAATTTTATTCAGAACCTTATATTTCCTTTTTACCCTCTTCCCCCAGGTGATTTGATGGCAACCGTCACCCGAGTTTTAAGTCCGGAAGATTGGAAGAACAGACAGATCTCTAATCTGAGGGCTGTCGGCGAAAGCAGCTATCGGGTTGGAGTCACAAAGCCTAAAAAGGATCCTATCGCTGCCGGCATAGCAGCCGAGGACAAGTATGGCGCGAACACTAAGAAGGCCATTGAAAAGAAGAGTAGGGCTGCTGCTCTTGGAAAAACTGACATGGCCACATGGTTTAAGTATGCCTCTGAGATCGGGGCTCCCCGGCTCGTTGAGGGAGTTACTAAGCGTGAGGCTAAGGTCTCAGCTTTCGTTAGAACATGGCAACCGGCTCTAGTGAGCCACTTGGCTAAGATAGACGCTATGGCGGACGTGTCCGACTCTGAACGTGAACAGAGGATGCTCGAGAACCTCCGTGGATTAAAGGCCCTTAAAGGCACAGCCTAGGGCCTCGGTTAAAAGAGTGAGGAATGAGCACGATGTATTTCCGTCAAGATCGAAAATGGAAGACTAAGACGATAACAGAGGCCACAACCTTTGACGAGGCCCTCCCCGACGCCGGAATCCTGGACAGCATACTCTTAACAGTCAGGGTATACAACGCTAGCGCACATTACGACAGGGTGAAGCCGAATATCTGGGATCATATAACCGACATCGTTCTTAAGGCGGATGGGATCGAAGCGCCCTATGACGTCTGGGGTCCAACCTGCCTAGCAGCCTACGGCGTTGAGTATGGCCGCATGGCGCCTGGCTTCATCGACAACATGAGCAGCAACTATCAAACCCTGGTTTTCCCAATCCTCTTCGGTCGGCGCTGGAAGGATGGCCGTTATGGGCTTGACCTGTCGAAGTATGGTGAAACAAGGCTGCAGATCACTAACGACTTCGCGACCGCGGACCTCCAGGCTACACAAAACATCTGGTTTGACGTGGACCTATGGTTCCTAGAGAACGCGGCGAAGCCGGTCCACTATATCGGAATGAACCAGATAGCCTATAACACCTGGACCGCGAACGACCAGGAGTATACCTTTAAGGTTCCGACTAAATACAAGGTCCGGAGGATCTTCCTAGGGTGTGAAAGCTTCCGAACGAGCGCTACCGGGGCCCAGGGTAACAAGGCCTGGAGAAACCTGAGATATCTAACCTACAGCTACAAGACCGGGACCATAGTCCCCATCAACCGTGACGACCTCTACCGAACGGACCAAGATAACCTCTGGGGCTATCCTGATCGTGTCGAGGTGCTTAAGAACGTTGAACCGCGGACCGGCTACACGGAGGACGTCGGCCTCTGTAGGCCTGTCGTGGCTGTGGCTATTCCTAGCTATAGCGCTGATCCAGGCTCAGATATCCCGTTTGTTTTGGATCAGAGGATGGAGCGCCTCCTCACCTGGAGAAGGGCTACAGCCGGTTACCAGGGTAGGCTTTACGCGGCCGGCTATGGAGTCTTGGACCATCTCTGTATCCACGAAGACCACCCAGATGATGAGAGCGGATATCTGGACCCGGCGGCCATGAAAGACGTAGAGGTTAAGGTGGGTAACAGCTCGAGCGGTGGAACCACAGGCATAATCCGGTTTATAACCCAGGTCCTCAGAGCCAACTAAGGGGATCTGAACCCCCACTTTTTTTGTTAAACGATTTTAGAGGTTAAGTTGATGTCGAAAAGAAGACAATACTCAAGGATTTTGGATAAGAAGTGCACTAGCGCCACAGTCGACTATCTCGAGGACAAACCCGTGGAGCCAGGCTGGGTCCTCTATGTGACCACGGGATCCTGTGAGGATGAGACCTCCGCGCCTACGATTATGAGCTTCTGTAAGAAGGATGGGGCTCAATACAGGGCTCTCGAGGAGGATCAGGCGCCTACCGCCGGCGTATCTAAATACATTATGAAAACCCATCACTTCATAGCCGGTGAGGCTCCGGCCTTCAGGTTTGAAGGAGCCACGCTGAACGATATCCTCAGAGGCTACTTAGAAGGCTACTATGAGGAGATCTCCTAGGCTCGGGGTGAATAGGTTTGGGTTACTTAGGAGATCTAGGCGGATATCTGAAAGAGCTTCTCGAGAACGCTACCTACGGCCTCTCGGCCATTAAGACCTTAGTCGATGATCTCGAGACGCGCCTCACGGCGGCCCGGGCCGCGAATCTTGATAAGCTCCTCGAGAACATTCCCTACACAGAACAGGCGATTGAGAGTCCCTATGGGCTTTCTCCTCCTTCGAGCAGCACGAGCGCCAATACCTTCGGGGCCTGGGTTGCTCAGTATGCAGCCAATGTTTTAACGTCTGACTTCCTCGTCCTCGGCGTTGTCGTGAGGCCGAATCATACAACCGAGTGTTACGCTGAAATTGAGCTCGGGAAAGGTGGCGCCGGCAGCGAGGTGACTATAGCCTCAGTCTGCTTTGAACCCATTGGCGCGAAGGAAAACATTACTTTCAATTTTCCGATTCCGATTAAAGTTGACGCGAACACTCGAATAGCGGCAAGAGCTAAAGACTCCGTGGCTTCAGCCCTAGCATACTACGTTCACGTATTGGTCCAATACCTACCCCTCTAGGTGACTTGCATGGTTAACTTAACAATAAGGATCATAGAAGTATCAGGCGTGATAAATACAATCGACGGCCTAGGAAACCCTGTCTCCGTTCGTAACGTGGTTTTCAAGGTGGCTGAGTGGCCAGATCTGGGTCCATGGACCCTGAGCATACCCTTAGGATCCACAAAAGCCCAAGCCAAGGCCGAGTTAGAGGGTTATGTCCGGGACTTGGCGTCTAACCTCCATGAGTTTTATGGCCTCGAGTGGTCCCTTACGGTGTAGCCCCTTTGACCTTCGCCTGGGACATAACGATCCCTGCAGGGACCACGGTCGCGAATCCTCTTAAGCAAACGCTAGAGATCACCTTCGGAGTCATAACTAAGCTCGAGTTCAAGTTTCCTCGGGGCTGCCATGGCATGGTCCAATGCCGGATCCTCCGCGGCGGCGTCTTCAGATTGGCTCCCCTAAACCCTGACGAATGGGTTACCGGCGATGATGAGAGCGTAAGCTGGCATACCTACTATGTCATCGATGATTTTCCAAAAAAACTAGAGTTTGTGGGCTGCAGCCCTGGGACGCGCTACGATCACACGATCACGGTCCGGATCGAGATCCTGCCTAAGAAAGTAGCCTCGTTCGTTCCCCTTATCGAGCTCCTCTCTAACGTTTTAACTAGGATGTTCAGGTGAGCGCCTCTTGGTTGAGGATCTTCCGGACTACCACCAATACTTTGTTAGCGTGAGCCTCCCCCCTAGCCCAGACGTCACCAACCCTAAAAAGTATGAGGGCTCTGTAGCCACAGCCGGCGTTCCCGTCACCCTTAGCGTCAATACAGACCTAGGCCATAATGGGGGAAATGGCTACCTCATAAATGATGGTCCAGGAGATCTCGAGGTTGACGTCTCAAACGATGGGTTGACCTTTGAAACAGATATCACGGTTAAGGAGGATGAGGTCCTTAGCCTTCAGGGGTTGAGTATTCACACCCTCCGGATAGATGCCACCGAAGACGGGACTGAGTATAGGGTCCTAGTTGTTTAATTTGGGGTGTAGTGATCACTATGGTTTTTTTGACTAAGAAGACCGTCCTAGAGGGTAACTTTGTTACCTGGGTCCACGTCTTCACAATCACCCTGGCGAACGGGATCTACTCAGCTACGGAGCCGGTGATCCATATCGATGATCGCCGGAGGCTGCTATATGTTATGTGGTATGATAGCGCGAATAATCTAAGGTTCGCCGTCTATGATCTTAACGATGGATCCCAGACATACCTCAGCCCCGCCGGATCTTCCTACCTGGCTGGATCAATTTCTGTAGATATCTTTCAGCCTGGGGCCGATATGACGAGCTTTGGCGCTACCGCGAATAGACAGTTTTACTTAGCCTTCGCCAAACCTGGAGGCCGCGATTTCGAGGTTTGGAAAAATGGCGCCTTAGAGTTCTCTGGGGACCTTAACCTCTACGAGCCAGGGGCCTCCATCGAGCTTGAGCACATGAGCCGTGAGGGTAAATGGCTCACCTTCACCTTCGAGGATGAGCTTATAGTTCTCAAGGGCTACGCGGCCGAGGCTGAAACCTTCCCCGATGATTGGGGCTACCGGAAAAGCCATGTTATGAATTCCGCCTCCGGCGCCGGATCCAATTACCAGGTTAAGATCACGGTCCACTATGGCTCAGGCTCAGACTCCGGGGAAGACGTCTACCTGGCCGGTAAATGTAAAAAAACTTTCGATGACGTCCGTTTCACAGACGTCAACGGAGCCCTTCTCGATTTCTACCTGGAAGAGAAGGTTTATGGTGACTACGCTGTCTTCTGGGTTGAAGTCTCGGAGGATCTTAGCTCGGTCAACCGAACGATCTATGTTTACTATGGCTGCTCTAGGGCCCACCCGGCCTCAGACGGAGAGGCCACTTTCCTATTTTTCGAGGATTTCCCAGGGACCGCGGTCGATAGCGCGAAGTGGACCGAGACGGAGGAGAGCGCCACCTACGCCCAGGTTACCTTCAACAATTATGGCCGGACCCAATATAACTCGGCCTCTACAAGCGTTTGGAGAGACGCCTACCTCACAAGCGTCGCCACCCACGCGATTGGAAGAGCAGTTAGATTCAAGGCCTATAAGAGTCACTCGGGGATAATAGGGAACGATCGCGCGGTTGGAGGCTTCGCTAATGGCCATGAGCCTTCTCCTAGTAACGGCGCCTTTTATGAGTGGACTCACCTGGATGGGGCCGGTAACGTCTGGGATTGGAAGGCCTCGAAGGCGGGTTCAGCCTCGGGCCAGACCGGGACCCTGACCCTGGGAACCATCTACTTTTTTGAGATTAGATGGAGCTCTGGAAGGATCGAGTTTGTGAGAAATGAGACCGTTCAGCTAACGATCACGGATACGAGCTATATTCCTGATGGACCCCTTAACCTGGTCTTTAGCGTGGGGAAGGGAACCGGATCCGACTCGGGTGACGTGACCTTTAGCTTTATAGCCGTTAGAAAATACGTGTGTCCTGAGCCCACTCATGGCGCCTGGGGCTCAGAAGAACCGCTCTAGGAGGCGTCAACAAAAATGGTCCTTAACCATAAAGGTCGCAACAATCCGAACAGCTCTTTCGATTGGAGTGACGCCCTGGTAGACGCGGGCATAATCGGGGGCCTAACCTTCTTCTCCTCCCTAGGAGGCCTCGGAGTTACAGGCCTTCTTACGGGTCCGGAAGGATGGTTGGCCGCGGCCATAGCTGCGGGGACACAATTCTTTTTAACGCTGGCGATCAAGAGAGGTTTACGTGAGAAGGGTTGAGGTGAATTGTTTTGAGTGCTAAGGAGAAAAAGGGACCTGAGCCTCCGGAGATCTCCGGGGCCTGGCAGTCCAGGGCCTTCTTCGCGGCCATGCTCGCCGCGGTCCGCGGAGACGACTCTAAGGCCGGGGAGATCCTCCGTGAGGTAGCTAAGAGCCTGGAGGACGAGTTCGGAGTCAAGGAGGGAGGTCGTAGAAGTGGCTGAACCTGAGAAGCTCGAGGTCGAGGTCGTAGAGGAGCGGGTTATCTCTCTCCCGGCCCTGGAGGGTCCAGCGCGTGAAGAGGTGTGGATAACCTATCGCTATGGCCGTCTTCCCCCTAGGCTCGTGAGGATCCCTAAGGATGAGGACACCCCTGAAAACAGAGCTCGGATCATAAGATCAGATCTTCAATCAGCCCTAGAGGCTAGGCGTAAGACTATAACGGTGTAACCTCTTGACCGGCTGGCCCTGGCCCCTCGATGGCGTTCAAGCCTGGTTCGATGGTCTCTGGGCCTGGATCTCCGAGGCTGCAGTTAACGCGGTCTCCGTTGTCCAGACCTGGGTTAATGACGGCCTTAATTGGCTGTGGACCCAGATCTCAGGGTTCGCCTCCTGGATCGTGGAGAGCGTTAGCGGTTTCCTCGGAAACCTGTCAACGGCGATTGGAGATCTTATTGGGGGTGCAGCCACAGCCATAGTAAACACCATCTCAGGCCTGATCGATGGGATCTCCAAGGGCCTCGCTGATCTCATAGGTAAGATCTCCGACGCCATAGCGGGTATAGGCCGGGGCATAGGGGAATTTGTAGACTTCATATCGAAGGGGATTAGTGACTTCGGAAATTGGATCATGGGTATTATATGGGGATGGATCGATAGCGCTCTAAAAAAGGCTATAGACGTCTTTCAATGGCTGTATAATAGCATAGCCGAAGCCGTTAATCGGACCGGAGGCATGATCATCTCCGGGGTTATGGGGGCCTTCGATGCAGCCTCCACAGCCATCGGCGAAGCTTTACAATCTATTTTTGGCGGCCTTGGAGAGGCTTTCAAAACCCTCTCTGGGATCCTTGGATCCATGCTCGACTTGGAGTTTCTGGACCAAGTTGTCGACAGCATAAAAAACGCTGAATCCGCTTTAACCTCGATGTTCTCCGCCATGTGGGCCACAAAAAGCCCTCTAGAACCCTTTGAAGCATGGCGTAGAGCTCAATCCATAGTTTCACAAGTATCCACTGTTCACATGGTCCAGGGAGCCGCGGCCTTAATAATTGAAAGCGTAAGCGCCGGCCAGATAGATCAAACAGTCTTAGCCCTGTTAGATACGCCGGTTCTAGCTAGTGCAAAAGACGCCGTTCGAGAGATCCATAGGATCGTTAACGAAGCCTCTATCATGGCGCCTTTACGCTATTACTTCAACTCAGTCTATACACCTACGATCCCGGACCTCGAGAGCGCTAAAAGGATGCTTTGGAGGGGCTTTATGAATCCGGATCAATACCGTCAAATAGCTGAGTGGATGGGCTACGCCCCAGACATCCAATTAGCCTTCTACCATCTTACAGAGGAGATCCCTGGTCCCGGCGATCTTATACGCTTCGTAGTCCGTGAGGTTATAGTCTACAAGGAATTTGAGGGCTGGATGGCTAAACAGGGCTTTGGTGTATTTTTCTCTAAAGCGTTCTGGGAGGCTCATTGGGTCCTCCCGGCCCCAACACAGATCTTTGACGCCTACCATAGAGGGCTGATCTCGGCTGATGAGCGCGATAAATACATCGTTTGGCATGACTTCAAACCTGAGCCACGACCCGACATTGAGAAAAGCGATCTCGAGATCATCGCCGGCCTTATAAAAACCCTGATCCCCAGAGTAGATCTACGCCGGGGATGGGAGCTAGGTGCAATTTCCGACGAGGATCTCGAGGAGAGATACCGGTGGCTGGGCTATGAGGATGATGCGCCTCTTATGGCTGCCATTCAAAAGGCCGTGGCCATGGATGCGGAGATCGGGGATATTCGCCGGGCCTGGGTAGACGATTTCATGTCCGGCCTCATAACGGAGGATCAGCTCCGCGCTAATCTCGGAGCCATTAACATTGTTGGAGCACGTCAAGATTTTTACGTTGTGGCTGCCAGGATCCGGAGAGAGCGGAGGATAGATCTGGCCTTCGTGGACCTCTACGAGGATGGCTACGCCAAGGACCTCATAACAGAGGAAGATCTCCGAGATCGCCTCTCCGAGGTCCTGGAGGATCCCGAGGAGATAGATCTTAAGATCTCCAAAGCCCACGTTCGGAAATACCAAAAGCCTTTACCTCCCAGGGAGACCACGGAGGAGAAAGCAGCCAAGGAAGCCCTGAAATATCAGGTAGCCTACCTTATTCAACTCTTCAGGCGATATGGGATAGAACGTGATGAGCTCGTCTCTCTTCTAATCGAGGCCGGAGCGGATCCGGCCGTGGCTTCTTCCAGGGCTGCCTATGAGGAGCTTAAGAGGCCGATTCCCAAGCCTAAGCCGGAGGAGATCTCGCGAGCCAGGGAAGAGACGAAGTTGCAGACGGCCCAGGTCAAAGCAGCCATTGAAGAGTTTAAGCGCTATGTATTCGATGAGGATGAGCTCCTAGATCGCCTAGTGAAGCTAGGCCTTTCTGAGGCTTTGGCCACAGCCACGGTTCAACTAGAATCTATCCGTAGGCCGCCTCCCCCAATACCCACGGAAGAGATCGAGCGGAGACGTCTCGAGGAGCGCCTTAGATCTCTCAGGGGCCGGACCCTTATCGAGCGGTATAGGCGATTCTCAATCGAGAAGCCTGAGCTCATAGCTGAGTTGATCGTGGCGGGTTTAGATCCCGTGGAGGCCTCAGCCATGGCGGACCTCGAGGAGACTCGTAGGCCTACGCCTAAGCCCTCTCCGGCCGAGGTCGAGGCCAGGCGTTTAGAGGCCAGGATCCTTAATCTGAGGGAAAGGATCCTTATTGAGCAATACCGGACGTATATGATCGAGAAGGATGAGCTTGTCAAGGACTTGACAGCCGTGGGTTTAGATCCCACAGAGGCCCAATCCTTAGCGGATCTAGAAGAGCTCAGGAGACCGACTCCGGGACCTACTTCAGAAGAGCTCGAGTTCAGGCGTGAAGCTGCCAGGATCCTCAAGCTACGAGAGGCGGAGTTAATAGCTAGGTTCCGTAAAGGTGAGATCTCATCGGCAGATCTTCTAAGCGAATTGATAGCTCTCGGTTATTCCGAGGATCTGGCCACGGCCATTGTGGCCCTGGAAGTCGCCAGGTTGAAGACGCCGTTAGGAGAGTGATCGTTTGGCTGAGGAGAAGCGTAAGGTTGAGGCTGAGGAGAGCGCGAAGAGTCTCGCGAAGATCTTTGAGCGGCCTAAGAAGAAAGAGGGATCCGAGGAAAGCCGTTAAGAGTGAAGGTTAACTCTTAGCTGATGGTGAACCCCTTTCCCATCTAAACCGGCTAAAGTTAACGCTCTATAACCGGCCCTAAGAGGATCCCGGAATGAAAAGATCAACTCTAGAGCTCAAAATAGATATCCTAGCCTGGCTTAAGAAAGAGGGTCCTCTGACGAAAACCCGGGTTATGCAGCTATCGAACATTAACTACCAAACCCTAGAGGCCTTCCTTCCCGAGCTTGAAAACAAAGGCTTAGTAAAAGTCGACCTATCACGCTATCGGAGCGTGGTCACGATCACGGAGCTAGGCCTCGAAATTCTAGGATCCTACATGAAACTAAAAAACCTAGGCCTCTAGCTCTTCTAGGCCCCTAACAAACAACACACATATACACCAATTTTCCAAATTTCCAACCGGCCAGAATACCTTTCCAGGATCGCCCCCCCTGGTAATATAGAAAGATAATAAAGAAGAATAAGAGATAGAGAGAGAGAATATATAAGGCCCATATCCGTCTAACCGAGCTCTTTCTGTCCATCTTTAAGTTTTAGATCACTTAATTCCGCCTTCAAAACCGTGGATAGAGCGTCACTATACTTCTTTTCGAGTTTACTCAGATAGTTTAGATAAGCCCTTTTACCCTTCTCTCTGGCCATAACCCTGGCCGATCTTATGGCTCCGATCGTTATGCTTAGCTCCCAATCGTAAAATGAGAGGGTGACCTGGAAGGATCCTCTCTTCCCAGAGTTATATCGACTTAAGATCTTCTGTTTACTCACTAGAGAACATGGCCCCCATTAAGCGCTCCCATCGGTCGGTCGGATACCATCGGCCCACCTTCTCCCGGATCCACCCGGCCTTAGAGCACTCAGCCAGGTATCTTCCCGTAGTCTCCATTTTTAGGCCGTGCATCAGCATCATGTAGCTTAGTATATCGTTCGTTGAGGGTCCCTCGGTTGAGCTTATGTAACTCATCATGGACCGGAGCCTTTGAAGTCTTAAGCTGGCCCCGTCTTTTACGCTGCTCATTTCTCAACTTCCTGGATCCATTTTTCGATGTCTTCAGCCACTATGGTGTCAAACTCTTTTAGCTTCTCTAAGGGGATCCCTCGCTTTATGGCCGCGTGAGTATCGATCGCTATGGCGATTAGTAGGGCCTGTCTCACGGCCCAGGGGTCTACCTTCTTGTTAACGCTCATGACCCTGAGCTCTCTTAGCTTCATCATGCAGAGCCGGAGATGTTTCTCATCCACCGTTCTCTCTGAGCTCATTCCTTCTTTCCCTCTAGCAGCATAAGGACCGCATCCAGGACAACGATCGCCTGATAGCTGTGATTGTCGCCGGTAAGAGTTCTAACTGCCTCGATGAGTCTTTTGATTAAGAGGTTAAACTGCTCTTGAGATCCGATCCTTATTACTAGCCTCTGGCCTTCCGTTTTTTCGTTCATTCCTGGAATCCCCCGTAGTAGTGTTTTATGGATTCCTTAATCCGGTCCTGGTCTTTCAGATCTTTAATCAGCCTCTCGAGACGCGTTACTAGATCCTCTAGGGCCTTCTCATGGTCCATGAGCGCCTGGATCACCAGGTCTAGGGCGTCAAGTTTCTCCCTTCGATCCCTCTCCACTCACATCGACCTCCCTCTGTCCCCATAACCCAGATCTAAACCGCATTGACGCCAAAACCTTCACCTCATCGAGACGCCCTTCCTCCCGTTCATGTAGCCACTTCATAAAGGCGTCAATTACCTCAAGGGCTGGCCCCTCCATATTGAAAACCACCTTCCGGCCCTGTGTGGCCGTTATCTTCATCTTCTCAGCCATAGCTCTTCCCGGTCCCTCATGCTCTTTAGCGCCTTATCGATCGCCTTCTTCCATCGCCATAGCGTGGCGGGATCCATGGCTAGGCAGATCTCCTCTACGATCTCGGTCACGCTTAATTCCGTTTTCAGATCTCATCCCACCCTGGCGCTATCACGGCCATCAGCGAGATTACAGTCTCCAGGATCTCTCCTAACCTTTCCAACGCCTCTTTCTTACCCGGATTGTCTGACTCCAAAAATCTGAACCACATAAGAGTAGACACAGCCCTCTTCGCCTTCCATCTCACCAGGTAAGTATCTACCTCTTTCACCATCCCTAGCTCAGACCTCCCTCAACCATGCCTCCAATGTCTCTTTGAGTCTAGCGCTCATCAAAATCGACCTTAAACAGTCCGTGCAAATGTAGGAAGCGTCTCTATAGTTTCCACAGATCCGGCATAAGTTAGCCACACCTTAAACCTCCACCCATTTCTCACGGGTTCCCATGAAGTCCTGTATGACGTGATAGAGCTCTTCGGCCAGATCTGAGTCGTTCGAGGAGATATCTACATCCAGAATCTTATCTGGGGCCCCCTCCCTTACCCATCGAGTCTCAATCTTCAAGCCTCTGTTACCTCCTCCTCTAGAGGTTTTATTTCGGGGGTGTAGTGTTTCTTTAGCTCAACCTCCACCATGTCCTCCCCCTCTATCCGATGGACCTCGGCGACGTCCTTCGGAACATACAGGTAGAGGCCCCCTCCGTGGCGTGATACGCGCATTAGGAGGGTTATTCCCAATTTCCCGATTTCTCGGTATCGCGTCAAATTACGTATCACCGCTTCATAACTAGGTTATTTAGGCTATTTAAAATGAATGTATCATGCCTCTATACTGCAGAATAACACTTTTTGCACCCGGAGATCTAGGGTTTTTGTCACTTGAGACGTAAATCGTTAAAAGCAAACTCCCACACTTTTAGATCTGGGTTAAAACCATGAGTGACAGTAGATATCTAAAAATCACGTTTTGGGCGGGCGAGATCACCATCCAAGACGAAGAGGATCCTATAGCGATATTTCCATGTCCCCCTGAGATCCAGGAAGACGTCTATCTCTATCTGCTAGGATCTCTCTCTCACGAGGTCCTTAAGGGCATTAGAGGCGCTAAAAAATGTCAGAAACATTAAGGATCCCTATTGCGAAAATCGTAGTCCCGGAGGTCCGGGCCTCAAGCCGAATGACTCCTGAGCAGCTCGAATTTTTCAAAGCCACGGTCAACCAGGTCGGAGTCGTTCAGGATCCCGTAGTCCGTTCGCTCCCGGATGGATCCTTTGAGCTCGTGGCCGGGAAAAGTCGTCTAGAAGAATTGAAGGCTCGAGGCGAATCTGGGATCTTATGTAAGGTCCTTCACACGGATGAGCGAACAGCCCTCATAATGCACCTAGCCGAGAACGTAGCCAGGGGATCCGTGGATATCGTAAGCGTTGCTAAGGTCCTCGAGAAGCTGAGATCTTCGGGATCCTCGATCGAAGAGTTATCTAGGATCCTGGGAAAGAGCGAGACCTGGACCAGGAGAACCCTTCAACTCCTGGATCTCCCAGACGTCTACCAGGAGGCCCTAGCTAAGGGCACGATCACGCCTACCCATGTTTATGAGGCTGCTAAACTCCCGACTCCGGCCGAGATGGATTCAGCCCTTCAGACGGCTATAAACCTGGGCTGGAACACCTCGATATTTAACACCTACGTATCAAATCGCCTAGCTGAGATCGAGGCTGCTAAGATCAGGGCTGCGGAGCGCGGCGTGGCTCCGGAGATCCCTCCCCCCTCCCCTCAGCAGCTAATAAAATACAAACAATGTTTACTCTGTGGCTACATGAAACCGGTTGAAGACGTCACGGTCCAAATGGTATGTAAAGGCTGCGTGGAGCTCAACCAATACATAACCTCTCAGATCGGCCCTCCGGAAACAGCCATTCAAACCGTCTACTCAGCCCTTCAGATCTACTTCGGCCAGAGACCTCCAGGAACCACTCAACCGTCTGAGCCTACAGAGGCCGGCGCTCCACCGTGAACCTGGCCTTTGGAGCCACCCCATACTTAGTTATGACATACTCATAGCGCTCGAATCCCCTCTCGAGAAGCATAGGCAACATTTGGGACTGAAGCGTCTTACTCGTCAGATCATAATAGTTTGGGGGTAACGCCTTCACCCCAGGGGCTAAGTGTAGTCGTAGGCTCTCGATCTCCTTCTCCTCCGGAGCGCCAGGATACCGGGGATGGATAAGCATTGTTCCGCGCTCCCACGTCACAAGTCTTAGAGTTATACTCCCCCTATCCGGGAGATCTAACACTTCATAGGGTCCTGGTAAACGCCTTAAAGGAGCAGCCACAACATCACACCCAAACCCATTTAACCTCTAACATCTTAAAAGATTTTAGAGGTCGGTGGATAGAACCTTGAATTATCCGGTGACGGCTAATTGATGAATGCGACAACGTGATGAGCTCGCGCAAGGTTATCCCAAACCGACTCTCTAAACCGAATCCGAACCGAAGCCTCGCTTCGACTTCCTTCGCCCCCCCTCCCCTGAAATT
>Ga0315314_1003129_pt1 | contig 13198 bp, 17 predicted proteins | sample TDP9_MG_FD_203631 | JGI IMG/M metagenome (GOLD analysis project Ga0315314, IMG submission 203631) | Freshwater sediment microbial communities from Lake Towuti, South Sulawesi, Indonesia - TDP9 | ecosystem: Environmental > Aquatic > Freshwater > Lake > Sediment | place: Indonesia: South Sulawesi...
AAGATACTCGGGGCAATATCTCCCGTAGGAACCAAAAAGATCATGTATTATCTGGAACGGGATATTGCAGGCTATGGAAAGATCGATCCCCTGATGTTCGACCCATACGCTGAAGACATCAGCTGCAGCGGTGTAAACAAACCCATTTTCTTGTGGCACAGAAAATACGAGAACATCAAAACCAACGTCTACTTCAGAAACGAAGAAGAACTCGAAGACTTCGTGATGAAAATTGTTCATAAGGCAGGAAAACACGTCAGCATAGCCTTTCCAATAGTGGACGTTACTTTGCCTGGCAAACACCGCCTCGCGGTGTCATATGGAAGGGAAGTCACGCCAGCAGGCACAAGTTTCACCATCAGAAAATTCCGCGAAGACCCATTCACTATAATAGACTTAATCAAGAATGAAACAATAAACGAAAGCATCGCCGCATACCTTTGGCTACTCGTAGAAAACAAAATGTCTTTGATCATGATTGGAGCCACGGGTGCAGGCAAAACAACTTCCTTGAACGCTATTGCCTGCTTGATCCGTCCCAGCTATAAAATAATTTCAGTCGAAGAAGTGGCTGAGATTAACTTACCCCACGAAAATTGGGTTTCAACAATTTCGCGTTCAGGTTTCGGAGTTGAAAGCGAAGGGGAAATCCCCTTATTTGACCTCATTAAGTCGGCTGTGAGACATCGTCCAGATTTGATAATTGTAGGTGAGATTCGTGGAGAAGAAGCCTATGTACTCTTTCAAGCCCTTGCAACGGGTCACGGCGGACTATGTACAATCCACGCTGAGAACGTGGATACAGCCATTAAAAGGCTTACCCAACCACCGATGAACATCCCACCAGCGATAATTCCATTAATGAACTGCGCAATCGTAGTGAAACACGTCAGACCACCCATCTTCGACCGGTCTGGGAAACATCTGTCAAGTAGAAAATTCATCAGTGTCTCAGAGATTAAAGATGCAAACACGATTCATGATGTATTCGTTTGGGACTCTTCTTCAGACACTTTCCAAGAGAACTTGTCAAACAGTTTCTTGCTCAAGAACCTATCGAGAAGTCTGAACGTACCTATGGAGAGGCTGATGCGTGAACTAGAACACCGTAAGAACGTCTTGCTTTCGATGGTTGAACACAACGTAAGAGACTATCGCAGCCTTAACAATTATTTAAGCAAATATTATCACGGCCCCAGTTCCCAGTCTGAAAAACTTTCAGAGATAACCAGCCGGTGAGACATTGCCATCTTCGAACGTATCAAATAGAATTAGCCGCTTTTTCGGTGTTTTCCGAGGGAAAGAGTCTAGCCAAATCGACCATGAACTTCCCTTCGTGGCAATGATGTTCACCGTGATGGCAGCCAGTGGAGTTACACTTTATGAAAGTTGGAAAAAATTGCGATCCATCAACCTTCTTCCCACCATTCAAAAAGAAGCTAGAGACATGGTTCGACGAGTTGAAGTCCTAGGATACGACGCACTCACCGTCATGTACAAAAAAGCCGAAGAAACAAAGTCAAAGATGTACCGTGACTTTTTAGCAGGGTATATTTCAGCGGTAAAAAGCGGCGGCAACCTAGTCAGCTTTCTGAACAGTAAGTTGCGCTCCATTTTTGAAATGAGAAGCGCCGCTGCAAATCGATCCGTCGAAAAGTTAGGGACAGTAGTTGAGGCCTATTCTGTTATGTTGATCGTATCTCTCTGCGTGTACCTCCTCGTTATAGTAGTCCATTCAACCTCCTTTGTTCTGGAATTGGGCACTACTCCAAGCACCCCAGCAGACATCTACCTAGTGATCTTTTTTGCGATGCCACTTATTTCCCTTGTATTTATGGTGATTGCCCACAAGATGCAGAGAAGTACCCTTATTGATATCAAAGAGCCATATCAGAGGGCGTTATTTCCAATGATTGGCACCTTATGCTTGATTGTCGCAGTAACTTTTGTACCCCAACTTGGATTTATAACAGATTTATTGCCTTTGCCGCTTCTGATATCCATCTGCCTCTTAATCATTTCCATACCTCCAGCAATAAGTTACCACAACATTGCGAAAAGGAACTTTTCCGCCGAAGAGGGGATGCCAAGCTTTCTCCGAGATGTAACTGAAGCTAGGAAGACTGGGCTTTCTCCGGAGAAGAGCATTATACATGCAACAAAGAGGAAAGGACATGGAAAGTTCTCTGAACATCTAAGGCTGATCAGAGATCAACTTGAATGGGGCATACCCCTCAGAAAAATCTTTAGAAACATAAAAATGGAAATCCAAAGTTGGCCCGTGCTCGTTAACTTCCTAATCTTGGTTGAAACCATAGAGGTCGGTGGAGGTTCAACAACTGCCCTTGAAATTTTGTCTGAATACAGCGAGAAAAGCAGAGACATCGAGAAAAACAAGCGGGCCATGCTTAAGCCTTACATTATTTTATCCTTCATTTGGAGCATTTTGATGGCCCTCACAGTCACATCCATGATCTACATTCTTACCCAAATATCCTTTCCAGGCTTGACCGAAACACCCTTCGTGACAATACAGTCGCAAGTTAATATTTTCTCTGCTGGAATAATTTTTCAGTGTTGGCTCTCAGGCTTCTTCATAGGCAAAATAAGTGAGGGAACCTTCGCGGCAGGTTTCAAATACTCGGCAATGCTTATAGTAGCATCATACGCATCGCTTTTGATTTCTCAGAAGTTTTTGACGAGTCTCTTGGTGGGGATTTTGTAGATGCCAGCCTCTTCCATAGACACCATTCTAGCTTGTTCAATTATGATCATTTTGGTCTCGTCAGCTATGGTTATTACTTCCATGACTCTACATCCAAGCTTGAACGAGCTTTCCCACAGAAACGACATTGAACGCTACCAGCAGCTTGCCAAGTATATTCTCCTAAACCCTGGAACACCTCCCAACTGGGGAAGCATGCCGGAAGTCGTTCCAAGCAGTTTTGGTTTGGCTTTGGTGAACTCCCTGCACCCTTACCAGCTTGATATTGATAAGGTTTCGCGCCTAAATGGCGAAAACGCTTACTCCATAACATATCTTCAGCTTTTTGAAGCTTTTGGAGTCCGTGATGTTGCCTTGAGATTAGAGGTAGAAACCTTATTCCGTGTTTCTGTAAATTTGGTTTCAACTTCAATAGGGGAAAACGAAACGACGTACGACTTCGAAATTTTGACAAAGAAATCAGGGTTGCCAGTTTCCGCCAAGTTAAGCTGTTATGTCATTTCGAAAGGCTACGTTGACAGCTTGGTTTCATCAACCTCTTCTAGTGGAAACGGTTCGGTAAGCTTTACCCTTCCAAACTCGGCAAACGGAACAGCGCTTCTGGTATCTTTTGCAAAAATTGAAACTCAGATTGTTGCTTTCAACGTTTATTCCTTCAGCCACAACTCATCGACGCCTGAGCCTAACGGAACTTTCATGAGACTAAGCCCCTTGAATTACACGTTAAACGTGTCTTTTTCATACCCTAACGAAGAAATTTTGAGGGCGCAAGCCTTCACTTACGGCTACGCTTCTGAATTGACGCAGATTAGCAGGGACAACCAAACGGCAGAATATGGTCTCCCTCACCTCTTGGATTCAGGCCCAATGATAATAGTAATCACGGGGTCTAACGAATCATCTTCCTTTGCTGAATGGGTGTCGTATCCACAGTTGCCCATAGAGATGGGCGCCGACCTAAGTGGCTTAGACGCCTCCTCAAAAATCGTTTCATTAACCTACACCGTCACCATAAACTTTGCCCTTTACGAGTTCAACATAAAATTTGCGGGGCCAAGATAATTATGTTCGACAAAAAGGGGCAGATCAGAATGCTAGAGGCCTTTTTGGCAGTCTTGGTCATATTCTCGGCTTCAATCCTCTCCATCAAATTTTCTCCAGCAACAAACTTTGAAAGCGAAAAATTGTTGTCGACTTCTGGAATGCAAGCTTTGATGGAACTCGATAACAACGGCTACCTTGGAAAGTTGGTTGACGAAAGGAATTGGACGGCCATTAGGGAGAATCTCGAAGTCCTGCTGCCCGCTGGCATTTCCTACAACGTTAGTGTTTATGACGACGCAATGAACCAAATCAACGATTTCGCTATAGGCAACGGCTTGAAAGGTCAAAAGGTTGTTTCCGTTGAATATCCTTGCGCCAGTCAAAGTTCAGGGTGCCGCTTTTATCTAGTTCGGTTGCAGTTGGCCTTCGCTGGGTGAAAGAGATGAATAAAAGAAGTTGTTCGGGGCAAATTCTTCTGGTGGGTGTTCTTATTATAGCTCTGCTGTTATTGTCAACTGAAATCTACGTTTATGATTTGGGAAAAGCCGTGGATGAAGAAAAACAGAATTCCTTCAGTGATTTCATTCTTGCTGTTAGATTGGGTTCTAAACATGTTGTAGTTGGGTCTTTGGCAAATGTTTCCCAAGGAGGGACCAGTCAAACTCTTGGAATTAACCTCAAAAGATTGTCTTCTTTCGTTGGGGGACTGTACCAATCTGGAAAGTGCATCCTAAATTTCACTCTTAGAGAGATTACCCCATACTCGTCTGGCATCTGGATTTCTTGGGGAACAAACGGACTTGGAGTTTCAGGGGCCTACGCAAACTTCACCCTTCAATTGCTGGATCGAGGGACGGATGTCAACCTTAAATACGCAATAAACGTAACCACGACCCTTTCGATCCAAGGCACATACAAAGAAATGCAGGGTAACAGCAAACAAGTTAACGTTACATGCAATCTGCTAAACGAAGGGAAACCAGCTTTGGCTGAGAACCTCACGCTATACTACAAGAATTTGGACGACTGGTTGACCCCGGGTCCACAGAACAACTACACCATCATCGATTATGGTAACGGAACCTATTTCATGTCCTTCGTTGCCGACATTTCTTCCACCACTGTCGAGGTATCCGTGCACGCTTCAGACCAGAGGGAAATAAGCGTCCAAGCCAATGCCACATGTGTTGGAACCTAAATATCCGATTCTTCGAAATTCTTAAATGGTGGTAACACCTTTAATTAAAAAAGTGTTACCCTAAGTGATGCGTATGCACATACCTGACGGTTTCCTTGATCCCTACGTTTGCGCTTCAACGTATATCATATCTTTTATTTTCCTTTTCTGGGCATGGAGAAGAGTGAAAGCGACGTATCCCCGTGCAGTTGTTCCCCTTCTTGCCATGTCGAGCGCTTTCGTTTTCGCCGCCCAAATGCTAAACTTTCCCATAGCCTACGGGACAAGTGGACACCTCGTTGGCGGAACCTTCCTTGCAACTTTGCTTGGTCCCCACGCAGCCATAATAAGCATGACCATTGTCCTCCTAATACAAGCCATTTTCTTTGCAGATGGAGGAATATTCACCTTCGGAGCAAACATTCTCAACATGGCCATCATAGGAGCGTTATCCTTCTACGTTGTCAAGCTACTCTCTGGTTCGTCTCCGAGTCAAAAAAGATTCTTAGCAGGCGTTTTTGCTGCTTCGTGGCTTTCCGTAGTCTTAGGGGCGCTGTTGTGCGGCCTCCAAATCGGCGTCTCTCCAATCTTTGAGTCAGCGGGAGGCTTACTTGTAACTGTTCCAGCTATGCTCTTTTGGCACACAATAATAGGCGTCGGCGAAGCTGCCATAACAACTTCCCTAATTTCGCAACTTGTCCGCGTTCGACCCGTGGTTCTCAACGGACTTGCCATTCTGGGTTGGGATATCCAATGAAGGACTCGGCAAAAGTGTTGCTTGCGGTAATTGTTGGCCTAGCTATACTCTTGCCCTTTGCCTCAGCTTACCCGGATGGCCTTGAAACAGTGGCTCAAAAGGCGGGTGTCGAAGAACCTGAGGGACTTTGGCGTGGACTAATGCCTGACTATAGCCTCCCAGCCATAGAAAACCCCTATTTTTCCACGCTGGCAAGCGGTCTAGCAGGGATCCTTTTAGTTCTCATTTTTACATTTTTTGTCGGCATTGCGTCTACTCGGAAAAGATAGAGGGCGCTGTTCCGGATAGCACCGAAACAAGCATACTGATAAATACGTTTTTGGCAAGTTATAATATCGCTTGGAAGTATTGCAATGCACATAGTTATTGTTGGAAGTGGGGTAGCTGGCGTCACGGCAGCCAGAACCATAAGGGAAAGCGATCCTAAAGTCAAGATCTCCGTCTACACTGATGAAAATAATTTGTACTATCCTCGTCCGAGGCTATATGAGGTTCTATCTGGAGAAGCGAAACCCCAAGAAATTTACATGTTTTCCGGGCAGTGGTATGAAAAGAGAGGCATCAAGTTCCACCTGAACAAGAAAGTGTTGAGCATTGAGACCGCCAAGAAAGAACTTCTCCTAGAAGATCGCTCAAGGGTAAACTATGATAAGCTTCTCCTAGCAAACGGAGCACACCCACTTGTACCACCAATAAAGGGCATAGAAAAAACCGGTGTTTTCACCCTCCGCTCCATCAAAGACGCCCTAACCATAAAGGAATACGCGAAGAAAACAAAGAAGGCCATAATCATCGGAGGCGGACTTCTGGGTTTAGAATTTGCCGCATCCTTAAGAAAACTCGGCCAGCAAGTCGAAGTTGTAGAAGTCTTCCCGAGGCTGTTGCCAAGGCAACTTGATCAAGATGGAGCAACAATTTTGAAAGACCAAATTGAAACTCGCGGCATAAACATTCTATTAGGCGTCAAAACAGAGGAAATTTTAGGCAAAGAAACGGTTTCCGGCATTTTACTTGACAATGGAAAAGAACTTTCAGGTAACCTCGTTTTGATTTCTGCGGGAGTGAAGTCCGACACAGATTTGGCTGTAGAGGCGGGAATCAAAGTAGACAAAGGAGTTGTCGTGGATGAATATCTGCAAACCAGTGTCAACGACGTGTATGCTGCTGGAGATGTAGCTGAATTTGAGGGAAGAGTCTACGGCATCATCCCCGCAGCTCAAGAACAAGCAGAGATAGCAGCCGTGAATATTGTGGGGAAGGAAAAGCGGGTCTATAAGGGCACGATCCCATCCAACACGTTAAAGATTGTTGGCATAGACCTAACCTCAATGGGACTAGTGAATCCAGAGGGGCCTCAGTATGAAGAGATCAAAAAAATCGACAAGGAAAAAGCCATCTACAAGAAAATCGTTTTGGAGAAGGGGAAAATCGTGGGAGCCATAATTTTGGGAGATAGAAAGGGCGTTACGCCGATAAAGAAATTGATGGACCAAAAAATAGACGTCACAAAGCACAAAGATTCCCTCTTAGAAGACGACTTCGATTACAGAAAAATCTTCACATAAAATTGTTCGCGGAAAGTAAATAAAGGTTAAAAAGGGTGACAACATGACGAAGAAAAGGGAATTATTAAATTCCCTAACACACGAGGATCGGGAAAATATTCTTCTGCGAAACTGGATGTCCCACGACGGGCACTGGTTCAGACATGTCGCGGAGGAGTTCGGACCTGAAGCAGCCAACAAGCTAAACATGCGCACCTGCAGATCCATAGGGAGGACGGACTGGTTCCGCTTGGTAAAGGCTCTGGGAATAGACAAGGTGGAAAGCTTGGATCAATTACTCGAAATCTTCAAAGCAGCGTGGCAGCTGTATGCCCCCCCTCACATCGATGTCGACATCACAATAAAAGATAACCGAATATCGGCTCAAGTGAAAAAGTGCTTCGCCTACGAAGGCGTAAAAAGCATGGGAATGGAGAAAATCTACGACTGCGGAATCTTCGAACGCATCCGCTCTTGGTTGGATGCCGCCGGAGTAAAATATGAATTAGAACCACCTATCGGAAAATGCCTAAAAGCAGAAGGAAAAGACTGTAAAAGAACGATGGTCCTGTTTATGTAAAACTTCAATCTAATAAAGATTTATAATTGACCCGCATTCCCATTATGTCTCTAACGCCTATGAGTAGGGGTAATCACATGACCACGGGTGATTCAAATGCTTCTTCATACACTGTGCTGTCTAAGCCGCTACTACAGCGGTATAATCCTCTTAAACTAACAGCGTGGACTATGGTCATTGGAACACCGCTGCTGGTTCTCGTTTCGATCCCCTCCCTCAAGGAGCAAAACTGGGGTTCCGTTCCATTGCAAGGATGGCTAGGTCTCACCTACTCCTTCTGCTTCGCCATAGCCATCGGGTACGTAATATGGTACACGGGAGTAAGCCGAATTGGCAGTGCTAGAACTGCCCTCTACGAAAATTTAATAACAGTAATAGCCGTGGCTGTCGCGTGGCTTTTCCTATCTGAGAGGATGACTCTGCTTCAGGTTTTAGGCGCAGTGCTGGTTCTTTCTAGCTTATATTTAGCTAGGAGGCCATCAACGGAAACTATTAGTAATACGCGTCAACGGTAACTATAAGTAGACGTTATTTCTACTGAAAATCCCCACGAATGAAATGTGGCTGTAATGAGGTTGCACAATATGCCATGGAAATTAGTACATATTAGGAAGTCGGGTCGTAAGCCCTTGAATGGTCGGCAATGCAAGATTTGTAAACGTGAAATTGTTGACGAGAAAGCTTGGAGTAACCGAAATAAACATCGTTCTAAATATATTTGTAAGATTTGTTTCCCCAAAATATGGGTTAAAATATAGAGTCAAAACATTCAAGTTGGTGCCATCAAAACAGCGTTCAAGTCAACAAGATTTTCATTAACAGAACAGAGTCTGTTTTACATAAGCCACCTAGGCTTTCCTTCAAGATATTCTGTCAGAAACTCCGCGAACTCGCGGCTAGACGAATACAGCGCCAAAGCTTCCTCGTTCACCAAAACTTCCACCGAGTTGGCGACAGCCTTAGAAATCAATTCGGCTACGCCAAAACGCCTTCCACCGTCTCCCAATTTTTCAAGCAACAAATCCACCACATCCGTGTGTTTCCTTTTTATTTCAACCACCCAACGTCCTGCTTCTACGTGCGGTCCAGAGATCGTGTGCGCTGCTCCAAGGTGTTTTCGCAAAAACTTCTCGCACTCCACCTTCTTTCTGAGGGGTGGTCCGAGATGCTTTTTTATGGGTGGAAGGAAGCGCCTCTCAACCTCAAAAATGAACATGTTAAGGCTTTCTTCATCGCTCCAGACACAGTCGCGCATGACAATAAAGTCGTTTTGCTGAAGCATTTTCCTCAGCGACCTCTGGGACTTGTAAAGCTGTCCCCACAGAACATCTGGCACCGCGTTAACTTTTCCAAACTTTACAAACACAATGGTTGATCCGCGAGTTTTTATGGTTTGAACAAAACTTTCGACGTCAAGGGCTCGTACCTCCCGTGGGTAGAAAAATTTTTGGTGCGGAGTTTTGAGAAACGCTCTAGCTGCAACAATAAGTTCATCTAGCTTTTCCTTTCTAACAGCCGCGGCAGCGTTTCTCCCCTTGTCGATGGGGTCCACCATAACCAATGGCTCTTCAAAAATCTTCTCTGCCTCTTTCTCTCTTCCCTTGTAATATCCCTCGTAATCGATGATCCACCTTTCTTTCCAGTTCGCGACTGACCTCAGGACTTCGATGAATGATCCGTAGTTGAGGGTGAGGAGCTCGCAGAGGTATCCGCTGAAGCCTCCAACCTTTATTTCAGCTCCATAAACGCCTATGCCTCTCATGAACTTTTTCAGAAGCCTGACCTCCCCACACCTTCGCTCGTCCAGCAGAGGCTTCACGTAATCGGTGTGGAAGGGAGTCCTATCAGTGGCGCTGATCCATTCGCCGCGCTTCACCCGATAGCATGGAACGATGTTCACCCGTACGTTATCGGTTACAGCCTCAAGATATGGATGCTCCGCAAATCTTTCAATCTGCTTGAAACCCTCAGTGGCCTTTCTTGCTATTTCTAGGCAGATGGTTCCGAAGGCTTCGCGGGGCATGGTGGTTGGCACGCGCATGAAGATGTCAATGTCCGGCTCCTCGCTGAGCCAAGTGTCCTTCGCAACAGAACCTTCCACCCTAACCTCAGCCTCGACCCCAGCATCCTTCGCTGCCGCAGCCACCCTCTTTGTTAGTTCCTCGGCTAACGCGAGGATACGCTTTCTTTTTTCTTGGCTTGGGGTGACTTTTTTCAAAGCATCAGCGCAGATCTTTTCAAGGACTGAATTCATAAGCATCACTGAAAGTTTTCTATAGCAGTTCTAGCCGCCGCGAACCTCCCTTAAGGTTGTATAAATGGGGCCTTTTGGTGTCAAAGCGCTTTTTTTAAGCCTTAAATAGTCAGCCTTAATTACGCCGAACTCGTAGTCCGCCAAGTCCTCAACGCATTTGATGAGCTCGGCTTTGTGTCTTCCAGTTTTTACCCGAGCTATCGTTAGATGGGGGCTGAATCCCTTGGGGTCCGGCTTGAAGCCAAGTCTTCTGAGGCGAGGCTCTAACTGATTAAAGACTTTCATAAGCTCGTCTGCGCCATTTCGGATTCCCGCCCAAACAACGCGAGCGTATTTCAAACTTGGAAAGGCTCCTAAGCCTTTTAGTTCTACTTCAAAAGGAGTGAAGGAAATTTTCTTCATTTCTTCGTAAATGGAGTCAACCATGGGCGGGGATACGTTCCCTAAGAACCTCATAGTTACGTGGATGTTTTTAGGCTCGACTAGTTTCAAATCTGCACCCGTGTTAATGAGTATGTTTTGAACCTCCGACAGTCGCTTAAGCACCAGTTCACTGTCAATGTCAAAAGCAATAAAACTTCTAATGGTCTCAGACATGACAAGCCCTCTTGCTAATTCTCGCAAATCTATTTAATTTATTCTTCCTATACACCATCTTAATAACTTTCAACAAGCTCTAAACGTAGGATTATTGGCGAGCGTCACTACTTCATATCTCTATTCTCTCTATAGTCAGTTTCCCGTTTTCCTGAATAAACAAAACTAAGTCTCCAATCTCAAAGTGATAGGTGTCCCTTACGCTTTTCGGAATAGTTATCTGAAAACGACGCGTGACCTTGCTGTTTCCGAGCACCTGCCTTTTAATGGGCATACAATACACCAGTCTAGGAAAATAGGAAAAACATTATTAATGGTGTCCACTATTTTCCTATTGTAGGAGAATCCTATACATTATGCTAGGAGGGACATAAAAAGTGAAAATTTGTTTTATCGCCGTAAAGCTCGTACCGGAAGCAAAGGGCCAGTCGAATGAGGAAATCGAAAAACAAATATTCCATGAACTCTCTGAGAACATAACTGCAATCGCTTGGGGCGCGGAAATACTGAAGATCACAGCCTTGGAGATTGAATGATGAATGAAGTAGAAAAACTCAAGGAGATGCTGAGGGAACGTGACTACTCCGAAAAAGCCATTAAAGCCATCCTAAAATGGTATAGGTGAAAGAAGTAAAAAGATTTCAAAAATGTGTTTGTTGCTATCTTCTCTACTCTTTCGCATAACCAGTATGCGTCTTAGTTTTGCTTATTTTCCGACTAGACCGAAGGAGGTGAAGGATTTCACCCTTCCTGTAAAATCAATTTAACTTAAGTGGAATACTATTCCTTAATACCTTTAACTGAAATGTTATAAAGCATAGAGCACGACGGAGAAAGATGACATGGCGATGACAGAAAGAATTGTCATTGGTGTGGCTGGAATGCCCGGCGCCGGAAAAGCTACAGTTAGGGAGATCGTTCAAGAAATGGGCTACCCAGCCGTGGTGATGGGGGACGAAATCAGAGAAGAGGCTAAGCGAAGGAAACTGAAGCCTACGCCGGAAAATTTGGGCATGATTATGCTAAAACTTAGAGAGGAAGAGGGCCCAGCCGCCGTGGCCAAGCGATGCATTCCTAAAATGGAGAAAGCAGAGGGGAATGTCGTCGTTGTCGAGGGCATCCGGAGCCTGCATGAGGTAGAAGAATTCAAGGAGCACTTTCAAAATTTTACCCTCATCGCCATCCACGCATCGCCTGAGACAAGATTTCGACGCCTATTTCAAAGGAAGAGAAGCGATGATCCAAGGGGCTGGCGAACCTTCATGGAACGAGACTTGCGGGAGCTCGGCGTTGGCCTAGGATCAGTTATCGCAACTGCTGATCACATGATTGTGAACGAAGGGACAAAGGCTCAATTGAAAAAGAAAACTCGTGAAGTCTTGAAGGAGGTATTAGGGAAGTGGATGAAGTAGACGTTCACGTAGAGGTTGAGGTCAATCCCACCGAGGACCCTGAAAAGGTGAGGAGGGCCGTGGAAAACATCTTTGCAAGCGTTGAGTTTGAACTTAAACCTCACGGGCGGGGAAGCCTGCTTGTAGCGAAGACTAAGGGCATTGACGGGCTCGCTAAGCTATACAATTTGCTTCGCAGAGAGAGAATTCGCGACGCTGCTCGAGGCGTATTATTTGATGGACTAGGCGAGAAGTCCATAGTTTTCTACTTGAACAAACAAGTAGCTTATGTAGGCCACATTTCATTTTCAAAGCCCGTGGCAGAATCGCCTTTAGGACCCATCATAGTTCAAATCCGTTGTGATAATCCACGAGGGCTCATTGAGTGGCTTGCTCCAAAAACAACCTAACAGGTGTGGTAGGAAAATGAATGAAAAAACAAAAATTAGATTGTTTCTCCTATTCTTCTGTGCATTAACATTTTTTCTAACCCTCATCAGCTTGACGAATGCCCACATCAAAGAGTTCATAGTCTTCTATTGCCTCTTCGCATACTACCTCATAGTTATGTTTTGGGAAGAAACTAACCCATAAGTTAGAATAAATATAAGTTTAATGCTTAATGAATGAATGAGTTTAAGGATTTAATCCCTAATTTTCTTTCGTTTTTTTTAATGTTGAAATTCTTACACAATATACATGAGCTTGCTTAAAATTCTAACATTGTCTGAGATATGAAATTTAGAGGATTTGAGGGGAGAATAACTAACTCTACATGCATTTAACTTGTTCTTTGATTGTTTGTTTAAGAGATAATCTAATGTTACAAAAAAGAGAGAAAGGAAGGATTGCAGTTGCGAACAATGGAAGTATGTTATTAGGGCTAATCTTTCTGTTTAGGCCACTTCCATGCATACCAGACAATCAATGCTGCAACTACAAATTCTACAATTCCGATCAGTATCAAACCAGCGTAATAAGCGTCTTGTTTCGCCAAATAGTCGATTGGAAAAATGAGGCTGAGACCAGCAAAGACTATACCCACGATGATGTTTGCCCATCGATTTATCGAATCCTTCAAAGTGAGGGACAGGACAGCCATAACCGGTGGAATCAGCGTAATAATTGC
>Ga0315314_1003130_pt1 | contig 13195 bp, 13 predicted proteins | sample TDP9_MG_FD_203631 | JGI IMG/M metagenome (GOLD analysis project Ga0315314, IMG submission 203631) | Freshwater sediment microbial communities from Lake Towuti, South Sulawesi, Indonesia - TDP9 | ecosystem: Environmental > Aquatic > Freshwater > Lake > Sediment | place: Indonesia: South Sulawesi...
GGAGTCGACGAGTTGACATATTTCCTTATGCAATTCTTCTCTAGAATACTCGAGATGCTGTGTCAAGGGCAGTAAGTTCTGTTTATCTCCGAAGCCAGCAGTCGAAAGCATCGGGAGAAATACTGCCTCAATGATATTGCTGATGCCAAGCGACTGGCTCAAGCAGGTTAACTTTGCCACGTTATCGGAATTCTTAGTTGTTTCATGCCCGATAAAAGAATAATGCAGCATTCCCAGATACGTTAGCCCATACAAGTTGAAAATCAAGTCGTGCATTTCTGGAGTAATCGCGTGCAATGAAATTTCCTTTATTATATCCTTGCGTGCTCTGGACAATTCGGAGAGTGCTTCTTCCTGTTTTGCTTTTCGGAGTCTGGAAATTACATCCTGCAAAAGGGTTTGGGCTTCAAAGGTGTTTCCCATATTAATCAACTTGACATGAAATTCTGAACCCATCTTTCTGCTCGAAGCTTCAACGGTTCTGGTCCTGCAACCGCTCCTTCAGCACTGATGCAGACTTCCTGTGATCCTAGCTTGAGAATGCCGCTCACAGGGTCAAAAGCTTTTATTCCGCGCTTGTTCAGAAAAGCTGCGAATTCTTCAATGCTGAAGACTTTACGGGGCTCCACGATAGTTTCTGTGAAGACAACTCTTTTCACTGCTCCGTCAGGTGAGTCGCTCAGAACGCTTATCACACTTCCGCAATGCTGGCATTTAACGAATTTTTGATAGGGCGAGACACTGCCTTTGAAGAAGGCACCGCAATTCTGGCACCTAAGGCTCATCAAATAGTCCTCAATATTTCCACACGGACTCATCTAATAAAATGTTTCATCATTAACATAAAGAAAGATGTTGGAGCAAGAATGCATCTTTCTCGGTGATTATACCGCTTCGCCGCCAATGGCGCGATTAATGGCTGTAGCCCAATCTTGAGGGTTGTTCACCTCAAAAACAGGGCTTTCCATTCCCTCTAAGGTCTCCATTCCCACAATAAGCACCTGATATTGCTCCTTACTCAATAGACTAGCCGGCTGATTCAGAGTCCCTTTTTTCCTCGTTCTTGTCTCAATCTGGCATCCCACGCATTTCTCGATTGGGATATTGATAGGCATTCCAGTGGTTTGAAGTTCTTTCTGCTTTCCGAAACCCAAGAACCCCCCATGTTCAACTGTCTGCTGCTTTGCAAACACGAATCTCTTGTTCGTTAGAATGAGCTTTCCGTACATGTATTGTCCGATTTTGCTGTATCCGCCGTGGTAGTGAACCCCGGGTTGTTCTCGCATGACCTTTTCGTCGCGACCTAGAAAGAACGTGCTCATTTTGACATTCACCTCCCCAAGGCGAATTCGTTCATAGGTGTTGCAGATTAGGGTTTGATTCTCGATTTAAAGGTTTCTTTGTAGATGTAGTCAGCGTCTCTGTTATGCGTGTATCAATGTCTACGAGAGTTAGCATCGAAAATGCGAGGAAGGTTCAAGGCTTTGTCAGCATAGTACTGAGAGGCATGTTAAGGCGCCGTCTCCTTTCCGGAACTCTGATATATCCAACTCTTTGACTGCGAAGCCTTCTCTTTCAACTAGCTTCACGGTCCTAGGATGACCCTTCGCTACCAAAACCGTTCCATTCACTGACAGACAGTCTGCAGCCCGTTCCTCACCTTCAGGAACCACAATAATACTGTAGCCTTTCAGAACATCTAAATCAAAGCGGCCTTCAGCCACAATGACATGATTATCGCCGAGATAAGTGCACGCAGACTTCAGATGAAGCACTTTGCTAACCTTCACGGGAGTTACGTCAAAGCCATCGTTCCGAACGATTTCTTTTAGCTGACGCACAGCCTGAACGTTAGTCCGCTTGGAAAGACCCACAAAAACCTTGCTGCCAATATTCAGTACGTCTCCACCATCGATTACAGCTGGCGGCTTGATGTAACAAACATCCTTTAGTGGTTCCAGCACCTTGGCAACTTCAACCACTTCTTTGGCTCGAGACTTCACCTTAATGTTGCAGATTACAGCCTTCTCGCCTAGAATGAAAGCCGTGTCCTCAACGAAGCAACTATCTGGAAGAGTATTATCGCCTTTCACCCAAATCAGCTTGAGTCCAAGACTCTGCAAGACCTCACAGTGGTCTCTGTGCTGTTTCTTCGCAAGCGCAACATCAATCCTCTCGGTACCAGTCCTCACACATTGGTCATAGGTGTCAGCTACGGGTCTAACAATCGCATAATTGGCTGTTGGCGTGTTCATACAGTTCCTCAATTTCAAATAGCATTGAAGGGTTAACGAAGCTCTAACGCGGTCTTTATGTCTTCAGCTATCATCTTTCGCTTCGACTTCTCGATCAAGTAGCTCTTACCTGTCTGTAAGTATGAAGGAAAAACCCTGAGTTGTCTGTAGAAATACTTGCCCTTTCTAATCTTATACGTCGAACCAGAAGGAATAATCCTCTTACCCATGCTTCTCTGGGCAATCAAGTTCATCGCTTTGATGGCAGTATCCCCCATAAGCAAAACCGCCTTCAACCTAGGAAACAGGCTCAGCTCATTCTCCAAAATGCGAACAGAGCAGTTATCAATGGACTGCACAGCTATTGAGTAAGCAGTTTTCCCACACTTTATCGCTGTAGTCACGTACACTCCCAAGTTCAGCACGTCTTTCATGCCAGCAACATTGAAACCGGCATCATTAAACGCCTGCACGGTTGTCTCAGCGTAGAAGGAATTCTTAGGAGCATAGAAGTAATCGCTAAGGTTCTCCGGAGGCGCCTCCGAAATCATAAACACCTTAATCTTGTTGGAATCAACCTCTACGCTTGGAACCACGTAACTCTTCTTATTCACGTCGTGACAAGGAAAATCAGGACAGCTCACATGATCGTTAGGACGCATCTGGAACTGCACCTTGACACCGAAATGCATAGCACTTCCACATATGCTTTCCTATCCGATTCGATTCTTCCCTCACCAATCCGCTGGGGGACTGTCATTCTCATCAAGCTCGTTTCGCCTCCGCAGGCACGCTCATCCGAATCTCTTTATCTGGACGAACCCACAATTTACCTAGCAACCCCCGAACGAAGAATGCCAAGTGGAAGCAAACGCTTTTGAAAACGTGAAAAACCAAATCGACTACTGCGGACTCTGGGGAACACTAAAACAACTAACAAAAAAACTACCAACACCTCATCCAAGGCTACGGCGTGAATGAATGGGCGCCACAAACTTGCGCACAGGCGCCCTCAAAGTGGGCATAATCCTCAAAACGAGCAATGATAAGGCTGATTCACGACAGCTAATAAAGAAAGGACCGCCAAAATCAAGGACAAGTTCCCAACTGCGTCATCAACTCCTAAACGCTTCTCATACCAAAATTCACACGACGCAGAAGGATGTCAGACCAAGCTTGTTGATGCCACTAGGAGCGGTTGGGCATCAACATCCATACAGCTTTCAGCCTCATCTTAGAAGTAGTAGTCATCAAACACGTAGCGCTGACGACTACTTCTGAACACAGCCCGCCTCGGTAATATGACTTGTTCTAAGCCGAAATTAATAACATCCGAAAACAGAAAACGGTTCCCAACATTCGAGAATTTGTTGTCGGGACAACGCAACTACCGAAGGCAACAACAACTTCGAAACAACCCGCAACCACAACAAACAGTCTGCATTTACCTGTTCAACTACAACTGTCCAAACCATTGCCTCTGCTCGCAACAGCAACATTCTGGACGGACGTCGTCATCAGGAACAGCTGTTACGATGACGCTCGCACAGCTTCAACTACAGATGTGCCCGCTACAATGGTAGAAGAAGGTATAAGGCGCTTGGGTCCTCCTTCTTCAGAGATTTCCTTACCCGCAAAGCTCGCCAGCAACATAGCCAACAGCCACACATACCAACATTAAACCTCACGCTTAGCAACATTGAACTTCACGCTAAAACGCCACCAAACAGCCCTGGAAACACCATACAGAACCATAAACAAAACCCAGAGCGCAAACTGAAAAGTTGAACTTTCACTGCAAAAAAATTTTTCCAGACTCATACTAACGGGTCTAGCCTATGGCTAAGACGCCTTCGAACACTTTTTCCTCAGCCACATTCAACTCACGGGCCAACCAAAACTTCAATAACCGCGAATCCCGCGGAAACTCACCATTATAGGTTAACACTCGACCCTCCTTCAAAGCATCAGCCTGAAAACTCTTCTCCGCCTCTTTAAACAAGAACGAAACTGTCTCAGAACCTTTCGCTAAAACCTTGAAGTCATCCCACTGCTTGCAACGCACAATAACAGGTGGACCACGGACCCCATAAGCAGCCATCTCCTTAGGCGAAGACAACTCCTTAATAAGACTTGAAACCTCCAACTGAAGCTGCGCCAAACGCTCCTCAACCCGCGTGATCTTTGCAGGAACCTCTCCACCCTGGCTAAACCTTGAAGCCACCTTGCCCAACTCAGTGATGAGGCGATCTAAATCCTTCTCATGCTCGCGCAGAACATTAATAATGAAATCCACTGCTTCCAAAGCCTCATTCTTACTCGGTCTCTTCGCCAAATCAACACACCACAGACATCATCGGCGCAACGTGGCAATCACGTATTATACTCGCCAGCAGCTTAAATAAACATAATGCATCATCAAACAATATCCACATAGAAGCATCGGCATACATACTAACAATACCATTTCACCATGCACTACGCTTGTCATTGTTGAACGCAACAACAAAAAAGAGAGAAAAACTGGGAAAACGGTTTAGAGATCTTTGGCTGGCACCGCGATCAAAGTCTCCACAGTGTACTGCGTAGCAAACCCTGTCTCCATAATGAACTTCATAGCTGTAACTTCATCCAAAGCTTCAAACATGATGAAGCCGTCGTAACGACCGTAAGTGAAATATGTGCCTCTGATAGTAATGCCCTTAGTCGGCTTCAACTGCTTAAGATATTTGATGGCTTCAGTTCCCTTACCCTTGGGCTGCAACAGCGAAATGAACAGCATTCACGAGCACCTATCTGCTGTTATCTCGCTGTGAACTTAAGTCTTATGAACCCGCCTGCGCTTGACAACGTTTGTAATGATAAAGATACTCCTGAGCATAACCCAGATACTCACCGAAGTAACTTCTCCCAAAATCATAAAGCGTTTGATATTCTCGCCTAGAAAGAGTTCGCTTTAACTTCACCTTCTCCACAAACGCAGGCTCAAAATTCTCAGAGTAGTACTCGAGAACCACGCGTTTCATCCAAACATCAATTGGAAAGGCTTCAAGCTTATCGAGCGAGAAAAGCAACACACAATCCGCAACTTTCTCACCTACACCCGGCAGAGACAACAGCACTCTCTTCGCGTCTTTAAACGCCATTTCCCTCAAAGACTCTAAATCAAAATTCCCATCGTTGATGAGCTTTGCTGTTTCACGAACATTTGAAGCCCTATAGCCAAGCTTACATAACTTCAGATCACGCAACTCAGCTTCAGCTAAGACGGAGGATTCCGGAAAAGTGAAAAACTGCTGCCCCTTAAATAGCACAGGTCTACCGAAACGCCTAGACACGTTGCGAATCATCTGCTTGATCGCTGGAATGTTCTTGAACGTGGCGCAAATGTAAGAGACCAAGCATTCCCAAGGCTCCTGACGAATCAACCGAAGACCATAAAACTCTCTGACGGCGTTGCATAGATAATGATCCTTAGCAAACCGAGAATATATCCTGAGCAAATCGTCATCCAGACGAAAGTAGCGGCTAAGGAATTGAGCATCTGCAGCTTCTGAGGATGCCTCAAACTCCATCGTGCCATTGACCTGCCGCACCTTCAAAACCTTTTGGCTCACAACGCCCGTCCACCAGTCGCCTTGTCTTTCCCACCTGAACGTCTGCCCACAAGACAACGTGTGATCCAGACTGAAAGGGGTCTTGCCCAAATCAAGCTGAATCTGCACAGTAACTTCCTCTTTATCCGAAGACTGTCCAACTAAAATTCTGCAGAAACGGATTGTGCCTTCTTTCTTCGCCGATGGTTGAGACTGGACCGTGACCCGGGTACACTTTCACGTAGTCAGGTAACGTTAAAAGCCTGGTCTTCAACGAATTGACCAGCTCGTCAAGCGAACCGCCTGGCAGATCATACCTTCCAATAGAACCTGCGAACAACGTGTCACCTGAAAAGACAACGTCTGAGCTGAGCAGAACGATGCTCCCTCTGCTGTGCCCTGGCGTGTGAATCACCCTCAATTCCAAGTTGCCTACTTTCACCGAGTCGCCGTCGCGAAGTTGTCGATCTGCTGGCGGATCCCTCAGCAAAGAAGCGTCGTGCTCGTGAATTAGAATCGGCGCTTTGGTGTAGTTCTTGAGAAATCGGTTTCCGCCGTTGTGATCTGGATGTCCATGAGTGTTGATGATATACTTGACCTTGAACTTGTTACGCTCAACCTCGTTGATGATGGTTCTAGCTTCAGTTTCTCCATCAAAACCGGGGTCAATGATCATCGCCTCACCAGCTTCGGTGTCTCCGACCAGGAAACAGTTGGTTGCCATCATCCCAACCGTAAACATCTTCACAAACATGTCAAAACCTTGATGTGTTCGGTTTTTCTGTCTACTACTTGCATCTTTCGAATAAGCCATTCTCAACCTTGCGCTGGAGGTCTTATCAACAGGTTAAATGAAAGGTTGCCACAATTCTCTTGGTCGAAACAAGCCGATTGTAGGTTTTGTAAGCGTCTCTTGTGCTTTCAACAACGAGCTCAACGTTTTTCGAAGCAACATAATCCCGCACTTCATCGGGAACCTTCATGAGACTGCTGTATCCCGTGCCTACGATCAGCATTTCAGGTCTAGCCTGCCACACATCTTTCAGGTCATTTATGCTCAACCGATGACCTTCATTTCTCCACCAGTGATCATCAACGTGGTCGGGATAGATTATGACGTCACTCGTGTACTGCTTGCCGTCGACCTTGATCTGCCCAAACCTGTAAGATTCGATCAAATCCCTCACACTCCACACAAGGAAGTGGGTATCGACGTTTTTGAGGTTTTCTAACTTAACGGCTTATAAGACTGTTACGACCCTTCTTGATCTGGTGAATCGAAAGCCTTTGACTGAACGACTAAAGAAGCGACCAAGACCCAGACCGTTCAACAACGCCGAGTGTAGGAGTTGCACTATGCGAGGAAGCTTCTACTGCTGGCGCCAATGCCCGTACAATACTTGGCGAAGGCAACGCTTCGAGTAGAAAACCTTCACTTTCACCACAGTCTCCCGACTACGTAACTTGCTGCTCAATCAGAGCTCTTAAATCGGCATTGTACATTGCAGCATTCAATCGCTAGGTGATCTCTGTATGGCTGAGTCCTGCAAGAACCCATGGAACGGCAAATGCGGAAACACCCACATCGAAGTCTACATTCAGTACAAAGACCAATTACTCCCCATCTGTCGCCACTGCTGGAAAGAGATAGCTGAAAAAGACCTTGAATGGTGACAATGATGCACAGATTAGACCTAAATGTGGCACGCTCACACGTAGGCCGCAAGGTAAATCTCCACCTGAAAGATGGCTCGGTCATCGTTAACGTGCTTGTCACAAAAGCTGGACGCAGCCTAAATGGTTTCGAATCAAATCGAAGCATACTCCACTTTGTAGCATCGATCAATGGAAGAACAAGCAGGATCCCTCTGAGCGAAGTCGAATGGATGGAACTACTGGGCAATTACCTTATTTCTTGACCTAGTGCTTAGTGCAGTTTTTTCGTCGAGTTCAGCACGATCCTTTGCCAAGCTTCTCTGTTCAACACACAGCCTGGGTCTGGCGCCAGTATATCTCTGAAATAGCTGTAGGCCCGGGCTCTGCAGCCTCCGCATGTGTAGCGGTATTGACAACTTCCACAGTTCTCTTTCAATTTGTCCTTGTCTCTGATTTCCGAAAAGAGTTGCGAGTGCCGCCAAACCTGTTCGAAATCGTCTTTGAATAAGTTGCCCACATTCATGCTTTCTTCATGGGGGAAAAAGACGCAGGGATAAATGTCGCCGTTAGGCTCGAGACACATGTAGAAACGACCGGCGCCACATCCGCCTATGAAATCTGCCAGTTGCCGCAGCTGACCAGGAAGTTTGGGGTTATAGAAATGCGTTGGAACCATGTGGATGTCGTCTGGGAGGGCTTGAGGCGTTTCTTTGGGGTCGTTCATTGATGCTGGTTTGGCTTCGACCTCTTGTGCTATTCTCGCGTATTGAGGCGCTGTTGAAAGAACGTCGACGCCTGATACTTTCATTTGGTTCCAGCATAATTTCAAGATGTTCTCGCGTTCATCTGGAGTGAGGTCTGAGTTAACTATGTCCATTCCACGTCCTGTGGGGATGAAATTATAGAGCATGAACCAGTTAGCGCCCAGTTCAGCCGCGAAATCAATCAGGGCGGGAACTTCCTTAACATTGTGCATTGTTGCTGTTGTAGCCACTTCGACAAACAAGCCTTCAGCCACACAGTTCTTGATGCCCTGCACAGTCTTTCGGAAAGTACCGGGCACGCCTCGAAAAGAGTCATGAGTTCGTGGGTTGAGCCCATCGAGACTTATCTGGGCAAACTGCAACCCTGCTTTCTTGAATTCGCGGGCCCTTTCACGCTCAGCGAACGCCACCGCATTTGTTGCCAATGCTGTGAACATGCCTCGATCGGAAGAGTGCCTGATGAGTTGAAGTATGTCAGACCTGATGGTGGGTTCACCGCCTGAGAAAGCCAGAATAAGCACACCTGCATCAGCCAGAGTGTCAATACCGCGAATAGCGTCGATCGTGCTCAACTCATCCGGACCTTTGACGCCCGCATTTTCGTAACAGTGCACGCATTTTAGGTTGCAGGCACGGGTTATGTTCCAGACAACTTGGAATGGTGCTCCAGGGACATATGGACGTCTGACGCCAAACCAAGCTATGCCTTTTATGACGCTGACCAAGCCGCGGCGCCAGTAGGGATCGCGAAACTTGTTTTTTAACTGTTCCTCGGTGAGCCCGAAGCCGCTGCATGCCAACCGTAGGATGGGCGAAAGCACTGTTCGTGATACTCGGCAAGAGATACAGGCGTCGTTTCTGGCTCCTACATACAGCTCAAGGGCTACGTCCAGTCTGTTTGCCTTGTCTCGAGTGCATCGTCTGGAGAGCGTCTTCAAGATGCTTCTTGTTAATGGATTGTCCGCTACCGCCTTGAAGGTTTGAAGCGTGCTAGCGGTGTCGGAGCTCTCCGCCAATGGAGCTTTTCTCCTCAATAGTATTCGTTAGGAATTCTGACCTTAATAGTTTTCACTCGTGATGTCTCATAAGCATGTGTGACTGTTGCGGTGCAGTAACACGGCACGTAGGAATGGAGCAAATGATACGATGAGTTAACGAGAGAAGGAGGACCTCCACGTTACTCTTGAACTACGTATGAGTGTTAGTGGAATTTTACGCAGACTTGTTGGTCTGTCTCCGTGCGGAAGTTAAGCCTTGTGGAGGCCCATTGTCAGAGACTTGCGCTTTTACTTAAAAGACTTGTTAAGAATCTGAGATATGCCAGCCTAATATTGAAAAGCCGAATTCTACTAACTGCTCAATTCAGCGTGATTGAACTCGAATAATAATATCGAATATTGTTTCATAAGCGATAAATCTTAATGTGATTCTACCCTAAGTGACAGTGAAGGAGAGTTGAAAAGAAAACCAGTTTCAGATATAGTGCTGACGCTGTATCTGATAGGCATGGGAGCATCAACTCTTCAGACGATGATGTCTCCAGGAAACGGGTCAGTAAGCATATGGAACATGACTTTTGGTGGGTCCAACAACGATGTGGCTCGCTCCATTCTGCAAACCAGTGACGGAGGATACATAATAGCAGGGTGGACTAACTCGGTTGGCACAGGTCAGTCGGATTTCTGGTTAGTAAAGACTGATGCGAGCGGAGCTATGATGTGGAACAAGACCTATGGAGGAGCTGGAAAAGATGAGGCATATTCTGTTCAGCCAACAAGCGATGGTGGATACATAATAGCTGGAAACACAGAATCCTTTACAGCAGGGCTCACGGATTTCTGGCTTGTCAAAACCTATGCAGATGGTGCTATTCAGTGGAGCAAAGCCTACGGTGGGCTTGAGAGCGAGTCCGGTTATAGCGTTCGACAAACTAGGGATGGAGGATACGTAATAGCAGGCTATACTGATACGTTTGGTGCTGGCAGCAGCGACTTTTGGTTGGTTAAAACCGACAGTGGTGGAAGTTTGCAGTGGAACAAAACATATGGAGGAACGGGTCTAGACCTTTCTTTTTCTGTCTTTCAAACCATCGATGGAGGGTACATAATCGCAGGCGAAACCACCTCTTTGGGCGCAGGAAACTCTGACTTTTGGTTAGTCAAAACCGACTCTATGGGAACTGCACAATGGAGCAAAACATATGGAGGAACAAATTATGACACGGCTCGCTCTGTTCTACAAACCACCGACGGAGAATATGTGGTAGCAGGCTGGACCAATTCGTATGGCGCTGGCGGCAGCGACTTTTGGTTGATCAAGACTGATGGCTTGGAAAATCAACTTTGGAGCCAAACCTATGGTGACACATTTGATGAAGAAGCTTATTCAGTTCAACAGACCCTTGACGGGGGATACGTAGTGGCCGGAGCCACTACATCCTATGGGTTAGGCGGTTGGGATTTTTGGTGGGTCAAAACAGACGCAATTGGAGTCATGAGGTGGAACCAAGCAAATGGTGGAAGCGCTGACGAAAAAGCGTATGCTATTCATCATACCAGCGACGGAGGATACATACTTGCTGGAAGCACGGCGTCTTATGGCGCAGGACTCGCCGATTTTTGGGTCACAAAAAATCCGGCATACACTCAACGGCCTCCAGAACAAGAACATGACATTGCAATCATTAGTGTTTTGCCTTCAAAGAATCTGATCTGCAAGGGAAGTTCCATGTCAATAGATGTAACCGTAGAAAACCAAGGGACCTATACTGATGCTGAGACCACCATAATTTCGGTATACGCCAACGCAACGCTAGTCGAAGAATCCCCTATTGACTTGGGAAGTGCTGAAATTGCAACGATCCCCTTTGTTTGGAATACCTCTGGTTTTGCAAAAGGCAGGTATACTATCAGCGCCAATGCTAGTCAAGTTGGAGGTGAAACAGACACAGCCGATAACACCTTCGTCGATGGCAAGGTTAAAGTAACGATTTTGGGCGATGTTCAAGGTGATGGAAAAGTTGACATCATGGATCTTCTTGAGATGGGCAAAGCTTTCGGCTCTAACTCATCGAAATCTAACTGGAACCCTTACTGCGACTTTAACAATGATAACAAGGTTGACACAATTGACCTCTTTGACCTTGGCGAAAACTATGGACAAACGTCTAGATAGCATAACGGAATTCTTTCAAGAAATTAGATAATGCAACTTGCTTTCGGATTAAGCCGCCGTACTACGTAGATATTCCCAAAAAAGAGAGGGAGATGGAACTGCTTTTCTAGTTGGCTGTCAGACGAATGTTATTCTAAGTTCGAAAGGTTCACGTCCCGTATGCATTTCATACGCGCTTATTAACAAGTCGATATTGCCCGTTGGCCCTATCAGGACTGCTCTTTCAGGAGCGTTCGATGTCGCGGCGCGATAGTCATAGGCGCCATTCCAGAATATAGTGAGATCTATGTCCGCTGTTGGATACGTGTTCCAACCGTGTACCCACCAGAGTTCAACTATGGCTTTGGTTGCTGTTGAAGGAACTGGAACGCTTATCCAGCCTATTGATTGCTTTGGCCATAGAAGTCCTGACATTGTTATAGTGGCTGAAGTCTCTTTGGCTTTGGTTACTGTGATTTTTAAGTCGCATGACGCGTTGCCGTAGCTGGTCCAGTCGTTTTCTATCACCACTTTGACATATCCAGGTTCGATTACCCGCGATGCCCATGTGAACGTTGGTTCGGGCGTGAAAGGTGGAACACTCCACGTTGTGGCGTCATCTGTGATGTAGAACCATGCGTTGCCGATGACGTTGGCGCCAAAAATGTAATAGCTGGAAACTGTTCTTTTGGCACTTTGAATGTACACTTCGAAACTGTTCATTCCCAAGGGATTATTGCCAAGTACAACATTGGTCACGTCAATTTTAATCGAGTCAGTGGTTTCGTGGGCTTGGAAGATGTACTCTCTCTTCTGTCCTGGTGGCAGGTTGATAATAGATGTTGTATATTCCCCGACCGCGGTAATGGGTATATTCCGTATATCCGACAGATCGCCTTCTTCGGGCAGCGGAGGTGCTACATCTCCGTATGAGGTGTCAGCCTTCAGAACCGCTAAAGCATTAGCTGCGTTAAGGTATCCAGCGCCCTGGTCAATATCATTGAAGCCAGGCAACCACACTGCACCGCCAGTGAGCGCTTGCTTATAGTCCTCTGGACTTGCATCGACCGTAACCATTTCAGACCAAGCATTGAGCAATGCGGTTGCGCCTGCAATGGCTGGTGTTGCCATTGATGTTCCAGAAGCCCAAGCTACAGTCGTTGTGCTAAGGTAGGTGTAGGCTGAGAGCACATGCCTTCCTGTAGCTGACAATGTAGGCTTCAAGCGATCATCGGCTGTGAGTCCACGACTGCTGATAGTATCGATCTGCGGAGTTGCGCTGGTGTAGAGCATGGGTGCTGGTCCTGGTGGAAGAGCTGGGGGTCGCAGGTAATAATAGTCCCAGTACGACCTCGTGTGGACAGGGTCTGACGCCATGCCTGCCGTGATCGCAGTGTATGCTGCTCCAGGTGTAGCTACAGTCATAGATGCTGGACCGTTGTTGCCAGCGGCAGCTACCGGAGCTATGCCATTCGAGGTGAAGAGGTCAATAAGTTGTTCATAGAAATCTCTTCCATCGAAGAGGGCGCGTCCACCAAAGCTCATACTAAAGAGGTCGACATCATATCCTTTGACCAATTTCAAGTCGAGGACATGTTCGAACGCCTCAATGATTATTCCTCGTGGTATGGAGGCTCCTGTGTGGTCAAAAATCTTAACTATGTAAAGGCTTGCTGCAGGCGCCATTCCTAAGAGCCAAATTGTCTTACGTCCCAAAGCGTCTGTTGGTAATGGGATTCCGCTGTATAATTCAAGAGCCCGTGCATAAATGTAGAGTCTGGTTCCAGGACTA
>Ga0315314_1003131_pt1 | contig 13194 bp, 12 predicted proteins | sample TDP9_MG_FD_203631 | JGI IMG/M metagenome (GOLD analysis project Ga0315314, IMG submission 203631) | Freshwater sediment microbial communities from Lake Towuti, South Sulawesi, Indonesia - TDP9 | ecosystem: Environmental > Aquatic > Freshwater > Lake > Sediment | place: Indonesia: South Sulawesi...
GACCCCCGTGGAAAAGATATGTATAAACGCTTGGCCGAAGAGGAGGCCCTCCACGAGAAGATATTGAATGATCAATATTACAGCCTCCACAATACAGGCGTTTGGAGCTGGGGAGACTAACAATCAGAATGCAGAAGGCAGATAGCGGAATGTAGATAGAAAATGGCCATTGGGTTAAGGTCACGAAGCCAGTTTTGAACAATGAACGATGGACAATGGACAATGAACAATGAACAAAAAAGATAATGTTTCGTTCATCGTTTATCGTTTAACGTTCATCGTCATGACGAAAGGGGCGTCTTAACCTTGACCTTTTATCCATTGACTTTTTTCGAAGCGATGGAAGAAGAGAAGTTAAAAGGCAAATCGAAGATCATCGTCGATATTGATAATATTCACTGCGCGGACTGCGCCCTTAATATTGAGCGTTCGGTGGAACACCTTCCGGGCATTCTCTCCGCAGAGGTGAGCTATGTCCTCTCCTCGGCCACGGTTTACTATGACCCCCATCGAGTCGAGGCCGACCGGATTAAAAGGGCCATCACCAAACCAGGCTATATTGTCAGGGAGACCTTCGCCGCAAGAACCCGGGCCTTTTGGAGGGAACGGAGGCCTTTTGTCTTCATGGCTCTCTCCGGGGTTACTCTTGGCTTCTCTTGGGTTTTGGAATGGATGGGCTTGGGTCCTCCTGAACTCCCAACGATCTTTTCGATCATCTCCTTGATCATCGGGGGATACCCCATTCTGAAGAGTGCCATTAAAACACTTCTCATCCCTGATTTGAACGTTGATAGCCTCGTCTCCGTCGCAGCTATCTCGGCTACTGCGGTCGGCGCTTATCGTGAAGCTGCAACGGTTCTGTTCATCATGCTCTTAGGTGAATTCTTGGAGCGGCACACGGTTGGAAAAACTCGGAGCGCAATCGCCTCTCTGATCCATCTCATTCCCAAGATGGCCTGCGTGAGGGGGGAGGGTAGCGAAGTCCAAGTTCCTATTGAAAAGGTGAAAGTGAAGGATATTGTCGTCGTCAAGCCCGGGGAGCGAATCCCTGTCGATGGGATCATCCTTGCTGGTGGCGGGTCAATCAATCAATCCACCTTAACTGGAGAGTCGATTCCGGTCGAGAAAGGCGTTGGAGAGAAGGTCTACTGTGGAACGTTCAACGAGTCGGGCTCATTTGAGATGGAAGCCACCCAGGTGGCTGAAGATACAAAGTTAGCCCATATCAAACGATTGATCATAGAAGCTCAGGCGGGGAAATCACCCATCCAGAGGGTGATGGATCGCTTCTCACGATATTTCATCCCTGCCATTTTCATCATTGCCTTGTTCACCTTCCTCATCACAGGGGAAGCCATACGGGCGATCACCCTCCTCATCGTGGCGTGTCCATGCGCATTGATCCTTGGGACGCCCACAGCGGTGGTGGCTTCTATTGGAAATGCAGCCCGGCAAGGGATCCTGATCAAGGGAGGAGCCTTTCTCGAGCAGATGGGCAGGTTGAAGATCCTTCTTCTGGATAAGACGGGAACCCTTACCCAGGGAAGACCCAAAGTTGTCGAGTTGAAACCCTTCAATGGATTGAATGAAAAAGAAGTGCTTTATTGGGCGGCCATTGCTGAGAAACGCTCTGAGCACCCCTTAGGCAGAGCCATTATGGAGAAGGCAGAAGAATTAGGACTTAACATTCCTCACCCCGAATCTTTTGAGAATATCAGGGGAAAAGGTGTGAGGGCTCAGTGGAATGCTAAGAGGATTGTTGTGGGCCGTTCTGAAATGCTCAAAAGCGAAGGGATTGAGATTCCAGAATCGGTCGATGGGCTCTTAAGGTCAAAAGCATCGGAAGGCATGACGTCACTTCTCATTTCCTTGGATCATCACCTCACGGGCCTCATCTCTATTACCGATACATTGAGGGAAAAGGCAAGAACCACCATCGAGAAGATCAGGAGGGAAGGGGTCACTGAAATCTGGATGCTCACCGGCGATAGTCATCACGTGGCCGAACGGATTGGAAAAGAATTGGATGTTAGGTACGAAGCAGAACTTCTTCCTGAAGAGAAGGTGGTGAGGGTGAAGGAGTGGAAGAGAAAAGGACAGACCGTGGCCATGGTGGGAGACGGTGTGAATGATTCTCCAGCCTTGGCGGCTGCAGACATCGGCATTGCCATGGGAGCCGTGGGAACAGATGTGGCCATCGAAACAGCGGACATCGCCTTGATGACAGACGAATTGGAGAAGATCCCCACCGTCATTCGACTCTCTCGCAAGGCCCTCCGGGTGATCAAAGAGAATCTCTTTTTCGCCCTCGTTTTCAATACGGTATTGGTTCTTCTTTCAGCCCAGGGATGGGTGACGATGATCCTGGGAGCGATCTTGCATCAATTGAGTTCACTCCTTGTCATCCTCAACTCCATGCGCCTGCTCCGAAGGAGCATCTGATTAATCTTTTACATCTCCGTATCCCCTTATCTCCCCATCCCCTCAATTCGATGGTGATTTGGGTGATAGGGCGATCGGGTGGTGGGGTGATTGAGAAAGCGCAATTTAATCTTGACCCAATGGAGTTCATCTCTTAAAATGAGACCAATTTCAGGATCCGAAGGGAGCGTTTATGGACGAGAAGAAATTTAAGGAGATCATCCAGTTTGCTATCGATAAAGAGATCGAGGCCTTCAATTTTTATACCGAAGCCAGCAGGAATGCCAAATATTCTGGGGGCAAGGAGCTGTTTCTATCGTTTGCCAAAGAAGAGGATGGCCACCGGAAATTGCTTGAGAATCTGAACATGGAAAAAGTTGCGCAAGCGAGGATAGAAAAGATTCCCAATCTCAAGATCAGTGATTATATGGTCGATGCCGAATTGAAATCCGGCCTCTCTTATGCTGAAATGCTTCGGATTGCGATGAAAAGGGAGGAACGTTCCGTCAAACTCTATGAGAACTTGAGGGGATCGAATCCCGATGAGGATTTCAAAAAGCTTTTTACCTTCCTAATTCAAGAGGAATCTAAACATAAATTTAAATTGGAAAAGATCTACGACGAAGAAATACTGAAATAATTGCAAAGGACGATTAAGGAGCGTTTCACTTGAGGAGCATTGCATTTGAGGAGCAATCTGTTTGAGGCCTTTAACCTTTATCCTCAAGGCCGAAGGCCGCTCCTAAAACGAAGTGCTCATCTAACGTCATTTGGAGGTTGAGATGGGAAAATGGCAATGTAAGGTCTGTGGCTACATCTATGATCCGGAGAAGGGAGATCCTGACGGTGATATTCCTCCAAAGACTCCTTTTGAAAAATTACCCGACAGCTGGGTCTGTCCAGCTTGCGGCGCGCCCAAAGATATGTTTGAAGAAGTTTAGGGCTCTTTGTTTAATTCAGCATCATTTTGAATGTGATCACTCTTCATCGGGCTTTCAAATAACATTTATGCTTCCTTGCGTCCTCTATCATTCGCCGAATTCCTATATCCGCCTTTTCAACTAAAGCAATTCGGTCTTGGCAAAGAAGAGACCCCCTGCATTTCGAAAGACGATAAGTCTTCCAGCACGCTCAGCAACCTCAATATTCACCAGGACATCGTCAACCTTTAATTGATGTCGTAATTGATGATGGAATCTAATTCTTGGCTATTAAGTCTATAAAATAAGAACCCGTTCCCACAATTAAAACATTTGACTGAAAAATTCAGTGAGACATTACGATCCTGCTTTGAGCTTTGAACCTTCACCCATTCATCCTTATATTTATTAATTCCGCACTCCGAATTCCGAAATCCGCACTAATGAGGGCCAACTTTTTTATCGATGACACCGATTCTCAATTTCTCGAGCCCGAAGCATGCCTTCTTCAGATCAAATGCAATTTGCAAGTCCCCCAAGACTCCTCCGATATCGGTCATGGAATTTCCTTCTCTATGTTTCTAAATACCTTTAAGAATTTTCCACCCAATGATTTGTCAAACTCCTTCAACCACTTTTCGATATAGACTGAATCATACTTCGGGTTTTTTAAGAGAATGGATTTTACATCCTCAAAATCCCTTGCTCTCCCAGCAATCACTTTATGGATCACCACATCTTCAAGAGAAGCAAATCTAACCAGTGATCTGCCCAATTGAATATCCTTGGCTCGCTCGATGGCTTGCCTTTCATAGGGGGAGAATGAAAAGATAAAATCAACTCGAATACCACTTTTTTGATCTATGGTAGGAAGCACCATGTTCCGCTCCACAAATTCCTTCTCCTTCTCAACAAGACCCTTGAGTCCAATGATGGAGATGATTTTTTTAACTTTAGCCAATCCATCTACACCAATCCCCATGGTGATATCAATATCCCGGGTCAGTCTTGGTTCTCCATAAAGAAGGACAGCCTGGCCGCCTATGACCATGTAGGGAATCGACGCCTTCTTCAACTGAAGCACAATCTTTCTAAGCAATCTCTTAAACACTATTAATGACCTTTGCTATTTTTAGATCCACCTCTATTCCATCGAGAGGGTTTTTTAATGGGATGATACCAAGAGTCACTGCTTCTTTATAGAGAGCCTCCACAATGCGGAAATTCCTCAACAGGTCTGCTTTCTCTTTTCTTAAAAAGTCAAGCTCAAACTTTTCGAGCTCCCTTCGTTTGCGCACATCCTTGCTCTTAACTCTATAAATGGCTTTGGCTTCGGCAACAACTGGTGGGGACTGTTGCTTTCTGCCACGGATTTTTACTTGGTCCGTTGCTCCGAGGTTGAATCTCATGATATTAGGCGGCGATTGCTTCGTTGATCTCATCGATGATGGTTTCTAATTGACCCGAGAAAATTTTGTTTAATTTACCCCAAGAAGCCCCTTCACGGGCAAATATGGGAAGGGTCTCAATGTCCTCTTTTTCCATTAAGAGGTTTTCGATAAGGTGCCTTCGGATTAACTCGAGCCAGTTACTTGAGAATAGGCTTCATTTATATCCCCAAACCCATAGGATTTTAATCCTCCATCTTTGAGGTTCCTTTAATATATCAAAAAAACGAAAAGATATTAAGCAAATTTTGGTTCAGAGGATTCCAGACGCTGTTCCGGAGAAAGGCTCATCACCGATTCTCCTTATGGCTGGAGAGGGATTGATAGATCTTTTTTAAGTCTTGGTAGTCGCTGAGGGTATTTCGAATCATTTGAAGATCCTTTTCATTAAGGGACCGAACAGGTTTGGCCGGGTTTCCAAGGGCTCATCTGAATTTCATGAGTCATCCATTTTTCTCAATGCCAGAAATGCGTTCCTTCTCCATTTCATCCCATTTTTCCAAGGCTTGATAGTCAGGAACCTTGGGAAGGCCAGATAGCGCATCCGGTGATATAGCGTCACGCGTAACTACAACATCGAGAAGGGCGGGTGCCTGATCGAATGCTCGCTTGATGGCCCTTGATAGCTCGTCTGGGTCAACAACGCGTTCACTATATATCCCGAGGGAGCGCGCGAGGCCGGTGTAATCGCAGGAATTAAGATCAACACCGATAATGCGCCCTTCGTATGATATCTTCTGATCATATCGCTCAATGTTCCAGCCAGCGTTATTCGCCACTACGAATACAACCTTTGCACCGTGGCGCCTGCAGGTGTCCAATTCGATGGCATTGAATCCAAACGAGCCATCTCCAGAAATTACTAACACTTGCCTCCCTGGATAAAGCAAAGCAGCAGCTATGCCAAAGGGGACACCGACACCAAGACATCCGAACGCTCCGCAATCGAGATATGTGTGATCTGTAAAGATGACCCGGGAGAACGATAATATGTCACCTCCGTCAGCGATGACCACTGCGTCGGATGCGAGGATATCTCTAATGCAACCAAGTAAGCGATAAGGGTGCATTGCTCCATCTGCTCCTGGAGCCGCTTCAGCCAATTCGCGTTGAAGTTCTTCTCGGCGGTCACGGTCAAGAACCCTCATCTCATTGATCCAGGTTCGATCTATCAAAGGTCGGCTCTTGCCCGCAACATTTACGATCGCCTCCAGTACCTGAGAAACCGAGCCGAAAACTTCGACATCGCCAAGTCGATTGCTCCTTAGCTCACTCGAACAGGAGCCGATTCGAACGAATCGAGCATTTTTGAATACAGCCGATGATCCGTAGGCAAGTTGATAGTCCAGGGTCCGACCAACGGTTAGCACAACATCCGCTTCTCTTATGGCTCGACCGCGAACGGCAGGCATGAAGGAAGGATGATCTTTAGGGACCAATCCCCGACTTTCGGCTGTATCTATATAAATGCAGCCGAGGACGTCAAGAAACCGCTTGAGTGACTCCTCAGCACCACGAGCGCCTCGGCCTGATATGACAAGGAGTCGTCTTGCAGACCAAAGAATTTTAACAGCAGACTCGATCGCCTCAGGGGAGGCAAGTGTAGGAGGAGCTTTTCGTGGCCTAAAGCGGTCATGCTCCAAGAGCGCATTGGGCAGTCTTTCACGCAATAAGTCCATTGGAAAATCGATGAATGCGGGTCCTGGTTCTCCAAAGTGTCCTTCCGCGCAGGCAATGGCCTCGTCGAGTTCCCGTAAAACATGCCTTGCACAGGTGATGGTACGGGCGTAGCGGGTGATAGGTTTAATAATTTCTGTCTGCGGGATGTCTTGAAGTGCCCCCATGTATTTTTGGGGGCGAGGTGGTGCACCAGAGATAATGAGCACGGGTGCACGTGAAACATGGGCGTTGGCAATACCAGTAATGGCATTTGTCATCCCAGGACCAGCTGTAACGATTGCAACGCTCACATTACCTGTAAGCTCACTATGTGCCTGGGCCATGTGAACTGCTGCACGTTCATCACGGACGTCGATGATTCGGATTCCTAATCGGGCCACATGGTCCCAGATCGGCTGAATATGGCCGCCGCAGAGACCGTATACGCGGTCGACATTCCGTTCAAGTAAGAAACGTGCAATAATATGGGAAACTTCTTCCATAGAATATTCCCTCGGAACTTCGGTTAACGTGACATTATCCCTTATTCTGATTTCTTTTGAGTGATCTCATCGTATAAAGTCCGTTTATCAATCACCCTCTTTGCTTTGAACTCCGTTCTCTCTAAATGGTCAGGTTCAACCATCTGAACCATAGCCCGAAGCCCCTGTGCTTTCAATTCGGACTCGAGTTTTTCCTTTAATTTAGGAATGGCTTCGGGATCGATCCCTTTGGCATATTCCGCCTGAAGGATCATTTCATCCATCGTCTTTTCCCTTGTAATAATGATTCGATATTCATCACCGAATCCTTTGATTCCCCTGATCACATCTTCGATTGCGCTGGGATATACGTTTTCCCCTCTCACTATAAACATGTCATCTGCCCTGCCATAGATCCCCTTGGGTAACCTGGGATAAGTTCGTCCACAAGGGCAGGGATCGTTCACCCACATAGAAATATCGGCTGCCCAAAAACGGATCATGGGTTGTGATGTTCGTTCTAAATGTGTATAGACGGTGACACCCTCTTTCCCATAGGGCACCCTCTTTTTAGTAACCGGATCCACCAATTCTGCATAAACAATATCTTGCCACAAATGCATCCCCTTTCGATATTCACATTCACAGTTAGACATCCAGGGGGTCATTTCGGCTGTAGAACCTGAATCGATGCATATTCCTCCATAAGTTTCTTCAATCCTTTTTTTGGTGGAAGGAACACCTGCTCCAGGTTCGCCCGAAAAGAAAAGGATCCGAAAATTGAAATCTCTGGCTGGGTCCATTCCCTTCTCTTTTGCCTTCTCAGCAATATAAAGACTATAAGAAGGTGTCCCATAAAAAATTGTCGGTTTCACCTCTTTCATCCACTCGATCGCCCGATCGGTCTGTCCAGGAACGCCAGCGCCAAAAGGAAAGGCAATGGCACCCAGACGTTCAACACCTACCAATGCCCCCCAACTCCCCCAGTATAGGCTGAAAAAGGAACCGATGAAGACGATATCCTCCTGTCGCATGCCAAATCCCCACATGGTCCTGGCATGGGCTTCGGCTATACGTTCCATATCTCCCTTGCTGATGCCAAATGCAGTCGGTTTACCGGTCGTCCCTGATGTTCCTTGCACCCTTGCCAGCTCTTTCAAGGATACACATAGATTGCTACCGAAGGGAAGATTTTCCTTTTGATCTTGGCGTATCTCCTCTTTAGTTAAAAATGGGATATGTTCGAAATCTGCCAAGGATCGAATGTCTTCAGGTTTTACCCCAGCGCCTTCCCATTTTCTCTTATAAAGAAGAGACCTTTCGTAGGCATACTTCAGCTGCGCCTGAAGCTTTGGCAGAATGACTTTCTGGTCCCTTTCTTCAGGATCCATGGTTTCTAAATCATTAAACCAAAATTTGGAGTCCGGGGAGGGAGTATAAGAGCGATCATATTGAGGGGGCCATTGTTTTAACATAAGCTCCTCCTTCTCATTTAGTCAATCGATCTATCAACCTTTTGAGATATAATCTTACGTATAGAGGATACGATCTCTTCCCTGGTGGCCCCAGGCGTAAATGTCGCGTCAAAACCTATCTCTTGAAGTTTTATACCATCCGCTGGAGGAAAAACGCCTCCCATAATAAACGCTATACGTTCTTTTAGCCCTTCTCTCTTGGCTTCCTCAATTAACTCACCACCCAGCGTGAGATGTGCACCTCCCAAAGAACTTACTCCAATGACATCAACGTCTTCTTGAATCGCCGTATTAATAATCTCCTTGGGAAGCGAATTACCTATGACAACGACCTCCATCCCTGCATCTCTCAATTCTTTTGCAACCGTGATCAACCCCCTGTTATGAACATCTAAACCGAGTTTGGATAAGAGTACTTTTATTTTACCTGCCATCTCGTATCAACAGCTCCTTTTTATCACCAAAGTACATGGGGTCTCCATAGACCAAAGGCCTTCTTAAATACTTTAAATATCTCTCCCTCAGTGCAGCATACCTTGGCACACTGGAGCGTGTAAGGCACGACGTTTTCTCCTCTCCTACAAGCATCTCCAAGGGCAGTGAGTGCAGCATTGACCTTCTCATTATCTCTTTGTTCTCTTAATCTCGCTAATCTCGCCTCCTGCCTCTTTTCCACACCTTCTGGGTATCGAAAGACATTGATAGGAGGTAGCTCAACAGGAGCCTTATAGATATTATAGCCAACTATTTTTATATCGCCTTTCTCGATCATTTTCCTTTCATTGTAGAAGTATTCTGCAATCTTTTTATGCAACCAACCTTTGTCGATCGCTGTTACGTAACCGCCCATCTTCTCAATCTCATCAACCTCTTCAAGAATTCTTGTTTCAATATCATTGGTCAGGGCTTCTACATAGAAAGAGCCCCCCAGAGGGTCAACAACTTCAGTAATGCCCGTCTCTGTCTGAATGATCTGTTGGGTTCTCAACGATAACAATGCCGCCTCCTCTGTGGGCACGGAATAAGCCTCATCATAAGAATCCACATGTATGGACTGAACCCCTCCCAATACAACGGCCAAGGCCTGGTAAGCGGCTCTGATTATATTATTCAAGGGTTCTTCCCTCATCAGCGATACACCAGATGTCTGCGCATGGCACCTCATCCACATCGATCTGGGATTTTTAACATCGAATCTGTATTTCGTGATCTTGTACCACAATCTTCTTATAGCTCTTATTCTTGCGACTTCTTCAAAGAAATCGCTCGCAGGAGACCAGAAGAAGGCTATTCTCTCGGCGACCCAATCAACATCATGCCCTCTTCGGAGCATCTCCTCTATGGTTTCAATCGCATTGGCCAAAGCGACTGCCATCTCTGTCACACCAGAAGTTCCGAACTCCCGTAGATTGTAGCCGTTATAGGTGATAAAATTCCATAAAGGTATATTCTGTCTGATGAACTCGATATTGTCGCATTGTATCCTGAAGCAATCCTTAGGAGGAATATATTCTGGCCCACTGCGGACCACTTCTTCCAGGGTGATATCATTCTGTACACTACCGCGTAGCTTATCCCAGGGAATGCCCCTTCGCTCGGCCAATGCCAAGTACATGGGGAATAAGATCGCTGTATTAGAAGGATAATGGGTTACCAATGAAATGGTGACCTTATCAAGAGGGATGTCTTTGAATACCAAATCCATATCCTCCACTGAATCAATAGCAACCCCAGACATTCCAACTTGCCCCTTGGATATAGGATCATCGGAGTCATACATTTGAATCGTCGGAAGGTCGAAAAGGACATTGATCCCTGTCCCACCGTGGGCCAACATGAATTTTATTCTCTGGTTCGTCTCTTCAGGTCCCCCAAAACCAGTAAGTTGCCGCATGGTGAATTCTTTGCCGCGATACATATTGGCATGTATCCCCCTCGTAAATGGCTCTTGACCTGAGTAACCCAAATCTTGCATATAGTCGAAATCGGGATTGCTGAGTGGCGTATAGAGCATTTCTCGGGGAATGTCAGAACCTAAAATTGTACGAGGAGTGACATGCCAATTTTTCCGATCTTCCTCGTGAACGGTCGTATTCCTCCACTGCTCAAATTCCTGGCGCAATTTTTCAAGAACATCAGGATTATATAGGGGGGTACGTTTCCTATCTGCCAACTTTGCCTCCAAAATTTCCTTTGTCGTTATCTTCTTTTCAGCCATAGGAAGTCACCTTCACTTTTAGTCGATTGGTTCAAGAGTTTTGAATTTTCTTTTTAATAATAACATACCACATACCACATGGGTCCTGTCAATTTTTCCGTAACAACTGGGAGGGGAGGCTTGACAATATGATTAACCAACGTTATCTTCATTTTCATAAAATTAGCCTAATGCCTGTTTCAATTAAGAGATTAATGATTCTTAGTAAGGAACTGTTTGTTGAAGTAGAGAAGATGGAAGATTTACAAAATATGCAAAAGGGCCTTGGGTGAGACCTTTAGTCAAGAGATAGAGGCTGAGTTGGTCATTAAAAAATAGATGGAAGGAGAGGAGATTCTATGCTTAAACGGAGAAAGGCATATGAGGAAGTTTACAACTCCTTTCAATGGAGAGTACCAAAGTTTTTTAATATCGGTGTGGATGTCTGTGATAAATGGGCAGATGAACGATATCGATTGGCCCTCATTTATGAAGATGGAGAAGGAAAGGTAGAGAAGTATACCTTCTGGGACCTCAAGGGGATTTCAAATCGTTTTGCGAATGCCCTTAGGACTTATGGGATTGAGCGCGGAGACCGAGTGGGTATCCTTCTCCCCCAATGCCCAGAGACAGCCATCTCCCATATTGCCGTGTATAAAATTGGAGCGATTGCCATCCCCTTGTTCACACTATTCGGACCAGATGCCTTGGGATACCGATTAGCCAATAGTGAGGCAAAGGCGATTATCACGGATGGGGCCAATATAGAGAAGGTATTGGAGATCAGGGAGAAGCTCCCACAATTAAAGATTTTGATTGTGACCAAGGCAAAAGCAGAAGAGGGGATCTTCGACTTCTGGAAATCAGTGGAGGAAGGTTCTCCATACTTTAATCCCTTGAAAACAAAAGCAGATGACCCTGCCCTGATCATCTATACTTCGGGCACAACCGGCCCTCCCAAAGGAGCCCTTCATGCTCATCGAGTGGTGTTGGAACATGTGCCTGGGGTAGAATTCTTTCATAACTTTTTTCCAAGAAAGGATGACCTCTACTGGACTCCTGCGGATTGGGCATGGATCGGTGGGCTCATCGACGTCCTACTTCCAAGTTGGCATCACGGGATTCCTGTGGTAGCTTACAGGGCCAAAAAATTTGATCCTGAACAAGCATTCTTTTTAATCTCAAAATATGGGATAAGAAATGCCTTTATGCCTCCTACGGCCTTGAAAATGATGCGCCAAGTCAAAGAGCCCCAGAAGCGTTACGACTATAAGATGCGGACGATTGGATGCGGTGGAGAGACATTGGGAGAGGAACTCCTCGAATGGGGAAAAGGAGTGATGGATCTGGTCATTAACGAATTTTATGGACAGACAGAGGTAAACCTGGTCGTGGGGAACTGTTCGGAGATCATGGAGATCAATCGTGGCTCAATGGGGAAAGCCATTCCAGGACATCGGGTGGAAGTGGTGGATGAGTCAGGGAATGTCGTGCCTCCAGGAGTGGTTGGTGAGGTAGCCATCCAACACCCTGATCCTGTGATGTTTTTAGGTTATTGGCGAAATCCAGAAGCGACAGAGGAAAAATATATTGGAAATTGGTGCCTCACTGGAGATCTGGCCAGGAAGGATGAGAATGGCTACTTTTGGTTTGTCGGAAGAAAGGATGATCTCATTAACAGCGCTGGGTACAGGATAGGGCCGGCTGAGATCGAGGACTGCTTGATCAAACATCCCGCAGTGGCCATGGCTGCTGTGATTGGAAGTCCCGATGAAGTGAGGGGGGAGATTGTGAAGGCCTTCATCGTTTTAAAACCAGAAATCGTTTCATCACCGTCTCTAAAGGAGGAGATTCAATCCTTTGTCAAAATGAGATTGGCCGCACATGAATACCCTCGTGAGATCGAATTCGTTAAAGAACTTCCTTTAACAGCAACCGGGAAGATCATGCGGAAAGAATTAAGAAAGGTGGAGATGGAGAAAAAATCGAAGAAGGGCCTTTCTTAAGGAGATAAAATATGAATTTAAGTGAGATTAAGCGAATTGCTATCATTGGGGCGGTGATTGTGGATGTTTAGAGATAGGTGTGGCTACGGCAGAAGATATTGATTTATAGGTAAGGGCTGGCTGTGGGTTTCAATTACCAATTTTGGGGCCATTGGAGACCAGCGATTTCGGGGGTCTCGATACCTTTTTGTGGATATGTGAGAACCTCTTCCCTAAACTCAATGATTCCAAAGAGCCCCCCTTCTATTAAAACGATTGGTGGAGGAAGGGAAATTGGGGGTGAAAAGTGGCGAAGGTTTTTATAAATATCCCAGAGCAAGCGTTCAAAGAAAAATAAAGGAACGAGATCACAAGTTGATCCAGGAGTTGAAGCTTTTTTATCCCTATAGCAAGAGGTCCTAATGGAAGAGAAAGAAATCGAAACGATAGCCAGTCAATTGTTGCAAGCCCATGAGATGAGCCAGTCGATTCCACCCATCACTGAATCCTACCCGACATTAGGCATCGAAGATGCATACCAGATCCAGTTTCACCTCTTGGAAAAGAAGCTGAAAAAAGGAGAGAAATTGATCGGCTGGAAAGTGGG
>Ga0315314_1003132_pt1 | contig 13192 bp, 18 predicted proteins | sample TDP9_MG_FD_203631 | JGI IMG/M metagenome (GOLD analysis project Ga0315314, IMG submission 203631) | Freshwater sediment microbial communities from Lake Towuti, South Sulawesi, Indonesia - TDP9 | ecosystem: Environmental > Aquatic > Freshwater > Lake > Sediment | place: Indonesia: South Sulawesi...
GATTTGGTAGGATCCTTTCTTTTTCCAATGTTCAAGATACTCTGCGTGTTTTTCTATGTCTTCCCAGTTTTCAAGCAGATTGACCAAATGGTCTCACCTTTCTACTGTGTTGCTTCAAAAGTTTAAGGACTTTCTGGCGTCAGCAAAGTATAGTATACTTTGGAGAGGTTCGCAAAGTACAGTATCAGAAAACGGACATATTCGAAACAGACACAAAAATATAGTAGATGGAAGTTCGAATGCTTTTGAAAGATTGAAACTTGATTCTCGTGTTTTTGAAATCAGTTTTGCATTTGCATCATTTGCCCATCAATGTCACGAAGCATGTCTTCTTTGAAAGATATTGTCGAACAGGCGCTAACCCGTTGTCAAACAACTTCTCTAACTCTCTGATCGTTAGTTTTGCATCTGGAAAAGCGTAGAGAATTATCACATACCCTTTTTGCTTAGGTTTTTCGCGAAGATGTGTAATCACTTTATCCCGAACATGATCAATGTATGATTCCTCTTTATGTTTCTCGACGATGAGTTTGACAGCCTCTTCTACTTCTCTCGGGTCTGCGTACTGCAAGTTCCATTGGTGCACTCCTAAAAAGTCTTCAAATGGTTCAGCTCTGCCAGTGCGTACTCGTTCTTTCATGTCGCTACAAAAATCCAAAAGATTCTTTAATCTGTAAGATTGTTGCTCGAATAATGTTAAGGCATCTTCCATCTTTTGAGGAATAGCATCAACCTCTAAAATTGCAGGTAGTACAAGTCTGGTACTTACACTTTCCACTATATCTGGATGCTTTGAAACTATCTCTTGGACTACTTCTTTCTCGGCAACAAGCATAGAGTCAATGTCCACTAGCTCTTGTTCTTTCAACTCTTTCTTCAATACTTTCAGTTTGCTTTCCTCCACAAAGCCTTTGGCATATTCAATGAATCTGGTCTCAGTATACCAAAAAGAAGGAAATAGTATGCACCCGTAATTTGTCGGAATACTCCCACATTTCGAATCATGGAGGTCTAAGTTGAAATTGGAAAGTCCCCAGTCAACTGATTGGAATCCAGTAATGAAGCTATAGAGATCTTGAACACGCTTATCTTTTAGATTGTCATCAATGAGAATCTTAAACGCCATTTGGAACCACTGTAGACATCTTTCATTCTAGTTCCTAATAAAATCTTGGCAAAAAACGAGTGCATGTAGCGCAAATTATGAGTAAATCCTCAACTAAGTTGTCATGTGAGATATCAAGGCTGCTAGGGTTGCGACAATGTTCTCTTCCTTTGCAGTTTGGATGAAGTTGTCTAGATTCATTTTGTTAAGTAGAATGGCAAGATATGCTCTTGCGGTTAGCTGATAGATTGTTGCTTGGAAGCCTGCTTGCGTCTTTCTTGTGCCAGTTTTTTCTAGGTAAGCAGATTGCTCGAGAATTCTTATTCTGCGGTTCACGTTTGTATACTTCGTCTGTTTTAGACCTTTCTGGATTTTGATCTCTTTGCATATTTCGTAGATTGTTTGCGAGCCTTTGAGGGCAAGGACATGGAATATAGCCTTGTTAAGCCTTGCTTCTCGTCCTTTGAAAACTGAGATTCTTCCACTTTTTGCCTTGCGCCTCGACACATGCGATTCTCACTCAAACCCGCTAGAAGAAAAATAGCAGAAAAGTAGCCTATCACGTTATTCAACATGTTTGTGTACCCCAAAACCTCGGTGAAAAGGTTTCTGCGTGCCGAAACTCGCTAGTCACAAAATTTTCTAGGCTTGAGTATTTAAGCACAATTTGCGTTTTGATGATAAAAATGTCTGGTAGAGGTGGGTTTAAGCTGGTTTTTTGTCGGGGTGTTTTCGGCGTGCCGAATTATTTTTGCGAGGGTGCAATGCGATCAGAACGCCATCGCTGCCATCAGTTAGGGCTATGTCTAGTTTGTGGTTTAAGAGGTGTTTGATTTTGTCGTGAAATCTTTTTGGTATAGGGACGTAGACGCGTTCATGTTCATAGGCATGTTTTCCTCTAAGGTAGCGTTTCTTTCCAAGTCTGCGATATAGCTTAATGGCTTGGTTGCTTCTAGCCATAGACTTCCCCTAATTCTGCCTCATAATGAGAAAAAAGAGGGTTAGAGGGCTTTCAACATCTCTTGTATCTTGTCCCATCGACCCTGCTTGACTAAACCCTGTATGTATTCCACTCTTTCCTTCAGTTCTTGTGTAGTTGATGCTTTTCTGCCCTCATGCAAAACGAGCTTAAACGCATCTTCCACTCCTTTCCAATAGCTCATGTCTATGGTCACCTCTGCAAAAATTCAATCTGGTTATTTTGTTGCTTAAGAAACCATTGCTCGAAAGAAAGCTAAGAGAGTGGAGAGAGTTGAGTAAAAGTAAAACTGAAGTCTTAACCATAAATAAGATGAGAGTAGTAGTGAAGAGGAAATTAAAATGGAGTATACAAGACCAAGTATTATTGCCACGTTGTTATGGGCATTTTGGATAGTCATAATCGGTTTGACAATCTACAGTATGGTTATCTGGCAGGGCTGGATACAAAGATGATATGTTACTTATCCTCGTAGCCTTTGCAAGCGGTGTAAACGCAATCGCAACAGGAGCTCTAATAGACATGCACATCATGAAAACCAAGAAACGACTATAGCAAACTTAACTATGAGTTTTGGTTTTTGTCTAGGGATACTAATTTTCTATTTTATTTCTCAATTGTCGGTTGCCTAGGCACAATAGCCTTAAAGCATGGGTATTTTGGCATTACAACCCCGATTTTAACAGATTTTTAATAGAGCGTCAGCGTAGAAGGTTCTTGACAACTATGGAGGTGAAAGTATGACAAAGGAAAACAAGCAAACGCTTCCAACAGAAGCATCAATCAACAAGTATGGGTTCCTCTACTTGAACAAAGAGATCCTTGCAGCTATTGGTTTTCAGAAAGGCGATAGGGTAACTTTGCGACAGACGCCTGAAGGACTGCTTGTGACGAAGGAAGTCAAAGAGGTGAGCTAAGATGGTCAGGAAAGCTGTAATTGTGATTTCTCTTGTAGAGGAAAGCATTGAGAAGCCGAATCGAGAGATTGAGAAAGAGATAATGAGCGAACTTTCAAAAGGACCAGCAAGGATTCCTTGGCTGAAGAAAGTTGAAAGAGTCACCGTTTCGTAGACTTACTTTCCTAATCTCTCTTCTCTTCTTTTTTCTCATTTCTCTTCCAAAACAGGTAAACTTTTGTCTGCAGTAGCAAAGCAGTGACATGGATGAGTTTCGTAAGTTTCTCTAACGTTGCAGTCTCTACTCTCTGCCTATATAATTCCCGTTTTCCGTATGGTTCATGGTAGAAAAATTCTTTCAAAAAGCGTACATGCACATTCTTCATGAAAGCATGACGGGTCTCCAAGACTTGTTCATCTGATAGGCTGCGGAGTTTGTTGAGAACGTATTTTTGGCTACCTAACAAGACTATGTTAAAGCCTAGATTTGAAAGCACATCTCGAATAGCTAAAGCATGCTTAGGCGGAGACTGCTCCATAATCTTCTGCATTCCTGCACGCTGGAAAAACGGATTATATTTGGCCATAACCGCGATTGTTTCAACATATGGTGTGCCCACAAGCGGCAAAGTTTCTCTTACAAGTCGCTGACCCAAACCTATAGTGCGATATTTGGGATGAACAACAACCCGCATGATAACACTTAGCTTCTGATTCAAGTCTTTTACGCTCAATTTGGGCAGAACTTTGAGTCGTCCAGCAACCGTCATTCCAGGATAACAGTAAACTATAACACCTGCGACTTCATCGCCTCGAACCGCACGGAAAATCTTGCGCACAATCCCAATCTGGTGACTACGGTAATGAAAACCCGCCAGTAGCTCATAGTCAGACCTTGTGCCTTCTTCTATGCGAATTTCCTTGTTTAGACTGCTTTCTTTGGCTGGTTCATTCGGAAAGTAGCACACTTCAATTTCTTTCCCAAATCGCTTGTGAACATGAACCGAAGGCTTCAAATCTTCAAAGAGGTCTGTATGCGTTGTGGCTGCTAAAACTGCTTTTCCTTCTTGTCTTGCTAGTTTTTGAAGGTTGTAGGCTACGATTTTGGCTGTGTCTCTATCCAATGTTGCACAGAACTCGTCCATAACCCAAAACTGTTTGCCTGACTCGATTAGTTTGGCAATTCTGTAACGGTATTTCTGTCCATCGCTCAATTGGCTGTAACGCCTAACGAAAAGGAAGGCATCATTCAAGCCTACCCTACTCAGCAGTTCCAAGCCTTCCTCAACAGTTTTACCAACACAGTCAATCAACGGTTTATCCTTGTCAAGTTTGACATCATTTATGTTGACTGCCTTCTCGCCTAAATCCTTCTCCAAAGCCCGTAGCAAAACAGATTTTCCAGATCCTGACTCACCCGTAATATACACAACATCATTTGGACCTATCTTCAATTCTACATTATCATAAACCACATGCCTCTGATAATCATCCACACCAAGCCCAAACGCTTCATGAACAGCAATAGTTCTATCCGTAATGTCCGTCCTAGTTTTGTAAGCTATATTGATAACAAACTTTCCAGTAGTGCGATCATATCTTCTTGCAAACTTTGTTATCTCAAAAAATTCACGCTTTCGCATGTTCAGATCCTCTTTGACATACAAATAGTAGTGTCATGGCTGGGTTTTCTCCTTGAAAATTAGTGAAGGCCCTTCTCCGTGAACTGTGAAGTGTCGGTAGCGAACGTCGTATTTGAGCACAATCAAGCCTGCGATGGCGTCCCAGAGAAATTCGACGGGTCTTAGTGTATGTTCCTTTAATGTTGGAAAGTCTATGAGTAAAACGAGCCATCGGCTCATAATGGTGACGCTTTCAATTTCAAATAGTATAGGATAGCCTCGTTTTCTGAGCTCCTGTTCAAGGTAATCTTGAATTTCTCCAGCACTAGCTTGTAAGTTCTTTCTCTCAAAGTTAAATTCCACGAGCATTAAACAATCAACTCCAAAATCTCAACCGCTTTCTCAAAATCCCCGAACTCCTGCTTTTTACGAAGTTTAGCCTTCAGCACCGCATGCCCATAGGGTATATGACAAAAGACCCTCTCGTTTCCTTCCTTGTTCAGCATTCTTGCCACAGCATGATAAGCGTCAGCAACTTTTGCGACTGCCACACTTGTGAAAGGTTCAACGTGAAAAACAGGGTAAATTTCTTGCTTTGTTGGACTGTCCTGAATGACACGAAAAATATTCACAATGCCGATCGGTAAGTCTCTGTCAAAGGCGAAGAGGAATCGTGTTCTGTAACGTTGAAGGTGGTCGTACCGCATGGCTTGACCTATTCCGAAAGCTACAACCAAGTTTCTGGGCACGAAGGGGTCTGGCACAGTGTCAGCGAAATCCTCTTCAGCCTTTGTGTAAAGCTCTACATCTTCTCTGTTGCTGAAATCAACCCGCGTAAAAGTTAAGCCTGTCTCAGGATCCACATAAACCTCTTTTTCTTTCTTCATGCTTATCCACCGCTAGCTTAACGTAAAACTCCATCTCTTTCTGAAAGCGTTCAAAACTGTACTTGTCAGCTTCCTTCCTCAAAACAGCCGAGTCGTATTTGCTGCAGTCCCAGAGTGAAACAACACTTCTTAGATTGTCTATGTATGGCTTTTTTATGCGGACCCCAAGTCTTGAACTGTGCACTGTTTCTTTAAATCCGCCTTCATCTACACAAATCACGGGTGTTCCACACGCAAAGGATTCAACTGGAACTAAACCGAAGTCCTCATGATAGCCTGTTTGAATTGTTGCTTTAGCATGCGTGTAGAGGCATGCGAGCTTTCTGTCTGTTACACCGGCTAGCACCTTTATGTTTGGGCTGTCTTCGATCAGCCTGAGCAGATTTGTATTGGGCTTTTTATCGCCCATACCGCCCACAATTATGAGCTTTTCACATGTGCCTCTGAAGGCTTCGATCTGCACGGTTACCCTTTTCTGCCAGTTGATGCGTTGAACCGATAGAAAGTAGGTTCGTTTAGGATTCTGAGATGTGGGTTTAAACATGCCTAGGTCGACTGGAGGATAAACAACGTGGCTCTCAACTTGGAAATATTTTTTTAGCATGCACCGCGTGAACTTGCTGTTTGATATGATGACATCAGGCTTCTGATGTAGTTCCCTTAGCTTGTTGTTTATCCAATTTCTGTCTTGCTTCAAAACTTCTCGGTGTATTGGCTCGATCATTCGTGTAATCTCGTTAAACATGAATGTTGTGGGTCTTCCACTGCGATGATTATAATATATGCTGGGTTTATCGATGACATCTAAAAAAGCTAGGTCAAGAGGACAGTGGAATATGATTACGTCGCTTTCCGAGAGCTGTTTATGATTGCCTAACATAACGCGTAGTTTAAGGTCAAGTTCGACTTTCTCTTTAGTGTAGGTTTCCATCTTGTCCCATCACTTTATGATTCTTCTTACGATTTCCTTCTCAAGTTCAGTGCTTATTTCCTCGATTTCTTTTCCTTCGATTTCTTTCAGCATGGTGTAGATTTTGGCTTTCAACGCCTTGCGTATGGCCCGCATGACCCTTTCCCCGCCACCTTCCATGCGTATTTCAAGCTTAAACTGACAAATCTTCATTCATTCCACCCCCTATAGTTGAACTGGACTCAGAATCATCAATACAGAATTGTACTCTCCAGTGCCTCCCGTCACTTTCATTTGCACCTGATAACTTTCATTTCCCGACTCCGCGGACCAGTCTATCCATCCGCTTGCGATGATTCCCCAATTTGGGCCAGCTTGAGAAACTTCAGAACCTGCGACAGGTGTTCCCGCGTTCTGACGAAGGACTCGTAAATACACCGTCTGTCCAGACGTGTTGTTCTTAATATGCGCTATAATTTTCATGTAGAGTTTGGATGCGGTCTTAAACAAGGCAGGGTCCAAGGCTATGTCTGAATTTGCAACGGTAACGTATGTTGTGCTTGTTGTTGTGCTCCCTTCCGCACCAAACTTAATCGCTACTACATGCCCGACTGGGTCTGATCCACCTTTTTGATGGGTGGGTGCGTGTAAGCCGAGCCCTCCTCCTCCGCCACTTGCCCCAACACCAATAACTCCTACTTTTGTGCGCATCAGCTTTTCAACGGTTACTGTTGTAGCCCTTAAACCATAGAGGTAGTCAGCGAGTAAGGGCTTTTCTCTTCCAAGTTCTAAGGTGATCTCCAATGTTTGCTCCGTTGCGATTACATAATATTCAACGCTTATGATCCGAAAGTCTGAGTCAACGTTTTCGTTTGGCAAAATAACGTGAATTTTGTCTCCTGGCAAGAGAGGATTAGTGCCATAGTCTAGGCATGTGGTTTCTATTTTGAGAGTTTCTGCTGGGCTGCTAAGATGGTTCAGAAGCGCCTTTGCACGAAGGTTGCATTCATTGTCGCTGTGCAATTCCTCGTCAGTTTCGGTTAATTCCCTCAAGCCATACTGATTTTGACTACTAACATCTTCTTGCACGGCTTCAAAGCGACGGTGATTAAAGAATAATTTATCGACCCAGAAGCTTCCTGCTCCTACGCCTGGAAAGTCACCATCCATACGAATTTCCTTGATATGTTTCCAGTCAAATGACCCAAATACGGTCCATTGGTCACTTTTCTTGCTTCCTATCGTAAGTGAAATTGGTTCCCAGTCTCCGCCTGGTTCGGCATTGATGCTTCTATGTGCCTCATTGTTATTGATGTCATATAGCGTAAGCCCGATATGTCCACTGAAAGTATTTTGAAGCTTAATGCTGAAGTTGAGGCTTGGATAGTCATCGCCATTGACTTCTCCGCCTGCTGCAAAACGCAAGAGCAAACAACCGTAGTAGTCATTGACTGTAGTGGTGTGACAAACTGAATATGAACCGGCAATCTTAGTTGCTGAATCAAGAGAAACTATTCCTGTGCCTGTTCCACTAAACCACCCAGGTAGTTTAAGAACCAATGTCCCAGACGGATAAGTGTTGATAAGGTTATTCTTCATGATCAAGTCTTTGTTTACAGAGTCAATGCTTTCAATCTCGTTTTCTTCGCTGCTCATATACTCGATTAGGAAGACTTTGTCGCCAACCGCAAAACCCGACACGCTCTGAACACTAACAATCTTTTGCCCAGCATTAGCTTGAGCATCAGTTTCTGTCCGTATGTGAAGTTGATTTGACTCTGTCCATTCATCTTTATCTGCAGGGACACTTTTGTCAGCTAAGCCATAAACCATTATCTTGTTTCGAATACGATGAATATCTTTGGAGTAGCGACTGACTTCAATCGCTTCAGAAAGGCTTACAGGGCTTGTCTTGCTGTTTCTTGGGAAAAACTCGAATTTTCCATCTGGAGCAACGCGAAAATCAAAGCCTATGACCCCGTTTTTGTCAGCTGATTCAGCAATGTATTTCAAAATATCCCAGACTGGCGTATTCTCATATTCGAGCAATGTGTAAGTAGTGTCGGTGTTTTCGACTAGCTCTGTGCTGTCTCTGACATGGCTTAACCCAACATAATAGTCCATCAGGTCTTTGACAATTTCTTCACCTTTCTTATTTTCATAGGTTTTTGTGACTACTTTTCGGAAGAGTTTCTCTCCCCAGCATCGACCCCTTACTCGAATATAGTTTTCTAGTGGAGTAGATTCAGGCTCTATCTCTTCTACCCTCAGAGTTATGATGAGTGGGCAGTTTGCTCCTCTGCCAATGCTTATGCTCCCGTTGTCGCCAACATTGATAGGATAAGTTCCGCCAGGACTATACTTCTTGTCAAAATTCTGGAGCAAGCAATCGAAACTTGAGACTTCTTTTGTGCAACCCAGATGAACCCTCAAGTCAATGATATCATCTTGAGGAGGCGTAACAGAACCGAAAACAATGGCAGTAACTGGCAGAGCAATGCTCACTATTCAACCCCTCGCCGATAATACTCCTGCTCCTCTCCAGCCCTTCGGATACTACGAGCTTGTCTTGGTGTTTCTGATGCGGTAGCGTTGAACTCCCGCATAGATGAAGTCGCAGCCATAGTCGACATACTAAGCGCTGCCATAGCTGCAGCAGCAACTATGATTGCACCTACTCCCATAGTCAAGAGAACGATTTTTGCAGCAAGACTTGCGTTATGCGCCCACTGAACCACTGTGTCAATGGCAGTTTTTATGGTTGAAATCGTTTGAGCACTAGCCAAATAGCTAAAGGTTCTGATTAGAGTACCAGCTAGCGCCAGAATGCTTCCAAAGCCTGCAATAGCGTCAGCTTGCTGTTTAGACAAGATTCCAAATTGCTCACCTACTCTTGCGATGGCAAAAGCTGAAGCGCCGAAAGAGGCAAATTCGCGACCAACACTACGAATCTGAGAACCCATTTTGCTACTACTTGCTGAAATCTTTTCAAATTCTGCACTAGCCTTGTCTCTAGCTATCACATCAATGGCAACTTCATGAAAACTCAACCCTTAGCCTCCCTTATGGCGTCGTCAACTGCCTCATGCATGCTACGGACAAGACCTGGCATACAGTATTCGAGTGCCCTCGCTAAGAAACGTCGGGGCTGAATGAAACGTGTCCCAAACTCAACAAAGGCAGCATAAGAGGCTGTAGCACCGACTTTCAGAACCCAGTCTCTTACTCTAGCGTAGATGGTTGATTCAAGGTAGCCTGTTCGTCTAGGTGCAAAAGCCTGAGCTGTGTTTCTTAGGATTTCACCCTGCTCTATCAGCTTGTCATGTATGTGGTTTTTCGTAGCAGAGTCTAAGGTTTCAATTTTGCTTCGCAGATCGTCTAAGCCTTCAACATGGATTTCGATGTTAACTGACACGTTTTGCCTCCCTCTTTGCCTTCTGCATTTCCTCCTCCATTTGGCGGTCTAACTCGTTGAGGATGACAAGGAATTGTTGGATTGTTTTGGCTGGCTGTCTTGCAAGCTGGTTGGGTGTCCAGCCGAATTCCTTACAAAGCCGAAACTCTGAAAGAGATTGACTCGGCTTTCCTCGTCTAATTGTTCTAATAAAAAACGCAGATCCTCATGAGTCACGCCATTGAGCCTATTGACAATCTTTGAGAATAACTCACCTAACTCTATGGGAATTCCTTCATCTTCATTCAGTAAGTTTTCTAGTGTTATCGGCTTGTTTGATGGCTGTTCTTTGAGACTGGCCCATATGGTTTCTGCCTGAATAGCCACAAAATCGCTACCGCTGACCTGTCCTGTTATTGGATGATATTTCGTGTGCTTCTGAATTATGTGACTGCGCTTAGCCCAAGTAATCTCTTGGAAAACATAGTGCCCAGCAAACTGTTCTCCAAAACGGTTGTCCAAGTCAACTTCTTCTTTTCGCATTTTGAATCATCTCCATAGTTGCAAGTCGATTCCGAATTGCCGTGTTGATATCTTCAAGAACAATGTTCTGCATCCACTTCGGCAACTTCAAAACACGTTCACCTAGCTTTTCCCACATCAGCATCCATTTCTTGCGCAGTTCGGCTTCTCGACCAAAATTCTCCAAACTTTTGACTTCAGCCATTTTAACCACCTAGCTAATGTAGACATCTCTTGCAACGAATGGCGCCTTCAGAGAAACAAGATCCTCGATTTTTGTTGGCGTGCCAGCTTTTTCCCACTTGCAATACTTGAATATGGCGCTGTTGGATCCGCCTAATCCAAATTTGAGGCTGAATTCGCTGTCATTGACTATGTCATCGTATTCTTGCTTGCTTTCAAACTCGAAAGTCATTTCACCTGATAAGACTCTGTGGCGTTCTTGCAGATACTTCAGCAAATGTCCACTTGTGCTTCTGATGACGGGCACACGTTTCAAGCTGTTTTCTATTGTGAACTTCCAATCAGTGGCTCTTTCGATGGCAGTTAAGCCTGAACCATCACCTGCACCTCGTTGCACGAAGCTCTCATTAAAAGGAACAGCACCAGAATAATCAGCATAGGTAGCTCCCGATATTTTTGCGGTTCCAACAGCTACATCTTGACCGATCAGCTCAGCAGTAGCTTTGACGATGTCTTCTATTGCGCATTCTACAGTCACCTTGTCCATTCTGCAACCTTTATGCAGCAAGTCAATAATTCCGCTTGTTTTTTCGTAGAATACTTCAATGCTTAGTGACTTCAGGGTCTGAATGTGCTGTAGAAAGTTTATGGGAGAGTCGCTTGGAAGGGCATAAGCAACCTTCAACCCCACACGTCTCAAGCCTTTCTTAATGACTTTGAGGTCTCTTGAACCAATGCCTCTAATCTTAAGTAATCCCGGGTCTAAAGCAGGCTCAACGTTTTCTGCGGTTGCTATGCCTAGCATGCTCGGGTTTGTTGGAGTTACTCCATATGTTGATTCTTCGACATAGAAGATTTTTGCTTCATGCGCACCATAAACACTCATTCTTCTTTTTCATCCTCCTAAGTAGTTGGAACAGTTTCAAACAACCATGACTTTATCACGAATTCAGTTCGCCAAATGAAGGGCTTAACACGGACTTCGTCAGCATCACGAAAACTAACAACATCGGCATACGTTATGCCATAAACCGTGAACACGACCTGAGCATAATCGCAATAGAGAACTGCCAGTGTAACGCCATCACTTTGACTAGTTGTTTTGGCAAGCAAATACAGGTAGCCATTCGCATCAATGTAATTTGGCAAATTTGCAGACAACGTAATAGTTAATGTCTCATCACTTCCTCCGATGCCAGAAACTGCATTTTGCCATTCACCAGCAGAATGATTCCAAACCTTGATAGTAGAGCCATTTCCACTGGGTGCGGTGCCATAGCCTTCAAACGATAAGATTATCTGTTTAACGACATTCTCTTTTGCATCGATTTTGAATCTGAAAAGCATGAGAGCGTATTTTCCGTTTTCTGAAGTTGACTTGCTGAAGCGGTTGTCGTCGCTGTACCAGATTTTTTGATACTCCAAGTCTGTGAGCTCTGTCCAGCCAGAATCAGTGGGTGAGAATTCGGTTGCTGAGGTTGCATGATAGGCTTTGTGTGTTCCTGTTGATCGTCCGACTCCGCCAAAGTAGTAGTCTACTTGATTGGGCTTGTTACGTTTCTCTCTGATGACTCGATTAACATCTGCACAAATTCTGTCTTTTAGAGTTCTTCCAACAATGTTTTGATCTGGCTTATCTATGACCCAAACATTGATGCGAAGAAAACCTGTTCTGCGCCTAAGGTTTCCAGTAAGACTGAGTTTCTGGTCCTCGCTTCTGTCTAATCCAACACTTATTTGTCCATCATAGTTTTTGAAAAGTTCTCGGTCATACCACTCTTGGCTGACAAGCATGCTCGCTAATGAGCCGTCATCCTTTACAATCCACAGGTATCGCTTGAGCAATCGAATGAGTGTGAGAACTGGTTTCTCAACTTCAGGCACTTAGAAGCCTCCTGCAGAAAGCCTTGCGATAGGCTGTTTCTCCTTGAAAGTCGAATTCTTGGATACCTAGAATTTCGTAGTCGACGCCTTTGCGCCGTATCTTGTCATGATGTCTTACCGGAGCGAAAACGTGGACGGTGATGTAGTCGTTGATTATGTAGCCGGGTTCTATGAGAACTTCTTCAATTCTTGCTGGAGAAACAATGGCTGGAATGTCTATGCCTTCGCCATAAGAAACTTGGTCAGCTGCTTCCTGTACTGGATAGAGGATTATGTTTTCGCCTTTAGACTTGAGAATCTGTGTAAACCGTGTTAATGGATCCTCGTAGTTTAGATAAAGAAGTGACAGCCAACAGACCGTTGCTGTAGCCTTCTTATTTTCCACATAGCTGTAATCGGTATGTTTGACACCCCAAAACATGAACTCGTCTTGATGTTTGTCTATGACTTTCACGCTGAAATGAAAGCTCGATTTATCGTGATTCTTCCGTATCTTCCATAGTATCCCGCTTGTGACAGCATCGTAGTAGTCGCACGATGGAAAACGAGTAACAACATCTATGTAGCCTGCCCAACAAATAGCTGGATTGTATGCTGGATACTGAGCGCTTGCTCTGATGCTATTGATGAAATTGTAAACCTTTTGGACTGTTAGGCTCCAGCCTTCGTAGTCATAGAGGCCAATCAGTGCGTAGGCGAGCGGGTCATCATAAATCTCATTTTCCGATAGGCCTACACGATGCCAACTCGAGCCTGATGGGTCGTAGTATAGCCAAAGATTTTCAAAACCTTCACGGAGGAAATCAACAG
>Ga0315314_1003133_pt1 | contig 13189 bp, 13 predicted proteins | sample TDP9_MG_FD_203631 | JGI IMG/M metagenome (GOLD analysis project Ga0315314, IMG submission 203631) | Freshwater sediment microbial communities from Lake Towuti, South Sulawesi, Indonesia - TDP9 | ecosystem: Environmental > Aquatic > Freshwater > Lake > Sediment | place: Indonesia: South Sulawesi...
GATTTGTCGAAGGTCGCACAGTTTTAACCAGTTGCCCAGAGGCGGAGAGCTTCGGGACGATCATGGGCAAACTAGCGTCCATTATAACCTGCTCCAAACCGAGGGAAATCAAGGTTTTGACGATGGACGGTTCCCCCCACTGCTTCGCGTTGCACGCAGCGCTGAACCAAGCCCTCTTCATAACTGGTTCAAACATTTCCTCCCAACACCTTGTCATCGTTAATGGAAAAGTCTTGGAGGTAAGCCCGGAGAGTGTGAGGTTAGGAAGATACTTGCACCTAGTGCAGAAATGCATCGAAAACTATCCTCGAATCCTCGAAGAATTAGGTCGCTATAGTTTAGAGCATCGTTGTTTCATGAAAAAGTAGATGTTGCTTCGGCTCGGTATATGTCTTGGTTACAATTTGCTAGACAACAGGCTTGTCCATTGCTCATGGGAAAAGCTTGGTCATGATCACCGGGCGGATGTGGACCTCCGTTCCTTCGGTTTTCTTTGTCAGAACTACGTGTTTGAGCCATTTTTTATCGTCTTGATCTGGGTAATCAGCTCTGTAGTGCGCCCCACGTGACTCTTTCCTTACGAGAGCGGCTTTTACCACCAAGCTAGCAACGTTGAACAGGTTAATTGCTTCGAGGACCGCCCTAACCTCATACGGTTTCTTACCATAGATCTTCGGTAGGTTTTCGTCTCTAAGTTGTGTTAACTCCGCTTGAGCCGCAGTCAAATTTTGCTGGCTTCTTATAATGCCTGCTTTTTCCCACATAATTTTCTTAATCCTTGACTTCACCAGTTTGGGATTACCTAGATTTGAAGGCTCTCTCCTCTCAATTTCATTAATTTTTTCGAGTTTTTGTTTAACCCATGCCTTATCCGCCTGTTTCTTTGGGGTGGTTTTAGCGTGCTCCGCGGCGTATTGTCCGGCTCTAGCTCCGTAAACGATGCATTCGGTCAGGGCGTTTCCTCCCACTCGGTTAGCTCCATGAATCCCACCTGTTACTTCCCCAGCGGCAAACAGTCCCGGCAAACCTGTTCTACACTTCTCGTCGATCTGAACTCCTCCTAGGAAAGTATGCATCAATGGAGTTACGTGCATGGGCTTCGTTAACACTGGGAAGCCTTTAAAAAGCTCTGAAAGAAACTGAACGAACTGATGCTCTCGTAGATCTTTAGGCAGGTTCGTTAAGTTTAGTAGGATGGTGTCGTCTTCTCCTCTCCCATCGTAAACCTCTTTGGCGATAGCGATGGTCCAAGCGTCTCTATGCGTAGAATACGCCAGTTTCGGATCTAGATTATACTTGTTAACGATGTCTTCACCATGGATGTTTTGAAGCACTCCAGATTCAAGAATTGATGGTGGAGGCAAAAGCATAAACATGGGATACCCAGGCTCGGCGCATCCAATTGGTAAACACTGAATGAACTCCATGTCAATGAGGGACAAACCCATTTCATAAGCCATAACGTATCCGTCGCCGGTCATGCGAACTGGGTTATCGTTTCTTCGATAAGTCTGACCCGCACCCCCTGTTGCTAAAACAACTGCCTTAACGTTTACCGTTACGCGCCTCCCGTTTAACACATTGAACCCAAAGGCTCCATTAACGGTTTCGTCGCTCAATAGGTCTGTTATCATAGTGCTCTCAAGCATTTTTACTCCGGCATCTTTGGCATACCTTATTAAAGGATTGATTAAACCAGCTCCCTGTGTTGGAAAGGACCCATTAACGACATGGCAGCCTCCATCGTGTATAGCAAGCTTTACTCCATACTGCTGCAGTTCAAGAAGGCGAGACGATGCTTCGTCAATGAGCACCTCGACGAGCTTCTGATCATTAATGTACTTGCCCGTTACTGTGGTCATTCTAAAGTGCTCTTCTTTGTCCATTTTGCCGATTGGGGCAGTGAAGGCACCACCTGAGAAGATAGAGCAGTTGGCTAAGCCCGTAACAGACTTGGATGCGAGAAGAACCTCGACTCCTCGCCTCCGCGCTTCGATAGCCGCTCTAAGTCCAGCCGCCCCACTCCCAATGACTAGCACATCAGTGTCAATAGCTTTAATAGTCAATTTCCACACCTAGAATGAACTTGAACTTTTAGCTCTTAACGTTAATGCATTTTGCTTTATATTCGACTTTGCGGTCAACGCTTAAGTCTTTTTGCAGAAAGAGAGGTTGCGCGCTCATATTCGTAGATGACCCTTGAGGTTACGGTCCATGTTTCGAGCATTTCTGGGTCTATGCAGACAACCTCCTTCGCCAGTCTGATGGTGGTTTCCGAGAAGTGACCACGCGGAAAACCACCTATGACCACCGCTGGTCTCTCCTTCTCTGAAAGCCTGGAAACAGCCTCCTCAAGCAACTGAGATTTTCCCTTTCTGCTGAAGGCCGTAACATAGCTAGGCTTGATTTCATGGAGAAGTTGCGGCAGGGTTTTGCGCTCCAACAAGAGCAAGGCGGGTCCGGTAAGTGGAACTCTCCCCGATTCAAACAATTGCTCCACGAGACCGATAAATCGAAGGTAGTTCCTTGGCAAGCGAGCTTCTGGGTTCACCGTGATCACGCAATCGTGGATCGTGTGCACGTAGGTTTGAAGAAGGCCTTCTTTGTTGAGAGGTGAACCTAAAGCCTCTAGCAGGGCAAAATGGGCTATGTCCGGCCTTCCCCTTTTCTCGCCTTCCTCGAGGTTTTTCATGGCGGTGTGATGGTAAGACCGATCAAGGAGAAGGAATTGTGGATGCTTCCCGCGCCTTTTTGAGTGGCGTCGGATGGAGGGGTGCCCCCACAAACCCTCAGGAATCGTCTCCAAGGCCGACTCTGCTAGTATCAGAATAAGCAAACTTAACCCTCGTTGGTAGGGAAAAGCCTATCTGAATAAAAACTTAATGGCATAGTTCTCTGCTTAATGGAACGGTCCACGGAGAGGTGAAAAGGTTGGTGGCCAAGCGGCTACTTATCACGTACTACAGCGGAACAGGCAACACCAAAAGGATGGCTGAGGAAATTGGCAGAGGAGCCAAACTGCTGGGAGTCAAGGTGGAGGTAAAAAGGGTTGAGGAATGCAGGCTTAACGACCTAGTTGAAGCTGATGGAATTGTGATAGGCTCTCCCACGTATTTCAGCAATGTGGCATGGCAAGTAAAGAGGCTCATTGACGAGTCAATAGACCTATACAACAAAGCGTATCAGCTGAGAGACAAGGTTGGCGGATGCTTCACATCCTCAGGAACACGCAGGGATGGCAAAGATTGCATTAGAATGATGGAATTAGCCTTTGGCCTGCATCATAGACTAAAGATGGTCCCCGGAATCATAAGAGCATCAGGTGACAGATGGGAAGAAGTCTCAGAGATGTGTCAGCGATACGGAATGGAGATCGCCAGACAAATCCTCTCATAAGTTCTATGCTTTATAGGATGAAATAATCCTCATGCGTGAACCGAAGATCTTCTAATTCTCAAGACTAAACGGATCTTGCAAGAAGGTGGCGTTTGAAACGATCGTGGTAATACAAGTGGAGCGAATGCGCGCCCTAACCAGATAGGAGATGGGAGAGTCCGGTGCCCACGACGATGTCGTAGGGTTGAGACAAGACAACGTGCATCTCTCGTTTTATAAAAGCCCAAAACAAGATAACTTATTTGTCAGGTTTGATGAAAAGATACTAGTGAAAAGAATGAGTAAAATCTTGAATCGATTACGTCTCAAAACAAAGGAAATCTTTTCGGCTATAGGAAATTGGGTTTCACAAAATTGGCTCGCTTATAACTTAATTGAGATAGTCTACGCTGTGCTTTTGATTCCATTACTCTTTTGGTTATCTTCACCCTTTCTGACAAACCTTTGGAGCGTAATTCTTCTTCTTGCATTAGTATTGTACACTTTTCTTATAATTTTCAACTATAGAAAGTTTGAAGTGGCTGAAGAAGACCCAAATACCTTCGTTAATGTTGAAAAACTTAGGAACAAAGTTGTCCTTTCATATTGGCTATTACTTCCTATGGCAATAGGAGGTATATTCCTCATTGTAATAATTGATAAAATCGGTTTACAAGAATCCATACCAACAATTCTAAAAATATATTCCTGGGTTATTTTCATATGGTTTGGAGTGACATTTTATTCAACCACTATAGGTGGAACGGATATCCCTCAGTTCAAGAAACTTCTGAGACTACGAGTAAGAACACGTTTTCAAATTGTTTCCGATGCTTTGTCGGATAGCGACTTTAAAAGGGTAAAGAAAAAGATTCCCTTGTTCCGAGAAGCCATAACAATCTATAACAGATATTTAAGAAAGCGTTACGATTTTGTGATACGAGAACCTAATAGATTTTACCACTACGTCAAACTTATGACATATGCGGAAGATGATGTCAAAATTAATGAAATCAAGAACGGGCTCGGAAAACTTGTGATGCTTTTGAAAGAGGAAAGCAAACCTTTCGAGCTTATTAGGATACTGAAAGAAATGGTAAGGCAACCGATTTCAGATTCAAAGGATATTGTTGCTGAAGTTGAAGTTGATGAACCAAGAATCCGAAAATGGTTTCTCGCTAATCTGAATGTTATAATTGCAATAATCGAAATAGCTTCACTACTGGTTGTTGTATTTGGTTTCTTTGCTGGTCGCTAATTAGCATCATAAGTGGTGATGTTTTCTTGTTTCATTTTGTCATTGCCTGAAGGTGTCTAAGATGGGGGAATTCTTTTAGCAACACGACCATGTTTGGCGCTTTGTTACGCAGGTATTCATCTGCTGTCACCAACTTTGCTCTATCTCTTTCTACTATGGCTAAATAGGATGCGTCGTAAAAAGTTAGGTTTCTTGTCTTTGATATGGCACACGCATTTTTTAGGAGTTCAGCGTCTGACCAGATTTCCACGAAGTCGATTTGGAGGTCAAGGAACTTTTCGATGAACTCATACGCTTTTTCAGGCGTTATGCGGGGATGCCTCCAGAAGATGTTTCCCAGTTCATAAACTATTAATGAGGGCGCCGACAACGATAGGTGCCCCTTAACATGGGCAGTTATGACTTCCAAAGCCTTATCGGAGTAGTCCTCTATAATAAAGCATTTTGCGACCGCAGAGGCATCGACTACGTAGCGTTTCACATGGTTTCCCTCATTCGACGTAGGGTCTCAACGCTGTCAAAGCCTATCTCTTTTCCAGGAACCCTGTTCGCCCTTATCCATTTCATCGCCTCTTCAGATTTTCTCCTCCTTAACTCTTCCCTAATGGCTTCCTTAACGAAGGCGGAGACCTCGAAACCCAGCTCTTCTATATCCTTTTTAACCTCCTCAGGAACTCTAACGGCGATAACAACCTTCTTCCCCAACGTTTTCACCAATTATTATTTTGTTTACAAAAATATAAACATATCAGTTAAACGTCTTAGTATACATACACACCACTACACTTGACAGACTGCAGAAATATAATATAGCTGTATAGAGGAAGACTATTGCGGGGGATTCCCTTGGATATAGGGTTAATAGTCAACAACTTGTGGATCTTGCTTTTTCTCCTCCTCTTCTTGGTTCCCCAGATCCAAAAATATTTGCTGAACTCGGCGAGAGCCGGTCTGCTTCGAAAGATCGCACAGACACGAAAATCCACGGTTATAACCTTGATCCATAGACAGGAAACAGTGGCGTTTTTCGGCATCCCCTTGGCTCGGTACATCGACATCGACGACAGTGAGGAGGTGTTAAGAGCCATACGAGCAGCTCCACCAGACTCGCCCATCGACCTCGTACTGCATACGCCGGGGGGCATAGCGTTAGCAGCTACTCAAATAGCCCTTGCTTTGAGGGCGCATCCCGGGAAAAAGACGGTGATTGTTCCGCATTATGCTATGAGTGGAGGCACCCTCATCGCCTTGGCAGCGGATCAGATTTGTATGGACCCCCACGTGGTGCTCGGTCCAGTAGATCCACAGATCGGCGACCAGTCCGGCGTCTATCCCGCTTCATCGATTCTGAAGGTTGTTGAAAAAAAGAACATCAACGAAGTAGATGATAAAACCTTGATACTGGCGGAGGAAGCGAGAAAAGCCATCAACCAAAGTAAGGATCTGGTTAGGCAGCTGGTTGGCAACCGGTTCAGTAAGGAAAACGTGGAGACGATCGTTGAGGAGCTAGTGAGTGGCAAGTACACGCATGACTATCCCGTCACAAAAGACATAGCGGAGAGGCTCCTTGGCGCTTGTGTGCACGAGAAACTTCCGGCAGAGGTTTACGCGCTGATGCGACTATACAAGATGGAGGTAAGACCGAGAAGGCCTGGCGTAGAATTCGTCCCGGTAATGCCCACACCCACCAAATAGACGAGTCGGCGTCCTAATCATCGTAAAGCCAATTAAAACAGAACATGTTGCAACCAGATTGTATGCGTGAAAGTTTTATCTGCAGCATTATGAACTAAACAACATGGAGGGTGAACGTATTGGCGAAAGTTATCGTCGTTTACGAGTCAAAGTATGGTAACACCAAGCTTGTGGCGGAAAAAATCATAGAGGGGATGAGGCAAGTTGAAGGAATAGAAACTGTTCTTAGTGAACTCAAGGAAGTTAACCTTGAGAAGATTCCTGCTTATGATGCGATTTTGGTGGGTTCTCCGAATCATTTCGGTGAACCAACCAGAAGTACCAAGAAGTTTATCGACAAACTTGGCAAGCTCCCGTTAAAGGGAAAACTGTTTGCGGTTTTTGACACATACATTGGAAAAGACTTCGAAAAAGCAGTGAAGAAAATGGAGAAAAGAATAAACGAAAAAGTTCCCGAGTTAAAGCAGATAGCTCCTGGATTATCAATAAAAGTTCAGGGGATAAAGGGTCCAATTTCAGAGGCAGAGCTTCCTAAATGCAAAGAGTTCGGGAACAAAATAGCAACTCAAATTAAAACCTGATCATCCGCGCGCGCGGAGGAATTACTCAAGTGAGCCATCGTAAAAAGAAGAATTGGTTCGCGGTCATGGTTTCAGTGTTGGTTTTTTGAGTTGTTCTCCCTTTCTCGCCATTTCATTATGCGCTCTCTATATTCTTCGGGAGTCACTTTTTCTCTTTTGAGTTCTTCTACAAACTTTCTGAACTCTTCCTGCCTCTTTCTTTCGTCCATACGCCTTTCTTTTAGAGTGATCCCCTTTGTTGCTTTCCCGCCTTTGGTTTTTGGCACAACCTTGGGAGTATCTCGTAATTTGTATGCGTATCTTCCTTCTATCTCCCTTCGATCAAAAAGTGTGTATGCCTCTTCTATTAAGTCGATTCGTTTATAGTTTTCTGGTAGAGTCCCATTTTCATATTCGGTAATTTTTTGACTGAACCATGCAACCATGTTTGCCACAATTTGTTTGGCCGTTTCGTCCTTCCAAATATCTTTGCGAGTTACAAACTTTAGAACCGTTCCATTTTCAAGGAGGGCGTCAACGATTTCATCCAAGAGAATCCAAGTTTTCTTCCTTTCACAGAGCCGAAGAATCGTATCTCTTATTGCGGGGAAACAGTCCTCGTGCTTCCATGATGGATACAAAATAGCGCCCCCATAGTGATCACTTTTTCGAAACTGCCTTCTTCAGCTTGTAATATTGTAATCTAATCCTTTCCATTACCTTCCTCATTCCATCTGCAACAGTTAGTCTGTTCGTCGCAAAAATGAGAAAGTAATGAGGGATTTTAGAGTTGGGCGGAATTTCAAGGAATTGGATATTTGAAAAATGTCTTTCGAAATCTCTGAGATATATTTTTAGGATTTGATGTATTTTTTGTTCAGGTGGCAAATGTTGTTCTATGATATCCTTCCAAGCATCAGTGCCTATGAATTTAGTGACTGTTGCCATAGCTCTAGGCATTTTTGTACTTATCACACGAAGAAGACCAGCTCTCCATTGAAAATTGACTAAAATTTCGACATTTCTATGAGCCAAGGCCCTTTTCACAGTGTCATATTGAAGCGGGGGATTTCCCAGTCCGTCAGGGTCAAAAAAGACGAAAGCAAAATCATCGTTTGACAATTTGTTAAGTATGTTCATAACCTCACTATTGCAATCCCCGCATAAACATTCAGAAACAGGTGAATATTGTCTGAGAGCATTTTCTAATTGTCCAAATCGCGAAAGGTTGGCCTCTACAGATATACATTTGACGGGTAGATTGCACGCTTTCTTCGCAAATTCCGCCATTAGCAAGGACGAGCCACTCATTACCTTCTTATCCCACGTTCTATAGACTTCGCCGGTTCCAGCAAACGCGTCGATAAGGTAATATGTTTTCGCGCCTTCAAAGGGATTAAGTTCCAATAAGTGAAGGTATTCTCTCAACACGGTGTATTTAGGTAGACTATGCCTTTTTGTAGGAATCAGATTTCTCGCTCGATTGCTCATTGCTTGTCACTTATTGAACTAAGCATGGCTATTGGGTCTATCTTCTTCAACACCTTGAGCCGACGTCCGTCGTCGCTCAGAGGTTCAACGTAAGCCTTGGCTATGAGAATTCCCAGTGAAACCATGCCTACGATAGGGCTCACACCACGGGCTAAAAGGTCTTCATCACTAAAGTCCGTTAGCTTTGATATAATAGCAAGGCAAGTCTTTACGTCATTCTCAGGAGCCGCAAAGGTATTCCCTTCCCACGCAACTTTCACTGTTTTATCTTTCTTCGAGATTTCCACGATTGCTTTAAGGTATTCTTTCACACTTTGTTCTGGCTTGAGTACAAATGTTTGGTTGAAAGGAGTTGAGCCTCTCCATGTGAAAATGACAAGTCTACCATCCTTACTTAGTTCTTTTCCAATTTCATTGCATCTTCTTTCGTCTAACATGACAGCGTCATCGAAGAATATGGTAGGCTGATCTCCTAAACTGATATCGATACTGGCTCCTATAACTCCTCTTTCGCCTAATGATAAGTCTTTTAAATCCAGTTCCTCAATCTTTCGGGCTTCCATAGTGTATTCTTCGTCAACATTGATGTCTAAGTCTGAACCCAATTTTTCAAACAGAGACTTCAGCTCAGTGTTTATTAATCCGACGATTCTTTTTCTTTCGGCTGCATCAAGTTCTGAGGGAAGTTCAGAAAACGTATCCTTAAGAACACTTAGCCAATCTTTTGCTTTTTGTGCAACCAGCAACTCTTTTTCACTGTACCCCTCGATTCCAAGTTCATCACACAATTCCTGCCTGAGACGTTCGTTTTCATCTTTTCCTTGAATAGCGCTACGAAGTCCTGAGATGCGTTCTTTGTTCTCAATGATTTTCTGGATGGTTACTTTTGGATATTTCTTCAGTTTGTCTTGTAGCTTTGATTCAATTTCATGTATTTGTTTTTCTAACGACTCAATCTGGCTTTCTTTATTCTTCTTTTCTGCCTTGAGATCATTCAGTGGTTTTGTTACTTTTTGAGCCTCTATTTTACCTTCAACGTCAGAAATTTCGTTTCGCTTGCTTCCGATTTTTTGGGCAAACTCTGCTTCAAGCTTCTTTATCTGTTCATCACGGGAAAGTTCCAGTTCCTTGATTTTGGCTTCGAATTCCTTTCTGATTCTTTCGACTTCAGTTTGCTGGCTCTTTTCGATTTCCTCAATTTCTTTAACAAGTTGTTCGCGTTTCCTGTTCAGCTCTTCAATTTCAGGCAATGGAATACCAGATTCGCGTGCCTCTATTTCGCTTGATAATTTGTTTATTTCCTGATCCGCTCGAGCCTTCTCTTCTGCTTTACCTTTCATTTCCTCGTTGACTCTTAACATTGACTCTATATCAGGGAGTTCATTTGTGCTTGTTGGAATACCTCCTTCGCTAAGGAGTTTTTCATATCCACTAATTAGACGGTTTACATCTTCAGTTGCCTTTTCTTTGCTTTGAAGGTCTTTCAGATTCATTAATCTCTGGTGGACTATGTCAGAAGCTTTGCCGACCGCTTTCTTGCAATCGCCTACGACTTCTAAACTGATACGAGGAGACAAGGAGCGAATGTAGTTTGCAATTCCAGCCAACTCCACATAGAGCCGATCAAGTGGATCCTTAAACAAAAATTCGGGCTCCTTTCCTTCAATATCAAGGGCTTTGAGTATCTTCGGATCAGCAGAAGATGATTTTTCTTCTTCGAATTCAATTTTCCACTCGCCATGGACCATCCGTGAAAGCGAAACAACATGGGACCATTTGCGCTTGATCTTGCCTATTTTCCTCTCGATTTTTATTAACTCGCCATCTTTTTCGACTGTTGTAGTTATTGAGGCTTGTTCCTCACCCTTGGTAATGAAGGCCTTAAGGTCTTTAGGGTCGCCCCCAAATATTCCGGCTTTTACAGCTTTTATAGAGCTTGTTTTGCCAGCCCAGCTGGGGCCTGTTAGATACCTTGTTCCGTCAGTAAAGTGGAAGGTATATGGCCCTCTGATCCCGCCTATGTTGCTAAACGTTACTTCTAGTCTTTTCCAAGGCAAGTTCTATCACCAAATCCCTCAACTCGCTTGGACTATGACTTTCTTCTTTCGTCAGTGCGATGATCTTGAGAGCAAGTTCTGTCAAACATTCCTTGTCGCTTGGATCAACAGAATATCGGTCAAGGATTTTTTCGATAGTGCGTCTAATTATATCCTCGCCCAATCAAAACACCACAACAATTTAAACTCTTTCAGTTAAGCCTCTTATCCTTTGCGTTTAGTATCCCCGACGAGGCGAAAGGAAAAAGATATTTTCACTTGTCTCTCTTACTTATAAGACTGAAGCCTCAAAGATATTGTGAAAACCTGGGAAAGGAAGGAGAAAAATGTCTCAAGTATCAGAGATAGAAATTGGCAGACTCTTCGTTGGCAAATGCAACGTGCGAAAAGATGTGGGCGACATTTCGGAGCTGATTGAAAGTATTAGACAGGTCGGCATACTTGAACCTTTGATTGTTAGGCCTACCCGCACAAACAAATACGAAATAATTGTAGGAAACAGAAGATATCGCGCTGCTGAGACGATTAGACTGAAGAAGATACCTTGCATCATCAAAGAAATGACTGATGACGAGGCAATAATCGCATCTCTGACAGAAAACATCCAAAGAGGAGACCTGACGGAAGAAGAAATCGCTGAAACCTTCACCTCTCTTCACAATTTGAATCCCAAAAGATGGACCCAAGACGCGTTTGCCAGAAACATCGGAAAAAGCCGACAATGGGTTGGCGACATTCTCAAAGCATGCCAGACTCTGGCAAAGTTAAGAGAGGCAGGCATAGTCACGGGTATGAAGGCATATCCAAAAAAGGATGAAAGGCAGAGCGGCATAGCTCCTGTTGAGCACCTGAAAGAAATCGAATATGCCATAATGTCTGGAGATGTCAGAGAAATGTTGCCTGAAGAAGCTCTCGACCAAAAGCGAGTGGAACTTGCAAAAGCGGTTTTGGATCTTCCCACAGAGGACGCGAAGAAAGTCATTGACCGTTTCAAGATGTATCCTGAGAAGCCATTAGAAGAAATCAAAGAGGAAGCCTTGGCAAGAAAAGCTGGAGTTTCGCTGGAGACTTACTTACCGCCGAGGATTGCAAGGGAACTCGACAGAGTGGCTGAAGAAAAAGGGCTTTCTATGGAGGAAGTGCTGCCAGACATAGTTAAAAAAGGACTCGAGGTCGAGGCGCCTCCCAAGCCCATGGAAGAAAAAGAGGAGAAAATACTGACTGAAGTTGACACAGGCGAAATTTGGGTGTGCCCAATTTGTAGCAAAAAATATCGGCCTCTTCACTATGATCCTGACAAAACGCATCGATTCGAAGAAGTGCCAGAATAATGCCTGTTCTTAAGCTTTCGCAACCCCAAATTTCAAGTTTTCGATCCTCAAGCGGCACTGAAATAGCTAGGCTCTTCAATAAAACGCCTAAATCAATAGTTTGCCCTCATTTTTGGGAGTTAAAGTGGGCATGGGGCTGTCCATTCGACTGTTCATATTGTTACCTACAAGGGACTTTTAGAGGAGATAAAAGACCGAGATACAAGCCTCTGAAGTTACTCCTACGCGGTCTTGAGGAAATGTTTCAAAAGCTCTCAGAACCAACCATCTTCAACAGTGGCGAATTATCGGACTCATTGATGGAATTTCACGATTCTATAGGTATTCCCAGAATTAAAGAAGGCCCCACTCTAACTCGCATAGAGCAGATAGCTGACAAATTTGAGGAGCAAAACAAGCATAAATTGTTGCTCTTAACAAAATCACATTTGGGCAAACTTTTTTCTCAAAAACCAAGGAAGCAAACTATCGCAAGCTTCAGCTTAAACGCAACCGAAATTTGGAAGCGATGGGAACACAGAACACCACCTCCTATGGAGAGAATAAAGGGTGCTAAGATACTGTGCGATGCAGGTTATGAAGTGCGGGTTAGAATAGACCCTATTTTTCCAATTGAAAACTGGAAAGAACACTACGAAGACCTCGTTTACTCGATTTTATCGCAGTTCTCCCCTGAAAGAATTACCCTGGGAACCCCCAGAGGATTGGCGAAGACGCTTCTATATTCAAAGGATATGACATGGAGGAAATATTTTACGAAAGAATCTGAGTATTCTGGTTGGGGTAAAAAAATTCCTGGCGACCTCAGAAAAAAAATATACTTATTCTTCCATGAAAAACTCGGCAATTTGGGATTTCCCAGGACGAAAATAGCATTATGCAAGGAAACTGATCTAATGTGGATGGAGTTAGGGCTCGATCCAAAAAATTGTAGATGCAATTGTGTATGGTAATGAAACCTATGTGACTTGCTTTGATGTCTGATTCTCGGTAGTTAACAAGAAAACTCAAATTTATGGTAAGCGTCGCCAAGACCTTCAAGTCCCTCTATCCTAACGTGTAATATGATACCGGAGCCTGGAGCACAATCAAACTCTTAACTAATGCTATCCCTCAACTACATGCGGTATCGGGCGCGCTTGCTCTGGACCGAGAACTCGTTGGAAGGTTCTGAAAGAAATTCTTAAATATTACCCACCAACTGTGGTGCGATGAGGGCTGTGGTCGTGAAGATTGGTGAAAGGCTTAGGCCGCATCCAAATTTCAGGATGCTGTATTACAGTTATTCATTGATGCCTTCAGCCATCCTCCTTATATCAACGATTTTGCCTGCACTTACAGCTGCTTTCCTCTACTTGTCATTCATTGATGCATCGATTGCCTCAGCTCTGTTTCTCTTTCCATTTCTGTTGGTGGTGGGCT
>Ga0315314_1003134_pt1 | contig 13188 bp, 12 predicted proteins | sample TDP9_MG_FD_203631 | JGI IMG/M metagenome (GOLD analysis project Ga0315314, IMG submission 203631) | Freshwater sediment microbial communities from Lake Towuti, South Sulawesi, Indonesia - TDP9 | ecosystem: Environmental > Aquatic > Freshwater > Lake > Sediment | place: Indonesia: South Sulawesi...
AAACCCTTTCTCTAGCAAACGGTCGACAAGATGGCTTCCTATGAATCCCGCGCCTCCTGTCACAAGAACATTCGAATAATTGGTTGACAATTTTCATCACCGTATTCGGATCTATTGAGCATCTTGAGAGGCTTTGATCATACTTGATGTTTTCGGAACTTGCTTCTTTCTTTATGATTGATTCGAAACAGACTTCCTCTTGTCATGTTCATGTTCCATAAGCCAGCATTCCAGCAACTGCGAAAATCGCGACTATCATCAGTATGATGGAGACTGCTGATTTTTCCTTCATTGGGTGGGCTCGTAGAATCAGGCTTCGTAGGCTCCACATGCTTGGGGCTGGCAATGTACCGTCTTGGTTCATTTTCCCCTCTCTTGGCGGTGGCTCTTTCTTTAGCTTTCCAATGAAGAAGAGAACTGCGTTGATGAAGTAGGGGATGAACATAATGACGGCGGCTCGTTCCAAGTCTGCTAGGATGGCGACACATGCTATCACGGCGCCCATGCCGAACGTGCCAACGTCTCCTGGGAAGACACGAGACGGGTACCTGTTAAAGTACAAGAAAGCCAGGAGCGCTCCGATAAATGGGATCAAGATTATGTAGCCTATGGTTTTGTTCAATCGAACCGTCAAGAAAAGCAGTGCAAGTGCCATTATCAGGGATGAGCCCGCTTCTTGTCCGTTTAAACCTGCAAACATGTTTATGGCGTTGGCGGAAGCCGTCACAGCGAACGGAAGAATGATTGCATAGAACAGGACCGCCCCAATGAGTCCGAGCGCTGCAAAATCGAGCACTCCAAAAGGCGTGAGAATTGTAGTTCTGCCTAATCGCATCACGGCAAGTGGAACTCCGCCGAGCAGGGGCGTGAGGACTTTCATTCGCCATCTTGTCTCGAAGATGTCGTCAACAAACCCTATAAACGACGTCAACAACACGGTTGCAGCAGTTCCAACAACTTCTATGTTCAGAACCTCGTCGTTGAAGGGTATAGAGAAGAAGAGCCCGACCATGTAGGCGAGGACGAGTATGATTCCACCGCATTCGGCAATGGCTGGTGAACCTAGCTTGTGTATGTCTTGTCCTGTGATGCCGACTTGCTTAGCTTTTTTTATGTAAGCGGGGAGGATGAGCAGGCATGCGAGCAGCGAGATTGTGAAGCTTTCCAGCAGAACCAGTGCTGCTTCCAGTTCAACCATTGGTCTCCAACCATGTTTTGAAGGCTTATCATCTGTTCATGACGGGTTTAAGTGTTTCCTCAATTGCCCTTCCTTTTCTCTGTTTCCAGTTATGGGCGCTGCTTTGTCTGCGTGCTGATGTCGGATATTCTCTGATCGTCGAAAACGTCGGGTAGGAATCCCATGCGGTTAACATTGGATTTCCGTGTGCACTGCCATTGTTTTGGGAGTAGCATTAGTCTGCAGGTTGGGTTGAAGGCGCCAATAAGCCTGACATAATTGGAAACTGTGTTATTGAACGCTAAGATTCCGCTCGCTCTTGCTGTCCACAAGTCTCGTAATGAATTATCTGATCTAGTGGCCTTCTGGGTCGCGTTCTTGGTTTTTCAGCTGCGTGTCCGATTGGCACTATGGCGATTGGTCGCAATCCCGAAGGTATCTTTAATGTTTGTGTGGCTTCGTCCTCGCGGAAGGCTCCGACCCAGCATGAGGCTAGTCCCATGGAGTGTGCTGCCAACAACATGTTCTGCGTAGCCGCTGCGGTGTCTTGCAGGCAATAGAGATTGATGCCTCTTGACCCGTAGCCGTGACTTGAACGCTGAGGATTAGCACAAACTACGATGACGACGGGAGCTTGTTCAATGAAGGTTTGATTCAGAGCAGCCTTGCAGAGACCACGCTTAATCTCGAGGTCTCGAACAACGATAAACTCCCAGGGCTGAATGTTCCCTGCAGATGGCGCCCATCTGGCCATGTCAATCAGTTTCTCAACCTCTTCACGCGAGACGGGTTGATCTGTGAAGGCTCTTACGCTTCTGCGGCTTTTGATGGCTTCGAAAACGTCCAAAAGGTTCGCTCCCGATTGCTACACGATTCTGACAGCGGTTTCGATTGTTATTCCGCGTTCGGTTATGTTGAAAGGAATGAGCCTTGGCTCGTAGACGGCTCTTCGCATCTTTTTGATCCTGATGCGCCTGTCGATTCCGCCTGCGGTTTCGTGTGCTGTGAACTCCATGACGCCGTCGGCTAAATGCTGCATGGTTGTCTCGGTTTCTGTGTCGTGCATTTTCTGGGTCAACAGCAAGAAGTGTATGCCCCCGTGCTTCCGAGCGTTTTCAAGCAGCAGCTCAACTGTTTGGACCACAGAATAGTATTTCTGTGTTAACACTAGATAGGAAAGTGAGTCAAGTAGAATCCACCGTCCCTCAGCGATAGCTTTGGGAATGTCTTCTTTCAAAACATGCATGGCGTCCGTAACAGAGGCTTGATGAAAAATCCAACTGCCCTTTTCCTGAAGTGGCACGATGTCCCAGCCGAACGTTGAGAAATCCTCTTTTACTGTGTCAAGTGAACGTGAAGTGGAGAAGTACGCGACTTTCTCATTGCGAAACGCATGGTGATACATTATCTGTTGAGCCAGTATGTCGTATCCTGATCCTGGCTCGCCCGTCATGACTACGACGCTTTTGTCTGGTAAGCCACCGCCCAACATTTCGTCTAATCCTTCAATCCACAATCGAAGAAGCTTCAAGCCTTGGATCCCAGCTTGGTGCACTGTCTATTATGGCTGTCAGGCAGATATTTTACGTTTGTTGCATACCGCTTCAGTTTGCTGGCAGCTAGTGCATTTTGAGCCTAATCTAGAGGTTTTAGCAGCACAAAAAGAAAGTGTGAAAAGCACTTAAGCCCTGCTGCAACACGTGTAAGAAGGATGAACCGCATGACCATACAAGAAAGGTCTGTGCCCACACGACTGCTTTACCACGAGGATGCTTACCTTAAAGAATTCAAGGCGACGGTGTTGGTAATTCAAATAACAGGTGAGCAATGCAAGATTGCTCTGGACCAGACTGCGTTCTATCCGCTGGGTGGAGGACAACCGTCTGACACAGGAAAAATCAAGGGTCCAACAGGCGAAGCCGCAGTCACGGATGTCCGCATGGAGAAAGGCACGGTTATCCATATGGCAGATTCGAAGGGCACATTTACTGAAGGTGAAAGCGTGATAGGCATGATCGATTGGAATCGCCGGTACACTTTGATGCGCAATCATACTCTGGCGCATTTGATGGCTGAAGCCATCCGCAAGGCAACTGGCATACCCAGTGAAGTAGTAAGCTCTGGACTAGACCCAGACAAAGCGCGTCTGGACCTTGCGCATCAAGGCTCACTTGGACCATTCGTGTCGGACATCGAACGTGTCGCTAACACTGTTATCAAAGAAAACAGGTCAGTGAAGATTGAAACCATGCAACGTAAGGTGGCCGAAGAGTATGTGGAACGTTTCCACGAGAGTCTGAGAACTCTTCCGCCACAAGTTGATGCTGTGCGGGTAGTTGAGATTGAAGGTTGGCATGCGTGTGCGTGTGGAGGCTTACACGTAAGGAATACTGGCGAGATCGGAAGGGCGGTGATCTTGCGAAGAATGTCTAAGGGCAAGGGTGTTGAACGCGTTGAGTTCAGAGCAAAAACGTCTTAAGCCACCTGAGCCATCCTTCATATTTGGATGATGAATACGAGAGTCAACAGAGCACTTCGCTGTGATTGGAACTCTCGACGGGCGAACTGACAAATACAACATTCCTTTTAACGTTTAAGCTGCAAAAAGATTATTATAGATATTCGTTTTAGACACAAATGCGTCACTAGAGGAGATGGATCAAGGAATGCCGTGCTCAGTAGTGGTTTGTGGCTTCTTCGGCGACACAGGCAAAGGCAAAGTCGTCTCCTATCTGGCATTAAGAGACAAGCTGGACATCACAGTTCGTGCGGGAGTCGGACCGAACGCAGGTCACACAGTGTTTTATGAAGGCAAGAAGTATGGACTAAGCATGCTGCCAAGCGCTTTCATGCAGAAAAACTGCCGCTTGTTGATGGGTCCAGGCGTCTTGATTAATCCCGACATCTTGCTGCGTGAAGTACAGCTGACCCAGTCTGAAAAGAAAGCGGGTGTTGATCCCCAATGTGCAATAATTGAAGCCCGGCACATAGAAGCCGACAAGGTAGGACACCTTGCCAAGGACATAAAGACCACGGGCACAGGAACGGGACCATGCAACGCTGAACGCGCCTTAAGAAAAGTGAAACTGGCGCGGGAAGTTCCGGAATTGAAGAAATTTTTGACTGATGTGCCGTTAGAAGTGAACACGGCTATTGATGCAGGAAAGCGGGTTCTAGTGGAGGGAACTCAGGGCACGTATCTGTCGCTTTATCATGGCACATACCCGTACGTGACCTCAAAGGATGTGACAGCCTCAGCTGCCTGCTCTGATGTGGGCATTGGACCCACTAAAGTCGACGACGTCATAATTGTGTTCAAGGCGTTCACAACTCGCGTTGGTGCAGGTCCGCTTCCAAACGAGATTTCATTGGAAGAAACCAAAAGGCGCGGGTGGATCGAATATGGAACCGTCACAGGACGCCCTAGGAGAGCCGCGCCCTTCAACAATGAATTAGCCAAAAGAGCCGTTATGCTAAACGGTGCAAAGCAAGCTGCAGTCACAAAAGTTGACGTATTGTTCCCTGAATGCAAAGGAGCCAAAGCATATAATGGACTATCCAAGGAAGCCAAGGGATTTGTCCAAAACATTGAGAAGGAAATTAAGATTCCAGTCGCGTTGATCGGCACGGGACCTGACGCATTGGAAATGGTGGACAGAAGGTCGTAGTTAGAAAATTCTTTTAGAGACATACGTTCTACTGCTATAGCTTTCGCGTCGAATCTAAAAGCGAAACTAGGAAAAAGGGCTTGCCAAAACCAAATGCTGTCAAATACATTGATTATCTCTCGTCTAGGCCAATTGTTCGGCATTTGATCTATTCAAGCTCGGTAATCTTCTTTTTGGGCATAATTCTGATTCCACCAATTCTTGGCATAGCTCTGAAATGGAACACGATCGGTCAGGTGTTCCAAGATTCTGGTTCAATGTCGAGGGCTCAATCAGCCATATTCGCTTCATTCGCGATAGCGTTTCTAGTCTCGTTCCTCGACCTGATTGCAGGCTTACCGATGGCTTGGTTCATTGCTAGAGGAAGATCCAGAGTCCTCAACGTGGTTGATACGCTCGCTGACCTTCCATTCATAATACCAACTGTAGCGCTGGGTTATTCGCTCCTGCTCTTTTGGGGCACGCAAGGAGATGGCATCTCACAATTTCTCGCAAACCCGCTGGTTTCACCGGGTTGGCTGCTCATAGTTCTTCTTCATTTCGCTTTCTCTTATCCAGCCGTTATCAGAGTCCTGGTGGGGGCATTACTCGACTACAAAATGGTTTATGAAGAAGCCTCCAGAACGCTTGGCGCAGCACCGCTCACGGCTGACAGAACGGTCACGTTGCCCATCCTCAGGTCAAACGTGATAGCAGCATTCATCTTGGCTTTTGCTAGATCGTTGTCTGAGACAGGCGCTACGGTTATCGTTGCTGGCATCTTTGAAAACGGTTCTGTCTTTATTTATAATACAAGGAATCCGCCAGTTGGTCAACCGATACTGGAGGGACCAATGGTGTTTGTGAGTTTCATCTTAATCGCTGCAGCCAGTCTCATCTATCTAGTCATCAGAATACTTGGACCAAGACTCAAGATGCCAATAAAGCGAGTATGGCCAGTTGCAGAGAGAAAGCTCAGCAATTTCAAAGTTAAGACGTCAAGAGACGCGGTTTCAACCCTAACGTTTCTTGTCTTCGTTCTAGTCCCTTCCCTATTCATTGTTTTCCCAATCGCTGGTGCTGTTACGAGTGGCACTTTGAACGAGGCTGTCGCCGCGGTTGGAGTTTGGCAAACGTATTGGCAAAGCTTGATTTTATCATACGGCGTTGCGGCAGCTGTGACTTTCCTAAACGTGTTTGCGACACTGCCAATGGCTATATTGATAGCGAGGAAACGGTGGGGAAATGGTGCTTCCACCACACTAGACGTTCTGTCCAATATTCCCATGATTGTTCCTTCGATTGCCTTAGGCGTTTCAATGAGCATTTTCTGGAAGAGCTTTGCATTTATTCCCGAATTCGCCCTCATAGTTTTCGCGCATCTGTCAATCACGTACCCTTACTTTGTCCGCACCATGGTTGCAGCTGTTGAAGGAGTCACCGTGGACTTGGAAGAGGCATCAAGGACTCTTGGTGGTCGCCCGTTCACGGTTTTCCGAACAATCATTTTGCCGTTGACAAAATACTCATTGTTCGCGGGAACTATTATGATGTTTGCTAGAAGCGTTGATGAAACTGGTGCTACGACAGCGGTTGTAACCAACTTGAAAACGGTTCCTGTGCTGCTTGTAGGATGGGTGAAGCTGCTTAGAGAGGGTCAGATGTCTCCGGCGACAGTTGCACTAGGCGCAGGTTTCCTCGTGTTGTTCTCCTTTATCATTCTTCTGCTTTTGAGACTCGTAGTCAGAGGACGGCGTTGACATGATTAATATACTTGGAACCACGCAATTCGCTAGGTTGACTAGAGCATGCGGAGGCTAAAGCCAGTTGCCCGAGGTCAAGGTAGTAAACGCAACCAAAAGATTCGACCAGAAAATTGTGGCAGTAGACGACGTCAGCCTCCAGGTACATGATAAAGAATATTTTTCGCTTCTTGGTCCAAGCGGGTGTGGAAAGACCACGCTCTTGCGCATGATTGCAGGCTTGATTGAGCCTAGTGAAGGCGAGATTTACATCGACAACAAAATCGTCAATAAGCTACCTCCAGAAGATCGAGGCATAGGCTTTGTCTTTCAAACCTACGCGTTGTTTCCGCATATGGATGTCTGGGATAACGTTACTTATGGACCCAAAGTGAAGGCATGGGAAGAAAGCAAAAGCGAGACCGTCGGACGCGAAATGCTAGAGATGGTGCACCTGTACGAACGAAAAGACGCTTTGCCCCATGAACTCAGCGGCGGCATGATGCAGCGTGTAGCCTTATCGAGAGCGCTTGCTGCAGGAGCCAAACTGCTTCTCCTGGATGAGCCTTTAGGCGCCTTAGACGCAAAGATACGCTTTGAACTCAGATACGAACTGAGGAGATTGGTTAAAGACTTGGGCTTAACAGCCATCCATGTTACCCATGACCAAGGTGAAGCCATGGCGATTTCAGACAGGATTGCAGTAATGAAAAAGGGCAGGATTCTGCAGGTTGGAACATCTCGGGAGCTGTATACAAATCCGCAACATGTTTTTGTGGCCAACTTTATCGGAGAAAACAATTTTCTCGAAGGCCATGTCGCAGAAAAAAGTGATGGCGGAGTGCAGATTGAATTGCGAGGTGGACTTATGGTTTCGGGTTCGGACACGTCCGTAAAAGAAGGGGATCGTGTAGTTCTGGCGGTTCGACCAGAAACCTTTACAATAGAAAAGGGACACAGAAAGAAAACTGACTTGTTGCTTGGGGTGGTTGAAAGGGTGAGGTACGAAGGTACCAATATACGTTACGAGGTTAGACTGACAAATGAAGATGTCGTCGTGGTTGTGCGGCCTTCGCTTATGGAAGAGTGGTTCACTACAGGCGACAAGGTTACGATCAGTTTTCCAAGCGCGAAGAGTTACGTGTTTCCGTATCCGAGTCGAGGATTAAGGGAGGAGTTAGCGGTTGAGTGAACTCTCAAAATGGTTTGAGAAACGTCGGGAATTAAAAGCTATATCTATGATGCAACGCCATTTGGCGCTCACGATGACAACGGTTGAAGACCTAGAAAGAGCCATCAAGGCATCAGTCAACCTTAACGACAGAGAGGCTAAAGCCGCAATTGAAAGAGTCAAGAGCTCTGAGCAAGAAGCCGACAACCTCAGAAAATCGGTTATGACTGAGCTGGCGGGAGGAGAACTTCCCCCCACCGACAGAGAAGACTTAATGCACTTGATTAAACGAGTGGACATGGTTGCTGACTGGTGCAGAGAATCCACGCGCGTATTATCGGCTATCTCTATGAAGGATGTGCCCAGCAGCCTCCGTGAGGCGGCTGTGAGGATGGCTGAAGGTGTCAAGGAATGCGCATCAGCCTTGCGCAAAGCCATACTCCGTATGGCGGAGAAGCCTGGAGAAGCGTTGCAGGCGGCAGACGAGGTTGAGCGGTTGGAGGAGAAGGTTGATGACCTTTTCGAGAGATCTAGGCAGCTGTTAAGCAAGGAGGAAAAGCTTGGGGTTGGAGTAGCAATCTTGATGAATGAGTTGTATCGATCTATTGAGATGGTCGCAGACTGGTGTGAAGACGCCTGCGACCAGTTAAGAGTGATAATAGTACGACGGTAAGGATTCAAAGAGGTGAAACGCAAATGTCAAGCATCGTCATAGACGTATCCGAGTTGCGCAGTTTCGATAGCGAAGAAGTAAAGGAACTCGGGAAATTCCTCAAAGAGAAGCTCAAAGTCGAATTGGATGTGGCTGACCGAGAGATCACGGTGAAACCAGTGAAAAAAGGTGAATTGCCGAGCAAGGACTACTTGCGAGTGCTTCTAAAAAAATATCTGCACAAGGCTGAATTGAAAGGGGATTTTCGAGTGATAGCTGGCAAAGAAGACACGTTGATAATTAAGGCGCGAAAGGCGGCTGGAGAAGCCGAATAGTCTAGCTATTTCTCAGCTGTTGCCTTGCTCACACCAGCTTCCTTCTCCACTCGAATGACGTGTTCAGCCTTTTCTGCAAAGACTTCGCTATGTGTGACGGCGATGATTTGCTCTATGGCTTTGAGTCGGGATACTGCCTCTGCAAGACGCTCGATGGAGCCGTCTTCGGGACCTAGGCTCTCCGTGGGCTCGTCGAGGAGTAGCATGTGCAATCCATGTCCTGTTCTCGACTGTGTTATGAGTTGACCCATGCCCAATCGATAAGCGAAGGCTAGGAGCGTTCTTTCGCCTCCTGAGAGATTCGCGACTTCTCGTTCATAGCCTTCTTCGCCTTTGACCATGGGTGAATAGGTTTCATCCACTTTCACTACGAGCGCTGGGCCTACTCCTCCGACTAATTCGTCTAGCGATTGTTGAATCATGCGTTGAAGGTAAGCCACGAATTCGCCTCGCATTTTTGGCTGAATGCTCCTGTAGGCATCTCGAACTCCAACCACAGTTTCCAAGAACCTTTCGATGCGTTGTTTACGTTGAAGCTTTTCTTGAGCGTTGTCCAACCGCTGTTTGAATTCTTCCATTCTCCCTGCCAAGTCGCTTTTTCGGTTTTCAGTTGTTTCCAACTTGTTTTTAACGTCAGAGAACTCTACGAAGGCTTGATCTCTCATGATGCGAGTTGTGTCCAGCAACGTGAGATCAAACTTTGCTATTTCCTTCTGCAAGGCGCTTAGCTCATCACGAAGTGTTGTTTCGAGGCGCTGTTTCTGCTCAAACTCCTTGGACAAGTCGCCAAGTTCCTGGCGTTCATCGGCAACGCGATTGATTAGGTCATCGATTTTGGGTGCAAGCATTTGCATGCTTCGTTCAACGTTGCTGATTATGTCTCGCATCTGCTCAAGTTTTTCGAGGCTCTTTTGCAGTTCAGCTAGCTTCTGCTCTCCTTCAGTGTTGGCTCGGTTCAATCTGCCAAGCAAGTCTTTCTTGTATTCTTCAGAAAGCGCCTGTAGGCATAGGGGGCATTTGCTTTCAGTTGTCAAACCGCTGATTCTTTTCCAAGCCTCTTGTATCTCTCTTTTTGAGGCTTCCTTTTCTCCTCCAACGCCGCGCAATTGATCCTCCAACGTTTGAAGATGCTTTCTCAGTTCGTCAGGGGATTGATCTGGGCTTAAGCCTGACTGTTTCAGGCGTTCGCGATGGGTTTTCAACTCGTTTTCTAGTGACAGCAGCTTTTCATTCATGCTCTCCATGAGTGTAGTTTTTTGTTTGATTTGGTCGGCTAGTCGCGTGATGTTGTCGTCTGTGTTTTCAATGCTGGTTTTCAGCTGCGCTTCTTTTCGCTTGAGCTCCTCTGTCTGCTTTCTGAGTTCCTCCAAGCTTTGAAGCCGTTCGGTTGCTTCTTTCAACGTGTTTTCGGCTTCCGTGTATTTTTTCTTCAGTCCGTCAATTTGAGCCTCAATGTTGGCGAATTCTTGCACTGCCTTGTCATATTCAGCGTGAAGTTTGTCCATGACGATTATGTCTGGGTCGCGTTCGTACGCTTTCTTTTCGCCTTCATATTCTTTCTGGATCCCCTGCAGGTTGGTCCAGCCGACTTCGTAGTCTGATAAACCAAACAATTCATCGAGTCGTTTTTGACGTTCACGCGGAGTCAAATCCAAAAGCTGCTTCAGCTGTTCTTGTCGGACCCAAACGATTTCACGGAACAATTCCTTGTCCAAACCCGTTATGGCTTTAAGCTGCTCCGCCACGGCTTCACTCTTAACGCTGGCAACTGTTGTGCCGTCTTGCGCGAGCTTGAGTTGCTCCCAATCTTGGCTGATGCCCTTGCCGCGTTTGCGCATGCCGCGTGTTATAGTGTATGTTTTCCCGTCGTGAACAAATTTGAGCACAACTTTCGCTGAATCTGCGCCTTCGCGTAGGATGTACTCATAACTTCTGCCAATTGGGTCACCGAATAGGGCGAAGTCTATGGCGTAGAGCACGCTGGATTTGCCCCAACCCACGCCGCCTACTATGCAGTTGAATCCTCGTTGAAATTCAATCGTAGTCTTCGTGTGTGATCGAATGTTCTCCAGCTCGATTGACTCAACTTTCATTCATATACGCCTCCATTTCATGCTTCACTTTGTCTTCATCCTTGCGAACTAGGGGATCCAAAATGTTCACAGCCAAACGCGCGATTTTCTCAGCTTGCTCGCGGCTGTAACGTTCGCTGAAAATCTGTACGAAGTATTCGAAAGACTTCGTTTTCAGGTCTTTCAACCCGCCTTCGAAAATGGTACGAATAATCTCTTCGGGAACCTCGGTTTCGCGCAACCGCGAGATTGGATAGACTAGCAGGGCTTTGTGGGCTGCTTCGCGGATTTGGGCTAAATCCACTTCTGCTCTGCTTGCTTCGGCGGGCAAGACGCCCTTCAATACGAGCACGATGATGACGCCGTCTTGATCATTCTCTTTGACTAGTTGAACTGCTGACTGCGTGATTTTCGCGGGAAGCATACCCGTGTAGTCAGGTTCCAGAACAATGAAGCTTCGGGGTGTCTGAAGTGCGATATGGTTGAGTGTTGGTGTTCCTTTCTCGTCGACTTGCACGTGGTAGAAGCCTTTTTCGATCTGTGCGTCGTCGTAGTTGACGGTTTCGGTGCAGCCGCTGTAAACTAGCAGACCGTTTTTGAATTTGATCTTCGAGGGTTTGTGCACGTGGCCGCCGGCGAAGTAGTTGAATCCGTCTGGTATGAGTTCTGGTGAGCCTTCGGCTTCCATTTGGTAGGGTTTTTCGATGTAGGGTAGGTCGATTGCCATGTGGAACAGGAAAATATTGAATAACGATGGGTCGGTTGTAGGTTTGTTCTGTTCGAGAAACAGTGGTAATTGTTCGTCGGTTCTGCGTCTGGTTCGGAAGTTGGGCACTCCGTAGACGTAGCAGCTGTCATTATGCCAGCTTGCGCCTTCGTGTCTGGGCAGGTAGTGCAGCAGTCCTGCGCTGTCTAAAGGGTTCAGGATGGTGCCGGTTACGATGTTTGGTGCGGAATCGTGTCCTCCGTCAACAGCGAGAACTGGTATGCCTGCGTCTCTTAGGCGTCTGAAGTTAGTTATGGCGGCTTCGAGTGTGACGTTGCTGGGTCGGGCTTGATGGAAGATGTCGCCTGCGATCAGCATGAAATCTGGTTTGAGTTCGATGGTTTTGTCTACCACTTCTTTGAGGGCGTTGTCGAAGTCTTGCCGTCGCATGTCCAAGTTGTACTGAGCGTAGCCGAGGTGCAGGTCGGCGACGTGGACGAAGCTGAAGGGTTTCATGGAGAGAGTTTCCTCTTTTTGTTTATCTTTAACTGCCGTATTGCTTTTTAAGTTTGAGAGCAGAGTGAAACTGTTGCGTTTCGAAGTGGGAGATCGATGGTGTGAGCCGGGAGTATCCGACGCGTCCTTTGGTTGGCACGGGTGCCTTGATTTTGCGTGATGGTAAGTTGTTGCTTGTTAAGCGTGGGGCTCAGCCTGGGTTTGGCAAGTGGAGTATTCCTGGAGGGTTGGTTGAGTTGGGTGAGAACGTGCAGGATGCTATGGTGCGCGAGGTGAAGGAAGAAGTGGGCTTTGATGTTGAGGCTGTGAAGTTGACGGATGTTGTTGACACGGTTACGTTGGATGCTAACGGACGGGTTCAGTATCATTTTGTGGTGGTTAACTTTCTTGCGCGTGTCGTTGGTGGCGAGTTGAAGACGGCTACTGACATTTTGGAGGCTAAGTGGGTTCCTTTCGACGAGGTTGAGGCGTGTAATCTGACGAAGTCTTTTCGGGTTTTTTTTGAAAAGCATAAAGATGAACTGATGCGGCTTGCCTGTTCTAAATGATGATTTTGGGCTCCAGGCGCTTGGACGCGGGATGAGGGGCTTTTGGCTTTGAAATATTGATGCAGTCTCGCCTAGGTTTTTTGTTTGGGTTATTCTTTTAAGATTGTTCATTGATAAAATACGTGCACGATAGAAGGGAATGCGGAGCAGTTCGCTTTGTCATCTCTTACGCATTTGCAGAATGGTAGATACGCGGTTTTGAAGAAGCTGGGTGAAAGCGGAAAAGGTGTCGTGTACAAGGCTAGGGACACGGTTTTGAACAGGGTCGTAGCTGTCAAGGTGCTTAAGACAACAGTGGCTGGGGAAGAGGCGTATTCGCGGTTTATGCGTGAGGCTCAGGCTGTGGGCAGGCTTAATCATCCAAACATCGTTTCCATTCACGACGTCGGCAAAGAGGGTGACAGGCAGTTTTTTGTTTTGGAATTTGTTGATGGTATGAGTCTTCGTGAGCTTATGGGCACGTATCCTGAGGGCAAGTGCGACATTCAGACGGTTTTGCGGATTGGCGCGGATGTTTGCGGTGCGCTTCATTATGCTCATTCTCAGGGGATTTTGCATCGGGACATTAAGCCTGAGAATGTTATGCTGACTCGTGAGGACACGGCGAAGTTGACGGATTTCG
>Ga0315314_1003135_pt1 | contig 13186 bp, 16 predicted proteins | sample TDP9_MG_FD_203631 | JGI IMG/M metagenome (GOLD analysis project Ga0315314, IMG submission 203631) | Freshwater sediment microbial communities from Lake Towuti, South Sulawesi, Indonesia - TDP9 | ecosystem: Environmental > Aquatic > Freshwater > Lake > Sediment | place: Indonesia: South Sulawesi...
CTTAACCTTCAGAAATCTACTTTGCGGCTTAGGTATCAACTCCTTCTTGCTCATGCTGGTTCTACCCACCTATCTCGAGCTTTCTCAGTCTTATTCCATACTTTTGCGAAACATAGCCGCAGGTCTTGCATTTCAATTTCAGCACTTGCTTCTTGGTTGTCTTTGCAGTTCGCTTCAACTCAGGCCATTTCTGTCCGCCATACCCATGTTTCTCTCTTTCATGGCGTCTAACGCCAGCCGCCAAGGTACGTTCTTTCCCTTTCTTGTATAGCGAGACGGAGTGCGGAGTGTGATGGTGACATTTCGGACAGTAAGTGTTTAGCTCCTTCGGAGCCTTCATGTTAATTGCCTCACGATGGCATAGTAGAACCGATCCGAGGGTTATTTATTCATTTTGTCTAGAGTTCCTGCAACAACTTTCATGCGAGTTCACTTTAGCCTCACATAGAGAGCCGTCATAGGTGAAATTCCTGCAGGAAATACGGTGTAGCGAAACCGTTATGAAAACTCTGAGCTTCATTCTTCTCCAATGTCTATTCTTACAGCCACTCCTTGGCGTATCAGTGCTTCAGCATTTTCTATGGGGAGTGCGGCTACATCCTCTACTTTGAATGGGCCGTACGTCTTCATGTCCGTGCCAATCACAGCTGGCATCTCCTGAATAAATCGAAGAAGCATCGTTCTGGTCTTTGCTTGTTCTATTCTTACAGCTGCGTCAAATCTTCTTCCGTCGACTATGCTTCTCTTCATCTTGTCGAAAATCTTCGCTATCTCTGCTTCAGCGCTGTAGATTGTTTTATCCTCTTTTGTTAGGCAGTTAGCTGGCATCTGAATACTTTGTTCCACGGCAGCTATTATCTTCTTGAATCTTAAATCCAACAGTTCAGATACGAGTTTCTTTGCATTCTCAATCTCGCTGCGGAGAAGTCTAGCTCTAAGGGTTTTATCGTCAATCATTCTCTGGCTTTCTTTCAGTTTCTTAATGTATACGCTCGCTTGGCTGTAGAAATCTTCATGTAACGGCTGAAGTTCAGGATGAAGTTTCTCTCTCTTCCAAGCTCCGTGCAATTCGTCGTACAACTCAACTGATCACCGGGACGGCTTTTCCTTTACAAACGAGTAGTATAGCAGCTGCTCTCGGGAGGGTTCTCTTCTCCTTCTGGTAAGGTCCAAAAACCTCTTCTCCCAACCTAAACTGTGGAGCTTCCTTAATGTATACGGTATCTTCTCCTACGAATGCCACCGCTTCCTTGAAAGGGTCAAATCTTTCCAAGTCTGCCATTCGCGCATTGACGACCTTCAATCCAGTTTTGCCATTGAGTGTTCCAGCGAGCCTTATCAGCCTGTGAATGTCCGTGGTAACGACTGTATCTATTTTGGCAGAGGTTTCGTAAATAGCTCTCTCAGCTATTTTCTGCCAAGTCTTTGGCCCGATTGTATAGAGGGTTTTCCATATAGTTGTTGCTAATTGTTCCTTTGAGACTTGCTCTCTAGTTTCAATTATGTCCTTAACCGCTCTCCTTTTCAATCCTAGATCAGCCAATTCCGTCTCATTATAATTGTTTATGATTTCGAACAGCCCTCTCACTAATCTGCCTCTCCATCCCAGATTTGAGATATCGCCGGCTTCGAACTTCATACTCTTTGAAGTCCCTCGGCGAAGTCTATGAAGATTGGGATCAAGTCCAAGCCCGAGCATATAGTCTACTATTTCTTTTCGTTCAGTATCGTTCAACTGTTTTATTTCATCCGCTCTTACATGAAGGTGATAGCCTCTGTGCCCTGAAAAGAAGGCGCTCATGTCGTTCTTGTAAAGGCCGAAGTCTCTTTCCAGCATATCCACTAATTTTATTGCTTCGGTTCTTGCTTTATCTAGACACTCTTCGCAAAGCCAAGTCTCTTGATCGATCCTTTCCTTTCGACATTTTGGGCAGATGTCAGGGGGGCTTCCGACATCGGTGGCGCCACAATCCTTGCAGATCCATCTGTCATGAATTCTTTTGCAAGTGGTGGGAATGTGGTCAGCATCTATGTCGAAACAGAGATCAGCGCCGAGCCAACCCTTATTCTCCATAGCCTCTTCCGGCCTGGAGTAGTAGGCGGTCGAGTGATAAGCGTCAGACGGAGCGGTATCTTCCAGAAATCGTGCAAGCTCTTGAGTTGTTCTGAAGCTCTTGTGCCGCACCATCATCCTTTCTTTAAAGAGGATGAACCCGAACTCTCTCTTCTCGATAGAAGGGGGAGGTTCAACGTTTCGAGAATTCTTCCTGTAATATTCGCTGAATCTTTCCTTTACAAAATCTTCAACCGGTTTCAGGTTTCTTCCCTCTCTTAAAGAGAGATCTAACTTTTCTTCGGTAGTAGGTGAGAGGGTGCTTGATTTGCTTGCATAATTCGTCTGGGTTCACACATACTCCATGCGTCTTCAGAGTCTCACATCTGGGTGGAGTATACTTTCTCTTCGCACCTCTTCTACCCGCTATGTGCTCAACCTGGTATCTCGTCTTTTTCTCATCGAAGTCTGTTGCAGCCTTGAAAGTCTTAACGATCTCTTCTTCGCCAACTCCCACATTTACCAAGAATGAGGTTAAAGTGAATCTTCCCATGTGAGATAGGTTCCTTCCTGCAAATATTGCATCATACAGATTTCGCACACAGGGTGGCATAGCAGCGTACACAGCAACTCTAGGCACTTCTTCTATTCTCATGAAGCCTTTTCTAGCCTCTATCATCTGTCTGATTTTTTCTATTCTTGGAGCAAGAGCACTAGGAATTTCCAGTGTAGTTTTCTTAGATCTATCTAGAATCTTTCTCTGAATTTCTTCAAGCAGGAGCCTGGACGTCTCATCTTTTGTTAAGTAAACATATCCGCCGCTGAGCATGCGATTGGTGAGTTTCCACTCAGATTCGTGAATACTTGTTGCGTTCCTAAGATAGTTCATGAAGTGTAAAGCATACTCATAGTAGCTCTCTTCGATTGTTTTCTCAACGCGTTTTATCTTCCAGCTAAAAGTATTCTCAGCTATTTCGATGATCTTGGCTGGCGCGTCGTTTCTAAGAATCTCATAAGCCCTTTTAGACTCAGCAAGCGCATATCTTCTTCTTAGCCTATCATCGCCTATAATGCTAAGCAACATTATTGCGGTTGGAAAGGAGAGAATTTCCACGTCACGGTTTTGCCATTCGCGTGATATCTTTGCGCTGGTTATAGCCTCTTCTATCCTTTTTTCAGCTCTGTCCAAGATCGAGCCGTATTCGTCAGCTAGCAAGTCTTCTATTTCTAATCCTAGACCGCTGACATATCTTGCGGCTTCGGTTGTGAAAGGATATTTCGCATGATCGCTCTCTGTTAGCATTTCGTTCTTCTTACTCTGCTTCTATTCTTGGGGCAAGATAATACAAGAGGCGTCCTTGTTGAGGGATCTCAAACTCCAGCTTAATCGGCATATTTGTCGAGAACTCAGCGGTCGCGACTTCGGATGTGGCTGCTCCAGCCTTCACTAACTCAGCCAAGTAGTTCAGGTTGTACGTTGCCTTCGAAGGCTCCTTCACTTGCAGCTCTAAGAGGGCTTCACTTCCTTTGTCCAGCTCTATCGTGGCACTGCTCAGTTCAGCCGTTGCTTTCACAACTACTTTCTCAGGCGTAGTCTCAAGTATCATACTGTCGCTTACTGCTTGAGTGTCTTCAATTATTTCCTTCAAGCTGGAGCTGGTAATCTTCAGTCTTGAATTGAACGCAATCTTGGGAGTTGGGACTTCCTCTTCAGACGGTTCCAATGTAGGCATGGTGAAGTTCTTCTTTATTTTTCCTTTTAGCGCTATGCTCAATTTCTTTGTATTTTCGTCGTAAGTCAATTCTAACGTCTCTTCACTCTTGACTCTTTTCAAGAGTTTTAGCATACTTGCCAAGTTGACTTTGATCTTTGTTGATTGACTGCAATCGTATTCTTCAAACGCGGTCTTGGGCCATTCAAAGTCGACCATGGCAACATGTGAAGGATCCATGGAACGTAGCTTCATGCCGTCTAACGTAACATTGAAGTCAGCTTCCTCGATAAGGGTGGATATAGCTCCAAGAAGATTCTTCCAAAGTCGAGCGTCACTCACGGTAGCCCTAAACATATTTCTATTCACCTTTCCGTCTTGTTCTCAGCCTTTACTAACCTTATCACTCTCTACAATGGTCAAATTTGCGATTTATGTCTTAACTATCTGAAAGAATTGATGATACGATACTACGAGGTTTCCCGCCATGTTGCTCCGCATCTGATGCATCTGAAGAATTGAGTTGATGATTCATCAGCGCCTCTTGTCTGAACTATCCAGTAGAATGCCTCGTTATGTCCGCACTTCGGACATTCTGCCCTGGTCTTCGGCAACGTCCTTATCTTCTGTTCCTCCTTCCCTATCACTACTATCTTCTCTTTCTCTTGCCTAATCTTAGACACAGCCTTCGTAGATTTCTTCGTAACATAATTGCATTTCGGGCATCTCAGGACTACTCTTCGCTCTTTCTTCGCTGGCATAAGAGTAGTTCCGCATTTTGGGCAGAATCGCATTCTTGAACCGACCGCCTACTGGCTCTTGCAACGGGATGAATTTAATCTTTTTGGAATCTCTCCGGTCGAGGCAACCATGTGGGCGACCCTTATCGGTTCAGGCAATCTACTTCTTGTACATGAGACATTCATAACTTCCTTCAATTGGTCAAGTTTCAAGCCTATAGATTGCACATAGATGGGCTTGGCGTTCAGCTTAGTTCTTATCTGAGTTATTTCACCGGCAACGTTCAATGCGGTCTTCCTGAATTGAGAATTGTCGAGTTTCTCGATTGCTTCTTCAAAGTCTGCTATCCTTGGTTTTCTATCCATTACCACTATGGTTGGCAATTGTGTCATGTCATGGAGGTTTTCTAGATTGACTATGTTCATTCCGGCAAACGTTAGCCCGTGTAGCATTGTGATTCGGAGCTGTTTGAAATGACGAGATAGTAGAATCATTTGAGCTATTCTTTCAGTAACGTCGATTCCATCGACCTCAACGTCAGTTCTCATTAGACCGTCGAACCAGTAGCCCCCTCTGTATACGACTCCGAAGACTTCTACTCGCTTTGCTCTCTGGGTAACCAGAGGAGCATCATCAACTCCTACTATACGGATCTCTCTCTTTACTGTCTTCAACTCCAAGACTGGCTTTCCCCTCGATTCTGCGCAGAATCTCTTCAGCGAGCCTGGCAACAGCATCAGATGGAGTTTGAATACTCTTCTCCAAGACCAGAGCCGACTCTTCTAAGCTTATGATGCCATTTAACCATCCGTATACGAGGAGCGACTCGACGGAGTTCGCAACATCGTTTCTCTTCGTTCTCCTAGGAAGGAATTTTCGTAGCCCGGTCTTGACAGCAGCCTCAGCTAAGACTTGGTCGCTTACTCTTGCTCCTTGAGGCTCCTGCTTTGCTCGAGTCAACGCTAACGAGAATATGAAGTTTACGTAAGAGTCTCCAAATCTAGCGAGTTTTCTGTCCATCAACACTTTCGTTATCTTTTCATAGGTCATGCAGTCTTTCCTACTGCCTCATTAAACTTCATCAAGAAATCATCTGTGCGATCTTTAATTTTGTCTAACGCTCTAATCAACGTCTTCTCAGGAGCCTTCTCTCCTTTCATTCTGATGTAGATTATGGGAGCAGATGACAATGGATGCGGTAAATCATATCCAGCAATTTCTACGTCCTTGTCTTCCAATAGGACATTCTGCAGCAAATTGCAGAAAGTATGCCCTTCTCCCTCTATTTCAAGCTTCAACTCGTTCTTCGCTCTCTTCAACACCTTTACTTTCAAAGGCTCTACCTCTAGGCTAGATCTCTTCCATAGTCTTCTGCTATCTTTCTTGTCTCAATATTCTTGCAGCTCTCGCACCGCAATGCATGATCTCTCCGAATTAAAACATGTCCACATCTTGAGCAAAATGCCTTCACAACCCCAAGTCCTCTTCCGATCGTAGTCAGTTGAGGATCTCTATTCTTAACGTTCATAACTCTGGCCCTAACGATATCGAGGGCCTTGCATACATCCGCCATGTCCTTCTCGTAGCGGGGACTTGATGATGAGATATGAAGCACTCCGACGAACGGTGTTTGAAGAACATGGTCATCAATCTTGAGAATGTTCACTGTGGCAACTCTTCCCTGCGCATTTGTAACGAGGCCTAGCACAGTAGCTCCTTCTGTTGGGACGATCGGGGTTCTCACTCTAGGATGCACAGAAACGACTTTCTTTGATAGATCTACAAGAGTGTGTCCGACCAGTTGAGCATATATTGTCCCGTTTTCCTCGTATGCTCCTTGCCCAGGGCTGAACTCTTCGACGACACCTAGCTTTTCGCCGGGAACTACGAGTTGCCCGCTTTCTCTAGTTCTTCCTAGCATGGTTTCATCATCCTATGAGATATGCCACGTTCACGAATTGAATGCTTCATGCATCTATTGTTGATGTGGTATCTCCTACAAGAGTTGTCGGGATTAATATACTCTACTATGACTTAGGGAAGATCAAATCTGAAACATGTCGTGAATCTACTCTCTACCAGTTTTGGAACGAATCAAGATTCTATAAAGGTCAACTTCCACCGAGTACTTCTCTTCCTCATGAAAACTGAATATATGGGGGATCTCGAGGTTCAATTCAAACAGACCCTGAACTACGCCGTCTCTCGAAGTTATGAAATCTAGTAAGTATCGTCTTGTAGAACGTTTGTGCAAAGAGTATACAACTTTGCCGACGTCCAACGCTTTCGATAGGAAGACTCTATCTTTATGTCGCATTCTAGTTCCGAAAGGAGGGTTCATGATGACTGTGTCGAAAGATCCTCTAATTGCCTCGATGTCTGCGATTATCCATTCAATCTTGATGCCTACTTCGACTCCATTGTTTCTTGCGATCGCTATGGCTGAAGGATCCACATCAACCCCGACAACTCGCTTGGCTCCTAACAGGTGAGCTCCAATGGCCAAGCGACCAGCACCAGTTCCTAAGTCAAGAACACTCTTCCCATAAATATCATCATAGATTGAACTCGCGATATACAGCATCTCTGCAGCCAAGTTCGCTGGGATTGAGTACTGCTCTAACTCCATTTTAGGAAACTGGAGTGACTTCAGTTTGCTCAGCAGTATTTCGAGCCTCTTCTTCCTCAAGACCTTCATGAAGCCTCCAGATTGTGCCGCAATTCTTAAGCAATCGATTGGACGCTAGAAAAACCCTCTCGCTATCAAATCGTTCCAGTTGGTTTTGTTAGCAATGACCATGGCTTCAAGTGGGGTCAATATAGGCTTTCCGAATCTGCCGGGATCGTCTGTAGCGAGCCTCGGGCAGGCCATGTCAACGAAGATATCGATATTTGTGAAATTGGCCAAATATTCGGGAACAATCTCTTCGTCAACCAACATTATAACTGTTTTACCCGCCTTCACAAGAAGTTCTCGTAGGACTAGTGCAAGGTTCAAGTTGAATTGACCAGTTTTCGTACTCAGAAGCAAGCCGAAAACCTTTGCGTTCTTAGCTTTCTCTATGAAAGCGTAACGTTGCTTGAGGGTTTTTCTCTTGTAGGGTTCCATGTTTGAGACAGAATTAGAGTAGGGATCAGCTAGAATAACTGGCTTGTCTAGTGTCAATGCGGCTCCAAGACCATGGAAGAAACTCCCTACTATTAGGAATAGGTCAACCTTCTCTGAAATATGCTTAAGTGAGCTATAGTCGCATCCTATTATCTGTCCTTTGAGTCTGGTATTTTTTCCCTCAAACGGAATCACCACCTCGTATCCTAAATCCTCTAGCGAGAATCTAAAATCATCTAGCGCATGCAAATGTTGGATTGTCGTTCCGATGCCTATCTTTTTCGATCGTTCAAGAAATTTTGGAAGTTTCTTCAACAGTTGCTTCAAATCAAGTTTTGCCTTTGCAAATAGATAAACGACCGAGATTTCCTTTTGCGTCATAAAGGGCGCATGTCCGTAATGAACTACCAGATCTGCCTTGACAGCTTTCGCAGCGCAGGTCGGGAGATCACAACCTCCGTAACAAGGCTTTGAAGAAATGAACGCAGTTGCACCAGTCTGCTCTTCAATCAGTTTTGACAAATATGCGCCTTTCGACTTTAGACCGTTCGGAAGTTGAATGAGAACACGCTTTGCTTCCTGCTTCTTGACTTCTTCAATCAGCCTGTTCTCTTCGAGATCAAAAGAAATTGTTCGATTATTCGCTTCGGTCATAGTGCTCTACATTAAATACTTCAATAAGGACTGTTAAAAATGCAAGTACCTACAAGAACTCTCGTCTTATTGGGACACCTTAAGCCAGTACAAAGTCGCCTTATTGTGTCTCACAAACTTCCATTTGGGCGAAAAGTTGAAACCAGATTCTTCACTAGACAATGGGCGTATCAAGACATCCGTATTCACAGCCTTTGATAGTTTGCTGATTGCTGGAATCAGTTCCGGCGGAGGTCTAATCGCATATATTAGCGAAGCGCCACGATAGATTGCGTATTCAGGTCGGAATACATCGTCTTTGATCGCAACTAATTCAGGATGTTCCTGTTCGATTTCCCTTATCTTTGTCCAATCGACATCGACAATGATAACAGTCGTTGATGCGAGCCTCTTTTTCACAGGAACTGCCACTGAAGGCAGGCTACCTACTCCAATTTCGACAATCTTCTTTGCATTTGAGTAGTTTAACGTAATGAAATCAACAATGTCTTCAGTGTCTAGTAGGGTCAAAATCAGACGGCACTACGGAATGCTTAGATTCAGCTCAGGTCTTTTGCCCAGTTGGGTTTGAAGAAGGGTTTCGTTTCGCTTTGACTCTCTCTAGCTTTACGTAGTTCTTCTAGGAGCAGTTTCCTTTCAATGCTTGCGACCATAAATCTTGTCTCTATGACCTTGTCCGGATTCACGCTCATGCTTGTAGCGCCTTCTCGAACCAAGAATTCAACGATCTCTGGATAGTTTGATGGTGCTTGACCGCAGACCGATACGGTGACATTATGTTCACGGCAGACCCTTATCACGTAGCTCATCGCCCTAAGGACAGCTAGATTCCTTTCATCGTATATCTCTTGTATTGAAGCGTCGTCCCTGTCTATTCCTAGAATTAGCATGGTCAAATCATTCGTTCCGAATGATATTCCGTCGATTCCTTCTTCTATGAACTTGTCGACTAGGAAGCATGTGCTCGGTACTTCGACCATGATCCAAAGCTTGAAGTCAGGTGTTCGCCTTAGCCTCTCATCATCCATAATCCTCTTTGCATTTGAGAACTCCTCGACTGTTCTCACGAAGGGCAACATAACCCACACATTCTTGAGACCATATTCATCTCGAACTTTCTTTATGGCTTGGCATTCGAGTCTAAAGACGTCAGGCTCCTTAACGTATCTAAAACAGCCTCTGTATCCTATCAAAGGGTTAGGGCCGACGTGGCCTGCTTCTCTCTCATATTTCTCTCCACCGGGCATTCCCAAGAATTCGTCAGGCTTGAAGTCGAGGAACCTGTATACGATCGGTCTGGGAAAGAATGCTTCAGCGACTTTGCGAACTCCCTCGGCAAAGGCAGCTATCATCTTTTTGGCTCCACCTTCTTCAATGAGAAGTCTCGGATGCTTGCCAACGGAAAGCATGAGGTGTTCAGCGCGAAGAAGTCCGACGCCGTCCGGCTGTGATTCATCAAACACTTTCTTAGCAACTTCAGGGATCGAGAGGTTCACGTAGATCTTCGTTGCCGTCGGCACAAACGTCGGCGTAGCTGTTGGAGCAGAAACGTTGCCCATTGTAACTGCTGCCATAGCGGTTTTCGCCAACGCCTCAATTATACCCTCGTATACGACTCCAGATTTGGAGTCGACAGTGTAGTCGTTGCCGCTGACCAAGACTCTTGTAGCTTCTCTTGTGCCGACAATGCAAGGTATCCCGAGTTCTCTGCTTACTATGGCTGCGTGGCAGGTTACTCCGCCTTCGTCTGTCACTATAGATCCAGCCACTTTCATGTAGGGAACCCAGTCGGGGTTTGTCATCTTAGTGACAAGGATATCCCCATTCTTCATCTGCTTGGCAGCATCTTCCAAGGTCGTTACTATCTTAGCTTTTCCTGCATGATATCCAGGGCTGGCCGGAAGTCCCTTTATGACTGCCACGCGTTCGACCGTCGGCTTCGCGGCTTCAATTCTAATTCTTTGAGGAGCTTCCTTAAGGCTCCAGACGGTTTCAGGTCGAGACTGGACTATGTATACATTTTCAGGGAATTTTAGGTCTCTGTCCACAGCGAACTCTATATCTTGCGCTTTCTTGTAGTGTTCCTCGATCTTCTTGGCTAGTTCGGCCAAGCGTTTAACTTCATCCTCGGCTATTGAAGGGAGGTTTTGTCTCTGAACTGGAACTTCTGCGTGAATAGTCTTGCCTGTTTTGGTATCTCTGACATATTCGATCGTCTTCTTTGCGATATCTTTGCCGATTACCTGCAGAGTATTCCTATCGACGACAAAGCGGTCCGGCGTTGTTGAACCTGAAACGACGCTCTCTCCTAAGCCCCAGCCAGCCTCTATAACTATTTTACCTCTATCGCCAGTTACCGGGTCGAGCGTGAATATGACTCCAGCAGCCTTGGAGTTCACCATCTTCTGGACCGCTACACTTATGAAGACTTTTTCATGGGGGAAACCTTTTTCTGTTCTGTAGAAGATAGCTCTAGGAGTAAATAGACTGGACCAACATTTCCGAACATTATGCAGAAGTTCATCTTCTCCTCGTACATTTAGAAATGTCTCCTGTTGTCCGGCAAAGGATGCATCAGGCAAGTCTTCAGCGGTTGCTGATGAACGAACTGCAACGAAGACTTGAGATAAGCTAGATCTTTTCGAAAGCTCGCGGTACTCCTTTCTAATGGCTTCAGCAATCTCATTCGGCATAGGGGTCGATTCGATCAACTGTCTTACTTGCTTCGACGCAGCTTCATACTGTTTGGGGTCCCTCGGATCCTTCACAGTCTCTTTAACAGTCTCATAGATTTTCTTCGAGATTCCTGTCTCTGTTATGAACTTCTGGTAGGCGTACGCTGTTACAGCGAAGCCTGGAGGAACAGGTATTCCAGCGTTGGTCATTTCACCGAGACTGGCGCATTTGCCGCCGACCAACGCTACGTCGTCTTTACCGACATCTTTGAACCATAGAACTAGTGCATTTTGTTGTTCTGCGCGTGACATTGAAATCATCTTCGCTAATCAGGAAACTGTAGGGGTATTAAAGCTTTATTTCGAAAAGATGACTTAGATCAGACCTGCGGCCTAGTTTTAGAACAGCGTAGCCTTGACGGAGTAGGTGAAGTAGAACTAAAAAAATAATTCTTCTAATTCCCAGCGATTCTCTCAGTTGAGATTCTACATGGCGTCGGCAGCTTCATTGAGCTAACTCTCAAAGCTTCTTTCGCATGCTCTAGCGCCAGCTCATTCACATATATGTCTATGATGGGTTGGTTCGGCTTTACTCTAGCTGCTCTTCCCGAAGGCTTACCGAAAGATCTTCTCATTCCCTCTTGGAGGCGGTCAGCTCCTGCAGTGGCTATCATCCTGTTCTCTCTCAGAACTACGTGCGGATAAGTACATACTCTTAGCAAGTACCCTGTCTCACCCAACTTATCAAAGAGGACCTTGTTAGCCGCTATTCTAGCTGCTTCAAGAGCGTTGTGGCGTATCTGCACTTCATTTTGCGAGAGCAACGACACTTTGAACTGGTAACTGCCTTTAGCGTCTCCCATAACAAACTTTGATATCTTCGACTGTGGAGCACCGTGAATATACTTCCCTCTCGTATACGGTTGGCCTTGGGGTATCCTGTAGTTTCTGCCCTTCATGTTGGCTACCTTCTTCGGCTGCTGTAAATGCCCGCTCATCTATTTTAATTTTGATTTTATATGCATCGGTCGCAGCTTCTCGTCCAGCATGATAGGTCAAAATACTGTCATTCTCGGAACTTGTTTGAACACTGTTTGAAAGTTTTGAAAAATTCATTGAGCATTTCGACGGTCTGCTGCTTTCGAGGTCTGGCTTGCCAACGTAATGTAGATTTTAAGTGAGATTACGAACTGGCTTTCCTAGATCGCCTAATCTCGTCCGCCGCTTTTCGTAGGATCCCGATTATTAGAGAAGCTTCTCTCCGCGAGATTAATGTACGAGCGATAATGTTACGGAGGGCTTTCTCAGCAAGGACCTGCTTGTAGAATGGAATTCTTGTCTCTTCTGAAAGTTTCTTGAAGACTCTTGTTATTCGGTATTTATCCTGTTTACTTGCTTCTTCGATGAAGGTTCTTTCCGCGTTTCCTCTAGCCTTGAAAAGCTCATAGAACACTACGGCAGCTGCATTGGCTACATTTAAAGTCCTGTAGTTTGAACTTGCTGGAATAGTCACTGTCAGATCGCAAGATTCGAGTATCTTATTCGAAAGACCCGTACTCTCGCTTCCAAAGAGTAGAGCCACTCTTCTCGAGGTGCTTGCCATAATATTCGCAAATTCGAACGGCGTTATGGAGGTTCGCTTGAGGTTGCTCGATCGTCTCGCTGAGACAGCGGTTGTTCCAACCACGTAACTGACGCCTTTGAGCGCCTGAGGCAAGTCATCTACAATGCGAGCGCTTGCAAGAATCTCTTGCGCATGCATGGCGTAAGCTCTTGCCATCTCCCCAAGCTTAGCTTTTGGCCTAACCAGCCAAAGTTCGTTCAGTTCGAAATTCTTCATCAATCTAGCAATAGAACCAATGTTCCCTTCATACTCTGGTTCTACCAAGACTACTCGTGTATACAAAGAAGTTTTCCTCTAAATATCGTACGTTTCACCTCAGGGCATCATGTAATTCGTTTGCAAGTGTCTCGAATTCTTCAACGTTTGTCTGATATACTCGTTTCTCTGGGATGGAAAGTCTCCGGAGCAACATGTTGCTCCTGTCTCCGTACCTCCGTAATAAAGGCAGAATCGCTTTCTGCAATCTTCTTTTTCTTTGAGTAAACAGTTCACGTACCAAATCGCAAAACAATTGTTCGTCAAAGACTCTGATGCGAGGTTCTATTGGCGTCAATTTTACTATGGCGGAGTCCACTTTGGGAGTTGGGTAAAAAGCATGTCTAGGCACAATGTCTATCA